>Ga0307440_1000194_pt1 | contig 28262 bp, 24 predicted proteins | sample SalMarWE160410MG_FD_202150 | JGI IMG/M metagenome (GOLD analysis project Ga0307440, IMG submission 202150) | Salt marsh sediment microbial communities from the Plum Island Ecosystem LTER, Massachusetts, United States - WE1604-10 | ecosystem: Environmental > Aquatic > Marine > Intertidal zone >...
GCCTCGATGGGGGCCTTCCGGATAAACATCCAACTCTGAATCAATAATCTTTGTTCAGGACACAAGAGATGCCCAACGGCGGCCTAGGGCAGACTCTACCACTACCTGTCTGCTCAAATACCGGTGTCTTATCGTTTTGAGCAGGAATTTTATTGACGATAGATGACCTGGTTTTCCATTAACGATCGCTTTAAAGATTTTTTTGTACTTTTCGCCTCACCCAACCTTTAAAAAACACCCCGAAACTATCGACCTTTCCCCCTATAGCCCGCGGCTTCTTGAACCATGGATTAGTTCCGAGCTCTCGTCCCTCGACTCGGAACTAATCCTTATTTTGTTAGTGTTTAAAATTCAATGCATTCATGCAAGCAAATGAGTTGCTTTCCCTGAAATGACAATTCATGGCAATGAACTTCCTTGTTTGAGAGCTTTACTGGTCGAGCTCCGACCTTGCTCATGAATTGGATATAATCTTTGAAGTTCTCCGCACCAATGGCCTCATTGTACAAGACGGTTTTGAAAACGATGATGTATAAAAACGATATGTCAGCGCCTGCGGCTAATGTTCCTGCTGTAGCATAGAGAAGCTGGTACCGGATATCGAACATTGAAATATCTGGCTTGGTGAAATGCATGGCCAAAAGTTCTTCAATACGCTGCGGTGCATTAGTTGATACTCCAGAGATCTGCTTAGCTTTGGCTTTCAGATAGGCATCGTGCACAGTCATTCCAAAAGATTCATCGACTTTAGCTTCAATACCTATGAAAGCGCTTTCGCCAGCTTCCGTGTTACCAAAGATTCCAATGTCATGTACTCGGCCTCGACCGAATTCGTCGAAACGGACTTCATATTCTGGAATTGCTCGTTCAAACTCAATTGACTTACCAAAAGCATCAGATACGCGAGATTGAATCGTAGCCCCACCATTTCGATTCATTAGAAATTCGGCGGCTGAATATGCACTTCGATGCTCTTTCCATTGGTGAGATGTCTGTGGCGAATCATATAGTTTAGCCCAATCGCTGAGACTCGTGATTACTGTGCCCTGTGAATTTTCTATTCGCATGTTATCTAAAGAACTCTAATGCTGGAGCTGAGACGCGGGAAACGCGCCAGCATTTTCCCGTCGATTCTCCAGCGACTTGTTATGTGGCCGATTGTTTTAAAACATTGATCAAGAAGTCAATAGCCCTTTGGTTGTAGATACTTGTGGAAGCGCTCTTTTAAAATTCAACAACTTCTTCAGCGCGAAGCGGCCCACGGCCAGCGGCTTGTATTATGCGGCGATTGTCGAGGGCGTGGAGCGTCCTTTTGGCAACGCGAGGGTTCATACCGGTTCAGCCCATTGTCGGGCCCTTACTTGGTGGAATGATCAATGAACAGTGCTTCCAGCCCGGGGGCCGCCGTGCGTTTTCCCGGTTGATAGACGTAACCCGACAGCCGTGCATAGTTGTCTAAGTCACTGCGCCAGAGGTAGGTGATCTCGAACTTCTTTTTGTTCTGGTTGAATCTGACCCTTAGCACATTCGCCTTGTCTGGGCCGAGGGCGTGTTCGATGGTTCCGACACCGGTAATCCTCTCGCCTTGAATAATGCGTGTCACCTCCAGGTGGTCTCCCTGTTTCTTGAAAATGACCCTCCCGCTGTAGGTTTTGCCACTGTCAGACTCCTGGCCGACCAGGAGATAGGTGCCGGAAAGAAACCCATAAAGGAAGTCATGGTTCTTGACGTCATCGGCCAGGGCCGTCTGGGCAAAACAAACCAGGGCTATAAAGAGAAGTTTTTTCATCATCACTTGTGCGGCCTGCTCATGCTTCATAGGCTGAAGCGTGCTTCTTGCTTCCTCACGCCCATCGGAGCAAAGCGGACTTGTCCGCGTATGCCTTTTGGCGGAGATCCCGCTGTCGGGGTTCACTTCGTTCATTCGAGACGCAGAGCAAAAAGAGAAAAACATTTTTTTCTTGGTTTAAACTCTGTGTTCTCAGTGCCCCTGTGTGAGATATCGTTTTTGTTTTTAAATACATTTTCCCACGTTTGCCGAAGCGATAGTAGTGCGGAAATCTGTATCATGTACTGAAGATAACACCGATAATAAAAACAGACTCTAATACAGTATTACTCGAAGAAACAATTTCGAAAGACTCAAAAGTACTTAGATGGAATGCTAGCCATATGAGCTAGATTAAGTACGGAATGAAGATTTGAACAGCAAGCTGGATCAATTCTTTATCACTTTGGGAATAAATTGCAAGGAAAAACAGGCCTGTCCGGTTGGAGGGAACAGATGCTTTTGCCTCACGCTCATTCACTTCGTTCATTAGAGACGAGGGGAAATCAGAGAAAGGCAGAAATGAATCCCAAAAGCCCTGGCCCGGGTCTAAGTTTATTAGACCTGCAAGAGAATCTACTAGGGCAGCCTCCTAAGATTGGCGGGCTGAATATTCATCCAGCGGGATCGTATCGTTTGGAAATTGATTCAGGATTTGTTTGTCCACGGTTACTAACGGCACCCCCAGGTCACGTGCCAATGCCACAAATTCGCAATCATAAGCCGAACACGTGCTCTCTTTCACCAGGTGCAAGACTTGATGTGATATTACCTCATACTCATTGCGCTGCATAAGTATGATCGCTTGTTCCATAATGTCGAGTGCATCTCCCAGGGAAAGAATCTCCTTGCGAATGTACAATGCCAATACGTTCCGAAACTCGCTCCGCCAAAGCAATGGCGCAGTCCACTCAGAGTCCGAAAACAACACCTTTTCCACTTGACCGGAGCGCTCGCTGCTGAGATACAAATACCCGATGATGTTTGTGTCCACTACAATCATGAACGCCCCAACGTTTTGGCTTGCGTGAACTCTCCGTCGCTGATGGGATGTTGTTTTGTCTTTATTCGCAAATTGCGCGCTTTCTCAAGGGCGACCTCAGGGGAGACTTTACGGCTTCGCACAGCGCGCTCTATGCAAACGATTACCTCACTATTCAGGCTGCGCCGATTCATTTCGGCATATCGCTTGAGTTGGGAATAAAGGTCATCGGGAATGTTCTTTATTGTCAACGTGGGCATACGAACCTCCAAAATGGTTCCAATATGCAACCATTTTGAGTGATTTCTTCCTTTCTGTCAAGCATAATTGTTTTGAGGGGCGCAGAAGGGGGCCAAGGTTTTCATTTCTTCTTGACAACTGTATTTTCTAGTGCTATTAAGTAGATTCAAAAAAGCTGCTCTGAAACGATATAATTAGACAATAAATCAATAAGTTAGAAAACCTAATAAACATATGAGTCGACATCATTCAGTGTCCATATCTTTTGCGATAAGTTGCTTGTACTGGTTCAAATGATCAAATTGACTTCTATTTCCAGTGAATTGAACTGAAATATCTAATTCCCCTAGGGAGGAATAGCTATAGAATAAACAGATAGTTGGCAGAACGATTGCGGATATGGACATTGACACCTAGCGAAACTAGGAAGCAGAACGTGGCCGTTAACAACAAGGGATCAAAAGAGAGTACCAAGAACCGCATTATTGCCTCGGCCAGGAGCCTTTTTGCCGAGCAGGGGTATCAGAAAACGACCGTCGCGGATATCTCGCGCCAGGCCGGGCTTTCCGAGGCCGCACTGTACGAGTATTTCCACGGAAAGGAGGACCTGCTGCTCACCATTCCGGATCTCTGGGTCTCCGAACTGATCAAGGGATTGGAAGACCAGCTCTTCGGGATCAAGGGGGCCTTCAATAAACTCCGGAAGTACCTCTGGTGGAACATGCGCCGCATCGAGCAGGAGCCGCTCGATGCCAAGATCGTCTACCTTTTCCTGAAGACCAATGCCAATTTCATGAAGACCGAGGTCTATTCCAACGTCAAGATCCTCTATTCGCATTTGATAGATATATTCGAGGAAGGGAAAAGGACCGGGGAGATGAAGTCCGACCTGGATCCCTACATGGCCAGGAATGTCTTTATCGGGACCATGGATCATTTGGTGATCCGCTGGTTGCTGAAAGATATGTCTTATTCCATTTTCGAGAACCTGGAAGAGACGTTTGCGTTGCTGGTGGATGCGTTTCGGTCAGCGGAGTGGAGGGAAAAAGGGGCACAATATTAGCGGCTTCGTAAAAAGGCCAATCTTTGCGTTGCGCTTCATCTTTAGTCACTGCGACGTACCTAACTGTACGCCTCGTTCCTAGAGATTCGCGCGTTTTAACCTTGGCGCTTTTTACTGTGCCGTCTGATTTGGTAACATTAATAGTTGCGAGAATGATGCGGGCTTTCATATATTCACCAGGAAGACAAAACAACAAAAGGAGGGATCATTGATGGCAAAACTATTATTTGAATGGGATTATTCATCGTATCCGGGGGCAAAGGCATACCCTCACCTGTTCAAGCCGATCCAGATCGGTAACCTCACCGTACCTAACCGTATTAAGTATGCCGCCACGGAAGAGAATCTGAATGACCACAACGGGTTTATCACCGATGCGGACGTGGCATACATGAAATTGAGAGCGGAAGGTGTTGTGGGGGGATTGTGTTTCATGCAGGGTGTCTACATGGATCCGGCCCACAAGGGACAGGGGTATGTGGGCCAGGCAGGGGCGTGGGATGACAAGTATATCCCGGGGCTTAAGAGGCTCGCAGACGCGATCCACAGCGAAAAGGCCGTTGCCGGTTTTCAATTGATGGACTGCGGCCGGGTGGGCGCCGTGGATGTGGAGAGCGGCCACGGCCCTTCCACGGTTCCCCAGCGTTTACGTGTTTTCAAGCCCATGTTCGAGATGACCAATGCAGAGGTCAAGGAGATGATCCAGCAGCATGTGGATGCCGCCAGAAGAGGGGTCGAGGCAGGCTTCGATGCCGTGGAAATCTCCGGCATTGTGGGATACCTGATCTCCAACTTCCTCTCCAGCTACACCAACCGGAGGACGGACGAGTACGGCGGCGATATCAGGGGAAGATCCCAGGCCATGATCGAGATCATCCAGGGAGTCAAAGAGGTCTGCGGTCCCGATATCCCGGTGGGCATCCGGCTCTGCTCGGACGAACTGCTGAGCGACGTCAGGGGCAATACGCCCGAGGAATCCATGAAGACCTATCAGTTCGCCGAAGAGGCCGGGGCGGACTACATCAGCTGCACACTGGGATGGCAGGAGTCCATTTTCCCCGTGATCAGCAGGGATATTCCCCAGGGCAACTGGCTGTACCTGGCCAAGCGGGCCAAGGAACACGTGAATATACCCATCCAGATGGCCTACCGGCTCTTCACACCCGACAAGCCCAACAAGGCCATCGCAGACGGTGAGCTGGACATCTGGGAGATGTGCCGATCCATGATTGCGGATCCCCTGATGCCGAAAAAGGTTCTGGAGGGCAGGGAGGAGGAAATCCGGCACTGCGTGGCCTGCAACCTCTGCCTGGCCAGGCTCTTCAGGGATGCGCCCATGACCTGCTACATCAATCCCAAGTGCGCCCATGAGCACGATGAGGCCTTTTACCCGAAAGCTGTAGAGGAAGACGACCGGAAGGAGGTCATGATCGTGGGGGGCGGTACCGCGGGGCTCGAGTGCGCCTACGTGGCTGCAGAGAGGGGACACGAGGTCCATGTCTATGAAAAACGGGAAGAACTGGGAGGCACCGTGCTGGAGGCTTCAAAGGCGCCCTACGGCGACGAGGAGTTGACGACCTGCACCAACTACCAGAAGGTCATGTGCGAAAAGGCGGGCGTCGAATTTCACCTGGGCACCGAGGTGACCGAGGAATTGATCCAGGAGGAGATGCCCGACACCGTGGTCCTGGCCACGGGACCTGTCTATTCCAAGATCCAGGGACCGGGCGGCGATGGGAACAATGTGGTCAATGTCCTTGATGTGCTCGGCGGCAGGGTCGAGGTCGGTGAAAAGGTCGTTGTGTGGGGTAACCGGAAACCGGGCATCGGCGTGGCCCTCCATCTGGCCAAGCAGGGCAAGAAGGTCACCATTGTGGGCAAGGAGAAAACAGCCGGGTTCGACGTGAATCCGTCGTTCAAATGGCGCTACATGATCTACCTCAGGCAGAACGGCATCATGGCCTACAATGACTGTGACATCGAGGAAATCAATAACGACGGCATCATCGTGAAGACCTATGACGGGTACCGCTTCCCTGTGGAATGCGATACAGTGGTTGTCTCTGAGCGGGAAGCGAACGAGAGTCTGAAAAAGACGGTCCAGGCGGAAGGTATTGAGCTTTTTGTCATTGGTGATGCCCTGGTACCTCGTAACATGTCCAGTGCGGTCCACGACGGATACCGTATCGGTCTCAGGATTTGAGGAGGAGGTAAAAATGCCAGTAAATGCAGAAAAAGAGATAGGTAAATTGTGGCGGAATCTCCACGGTGCCCAGGGTGAAATATGCAAGACCTTTTACAGGTGGCGTGAAGTGGCCCTTGAAATCGCCGGGCCCGAGGCCAAACCCATGGATATCGCCATGAAGGCCGCCGATATGATGGGAAAAGACATCGGCAAGGGATTCCTCCCTCGTCTGAACTGGTTGAAGGGGGAAGAGGCCTTTATGATGAACCTGGCAAAACAACTTGCAGGGGTGTGGGTGACGGAAGGCGGCCTGGCCTTTCCTGAAAAGAGTGAAAAGGCCGGTGAGGTCTTCATCCGGTGTACCCGCTGCCCCTGGCCCACGGCGGCCAAGGCCTACGGCGTTCCCATGGAAGAAGTGGCGTTGACCAGGGAAAGGCTCTTTCAGTCCGTGCTTGACGACGTGAACATCTTCTTCAACACCCATTTCAACATTGAAATGCTCAAGGCCATTCCCCGGGGGGAAGGCGAGTATCTGCTGAGACTTTACAAAGAAAACCAGTAACAGGGGAGTGTAAGATGGCTGCTCAAATAGATCTTGACAAATGTACCATGTGTGGAGGCAACGTTCAGCCCTTGTGTGTGGAGGTCTGCCCGGATGCGGCGATAAGGGTGCAGGACGGCAGGGTGGTGGTCACGGAATTCATCTGCGAAGACTGCAATGAATGCGGGTGTGTCTGCCCTGATCTTGCCATAAGCGTGCCTTTGGAGAAGGTAACCTTTTAAATACCATGAATTGAGGGCTCGGGAAGTGGCCTTCCCGAATCCCTCGCTTCATGGGCATGCTTTGTTTCATGAATAAATTACAGCTCAATAAAAGACAGAAATGTTTTTCGGGATACTATTTTAATGTCAAATTTCAAAGTCCAAATTTCAAATCAATGTCAAATATCAAATGATCAAATTGAGTAAGGGATGGACCGTGATCAGTCCTGCCGTCAGAGTATCCAGCAAGGTTTGAAATTTTGGCATTTGGATTTTATTTGTCATCTGAGTATTGGTATTTGGGCATTCCGGCCGGTCCGCCGCAGGCGGACCGGCCCGGTCTAGGAGGTTGGAAATGAAATTAAACAAGATAGATCACATCTGTATTGCGGTCAAGAACCTGGAAGAGGCGAAAAAGGTCTGGGAGCCGCTCCTCGGCAAGACCGGGCCTGATGACGCCTACATAGATGAACCGGAAAAGATCAATGTGGCCAGGTACATGGTGGGTGAAGTGGGCTTCGAGCTGATGGAATCCACCACACCGGACGGGGATGTGGCCAAATTCATCGAGAGGAACGGCGAAGGGGTGATGCTCCTCAGCTTCAACGTGGACAACACGCGCGAAGCCATAGCTGAACTGAAAGCGAAAGACTATCCCTTTATTCCGAACGCCAGGGGTGAAGTGGCCAGGCCCTTCCGCGACTGCGAATTCGGGTTTATTCATCCCAAGAAGCTCAACGGGGTCCTGACGGAACTGATCGATTATAAGTGGGAGAAGTGAGAAAGAAGGCGGAAGTGGGAAGGCGGAATGTGGAAAGGTGAGGACACTGGGCGAAGCGTGGAAGGCGGAAGTGGGAAAGAAATACAAGACATTTGAAGTCTACCTGGTGCACATCGACCCGGACAGATGCGACGGGTGTGAGGAGTGCGTGAAGATGTGCCCGGTGGATGTCTTCGACATGACAAACAAGGCCTATCCCGCGCGCCCGCAGAACTGCATGGGATGCGGGACCTGTGTGGCCCTGTGTAAGTCAGAGGCCATAGTCATAACCGAAATATGAGCCGGTTTCAAAATGTCCCCTTTTGCCCGATCGCTGCGTCAGGTTCAAATTTTAATCCTCGAAATATTTCATATATTCCTGTGGTTAAAATTTTCGCCTTCCTTGACCTCGAACAAAATTGAACATTTTGAAACCGGCTCATTTGAAAATTTAATTCCCTACGGCTCATCCTGTATGAGTGAGTTGTAAGAGCCAAAAAGCATAAGTGCTGCCGCGAGAAGCTGATCGCAAGCAGTCAAACGCGCAGTCCGACAATTTGGGACGTAGGTAGAATAAGGTGATCTTATGGAAGATGCCATATTGATTATCGGTGCGGGGATCGCAGGCATCAACGCCGCCTTGAACGCCGCTGAATACGGCACCAAGGTCTACCTGGTGGATGACACTCCAAGTATCGGCGGGATCATGGCCAGGCTCGACAAAACCTTCCCCACCAACGACTGCTCCATCTGCATAGAAGCCCCCAAGATGTACGAGGTGGACAACCATCCCAACATCGAGATCCTCAGCAATACGGAAGTGCGCAAGGTCAAGAAGGGCGCGGACGGCTTCAAGGTGAGGCTGGTCCGAAAGGCCAGGTATGTGGATGAAGAGAAGTGCACCGGATGCGGCGCCTGCGTGGAGGCCTGCCCGGTGTGCATCCCCGATGAACTGGACGGCAAAGTGGGCGGGAAGCGAAAGCTGATTGGTCTCCCTTTCCCCCAGGCGGTCCCCAATGTGGTCGTCGTGGACCCGGACTGCCGCTATGGTAATCTCCGTGAAGATGGGGCATGTATCGGAGGCTGCGTGGTGGATTGCAGCCAGTGTAGGGAGTGCCCCATAGCCCTTTGCGTGAAGGCGTGCGAAAAGGAAGGGAAGAACGCCATTGTGCTGTGGCAGGGCAACCAAAATGTGAACATCGAGGTCAAAAGCATCATCGTCGCCTCGGGCCTGACGCCAAGCGAACCGGAGACGGGCCTCTTCGGCTACCAGGAATACGAGAACGTGATCACCAACATGCAATTCGAGAGGCTCATGAATGCCGGGGGACCGACCGATGGAAACATCGTCAGGCCTTCGGACGGCGGGCACCCCAAGAAGATCGCCTGGATACAGTGCGCAAACCGCGGGCTGGCCGAAGGTCATTTGCCTTACTGTTCAAAGGTCTGCTGCATGGTGGCCAACAAACAGACCATTATCACCAAAGAGCACGATTCAACCGTAGAAACCGTGGTGTTCAACATGGACCTCACGGCCTACGGAAAGAATTTCTGGGAGTTCTATCAGAAGGCCAGGGAGCTGGGGGTTCGTTACGTGAGGGCCAAGCCCTATGCGGTTGGGGAAGACGCCGACACGAAGAACCTCATCGTTTCCTATGAGGATCGCGAGACAGGAAAGTTCCTGGAAGAAGAAGTGGATCTCCTGGTTCTCTCAGCGGGACTTGTGCCGGGTGAACGTAACGAGCGACTGGCCAAGGCCCTCAAGATCGAGAGGGACCCTCTGGGATTTTTCAAGGAAAAGGATGGGTTCCTGGCACCCCTTGAAACACAGGTGGACGGCGTCTTCGTCTGCGGCGGCGCCCTGGGACCTATCGACATCTCGGAATCCGTTGTGCAGGCGTGTGCGGCAAGCATGAAAGCGGTGTTGAGGATCGAGAAGGTGAGCAGCGTCCATGAATAAAGATGATATCCGGATAGGCGTATTTGTCTGTGACTGCGGTTCCAACATCGCGGGGGTCGTGGATGTCCCCGATGTGGTTACGTATTCCAAGGATCTTGACCATGTCGTATTTGCCGACGAAGGCAGATGGTCCTGCTCCTCTGACTACCTGGAACGGATGAAAGGATTCATCAGGGAGGAGGGCCTCAACAGGGTCGTCATCGCTTCCTGTACCCCCAGGACCCACGAGCCCCTGTTCAAAAGGGCCGTGAAGGAGGCCGGCCTGAATCCCTATTTGCTCGAGTTTGTCAGTATCAGGGAACAGTCGTCCTGGGTACACATGAATGAACCGGAGGCCGCCACCCAAAAAGCAAAAGAGTTGATAAAGATGGGCGTGGCAAAGGCCGCGCTTCTGGAAGAGGGGGAAGAGATCAGGCTCCCCGTCAAGAGGGAATGTCTGATTATCGGGGGCGGCATGGCCGGAATGCACGCGGCCCTCAATGTTGCCTGCCAGGGGTTCAAGGCGATTCTCGTGGAAAGGAAAGACCAGCTTGGCGGCCTCTTGAACGGTCTGGCGAGCGTGTCACACAACCACAAACGCATTCCTGCGGAGGAACTGGTCAAGGCCACCAGGGAAAAGGTGGAGGCCGATCCCAACATCACCGTGTACACGGGTGCCGTCCTGGAATCCGTTGAAGGCTACATCGGCAATTACCGAATCACCCTGAATGCGGGCGGGACCCCTCAAACATTCGAGACTTCAACAGTCATCGTGGCCACGGGAATGGAAGAAATCCCGCCCGTCGACCGGTTCCTCTACGGCAGTGATCCCAGGGTGGTGACACAACTCGAGCTGGAAGGAATTCTCAAAGGAAGGCGGAAGGGGGAGGGCGGAAGTGGGAATGATAAGGAAGATGGCGAGGTGTCAGATTCACCATTCCGCATTCCCCCCGCCAGACTGCCGGCGGGTGAACATTCCGACTTCCCAATTCAAAATGTGGTTATAATCAACTGCGTCAACTCCAGGAATGAGACCCGGGGGTGTTGCAACATCGGCTGTCCGGTTTCCATCAAAAATGCCCTGGCGCTTAAAGAAATCGACAAGGACCTCAATGTCCACATCCTTTACCGGGACCTCAGTGTGGTCAGGCGGGAGGGGTTGGATGTGAGCCGGGCACGGAAATTGGGCGTCCGCTTCATCCGGTTCAGGGAGGACCGATACCCGGAGGTTGAAAAAGAAAACGGGCGTTTGAGGGTCAGGGTCTACGACGAACTCATCGAGCGGGAACTGGATATCGCATCCGACCTGGTGGTGCTTACGACGGCCATGAAGGGGAGCGAAACCGTCGAGGACATCAAGGGGCAGCTCAAGGTCTCTGCCAACCCGGACGGGTTTTTCCAGGAGGCCCATGTGAAATTGGGTCCGCTGGATTTTGCCAGTGACGGCCTCCATCTCTGCGGTTGCGCAAGATCTCCGAAAGACCTCAAGGACACCCTTGACGAGGCCATCGGTGCCGCCATGAGGGCCTCCATTCCCATGAAGAGGGGATACATCGAGGCCGAGGGAATCGTTGCGGATATCGATCTTTCAGAGTGTAACAGCTGCGGCCTCTGCTTCAAGAGATGTCCCTACAGCGCCATAAAGCTGGACGAGGAGAAACTGCCCCACGTGATCAAGGCCCTGTGCAAAGGGTGCGGCCTCTGTGCTGCGGACTGTCCAAAGGAGTGCATATCCATCGTTCACTATTCCGAGGAGCAGATCCTGGCCCAGGTGGAGGCAGCTCTCGAAGAGCACCCGGAAGAGAAGATCATCGGCTATGTCTGCCACTGGTGTGCCCTTGGAGGTGTGGACATGGCGGGTGTGAGCCGCCTCCAGTACCCGACCCACGCGAGGCTCATCAGGGTCATGTGTTCGGCACGGGTCTCCATCAACATGATTGAACGTCCCTTTGAGCTGGGTGCGGCGGGCGTCCTGGTGGCGGGATGCGAGTTCCCCACATGCCACTACATCTCAGGAAACTATGCGGCGGAGACCAGGATAAAACGCACCAAGCGGAAACTGGCCAAAAAGGGCTATGATCCGGAGCGGCTGTGGAACATCTGGTGTTCGGCCGCGGACGGGCCCAAGTTTGCCGGTACCATGCGGGAGATGAGCAAGGCCCTTGGTCTGGGACAGAATTGATGGCTTTGTAGGAAGCTGATTTGTGCGGCATACGGCAGCCTATGAGAAACGATGGGAGCGGAACCTGACACTCTTTTTCAGACCCTTTCTAAACACTTTTGAGGGGATGGACGTCGATTTGGGGTTTAACATTGCGGATGAGAAGCGCGTAGGGTTTGGGAGGCGTAAACCCCAAATAGCCGTCCATGTGGAAGCCCGGTGCCAAGTGCACTATGAGAAAGCGTCTGAAAAAGACCCTCAGGCTCTCGCGTGAAGAGCAGGTGAACAGCCCGACTAGCTGAGAGGCTGCAATATTTCTGTTTGAAGAGGAAGACCAATGCCTGATACGGATTTTGAGGTTGCTACGAGGGATTTTGTGAGCCAGGTCGTGGAAGAACTGGGTGGCGACCGCATCTATGCCTGTTTTGAGTGCGGGCATTGCGCCTCCAGTTGCCCCGTGAGGCGGGTCGACAGCCGCTTCAGTCCCAGGAAAATCATCCATATGATCCTGCTGGGCATGATCGAGGAGGTGCTTGAAAGCGATGAAATCTGGCTCTGCTCCAGCTGCTACACCTGCCAGGAGGTCTGCCCCCAGGGTATCAGGATTACAGACTTGATCACGGCTGTGAGAAACATGGCATTCAAAGAAGGCCATTCGCCCCAAGGCGTCGGCCTGCAGGACAGGCTCATCTGTTCGGAAGGAAGGCTTTACGCACTGGACGAGTTCGATCAAAAGAAGCGGGAAAAGGCCAACCTGCCCTTACTGCTGTCCACCATAGGTGAGGCGGTAAAGCTGCTGGAGGACCGAAAATGAAATACGCGATTTTCCTCGGCTGTACCATACCGGCCAGGGCGCGCAACTATGAGATGTCGTCACGGGGGGTGGCCGGACGACTGGGACTCGAATTCGTCGATATCCCCGATTTTTCCTGCTGCGGCTTTCCCATGAAATCGTCCAACCTTGACTCGGCGCGTCTGCTGGCCGCCCGGAATCTGGCCCTTGCCGAAGAACAGGGATTGACCATTGTGACGCTGTGCAGTTCCTGCAACTCCATGCTCGCCGAAGAGGCCCACCGGCTCGAGCACGACTCAAAAGCCCTTGAAGAGACCAACGCCGGCCTTTCAAAGATCGGTCGCAAATATGCGGGGACCACGAAGGTCAAGCATTTTGCCAGGATCCTCCTGGATGATGTGGGTCTCGACAGGATCAAGGAGGCCGTGACCAAGGACCTGGGAGGCCTGAAGGTGGCCATCCACTACGGGTGCCACTATCTCAAGCCCACTGAGATCTATCCTGACGGGGAAAACCCCGACCATCCCGAATCCCTGGACCGTCTCATCCGAGCGGTTGGAGCTGAGCCCGTCCCCTACGGAATGGAACGAAATTGCTGCGGAGGACCGGTCATGGTTGCGGACGAGAACACGGCCCTCGCGATGGCCAAGCAGAAGCTGGATCACATCAAGGTCTCTGGCGCCAAGGCCATGGCCCTCGTCTGCCCTTTTTGCAGCGTCATGTATGACAGCAACCAGAAGAGCATCGAGTCGACATTTGACGTGGAATACCGGATTCCCGTCCTTTTCCTGCCGCAGATCCTCGGGCTGGCCATGGGGATTGACCGGAAGGCCCTTGGTTTGAATATGAATGTGGTCAAGACCAAGGAACTCACGGAAGAGATATTGGCTTGAAAATGGAGAGGAGGACCTGACACTCTTTTTCAGACCCTTTCTAAACACCTTTGAGGGGATTGAGTTGCACAAGGTTCCGGAAACAGAGCTGACGAATCGGAGACAACGGCTACGAAAAGAGCTCCAGAAAACCGGTATCGATGCGTTGTTCATTGTCCAGCAGGTGGATCTCTTCTATCTTGCCGGTGCGCATCACCCGGGTGTCTGCTACCTGCCGGCGGAAGGGGAACCCCTCCTCTTCATCAACAATTCCTGTTCGTCAAAACGAGCCCATTCAGACACAATCCACATTTTCAAAATAGGGTCACTGGACGAGATCCCCACCGTGATCCGTGACGTCTGCGGCGGACTTCCCCGGGTACTGGGATTTGAGTTCGATGTCCTGCCCGTCACGGACTTCAACCTCTACAGGGGCCTCTTCCCGGATCAGGAATGCGTGGACGGTTCCTCTCCCATACTGAAGGGAAGGCGAATCAAATCGGACTGGGAATTGGCACAGATGGAAAGGACGGCCGAACTGACCCGAAGGACCTTCGATTACGGCCGATCAGCCATAAAAGCCGGGCTGAGTGAAATGGAATTTGCATCCATGCTGGAGAGCTTTGCCCGGGTCCAGGGAAAGGAAACGGAGAGTGTTCGGGTCAGGGACTATCAGACCGAGGGGTATCCCGGGCACGTCCTGAGCGGAGAAAGTGGGGGCAGGGTCGGCCTGCTCGATTCTCCGGCGAGCGGACAGGGGACTTCGCCTGCCTTTCCCTGTGGAGCAGGCCCTAGGATCATCAGGGCCAACGAACCGGTCATGGTGGATTTCGGATTCGGGCTGAACGGCTACCACATGGATGAGACGCGGATGTTTTCCATAGGCCCCTTGCCGGAAAAGATTATGAAGGCCTGTGAAGCCGCCATAGCCATTCATGATGCGGTCTTGTCGAAGGTGAACCCGGGCGTGACCGTTGACGAACTTTTTCAGCATTCTGTTGCCAGTGCCGAAATACTCGGCTATGCTGAACAGTATCTCGGTCCTCCGGGTAACAAAGTGAGCTTTGTCGGGCACGGGATCGGCCTTGAACTCATAGAGGGTCCGATCATCGCAAAGGGGAAAATGGATCCCCTGGAGCCCGGAATGACCTTTGCCCTGGAGCCCAAGATCGTGTTTGAGGACGCGTTTATCGCGGGTGTGGAGAGCGTTTTTGTGGTGACGGATACAGGGTATCGCATGATCAGCAGGCTGCCCCTGGAGGTGTTTATTTGCTGACCCTCAGGCCCGCTTCCTTAGCTCCCTCCGTCGTCCATGACTCCTCGCTCAGGGATTTCGGCCCTTCCACTGTCCTGTTTCAGGGCCAAAATGACGCCGCTTCAGGAACATCCCGTTCCCCTGCTCTTCATAGGCGACTCTGTTGATGATTTCCAATGAAGTATTGAAAAACCCTCCTTGTAATGATACAAGGATATCTCATCACCGCCCCACCGCAAATGGCCGTGGCAAACTCCAGAGGGTATGAGAATGGCAAAAAGGCCCACGTATGAAGATCTGGAACTGAGATGCGAGGAGCTGGAGAAGAGACTGACATCCTGCCTGCAAACGGAAGAGGCCCTCCAGTTCAGTGAAGAGCGCTTTGCCGCTTTCATGGAGCACCTGCCTGCTGCCGTTTTCATAAAAAATGCCGAAAGCCGGTACCTGTATGTGAACAGGTTTTATGAGGATACTTTCGGGACCCGCAAGGGATTCATCGGCAAGACCCCCGGCGATGTGTTTTCTGAAGAAACCGCCCGCTCCATGATCCTGCACGACAGGGAGGTGCTTTCGAAAGGCTCTTCGCGCAGAGAGGAGAGGCTTCTGGAGAAGTCTGGTGCGGAGCGTATTTATCAAACCCAGAAAATCCTCATGAAGGGCAGGGACGGATCCAAACTGATCGGCGGTTTTGCCCTCGACATTACGCAACAGAGGCGAGCCAATGAGGCCCTGCGCGAGAGCGAGGAAAGATACCGGTCCATTGTGGAAAACGCTCACGATGGAATCGTCATCATCGATGATAGTTTTCATTTGGAATATGCCAACGATGAAATTTGCAGGATGATGGGGTACGGGGCAGAGGAGCTTGTCGGTGCGGATTTCAGAAAGTTCCTCGACGAGGAGAGCCTGCACTACACCGTGGATCGGTACCGGAGGAGACTGGCTGGAGAAAGCGTGCCGCCACGGTATGAGATCAATTTTGTCCGAAAGGACGGTACAAAAATACGCGTGGAAGCGAGTCTGTCCATCGTTTCAACTGAGACCGGAGAAAAAAAGACCATCGCCCAACTGCTCGACATCACCGAACGTAAAAAGGGGGAAGAGGCCCTCAGGAAGAGCCAGGCCACTCTGGAAAGGGTTTTTCAGGCGCTGCCCATGGGTCTTGGCCTTGTCCAGGATCGTGTCATGCAGTGGCACAACAATGCGATGTCAAAAATACTGGGGTACGGGTCGGAAGAGCTGCAGGGGAAAAGCCCCCGTATGCTCTACTCTAATGAGGAAGACTTCCGCCGGGTATGGGCGACCGTAAGTGAGGCTATATTGGACAGAGAAATGGCAGAGGTGGAGACAAGGTGGGTCCGTAAAGACGGGTCAATCGTGGACTGCCTGGCCCGGTATACACTCATCGATCCTGAGATGGAAGCATCTCCGGTGCTTTCCATGGTTGAAGACATTTCTTTTCGGAAGAGGGCGGAAGAAGAAAACAAAAAACTGGAGGCCCAGCTCTTCCACGCCCAGAAAATGGAGGCAGTGGGTACCCTTGCAGGTGGGGTGGCCCATGACTTCAACAACCTTCTGCAGGCGATACTGGGTTATACCCAGATGCTCCTCATGGACCTGGACGGCTCTGAGGCGGAAACTTCCAAGCTGAAACAGATAGAAAAATCAGCACAAAGGGCCAGTGAACTGACCCAGCAGCTCCTGACCTTCAGCCGAAAGGTGGAAAGCAAACTGAGACCCATTGATTTGAACGATGAGGTCAAGCAGGTGAGGCAGCTCCTGGAAAGGACCATCCCCAGGATGATCGACATTGAAGTGCATCTCCAAGATGACCCGTGGATCATCAATGGGGATCCCTCGCAGATAGAGCAGATCATGATGAACCTGGGGGTGAACGCCAGAGATGCCATGTCTGAGGGTGGGAAGCTGTTGTTCGAGACGGAAAATGTGGTCCTTGACCGGGAATATTGCAGTGCCCATCTGGGGGCCAGGCCGGGGAGATATGTCCTCCTGAGTATTTCCGATTCGGGCATGGGAATGGACAAGACCACGGTGGAGCATGTCTTTGAGCCGTTTTTCACCACCAAAGAGGTGGGAAAAGGGACGGGACTGGGACTCGCCATGGTCTATGGCATCGTGAAAAACCATGACGGTTACATCATGTGCTACAGCGAGCCCGAAAAAGGGACCATCTTCAAGATCTATTTTCCCGCTTTAGAAACCGAAGGCGTAAAGGAGGAGAAAGCCCCTGGCGAGGAAGCTCTTGAGGGAGGCAATGAAACCATCCTCCTGGTTGATGATGAGGAATCCCTGAGACAACTGGGAAAGGAGCTCCTCAGAAGGTTCGGCTACACGGTCATCACCGCAACGGACGGCGAGACGGCGATTGAAACATGGAAAGAAAAGCGCGAAGTCATTGCGCTTGTCATCCTGGACCTTGTTATGCCGGGGATGGGAGGGAAACAGAGCCTTGAAGCGCTTCTCGAGATGGATCCAGGGTTAAAGGTGGTCATTGCCAGCGGTTATTCCGTCAACGGAAGGACAAAGGAAGCCCTGGATGCCGGGGCCAGGGGTTTCATTAGGAAACCCTACGAAATCAGGGAGGTGCTCAAGGTGATTCGCAAGGTGCTGGATCATTGACCATTGCCTGTATTGTTGGAGAAAGGAGTAAGGAGATGGAAAAAGTCAAACTGGGCCCGGAGACCCTGCTTTACCCCATGCCGGCCGTGCTGGTGGGTGCAAAGGTAGGTGAAAAGGCAAATTTCATGACCGCCGCATGGTGCGGTATTGCCTCATCCAGCCCACCTGCGGTATCGGTCGCGATTCGAAAGGAACGTTACACCTTCAAGGGTATTGAGCAGCAGGGAACATTCTCGATCAATGTACCCTCTGTAAAACTGGCCAAAAAAACAGACTACTGCGGGATCCGTTCGGGCAACAAGAGGGACAAATCCGAAGTCTTTGACATCTTCTACGGGGACCTCAAGACGGCGCCGCTCGTCCGGGAATGCCCGGTCAACCTGGAGTGCAAGGTGATCCACTCCCTGGACCTCGGGAGTCATGTGCTGTTTGTGGGGGAGATCGTGGAGACCTATGTGAACGAAGATTGCCTGACCGATGAAAAGCCCGACCCGGTCAAGATAGACCCGCTCACCTATACCACCGTGACCCAGGAATACCGGCGACTGGGTGAGGTGGTCGGACGGGCCTTTCACATGGGAAAGGCCCTGAAGTCTTGAAAATATACAGGAGGAAAAAGGTGAAATCCAAGAGACCGCAGGGCCTGACGGCGCTGGTGTTCTTGTGTTGTCTTTTGCTATTGCCCGCCGGGAGTTTCGGCGGGGAGAAGCGCGGGGTGTATACCCTGGAGCAAAGCATTCAAGAAGCCCTGTCCAACAACTGGTCCCTCAAAGCAAAACTCGAGAAGATGGAACAGGCGACTCAGCTCAAGAAACAGGCCAGGGCCGAGTTCATGCCGAAACTGAGCACTTCCTATGGGTATACAAGATTGAGCGAAACGCCGACCACGGATCTCTCGCTTCCTCCTCCGCTTACCGGTGGCGAGGTACAGGTGGGCACCAAGGATAACTATCAGTGGAAAGGCACCATTACCCAGCCGCTCTTCACCGGATTTGCCCTGACAAGTTCATACGAGTTGGCAAAGCTTGGCATAGATCAATCCAGGCTGGAGGTGGAGCAGGCGAAACTGGACCTGGCCCTCCAGGTGAAGGAGGCCTATTTTGGTATCCTGAAGGCGGACAAGGCCCTGGACGTGGCCAAGAGGGCTGAGGAGGCCCTGAAAGAACACGTCAAAGTGGCTCAGAATTTCTATGACGTGGGGATGATACCCATCAACGAACTCCTGAAAGCTGAGGTGGAACTGGCCAATGCTCAGCACGATCTGGTCCGGGCGCAAAATGTCGTTCAATCGACGCGGGCGTCCTTCAATACGGCCCTTTCCAGGCCCATAGAGTCCCCTGTCCAGGTCGAAGATATCCTGGTCTACAAGCCCCTCATTACTCAGTCGCAAGGCTTTCTTGAGAAGGCCTCGGAAAAGCGACCTGAAATTAAAGCCCTGGAGATGCGCATCCTCCAGACAGATCAACAGATTCGTCTGGCCAAGAGCAAGAACTATCCTGAGATCGGGTTGACCTATGATTATATAAAAGAAGGTGACACCCTTGGGGTTTCAGGAGACGCTTATCATGATGCCAGCCGATGGCAGGCCACGGTCGGGCTTTCCTGGACCTTTTGGGAGTGGGGAAAGACACGTTCCAGCATCAGAGAAAAGAGGAGCCTGAGGCGACAGTTGGTCCGAACGAAACAGGCACTTGATGATCAGATCCATCTGGACGTAAAGAATGCCCTGCTGGATCTGGACCTGGCCCAGAAGGACATCCCCACTACCCGAAGGGCGGTCAAACAGGCGGAGGAAAACTTGCGCGTCAGTGAAGAGCGCTACAAGGTGCAGGCCACCACATCCACCGAGGTCCTGGACGCCCAGACCCTCCTCACAAGGGCAAGGACAAATTATTATGACGCCCTCTACAACCACAACCTGGCCAAGGCAAGATTGAAGAGGGCCATCGGCGAATACTGATAAGAAAAACGATGATATTCTTAGGATGTCCCCTCACAAGCATTCTTGACGGCGATACGTTCGTGGACGAATTCTTGCTCCGAAACGGAACATACCCCCTCTTTTCGAAGCTGTAGGGGATCAATCAACATTCAAAGGGGTTCGACCCGGCAGGGAACGTATCGGTGATAGGGCGTGCCGGCCAAGGGGTCTCTGTGGGTGTTCTTGGTCAGACTGTTGACATTGACGCCGTACCTCCGGCCCTGGTACTCCAGGCCGAATCCGTGAGGAACAATCACCAGCCCCGGCCGGGTGGCGCCGGTCACCTGGAGCTCAATGGCGGCTTCACCGGCCTCGGTGATGATCTTTACCATCTGACCGTCGTGAAAACCGAGCATTTCAGCATCAGCGGGGTTCATGGCCAGGGTGCAAGCCCTGCGGCCCCTGTTCCAGGCGGGGTCCCGCATGAGCGTGTTGGCATTCATGTCCATGTGTCGGCCGGCGATGAGGATGAAAGGCCATTGACCTTTTGCGGCGATGCCTTCCACCTCTGACCGGGCGTCGATGCTGCCGATCCATTCGACCATTTCAGGGAACCAGACGTTCAGACGCCCGTCTTCGGTCCGCAGGAGTTTCAGATTGTTTTCAGTATCACTCCGGCCGATCCAGAGCCCCTCGGGATGATCCAGGATTGTCTGAAAAATCTCTTCCCCCATGATGGGTCCGGCACGGAATCCCGCCCGGGCCGCATTTTCTTTCTCGGAGGACCGCATCGTCTGCAGCAATCCCCACAGGGCGGCAAGGTTCGCGGAGCCCAACTGTTCTCCAAGGGTCTTCGCGAGCACAAAAGGCATGACCTTCATGGTTTCGGGCCGGGACTGGACATACTTCATCAAGGCCATGCCGAACGTCAGCCGGTTTTTTTTCGCAGCCTGGTCAAGCCAGTCGGGTATCTCGGGGATCAATCCCAGTCGGTCGGCCAGGCGGACAATGATCTGGCTGACCTCCAGTCGTTCGCCTTCCGGTTCGAGAACCGGCCGGCGCATCTGGAAGAAGACTTCCGGATAGGTCCACGTGAAGAAGGCCCCGTCCCAGGATTCATATCCCGATCGTGCAGGCAGAATGTAATGGGAGAGTTTGGCTGTCTCGGTCATTGCCAGCTCGCAGGTCACCAGCAGATCCAGCCGGGAAAAGGCCTCCTCGTAGGCCGTTGTATCGGCGTAGGAGCGCAGGGGGTTTGATCCGCAGCAAAGCACTGTGCGCAAACGGTCCGGATGATCGGACAGGATCTCTTCGGGCATCACGTTGGGCGGAAAAACGCCCATAATGGCGGGATAACCGGTGACCACCGTCCGCCAGGTCTTTGGATCGCGTTCGTCTGAATGGGAGCCGATGGGGACCACATGTCCGGGAATGACGTTTCCCCCGGGAACCCCGATGCGCCCGCAGACGCCCATGAGGATGATCTGCAGGCAGGATGTCGCGGTGCTGTGACGGTTCATGAGGATCCCGAGGTCGGGGTGCATACTTGATTTTCGTGTGGCCAAGAGGAAACAAACATGCCTGACCTGGTCAAAATCGAGGCCGCATACGTCCACGGCGGCCTCGGCGTCAAAGGGATGAAAAAGAGGGCGCATCTTCTCAAAGCCCGTTACATGACGGTCGATATAGTCACCGTCCTGCCAGCCTTCCGCGAGGATGATGGCGATCATGGCACGGGTGAGGAGCGCATCCGTTCCAGGCCGGATGGGGAGATGGATGTCGGCGATCCTGGCGGTCTCCGAGAGCCTGGGATCGATGACCACGAGTGTTTTCTCGGGATCCTTGGAAAAGCGGGTCAGAAAGCGGCGGGCCTGGGGCATCTGGTGGCTCATCATCCCGTTCCAGCCCACCGCAAGGAGGACATCGGTATTGTGGTGGTCGGGGATACCGAAAAGGTACTGCCGGCCGGTGGCCCGGCCCCATGCCCAGAATTCACCGGTGAGTTCCTGGCCGAGGGCACTGTAGTGATAAAAGGAGCCCATGGAACGTAGCAGGCGGACGCCGAAGGCTGCTTCGAAATGACACCCCTGTCCCCCGCCTCCCATGTAGGCAAAGCAGCGTGGACCGTGGGTATCAACGAGGGACTGGAGTTTCCCTGCAATCTCATCGACAGCCTGTTCCCAGGAGATGCGCTCGAACCCGCTGCCCTTGCGTTTCAGGGGGTAATCCAGGCGATCGGCATGATGCTGGTGATGAGCGATGTTGAGGCCCTTGCGGCAGGTATATCCCTCGCTGCGGGGGTTGGATCTGTCAGGCCTGACTTTGGTGATCTGATTGTCCTTGACCAGCACTTCGAGCCCGCAGTTCTGGGCACAGAGTACACAGGACGTCTTTAGCCACTGATCCATGGCCGGTGACCTCCTCCCTTTTATTGTTGGGCGGACACATTGTACCCAGCTTAGGAGATTTGACCAGGGGTGTCAATGGGCATGCAATTCACAATCCCTGGCGTTTCATCAAGGTTGATGAAACCGTAAAAAGTCCGTCCATGGACTTTTTACTCACGGAGACCGAAAAGTGTGATTTTCGATCTCCTTACAAATCAACGGGTTGCCATGCACCCCATTGATTTGCGTGCCCGTCCATGGGCACGATGATGACTTCCAACGAAGTCGTCTCATCCGCTGGAGTCAGGGAGCAGGGCGTGAGGGTCTTTTTCAGACCCTTTCTCATAGTGCACTTGGCACCAAACACCGACACGGACGGCTATTTGGGGTTTATGCCTCCCAAACCCCACGCGCTTCTATGAATATATGCTAAACCCCAAATCGGCGTCCATCCCCTCCGAAGTGTTTAGAAAGGGTCTGAAAAAGAGTCTCAGGTTCGGTTCCTCTTCGTTCCTCATAGGCTGCCGAAAATGGCATAAAGCAGTTTTTTACAAAGCCATCAAGGTTCGTGGGTATATACCGGGTGACAATTATTGACATCCGCTCCCACAAGCTTCATTATTACCCGGTGAACAATGGAATGTCTTGTAATATGATGAGAACGTCAGGAGGCAGATATTGAAGAAGGTCATCATTCTCACTATTTTTCTGGTCTTGTTTGTGGGGGTAGCTGCCCTGGTTTTCTATGGGCAGTGGCGCCAGAAGACGGCCCAGCTTTACTATTCAGGCACCATTGAAGCCACTGAATCAAACCTGGCCTTCCAGGTAAGCGGAAAGGTGGATAGGGTCCTGGTGGATGATGGCCGACAGGCTGAAAAGGGACAGCTTCTGGCAGAGCTGGACCAGGCCGAGTTCAAGGCCCGTCGGGCCCAGGCCCAGGCCAATGTCCAGGGGACAGTGGAAAACCTGGCAAAACTGGAGGGCCTGCTGGCCCTTTATAGAGAGACGCTTCCGGACCAGGTTTCACGGGCCGGTGCAAATGTGTCTGCCCTCAAAGCCAGGGTCCACGAAATGGAAACGGGGCACAGGGTCCAGGTGGTAGCCCAGGGCCGGCGTACGCTTGAGGCTGCAAGACTCACCATGGAAGACGCGAAGAAAGACAAGATTCGATTCGACACACTGTATGCGAAAAAGATCGTCTCCGAAAAGGAGCGGGATGCCATGCAGTTAAAATATGAAGCGACCCTGAAAAATTACCAGAAGGCAAAAGAAGCCTATTCCCTCTTGAAGGAGGGGTTTCGCAAGGAGTCCATTGAGGGAGCGCAGGCACAACTTGCCGAGGGATTGGCGGCGCTCAGGCAGGCAAAAAGCAACCTCCGGAAGCTCGCCATTACTGAGAAGGAGGTCAAGGTTGCCATGGCGCAAGTGGACGGGGCAAAAGCCGCACTCAAGCTGGCCGATATCCAGTTGAAATATACGCAATTGCAGGCCCCGTTCAAAGGGATTATCACCAGTCGGGACGTGGAGCCGGGAGAGGTGGTGACTCCCGGAAGGGAAGTCATCTCCATTTCAGACCTGTCGGAGGTGGACCTCAAGGTCTTTGTCGGAGAAAAAGAGATCGGCAAGGTGAAACCCGGTCAGAAAGCCCGCGTTAAAACGGATACCTTCCCTGGAAAAACCTATGAGGGGTATGTCTCCTACATCTCCCCGGAAGCGGAATTTACCCCCAAGATCATCCAGACCCACAAGGAAAGGGTAAAGCTCGTGTACCTGGTCAAGATCACCCTCCCAAATCCTGACCTGGAGTTGAAGTCGGGGACGCCAGCCGATGCATGGTTCGAATAGCCAGTCCCATGCTACTCCTTCCGGGCCGAAGTCATCTCTTCCCGTCATTCAGGTAGAAGAGGTATCCAAGAGGTTTGGAGGCCTGGAAGCGGTCTCAAAGGTTTCTTTCACCACGCCGAAGGAAAAGATATTCGGGCTGGTAGGATCTGACGGAGCTGGAAAAACCACGCTCTTGAGGATGATTGCGACCATGATTGGTCCGTCCTCCGGCAGGATAAGCATTGAAGGGCTTGATGTGGTGAAACAGCGGGGCAGGGTGAAGGAACTGCTCGGATATATGCCGCAGCGCTTCGGTCTCTATCAGGACCTCACCGTGGCCGAAAACTTCGATTTTTTCATGGATATCTACGGCATCCGCAGGGAAGAAAGGGCAGAAAGGAGGGAATACTACCTGGGTTTTTCCAACCTGCTTCCATTTTTGGAGAGGAGGGCCGCAGACCTCTCAGGCGGAATGAGGCAGAAACTGGGCCTGGCCTGCGTCCTGGTCCATGAACCAAAAGTCCTTATCCTGGATGAACCGACCAACGGGGTGGATCCCGTCTCGCGGCAGGAGTTCTGGGACATGCTCCTTGAAATGAAGCGGAAAGGAATGACCATCCTGGTGTCCACCGCCTACCTGGATGAAGGCGAAAAATGTGACAGGCTCCTCCTTATGCATCAGTCCAGAATCCTGGAGGAGGCTAGTCCGGAGGAAATCAGGTCGCATTTTCCCAGCCTGGAAGAGGCCATGATACACCGGATCCAACAGGTGGACGAGGTCCTTGCCAATGATGAATTCTGAGATGCGGACTGCAGGCGAATCCGTAGTGGTGGAGAATCTGGAGAAGCGCTTCGGCCGGTTTGTTGCCGTGGACAGGATTTCGTTTTCAGTCAACAAAGGAGAAATATTCGGTCTCCTCGGTCCCAATGGCGCAGGCAAATCCACCACCATCCGTATGCTTTGCGGCATCATCACCCCCACGTCCGGGACCGGGCGCGTCGCCGGGTTTGATATCTTTACCGAACCGGAAAAGATCAAACACGCCATCGGATATATGTCCCAGAAATTTTCCCTGTATGAGGACATGACCCCTTTTGAGAACATCAGGTTCTACCTGGGGATCTACAGTGTCCCGACGCATCTGTGGAAAGAACGGACCCGGTGGGTCCTCGAGATGACGAAATTGAGAGAAGTGCGTAACCGCCTCACAAGGGAACTCCCTCCGGGGTGGCGCCAGCGTCTGGCCCTCGGCTGTGCCATGCTGCATCAACCGGACATCCTGTTCCTGGATGAGCCCACGTCAGGAGTGGACCCCATTACGCGGAGGCGCTTCTGGACCTTCATCAAGAAGCTTGCGGCAGAAGGGGCGACGGTTTTTGTGACTACCCACTACATGGACGAGGCTGAGCATTGCGATCGCGTTGTCATGATCAATGACGGAAAAATCGTGGCTTCCGGGGCTCCGGAAGAGATTGTGAAAGAGATGTTTCCCCAAGACCGGAAGGCCGACCTGAACGATGTCTTCATTTCCCTCATGTCAGGGGCGAAGCCTTGAACCTCGTAAGGATACAGGCCGTTGCACGCAAAGAATACTTCCACCTGATCAGGGATTTCAGGAGCCTGTATCTCGCCTTTTTCATCCCCCTGCTCCTCATCCTCATGTTCGGATACGCCCTCAGCCTGGACGTGGACAACATAGAGACCGTGGTCGTGGATTATGATCAGACCCCGCTCAGCAGGGATCTCATCAGGAATCTCGATGCTTCTCCCTATTTCCAGGTCATCGCCCACCTCCGGAACAGTGACGCCGTCGCCGATTATCTCGACAGGGGCCGGGCCAGGATGGGCATGGTGATCCCGGCCGGATGGACCGGGGATATGAGGTCGGACCGTGAAACGCCCGTTCAGTTCATCCTGGACGGAAGCGATCCAAACTACGCAGGGATTTCAAAGGGATATGTGACGGCGTTCGTAGAAAAATATAACGAGCGCCAATTGAGGAATTTCATCAACCGGAAGGGTCTCAAGGAGATAGACCCACCTGTTGAGGGGGCCATCCGCGTCTGGTTCAACGAGGACCTGGAAAGCCGCGTGTTCATCGTGCCCGGGATCATCGCCATTATCATCATGATCGTGGGGGCACTCCTGACGTCTCTCGTCGTTGCGAAGGAATACGAAAACGGGACCATGGAGACCATCCGTTCCCTGCCGCTACGATCGGGGGAATTCCTTCTGGGAAAGGCCATCCCCTACTTCTTCATCGCGATGATGGATGTCTTCGTTGCGGTCTTCATGGGCCAGATCCTCTTCGGCGTTGTCGTGAAAGCGAGTTTCTGGCTCTTGGTCCTGGCCTCCGCTATTTACCTTGCCGTTGCCCTGAGCCTCGGCCTTCTTATTTCGACGGTCACCAAATCACAGCTCGTGGCAAATCAATTGGCCATCCTCATCACCTACCTTCCATCCCTGTTGCTTTCTAATTTCGTTTTCCCGGTTTCCAACATGCCGGAGGTCCTTCAACTGGTGAGTGGCATCATTCCGGCCACCTATTTCATTGACATCCTGAATGGCCTCTACCTTCGTAACGTAGGCATCCATTATCTCTGGCCTCAGTTCCTGGTCCTGATCGCCATGTTCGCTTTTCTCTCAAGCCTGAATATCATGCTTCTGAAGAAGGAGGGGTTTTAGATGAACTGGGTGAGAATTCGCGAGCTGGTGCGGAAGGAATTTATTCAACTTTTCAGGGACAGGAGGATCAGACCTCTGCTGGTCATCTCCCCGCTCGTGCAGCTCATTATTTTTGGTTATGTGGTGAGTACGGATGTCAGGGACGTCACCCTGGCACTCCTGGATCAGTCAAAGACCATAGAGAGCCGACAATTCATCAATGCCATAGAAGGGAACAGGACTTTCCGGGTTGTGCAATATCGGGAGCATCCTGCGGAACTTGAAGATCTGCTTCTGCGGCGGAAGGTTGATCTGATCATCAAGATCCCTCCTGACTTCAGCCGTATCATCCGCAGCGGGAGGACCGCATCGGTACAGGTCCTGGTGGACGGAAGCATGAGCAATATGGCCTCCGTGAGAATTGCTTATCTCATGAATGTGATACAGCAATTCAATGTCCGTTTCCTGCATGAACTCTACCCCCGGAAGATGAGCTACGGTAAGATCGATGCCCGGATCAGGACCTGGTACAATCCGAACCTGGACAGCCGGAATTTCTATGTTCCCGGCGTAGTGGCCTTCCTCATCATGCTCCTGACGCTGCTTTTCACCTCCATGGCCGTAATCCGGGAAAAGGAGAGCGGTACCATGGAACAGCTCATTGTGACGCCTTTGAAACCGATCGAATTGATCCTGGGGAAGACCATTCCCTATATCATCGTCGTGGAATCACAGATGGTTGTCGTCACCCTGTTTGCCATTGTCTGGTTTAAGGTGCCCATGAAGGGAAGTGCGCTTCTCTTGTTTGCCGCTACCTGGCTCTTTCTCCTGAGCACACTGGGTATCGGGCTTTTTATCTCCACGGTGTCGGTTACGCAGCAGCAGGCCATGATGACCACCTTCTTCTTTGCCCTGCCCTTCTTCATGCTGAGCGGCTTTGTATTCCCCATAGCCAATATGCCGAAATCCATCCAGTGGTTCACCCTCCTGAATCCCCTGCGGTATCTCCTGGACATCATACGAGGCATTTTTCTCAAGGGTGTGGGGTTCCAGGTCCTCTGGCCCCAGTTCCTGGGGCTTGCCTTACTCGGATTTGTGGTTTTGGCCGGGGCCGTGAACCGTTTCAAGAAGCGGCTGGATTAGCCCGGATCAGAGGATGCCTGGTGTGAAATGAGGAGGCGTCATTACGCATGCCTTAACAAATTACTCACGAAGATCTCACGAGTTCCTAACACTGAACGGACCGGAATGTGAGAATATGGGAGTGAATCCTGATTCCAGGTGGAAAAGCGAGCGTCCCCAAGGCCCGATGGTGAAGGAAGGCAGACACATATCTCTTGCAGTTGCATTGAAGAAGAAACGAGGTGGAAGGGAAGAATGGCGAAAAAGGAACTCCTGGTAGTAGATGATGAGGAAGACATCCTGGAGCTGGTAAGATTCAATCTCACCAGAGAAGGGTATCTCGTCCGGTGTGCGTCTTCCGGGGAAGAGGCACTGGTGTCGGTAAAAAGGCATATCCCCCATCTGATTATCCTGGACCTCATGCTGCCTGGAATGGATGGCTTGGATGCCGCCAGGAGACTCAAGAAAGATTCGTCCACGGAGGACATCCCTATCATTATGCTCACCGCCAAGGGAGAAGAGGCTGATATTGTCACGGGCCTCGAACTCGGTGCGGACGATTATGTGACCAAGCCCTTCAGCCCCCGCGTGTTGACGGCCAGGGTAAAGGCCGTCTTGCGAAGGAAAATGGAAGAAGGCCTTTCGGAAAAAGGACTCCCTCTAAAGGTCCACGAACTGGAGATTCATCCGGGCCGTCATGAGGTCATTGTACAAGGGGAACCCGTTTCTCTGACCTTTACGGAATTTGCCATTCTGAAACACCTGGCACACCGGCCGGGATGGGTCTTTACCCGGTATCAGATCGTGGATGCGGTTCATGGTCAGGAATACAACGTGACGGACCGCTCGGTGGATGTGCAGGT
>Ga0307440_1000195_pt1 | contig 28072 bp, 23 predicted proteins | sample SalMarWE160410MG_FD_202150 | JGI IMG/M metagenome (GOLD analysis project Ga0307440, IMG submission 202150) | Salt marsh sediment microbial communities from the Plum Island Ecosystem LTER, Massachusetts, United States - WE1604-10 | ecosystem: Environmental > Aquatic > Marine > Intertidal zone >...
ATCTTCCATCCGTAATCAGGGCAACCTTTTTATATCCCGCCCCCTTAATGGCATCGGTCGGAGTCAACATCTCGGGCATGCCCGGTGCACCGGCCGGGCCCTGGAACGGTATAACCAGGACATCCCCTTCAGCTATGCTTCCGGCCTCAATGGCATTCAGCAAATCATGTTCCGAATAGAAAACCTTTGCGGGCCCCGTGTGAACAAACATGTCCTGATCGACCGCCGTCTGCTTGATGATGGCGCTGTTGGCTATATTTCCGCTGAGTACGGCGATTCCACCCTCGAAATGGTATGGTCGATCCAGTGGTCTTATTGCCTCTTCGTCCAGGACCTTCCCCTCCCCTGCGATCTGTGCTATGGACTTCCCGTTCACCGTGGGCGAGTCTTTTAGTGCATCCCGAAGCCGGTTCAGCACCGCCGGAATACCTCCCGCCACATCCATGTCAGCCATCTCGTAGGGCCCCGCCGGTATGATGGAACAGAGGTGAGGCGTCTCCCTGGAAATCCGGTCAAACAGCTCCACGCCCACCTCAATGCCTGCTTCGCGGGCAATGGCGGGGATGTGTAAAACGGTATTGGTCGACCCTCCCATGGCCATGTCCACCCTTATGGCATTCTCAAAGGCCGCTTCCGTCAAGATATCTTTTGGCTTCACATCCTGTTTCACCAGTTCCACAATCCGCCTGCCCGTTTCATAGGCCTGTTTCTTTTTGAGGGGATCCAGGGCCGGGGTGGTGCCGCACCCGGTGACGGACATGCCCAGGGCCTCGGTGACAACGGCCATGGTATTGGCGGTATAGAGCCCCACGCACGAACCGGCGCCGCATGCCATGGCCGGGAGCATCTCTTCCGCCGCCTCCGCCGACAGCTTCCCGGACTTCACCTGGCCCACCATGCCGAATCCTTCAATGGGGTGGTGTTTTGCTCCTCCGATGATATTGGCCTTCATGGGCCCGCCCGTGAGGATGATGGCCGGCAGATTCAGCCGTCCTGCCGCCATGAGCATCCCCGGCGTGATCTTGTCGCACGCAGTGACTCCCACCCAGCCGTCAAGGGAATGGGAAAGGGTCATGATTTCAACATTATCCGCAATGTGTTCCCGGCTGGGAAGGCTCAACCGCATCTCCACAAACATGGCGATCCCGTCACAAACCCCGGGCACGCCCCATTCAAAAGGCACGCCGCCAGCGTCTTGGATTCCCCGCTTCACCTCCTCGGTCAACTCATTGAGATGGATATGGCCGGGGATAATGTTATTATAACTGTTGGCAATCCCGATAAAAGGTTTTTCCAGGTCGAAATCTTTCTTTTTCAACCCGGCCGACATGAGCAGTGCCCGGTGGGGCAGTGTTTCAATTCCCTTTTTCAATATATCCGATTTCATTTTCATCCTCCCAAATTAGATGTAATCATAAAAAGTCCGTCCATGGACTTTTTTCTAACGGAACCCGAAAAATGTGATTTTCGGTTTCCTTACAAATCAACGGGTTGCGCCGCACCCCATTGATTTGTGTGCCCGTCCATGGGCACGATGATAACTTCCAACGAAGTCGTCTCATCCGCCGGAGTCAGGGAGACGGGCGTGAGACTCTTTTTCAGACCCTTTCTCATAGTGCACTTGGCACCAAACACCGACATGGACGACTATTTGGGGTTTACGTCTCCAAACCCTACGCGCTTCTATGGATTTACGCTAAACCCCAAATCGGCGTCCATTCCCTCCGAAGTGTTTAGAAAGGAACTGAAAAAGAGTGTCAGGTTCGGCTCCACTTCGTTGCTCATAAGCTACCGCTCGCGGCATAAACCAGCTTTTTACAAAGTCATCAAATTAGTAAGCCCAAGAGTTATCGTCAAGCATTCTTTGAGGGTTGTTTGAGGAAATGGCGCATCCCCGGCCAGGGTGAAACAGAGAAAAGAAGGGAGAGGCGGATGTCTCCCCACCCATGCGCGGGTGAGGAGACATAGGGTGCATGTGCACCGGAAACTTTACGAGGTGAGTGCTGCGTTTCTGCCGGCTTCCAGCGCTTTCATGTTCAGGGGAATCAGGTTCTTCTTCTTGGCGAATTTTGTTTTCACCGCACCCGCCAGCGTCTCAAAATCAATGATCTTGCTCCGTGCGACAAAGGCCGCGAGTGCCACGATGTTGGCAGTCTTCAGATTACCCAACTCCTTCGCGATTTCAAGGATCGGCACCCGGAGAATATCCACATCATCCCGGCCTGCTTCGATTGATATGAGGGACCCGTTAATGAAGATCACGCCGCCGGGTCTTACGGCCGGTGCGAATTTTTCCAAAGAAGGACGGTTCATGGCCACCAGGTGCAAGGGATTGCGGATAATGGGAGACCCAATGGCCTCGTCGCTGGTCACCACTGTGCAATACGCGGTTCCTCCCCGCATCTCAGGTCCATAAGAAGGAATCCATACCACCTCCAGGCCTTCCTCCATCGCGGCCTGGGCCAGGATCTGTCCCATGAGCATGATTCCCTGTCCGCCGAATCCGGCAAATTGAACTTCACTCTGCATATTTCCTCCCTGCTATTCTGAAATGAGCTGATACGCTCATTCATCTTCCGGCGTCTTGAATTCGCCAAGATTGTAATAGGGCAGCATCTTTTCTTCCACCCATGAGAGCGCATCCACCGGCGTCATACCCCAGTTGGTAGGACAGGTGCTAACCAGCTCGACAAAGCTGTAACATCTATTCTCCATTTGATAGGTGAATGCCTTTTTGATGGCTTTCTTGGCTCGATTGATATATTTGGGACTGATCAGCGTCTGGCGGGCAATATACCCGGGTGTGGCCAGTGATGCCAGCAGTTCGGCCATTCTAATGGGCATGCCTACCACCGAAGGTTCCCGGCCCAAGGGGCTGGTGGTGGTACGCTGGCCGGGCATGGTGGTCGGCGCCATCTGACCTCCGGTCATTCCGTACACCGCATTGTTGATAAAAATGGTGGTAAATTTTTCTCCCCGGTTGGCCGCGTGCACAATCTCACCCATTCCGATGCTCGCCAGGTCGCCGTCCCCCTGGTAGGTAAACACGATCAGATCGGGCCGTACCCGCTTCATCCCGGTCGCCATGGCAGGAGCACGGCCATGGGCGGCCTCCTGAAAATCAAGGGTGAAATAGTTGTACATCAAAACAGCACATCCTACCGGTGCAATTCCCACTGTCCGGCCTCGAATCCCAAGCTCATCGATTACTTCGGCAACCAGTCGGTGGGCCACCCCATGGGTACATCCCGGGCAGTAATGGGTGATCGTATCTGCCAGGGCCTCCGGCCTGTGAAATGTTTTTCCCATTTTCAGTACTCCCTCTCTGTGTAACGATTCAGTTTTATAGGTTGAGGGCCGAAGGTGTTACCCAAGAAGCTTCTTCACCTCATCCATCACGTCTTCCGGGGTCGGGACCTCCCCCCCGCATTTTCCGTACCAGTGAACCGGACGTTTTCCGATAACACTGCGCTCTACGTCTTCAACCATCTGCCCCATGGACATTTCAATGCTCAGGACCGCCTCACAGCTTTCCTTTGCCGCGGCATCCAGTATTGCCTTCCCAGGGAACGGAAACAGGTTTTGAGGTCGAATCATGCCCACTTCCAGCCCTTCTTCTTTCAAATGATCAATGGCCGTCCGGCAAACGCGGCTCATGGTGCCGTAGCTGACAATGAGAACCCTGTATTCTCCCTCAATGTTATACGGCTCATAGCGGACTTCCTCCCGACGCATCCGTTCGTATTTGGCCTTGAGCTTCAGGTTATGAGCATTGAGTTGCTCCGGATCAAGGTACAACGTTTTCACCAGATTTCTCTTATTCGATTTCCGGGTATCCATCCCGTTCGTAGCCCAGTCATCTTTATTTGAGGGCTCCACCTTGAGGTGTTCGGGAAATTCGACCGGCTCCATCATCTGGCCGATAAGGCCATCTCCCAGGATCATCACCGGATTCCGATACTTCTCGGCCAGGGCAAAGGACGCCATCACCATTTCAACGGCTTCCTGCACACTGGCCGGCGCCATCACCAGCAATCTGTAATCCCCGTGACCGCCGCCCTTGGTCGCCTGGAAGTAATCCGCCTGGGACGGCAGTATGCCTCCCAGGCCGGGTCCGCCGCGCATGATGTTGACAAACACGCATGGACATTCACCCGCCGCAATATAGCTGATGCCCTCACTCATCAAGCTGATCCCCGGACTCGACGAGGTGGTAAACACTCGCTCACCGCAGGCAGCAGCGCCGAAAATCATGTAGGAAACCGCTACTTCACTCTCGCCCTGTAAAAATACGCCACCGACCTCGGGCATGCGACCGGAAAGATATTCCGCCACTTCAGACTGGGGCGTAATGGGATACGCAAAATAGTTCAGAGCGCCGGCCCGAATGGCGGCTTCGCCGATCGCTTCATTCCCTTTCATTAAAACCTTGCTCATGTTTTCCTCCGTTTAACTCTATGCGGTCGCCTGTTCCGCAATTTCGCTGATAGAGATGGCGACATCCGGACAGATGGTGCAGCACATGGCACAAAAAATACAATCTTCCGGTCGTGCCTGGTATGCGGGAAAATATCCCTTGGCATTCACCTCGTCTGAAATTTCCAGAACATTCTTGGGACAGACACTGATGCACAATCCGCATCCTTTGCAACGATCCCTGTCGATATCATGCATATAGGCCATAAAACCAAACTCCTCTCTTTTCCAAAAATCTGTTCATAAGGATAGCTCAAAATGCCATTGCCTTTTTCCACGGAGGCACCAGTTGTCTGGCTATGGGGAGCACCGGGCAGGCAAATTGTCTCGTATTGATTTTCTCCAGGAGCTGCCGGGGAACGGTAATGAATTTCAACGGGAGCCCGCTTTCTGCTGCATAGGACCGGATAAATTCGTATCCGCTCTCTATTTCTTCCGTGCCGGTCTCGTCAATCAGGGTGCTGTTGCCGATAAGCCCCGTGATTTGCATCCGGGATGCCTTTTCAATTTTCTCCCGGATTCTGTTACATCCCGCCCAGGTACCCGTTGCCGGCCGCAGGGGATTGATCACCTGCAGCATGTTTACCTTCTTGCCCTTGAAGGCATCAGCCAGGGTGGCCAGCACGGTTGCGCCGGCATCCTCTCCGCCGACATCCAGAATAGCCAGGTCACCAGGGTCACGTATCATCGAGGTTATGGCGGGACTGAGCACCGGGAGATCGGCGTAGAGATACTCTTCCGGAGGGAGAACGAGCCCAATACCACGCGCGGCCAATGCGCCCCGGGCCTCCCTGGTCCTGAAATAGGGATTCACCACGTCAAGATCCGCAATCCGGACGGATAGTCCGGCCCGTTTGCGGTTGACCGCCAGATTGATCGAGACTTCTGTCTTTCCACTGCCGTAATTCCCGACAATAACAACTATTCCGAGCAGATCGATATCCAAGTGATGCCCTTTGGCGTGTATTTCTGCTCACCCGGAAATCTGTAAAAGCTCCGGATAAGCCTATCGGCCTCCTGCACTCGAAGACATGGGATGAAGGCCCTCATTCTGCGCAACAACAAGAAGCGAAAGCTTATGAATATAAGGCCAACTTGGCTTCATGTCAAGATTTTTCAAGATCCGCGTTTGACACGAGATACCAATTCAGGTATAAAGTTAAAATGAGTCTTCGCTGCATCATCGTGGACGATGAGCCGCCGGCTGTTGATGAACTTGCCTATATTCTTTCCCAGATTGATGAAGTCGAGGTGGTAGCAACCGCCGGCTCCGCGTCCAAGGCCATTCAAGCGATAAGGAGTCATGAACCGGACGTGGTCTTTCTTGACATCCACATGCCCGGGCATGACGGATTTTTTGTGGTTGAAGAGATTGCAGGCTATCCCCGGTCCCCATTCATCATATTTGCCACTGCTTATGATCAATATGCCATCAGGGCCTTTGAGTCCAATGCGACCGATTACGTATTGAAACCGTTTTCCGAGGCCCGTATTCGCGAAAGTGTTTCCCGCGTGAGACGTATGGGGGAGACAAAAAAAGCCCGATTAACCGGCCAGGAGTTGCAGACCATTGCAGACTATATGACCCGGGGACAAGAGGTAATTACCAAGGTGCCCGTAGACAAGGGCGGCCGCATCCTGCTGCTCGACACATCAGAAATTATCTTTTGCAGATCCGATGAAAAACAGGTTACTGTCCATACAAAGAATTCCCACTTTCCCGTCCACGCACTCTCAAGCCTCGATGCACTGGAAGAACGGTTGCGCACCCGGCCGTTTTTTCGCTCCCACCGTTCGTACCTGGTCAACCTCTCCCATGTGCGGGAAATTGTCCCCCTGATCAACGGCCGGTACCTCATCGTCATGGAAGACAATGTTTCCACTGAAATTCCGTTAAGTCGTGCACGAGCAAAAGAATTTAAGGAAAAACTGGGTTTGTCTCGAGAGTAGCAAGTCCTGATTCGCGTCATTGAAGTATGTCTTTCAAGCCAGAATAATGACTTTTCATCCTAAAAAAGATACCATTCAGTATATTTCCCTTGATTTATTCCTGAGATGGTTGCAGTGTGTGCGTGAATAGTCAATTTTCCGCTGATCCGAATGGTTTGGAAGAGGGTTTTATGACTGTCGCGCATCTTCTTGCCACTTTATTTGAGCATTTTGGGCTCGTTGTCTCTGCCGCATTCATTCTCCTTTCCTGGGGAGCATTCACAAAACTCGTCCTCAAGCAAACAACATATGTCGACAAGATCGTGCTGATTCTGTTTTTCGGCGCTTTTGGAATTCTTGGGACCTATGCAGGAACACCCATTATGGGTGCCATTGCGAATTTCAGGGCCATCGGTGTGATAACAGGCGGCCTTTTCGGTGGCCCCTTGGTGGGAGCAGGCGCAGGTCTCATCGCCGGCGGACACCGTTTTCTCATCGATATGCATGGTTTCACCTCAATCCCCTGCGGCCTTGCCACGTTTCTGGAAGGTCTTGCAGCCGGCCTCCTTTCCTTACGGTTGAAAGAAAAGGTCCTTAACTGGAGGGTTGCCGCCTTCATGGGCATCGCTGGCGAATCGGTCCATATGCTGATCACTCTGGCTTTAGCCAGACCCTTTGCAGACGCATGGACTCTGGTACAAATCATTGCCCTTCCCATGATCCTCGTCAATGCATTCGGTGCAGGACTCTTTGTGCAGATTATCCGGTTCGTTCTTGAAGACCGGCAGCGAAGGGAATCTTTGCAGGCCCAGAAAGCCCTTGACATTGCCAATCGGACGGTCAGCTATCTGAGGAACGGCCTCGATATGGAATCGGCACGGAAAACTGCTGAAATCATTTTCAAACATTTATCAGTGGCGGCCGTTTCAATGACCGATGACAAGCAGATTCTTTCATTCATCGGGGCCGGAGAAGACCACCACCAGGCAGGCATGGAATTCCAGACCGCGGCCACCAGGGAGGTCATCAAAACGGCAAGACCGGTCTTTTTAAAAGAGAAGGACCTGATTGGATGTACGAATGCCCATTGTCCTCTCGAATCAGCCATTGTAGTCCCCCTCCGTAAAGGGAAATCCATTGTGGGTGCCATCAAGTTTTATGGCAGCAAGAAGGCTCCCCTGAACAAGATCGATTTTCAGCTTGCGGTGGGGCTGGCAAATCTCTTTTCCACCCAGCTCGAACTGGAAGATATCCACATAACGTCCCAACTCCTTGCCCGCGCGGAGATCAGGCGACTTCAATCTCAAATCAATCCCCATTTCCTGTTCAACTCTCTCAACACCATCGTGTCCCTGTGCCGCACCAACGCTGAAAAAGCCAGGGAACTCATTCTGGAACTTTCTACCTATCTCAGAAGAAATCTCAGGGAGAACCAGAGCGTTATCCCCGTGGCAGAAGAACTGCAGCAGGTCAAATCGTATCTTTCAATCGAGCATGCCCGATTTGGAGAACGCGTCAGGGTATCCATCGACATGGAAGAAGGTTGTCAGGGCTGGCCCGTTCCGCCCCTCATCATTCAACCCCTTGTGGAAAATGCAATCAAGCATGGGATCTACGGTAGGGAAGACGGGGGATCCATTCGGATCGGCATTGCGCGAAGCAACGGTGATCTCAACATTTCCGTGGAGGACGATGGCGTGGGCATGGACGGGCAAGTGCTGGACCGTATCTTTTCAAAGGAGGCCGATGACCTGGGAAAGGATGCAGGAGGCATCGGCCTCAGGAACATTAACCAGCGGTTGGAACGGGTCTATGGTCCCCAATACCGCCTCAAGATCAGGAGTATCCCTCAGGAAGGCACCTCAGTCCGGATAAATATCCCCGCATCAAGCCCTGTTCTTGAAACGGAACCATTTTCCGGGGCTGAATCGTGAGGAAAGGAGAAATAGCTTGTCCGCTCAATAAACAATGCAATTCAGACAACGCGTGGTCGCGACCGGGAGGTCGCTCTGTAGGAGCAACGTCCACGTTGCGAATTGAACTGATGCCATAAAGTCCAAATGTAACGAAAAGGAGGTGAGAAAAGAGAAACATCCGGGAACAAGCAATGGTTTTGATGCATAAACGTTCACCTTAACCGGAAGAAAGGAGGCATTATGGGCGGATTAGCAATTATGGTAGTCGCGTTTGTGGGGTATATTCTCGCCTACCAGTTATACGGAAGGTTTATCGGCAAGAAGATCTTTGCGTTGTCTTCTACTGCCAAGACACCCGCCGTGGAGCTGGAGGATGGTACTGACTACGTGCCCACGAGAAAGGAGATCATCTTCGGGCACCATTTCGCATCAATAGCAGGTACCGGCCCCATCGTGGGGCCGGCCATTGCCATCATCTGGGGATGGGTTCCGGCAATGATTTGGATATTTGTGGGATCCATTATCATGGGTGGTGTCCATGATTTCGGGGCCCTGATCATCTCCATGAGAAACCAGGGGAAGTCCATTGCCGAATACACCTCGAAATATGTCAACAGCCGTACAAAATTTCTGTTTTTCGTGATCGTTTTTCTGGAACTGTGGATCGTTGTTGCTATTTTTGGCCTGGTGATCGCCATTATCTTTGCCATGTTCCCGCAATCAGTCATTCCCATATGGTGTGAAATCCCCATAGCGGTCATACTTGGCTGGATGGTCTACAAAAAGGGCATGGGCGTCTGGACCTGGTCCATTGTAGCGGTTGCGATCATGTATGTCACGGTGATCATAGGTACTTATCTCCCCATTAAGCTCCCCGCCACCATCGCGGGCATTCCCCCCACCGGCATCTGGACAATCATCCTGCTTGTTTACGCGTTTATCGCCTCTGTCCTGCCGGTGACCACCCTGCTCCAGCCCCGGGATTTTATCAACTCTCACCAGTTGGTTGTGGCCCTGGCTCTCCTGGTGCTGGGTGTCTTCTTTGCCTCATTCGGGGGGCACCTTCACGTAGTGGCACCTGCCGTGGCCATGAACCCCGCCAAGGCCCCGCCCATGTGGCCCTTCCTCTTCATCACCATCGCCTGCGGCGCCATTTCAGGGTTCCACTCACTGGTCTCCTCGGGCACATCGTCAAAGCAGGTGCGCTATGAAGAGGATTCTCTTTTTGTGGGGTACGGCTCCATGCTCATGGAAGGCGTTCTCGCCACCCTGGTCATCATAGCCGTTGCGGCCGGCATCGGAATGGGCTATACTGACAAGGCCGGCCAGACCCTGACGGGCATTGCGGCATGGACCCAGCACTATTCTTCCTGGGCCGCTGCAGCGGGACTGGGGTCAAAGATCAACGCGTTTGTGTTGGGTTCCGCCAACATGATCGAAGCCGTCGGCATTCCCGTGGGAATAACCATTACCATTATGGGCGTTTTTGTGGCATCGTTTGCCGGGACCACCCTGGATACCGCCACCAGGATCCAGCGCTATGTGATTGCCGAACTCTGTGGTGATGTGAAACTCAACTTCCTGACAGGACGTTTTCCGGCAACCTTTATCGCGGTCGGCACGGCCCTGTGGCTGGCCTTTGCTGCCGGCGCGAGCGGCGCTGGAGCCCTGGCACTGTGGCCCATGTTCGGGGCCGTCAACCAGGTTCTGGCAGCCCTGGCCCTGACCATTATCACCCTCTACCTCAGAACCAAGGGCGGCGTGAAGTGGGTGATTTCCGGTGTCCCGGCCATCTTCATGGCAATCATGACCATATGGGGCGTTATCCTCAACCAGACCATGTTTCTCAGCAAGCACAACGCCTTGCTGACCGTCATCAACGCCGTCATCCTCATTGTGGCCGTGTGGATCGTCATCGAGGGCGTGGCCAGATTCTTTACCATCGGTGGAGAGACCGCCGCCGGGCAGCCGCAAGAGGCAGCCGGCTAATTCCATTTTGCATTCAAGATGATACCTAGGCGGCAAGGAGTGGGCGACGGAGGCGTACACGAACAGTACGTCGAGGAGTCCGCGACGCAGCCGACGCCGGGAGCGCTTGAATGCGAATTGGAATAAGAACCGTGGGAGTTTTTGATAAACACTTTAACGGGAAGCAAGGCCTCGGCGTCTTGCTTCCCCTCAACAGATACCCAAAACTGCAATAAAGGAAAGCGGGCCCCCTTGGAAGCACAACTCAAGAAATGCTATATTTCGTTGCTGGCGCCTGCAATACTGGGATTCATCGCTGCAATCCTGGCAAGAAGATTTTCGGCAATAGACTTGGAGGCAGTCAAATCCCTGCAACGGTTTACGGCCCCTGTGCTCTTTGCCCTGTCCTTTGCCTTCGGCGCGGCCTTCCCGCTCCTTTTTCGAACCCTTTTCGTCCACAAGAATCGCCACGAAAAGAGGATTTCAGAAGCTGCCTTGCTCCAGTTTGAGCGAAACACCCTGTACCTTGCCATGATTACTCCCTATATTGCCCTGGTGGCCTTCTTTCTGGAGATTCCCCGCTTCCATCTTGCGGGAGCGCTCCTTGCAAGCTTTTATGCCGTCTATTATTTTTACCCTTCACACAAACGGATACAATATGAAAAAAGGATCTTCAGGGCAAAATGATGTCTTTTCTGGCGCGGATGAAAGAGATGATAGTGGAAATCTGGAAGGTCGGCGACAAGGTGGGCCGCAGCAAGGCCGTGGAAGTCATCGAAACTGAGGTGGAAGAAATGGAAAATATCTTCGGAATCCTGGTGCTGGGTTCCTTTGTAGGCATGCCTTCCCCCCCCATGCAGATCTCACTCGATTTGATGCCGTACATGGAGAAGGAACTCATCCTGATGATGGAAAAGGTGGATACGGCCAATGAGCCCATATCCCAGTTATTTTCGGTCTTCAATATAGGGTAGGGATGGAGAAAGCAACCAACATTTTCTACATGGGAAAGGGCGGGGTCGGAAAATCCACGTCCGCGGCGCTGAATTCGCTTTTTCTGGCGCAGAAGGGCTTTGAAGTGCTCCTCGTTTCCCTTGACCCCGCCCACAACCAGTCGGACATCTTTGAGGAAAATCTCTCAGATACACCGAAACAGATCGTTCCGCATCTCACGGCCGTTGAGATTGATCAGGATCGCTGGATCAAACGGTATCTCAAGGATGTCCACAACCAGATCAACAGGACCTACAGCTACCTGACCTCTTTTAACCTTGAAAAATATTTCAAGGTGATAAAATACTCGCCCGGCCTGGAAGAATATGCCCTGATTCTCGCTTTCAAGGAGATCAGACGGAAGTTCCTGCAACATGATTTGCTGGTCTTCGACATGGCGCCGACAGCCCTCTCTTTAAAATTTTTCACCCTTCCCTCCCTTTCCCTCATCTGGATAAACCACCTCCTGGCATTGCGAAAGGAAATCATAAAAAAAAGGGAACTCATTACAAAAGTCAGATTAATGAAGAAGGAGATTGAAACAGACAAGGTGCTCTCGAAAATTGAGGATTCCGTACAGGAGTACACCGCCCTCAAAGAGCTTTTTGAAGATCAGGAGCGTACGAAAATCAACCTGGTCTTGAACCCGGACCTGTTGTCTTTTGCCGAATCCAAGCGCATTGTTAACGGGCTCAAGGAGATCAATATCTTCCTGAACCAGGTCATCATCAACAAGATTCTATGCGATTCTTCCTGCGAACATATTGAAAGGGAATTGAGCGGAATCCCCATAATCCAAGCTCCTTTTTCAGAAACGCCCCTGATCGGTCTGGATATCCTGACGCGCTTTCTGAAGGAAAATGAAGATGTCATGCTAAGTCAACCCTTGAAAGTCCTCATGAATGGTGTAAAATAAACGAAGAATATTGGAGACCGGTTATGGAAAAAACTATGGATCCGGAGATGATCCGGAAAATCGACGGGGTCCTTGATCGAGTCAAGGAACCGGAAAGCAACCTCTCGGTTGCCGAATTGGGGATCGTTCAGAAATTGCGTTACAACGATAGCAAGAGGAGTCTCTATATCTACGCCAATACCTATGGGAGTCGCAAGGCGTGCTGCTTTCTCATAACCAAACTGCTTGAATCGGAAACCATGGCGCGATTGAAAAATGCACTCCAGGAGGAATTTCCCGAGCTGGCCATCAGGTTTGTCTAACCTCCTCCTGAACAGGTTTTTTGGGCAACGCAACAGTAAAGACCCTTGTATCCCCCTCCTGCGCGTAGGATAACAGCCCTCCCATCTTTCGGAGCAACTTGTAGGACAAGGAGAGATCCCCCCTTTTTTCGTCCGGATCAAACGGGCTGAGGAGTTCTTTTTCGATCTCTGAAGGGCTCCCCAAGAAGTGACTCCTGAATTCCACATAGAGGTTCTCCTCACCTTCATAGGTGCGGATGGACAGGGTCTCGCCATGCCCCATCTCTTTCAAAATGCTGCGTATCAAATCAAGACATACCTGGGCAAGAATTTCAGGGTCCATGTAAACGCGGGAATCCTCCCGGCTCAGGTTGATCTCGCTCATGACGCCTTTACGCTCCATATCGGGCGCCACCTGTTCCCTGCAGTTGGACACCACCTGGTTGACCGAACAGGGTTCACAGGTCACATCAACGGGCTGGAGGTACCCGGTTATCCTCTTCACAATATTTTCCAGGCGCTCGCATTCTCTCAGGATGATATCCCCTTCGGAAAGCTGGGGGAACTTTCTCTTGAGACGCCTGGCAAAGCCACCGATTGAGACCAGAGGGTTCCGAATTTCATGGGCAACATCCCCTGCCACTTCCTTTAGAATTTTCAATTTCTGCCGCTGAACCTCCGCCCTTTCCAAAAACACGCGATCCGTGATATCCACGATGAGGCCCTGCAGCCGTTCAGACCCTTCATCCTCATCAGATTCTCGGGAGATGGACTTGACGAGGACATGGATCAGATGGCCGTCTTTATGAATCATGCGACATTCCATTGAAAACCTGGATCCACTTGCAAGAAAGGCCCTGACAAAAAGGGCCTTTGCCCTCTTTCGGTCTCCCGTGTAAATCCTCTGAAGCAACCATTGAGGTTCATCCAGGGCCTTTTCCGGTGCATATCCCAGCATCTGCCGGCAGGCCCCACTGAGAAATTCCAGGCTGAGATCTTTTCGGACAACAAAGATGAGAGAGGGGATGTTCTGCACCAGGTGAAAATACCGGCGTTCAGCCGATGCCACCTGCCTTTTCAACGCCTGAAGGTCCTCAAAACGCCTGAGGCACAGTCTGAGTTCATCCAGGCTGACGGGTTTTCTAAGGTAGTCATAGGCCCCGACTTTGATAGCTTGAACGGCATTGTCAAAGGTGCCGTGTCCCGTCATAAAGACGATTGCGGTTTCAGGACTCCGTTCCTTTATCCTGGCGGCCAGCTCAAGACCACTTATCTGAGGCATCTTGATATCGACAAAGGCCAGATCAAAGTGGCTTTTCTCCAACAGGGGGAGCACCGTGTCCGGGTTGGTCAGAACAGTTGGCAGATAGTTCTCGCGCTTCAACATATTGGCGATAAGTTCTGCGATACCTGAGTCATCATCAACGACCAGGATCCGTTCTTCTGGGTCTTTTTCGAGCGTGGTCATTCCACTCTCCATTCTTGATAGATACCTACGGCAGGAGTAAGCAGATGGTCCGGAAACCATTTTCCGGTGACCCATGTCTTAACGGTAAGGGAAACTCCCGATGTTTGCAAGCATCAATTCCCAATCGCTCTCAAAATTTGTATCGCGTAGTCCCATGCAGAAGACATTTTTGTAGCATTTCCCCCTCCAAAGAAGACGATAACCTCCGACCGGTAAGGGTGCTCTGGTGGACAAGTGAGGTAACGCAATGAAAACAGGGGTGGTCTTTTTCAGCTCTTGCCATGGCACGGTCCTTGCGTTATGGTCTTGGTCATGGGAGGAGCGAAAAGCCATGATCCCGGCATTTGAAAAACTGAAAAACAGCAGGGACCAGCTGGTCTCCAGGTTTGCGGATGGCAAAATATCCCACGCATTCCAGGCAAACCTTACGGAAATGATGGATCAATACTTTCGTAAGAGCCTACAGGTCAGTCAAACCGGGCGCAGGTTTTTCCAGGACAAAAAGGCCTTGGCGCTCGTGGCCGTTGGAGGTTATGGGCGGAAAGAGCTCTGCCTGCACTCGGATATCGACATCATCATCCTCTTTGATTCCAAAATCCCATCCCAAGCCAAACAGCTGACCAAAGAGATCTTCTTTCCGCTCTGGGATCTGGGTTTTGATCTCGGGTACGGCGTGAGGACCAATCGGGAATGTCTGGCCCTCTCCAAGACGGACTTTGAAGTGCTGACTTCAATCATGGACGCACGATTCATCTGCGGCGATTCCCCTCTTTTCTTATCCCTGATGGGAGACCTTCGGGAAAAGTGTCTCAAGAAAAAGGCCAAACCCTTCGCCCGATGGCTTGCCGAAAGGGATCAGATACGCACTGAAACCTATGGGGACGCCAGCTTTCTCCTTGAACCTCACCTCAAGGAGGGAATCGGCGGACTCAGGGACTATCACCATCTGCTCTGGGCATCCAAGGCCTTTTTCGGGGTGCGGGCACCCAGGGATCTGGAATACCTTGGCAAGCTCTCACACAATGAATACCGGATGTTGAGGGCAAATCTGAGGTTCATCTCACTTGTCCGTAACCATCTCCACCTTTTGTCAGGACGGAAGAACGACAGGTTGAGCTTCGAGTACCAGGAAGCCATTGCCGAAAAACTGGGCTTTGAAGACAAGGAGGATTTCGCTGCCGTCGAACAATTCCTGAGCAAACTCCACGCCTCCATGTCCGCCCTGAAATCCCTGCATAGATCTTTCCAGAAAACCCATCTTCCTAAGGGCAGCGGCAAGCGCATCGATAAAGGTGAAAAAACCATCTCCAAGGACCTGTACCTTTCCGGAGGAGAACTCCACTTCCGTTCGCCGGAGGCGATTCTCTCGGATCATTTTCTTCTCATGGACATTTTTGAAAGAAGTGCGATTCTCGGTTTTCCCCCTTCGCTGGAATCAGGGAGACTCGTTGGGGAATTTCTTTTCCTGGTGGATGAACCCTACAGGACTTCCGGGAGGGCGGTGAAAAGTTTTCTCGCCATACTCAATGCACCGTATGCGTTTGACGCCCTTGAGCGGATGTTTGAATGGGGTATCCTGGAGAAATTCATACCGGAGTTTTCCAAGATCAAAGACCGGGTGCAATTTGATGCCTACCACACCTTTCCCGTGGGAATGCATGTCCTGCAAACCCTTCGAATAATAAAAGGTCTGGGTAAGGAAAAGGATATTTTACTGCCCGGTATCTATACCGAGCTTTCGAACCCCGAGCCCCTTCTTGTGGCCGCCCTGTTTCACGATATCGGCAAGGCCTCCAAAAACCATACCCGGAGAGGCGCCGAGATCACAGGGCGAATCCTGAAACGGTTTGCATATCCCGATGACCTGGTGGAAGATTGCCTCTTTCTGGTAAAGCACCACCTTCTCCTTGCCGAAACAGCAACCCGGCGGGACCTCAATGATGAAAAAGCCATTGTCCAGTGCGCGAGAGTGATTGGTACTATTGACCGGCTGAAGATGCTCTATCTCCTGACCTGGGCGGATTCCAGGGCAACAGGACCCAGGGCCTGGAATGAGTGGATTGCCAATCTTGTTCAGGAGTTGTTTTTCAAGATCCACAAGATCATTGTTGATGGTGAGCTCGCAACTGCTGATGCCGCCAGAAAAGTCAAAAACATTCGGAGCCAGGTCCGCCGTTACCTGTCCAACAAAATCGTAAAGGAGCAACTTGAGGCCCTTTTTGAGATCATGGCACCCAGGTACCTGCTTGAAACCAGATCAAGGGATATCGTAAGGCACATCATCATTTATGGTGATTTCAAGAAAAATGTTTACGGGACTGAACCCACTGCCTTCTATCTCGAAGCAAAGGAGGTTGAGAGAGAGGCATGCTGGGAGCTCACCTTCATGCTTGGAGACAGACCGGGACTTTTTTCCGATATCGCGGGGGTGCTTTCCCTGAACAATATTAACATCCTCTCTTCACGCGTCTATACATGGCGTGATGGCACCGGCCTATGCTTCATCAGGGTTACACCTCCGCTTGACCAGATCCGACCTGAACAGACATGGGAGAGGGTACAAAGAAATATGAAAGATACCCTTGCAGGCAAGCTCTCCCTGGCCTACAGACTCACGGAGAAGGCAAGCAAAACCCTCATCTCCAAACGGACGAAGCCCAATCGACCACCTCATGTGAGATTTGATAACGCGTCCTCGGATTTTTTTACGATCATCGAGGTCTTTGCCGACGACCGGATAGGCCTCCTCTACCTTATCACCCGGGCACTCTTCGAACTTCGGTTGGATATTCGCATTGCCAAAATTGCCACCAAAGCTGACCAGATTGCCGACGTTTTCTATGTGCGGGATCTTCTTGGTCAGAAGGTGGAAGATGAAAATCAGATCGAAGAAATCAAACGCGCCTTGCTTTATCACTTGACGCATTAACCCGGGTTTCTTATCCCGCAATGCGCGCGACTCAGATGACGATCTTTTCATTCCCTGTTCCTACAATTTTGTTAAATTATAACTTTTTATCTACCTTATTGTCTTCTCCCCCAAACCTCAACAATAACGAATTCAAATCTATCCGCTTGATTTACTGATCCAAATTTCCTTTCCGAGCGACGGCACGGGTTTTGCTCTTCTTTTCCAATAAATCATTCTAAAGGAGGGTTTCATGAATACGGGTGATACTGCTTTTGTTCTCATCTCGACGGCCCTGGTAATGCTCATGACGCCGGGTCTGGCACTCTTTTATGGTGGTATGGCGAGGAGCAAGAATGCCCTGGGGACCATCATGCAGAGTTTTATTATGCTCGGCCTGGTCACCTTGGAGTGGGTGCTGTGGGGATATTCCTTGTCCTTCGGGCCCGATCACGCCGGCCTTGTGGGGGGGCTGGAATGGTTCGGCCTCAGGGGCGTGGGGATAACGCCGAGCCCTGATTACGGCAGCACGATTCCTCATCTGGCATTTATGATTTTCCAGTGCATGTTCGCAATCATAACACCGGCACTGATGACGGGTGCCTTCGCGGAACGTATGAAATTCAATGCACTTTTTGTTTTCACCCTCCTTTGGGCCACCCTGGTATACAACCCCCTGTGCCACTGGGTCTGGGGGGTAGGTGGTTGGATGGGCCGTCTGGGCGCCCTTGATTTCGCTGGGGGAACGGTTGTTCACATCAGTTCGGGCATCTCCGCCTTGGCAGCTATTCTGGTCATTGGAAAACGTCTGGAATACGGTAAAAAGGCCTACATTCCCCATAACATTCCCATGACCATCACCGGGGCCGCCCTGCTGTGGTTCGGCTGGTTCGGGTTCAATGCCGGGAGTGCACTGGCGTGTAACGGCATTGCGGCTAACGCTTTCGTGGTTACCCACGTGGCCTCAGCCGTTGCAGGTCTTTCATGGATGTTTATGGAATGGATTCATCGCGGAAAGCCCACCACCCTCGGCGCCGCCAGTGGTGCAGTGGCCGGGCTTGTGGCCATAACCCCCGCCTCCGGGTTTGTGGGTCCCATGCCTGCCCTTATTATCGGGCTTTTCGCGGGCATCCTCTGCTACGCCGCGATCCTCATGAAGGCACGGTTTGCATATGATGACTCTTTGGATGTGGTGGGCATTCACGGGTGTGGAGGAATCTGGGGAGCGCTTGCCACAGGCCTCTTTGCCAGCAAAGGGGTCAACCCGAACGGGGCAAACGGACTGTTTTTCGGCAACCCCGCTCAGCTCGGCATACAATCTGTTGCGGTTCTCGCTACAATCGTGTATGCTTTCAGCTTGAGTTATGTTCTCCTCAAGATCATCGACAAGACCATCGGACTCCGGGTATCGGAACAAGATGAGATTTCAGGGCTGGACCTGAGCCAGCATGACGAAACTGCATATACCTTCTAATTCGCGCGAGTTGCTTGCCCATTGGCTTAAATGAGTTGTCTGGGTGCCCCAACCGCTATTAAGGTCAAACAAAGCTCGAGATGGGAGTGTGGAAATGAAAAAAGTGGAAGCGATCATCAAGCCTTTCAAACTGGACGATGTAAAGGAAGGTCTTACCGACCTCGGCATTTACGGACTGACTGTCAGTGAAGTCAAGGGATTTGGACGGCAGCGAGGCCACAAAGAGGTCTATCGCGGAGCCGAATATCAAATTGATTTCGTGCCAAAGCTGAAGATAGAGGTCGTGATGCCCTCATCCCTCGTGGCCGAAGCCGTTAAGGTGATCCAGGAAAAAGCGAAAACAGGCGAAATAGGTGACGGTAAAATATTTGTACTCCCTTTGGAGGAGGCCATACGAATTCGCACAGGCGAAACAGGAGATGACGCGCTGTAAAAGAGGCGTAGGGCTCATGGCATTTGACCGGGGTCCCTATGCCCTACTCTTCCAGGCATAGAGGGCAATCCCTGTTGCCGTCGCCGCATTGAGGGATTCCACACCCGGCGCCATTGGAATGGACAGGCAGACGGCCTTTTTGAGTCTGTCGGGCAGGCCAGGCCCTTCCAGACCGGGAGCCAGACAAAACGTTTCAGGAAATCTGAAAGAAGCCAGATCGTCTCCCTCGGGTGAAAGGGTAATCAGGGGGACACCGTTCACCTCCAGCTCCTGGAGGGACGGTCCCTTCAGGAGTTTGGTTCTGAAAATCGTGCTCCCCGCCGCCCTCAAAGATGCGGGATGGAAGGGATGGGCGGCTTCTTTCAGAACGACTACCCTGGACACGCCGAACGCGGCAGCGGAGCGTATGACCGCCCCAACGTTTCGGGGGTCTTGAAAGGGGATAATAAGCGTACAGCCGGAGACTGTCCCATCATCCTTCCACGCATCAAAGGGTGCCACCATGATCTGCAGCAAGGCCTTTCCGGTATCGTGGATATCAAGCTGGCGAAAGAGATCCGGATGAAGCCGGTAGCAGGGCAACCGTAGGGGACCAGCCGCTTCGGGAATGGTTCCCGGATCGGAAAAGACGATCCCTCTGCATTTCCCGGGAAAGCTATCCAACACTTCTCTAACCTGCCTGCCCCCCGAAAGAAAGGCCCGCCCCTGTTTTCGAATGCCCCTCGTTTTCAGCAATTTCATGAAGGCCTTGAATTTGGGGTTATTCGGACTGACTATTTCCTTGATCTGTCCGCAAACAGATGGGTAACCGCCTTTCTGAGGACTCCCTGCCGGTGATTTTCCGGCGGGCGCAACCATATCCGCGGAGGGGAAACCTTGATCTAACCTGTTGAAGACAATGAGGCGCCTCTTGTGAGGCGTTCCGGGAAGGGAATAGGACACGTCTTTTTCCAGTTCGTAGGCCCCCTTCAACAAGACCCCGGCCTCCTCAATTTCCTCGTCACAATGGGGGCCTTTCATAAAGACGGCTTTTCCTCCCGGAGCCAGAAGAGGAAAAACCCGCTCCAGCGTTCTTGGAATGACTTCCAGTGCCCGCGTAATCACCCCGCCGACCGGCGTGTCGAAGCTGCCCGGAATCTTGTGCGGATAGACCTCGATCCCCTCCAGGCCGAGCAATTCGCACGTGTCTTCCATAAAGGACGCACGCTTTTTCCTGCCTTCCGCAAGAATAATGTGAATGGCAGGCTGGACGATCTTGATGGGAATCCCGGGAAAACCCGCCCCGGAACCGATATCGAGCAGTGGAGAAGGGAGCGCAATAAGCTTGGTCACGTAGATGGAATCCACATAATGTTTGATTACCATGTTCTCAAAATTTTTTATGCGGGTAAGGTCCAGTGTCTCGTTTTTGTCCCGGATCTGCTGATGAAAACGCCAGAGAAGTCCATAGGCCTCCGCCGAAAGCCTGAAACCACTTTGCTCAAAAAGCTGGATCATAGATACGAGGCTGGGTCGCATTGCACGTTGCTCCAAAAGGGAGATATTTTTTGCATATTCTTCCATATTGAGCTAGCATTCATATCATGTCAAGGATTGAGGACCGGATAAAAATCCTTTATGAGGACAACCATCTCCTGGGGCTATATAAACCCGCCGGCATGTTGACCCAGGGAGACAGGACCGGGGACCTTTCACTCTTGGATTGGGCCAAGGCCTGGCTCAAAAAAAGGTACATGAAACCTGGGAAGGCCTTCCTCGGCCTTGTCCACCGGCTGGACAGACCCGTCGCGGGAGCAGTACTCTTTGCACGGACTTCCAAGGCAGCCAGCCGACTGTCGGCCCAGATAAGAGAACACAAAATCAGGAAAACCTATTGGGCGATCGTGCAGGGCCGTCCTCGCCCCCCGGAAGGGAAATCGAAAGCCTTTCTCACAAGAAGAGGCAGCAAATCCATCATAACGACTCAGCATGACCCATCCGGCCGGGCGGCGGAACTCACCTACAGGGTTCTCGAAAGCCGGGGGCCCTTCAGCCTTGTGGAAATTGCCCTCATCACGGGCCGTCATCACCAGATCAGGTGTCAGTTTGCGGCCCTGGGTTGCCCCATCCTCGGCGACCTGAAATACGGATTTTCTCATGCCCTTCCATCGCGGAACATCGGATTGCTAGCCAGAAGCCTAATATGTCGCCATCCAACGAGGCCTGTGGATGTGACCCTGGAGTCCCCCATACCGGATGACTGGCCATGGCCGCCAGGATGAAGCCGAGAGTCAGAAGCCTCAACCAACCCCTTCCCTTCCCAAAATATCCCGGATTACAGGGGCATCAGCGTCGTAGAAATAAACATAGACGTCTCTGAATTTTCTTAGAAATCCGGGATTGCTTAGAATCTCTTCCAGTGCAGCCTTGCCCCTCGGATCATAAAAGTCTTTGAGCGAGAGAAAGATCTCCTTTGCCAGAGCGGCCGGATCGCGCTTCAACCCTTCTCTCCTTGATACGGTCTCGATAAAACTCAGCAGCGGTTTCCGATAGAGAGGCATTATTTTGTAGTTATAATAGTATCTTTCACGTTCGTGATGATAATTTGCGGGTGCGGTTTTCTCGATGACCTTGGCCTGTCTTTCAATGGCCTCGATCACAGGATTCCTGTTGGTCCTTCCACCGGCTCTAAAAACGTCCCATTTCATACATTTTTCCACCATGCAAGAGTTGATTTATCATTTCCCATCAGCCCGCTCCGTGTCAACATTATTCAATCGGTGATAGCGTTTGACCCTCTGCTCCAGCCCTATCCGCTGAAAGAGCCTGCTCCACCGGGTCATCCGTTACCGGAACCGATTCCTTTCGGCACGGGAATTGCAATTTCAACAGCGAAAAGATTTCACCCTTTCATTTATGATGACTTTCTAAAAAGCTGGTTGATGCCGTGAGCAGCAACCTATGAGCAACGAAGTGGAGGAGAACCTGAGGACCGGCCCTTTTACGATTTCATCATTTTTGGTTGACAAATCCGGATCGGACAGCTAACAAAAGAGCGTGTCCAAAAGGGTTTATCAAGAAAGGCAAGTGTTCACATTTAAAACTTGAAAGAGGAGGAAACCATGCTAAAGAAGGTCTTTTTTGTTTTAGTGGCATCCATTTCAGCGATGTTTTTTCTTGCCACGACCGGTTGTATGGAAAGTCAGGTTCAACCCAAAGCCAGTGTGGATACCGGGCTGGAACAGCAACTGCCCCCTTACAGCGGTCTCAAGGCCAAAGTCGCCGTGGCCAACTTTGAATGGAAGGTGGGAGGAAGCGGGGGAAGCATGACAATTTCCGGTATGGGAGCAAAGGCCATTACCGTCTCCCATTCAGAAAACACGGGATACACCACAGGCCTGCGGGATATGCTTACCACAGCCATGGTCCAGTCAAAAAGATACCGTGTTCTCGAGAGGCAAAACCTGGGTTCCCTGCAGCAGGAAATGGCGCTGTCCAGTTCAGGCTACACGGATAAGAGCGGAGTCAAGAAAGGCCATATCAAAGGCGCCGACCTACTGATCATGGGCGCTATTACCGGTTGGGAGCCCGGCACTTCAGGCGGCGGCGGCGGCTTGGGCGGCGGTGTCCTGGGTAAGGCAAGCGCCCTATTCGGAGCCATAGGCGGAGCGTTCAAGAAATCAAGCATGGCCATGGATATCCGCATCGTAGACACCCACACCTCTGAAGTCCTTGCGGCCACAAGAGTGGAAGGCGAGGCCAAGGATGTGAATCTGGGCGCGTCCCTCGGCATATTAACAGGCAGCGGCGGCATGGGAGGCGGGCTGGGCGCGTTTGCCAAGACCCCCATGGAAAAGGCCATTCGCAAGTGCCTTTATGAGGCTGTCAAGTATATCGTTGCCAACACGCCCACAAAATACATGAAATATTGATGACTTTCTGAGAACTCATCATCCTGCCCATAGACGGGCGATTTCGCCATCGGAGTCCCACGCATCGCGGGATGAGAAATGCAGGCCTAGAAAAGGGATAGCGCACTGCCCTATCCCTTTTCTGTTCTCTAACGCGTATACTCCTCTACGTTCTGCCGCAGGCCTGATCCCCCAATCCTTTCAACGGCGAGGGAAAGAAAGAAGGCCGCTCCTGCCACCAGGATAATGGCCGCTCCCGAGGTGAGGTTGAAACTGAAAGAAATCCACAGACCCAGGATCGTAAAAAGGATCCCGAAAAGTGTGGAGAGCACCATCATCGTCCCCAGGGAAGAGGTAAATTTTTCGGCGATGTAAGGGGGGATACTCAGAAGGGCGATGACCAGGATGAGACCCACAATACGGATAATCATGACGACCGAGAATCCGATCATGCAAAACAAGGCCATGTAAAGGGCATTGACAGGGATTCCTCGCACCAGGGCGAATTCTTCATCATAGGATATCGCCAGGAATTCCTTAAAAAAAATCAGGACGGTGAAGACAATGACGAGGTCCAGGGGCAACATGAACCAAAGATCTGACTTGGGCACAGCGAGAATGCTTCCAAAGAGATAGCTCATGAGATCCACATGATAGCCCGGTGACAGATCCACCAGGACAACCCCAATCGCCATTCCAACGGCCCAGACGACACCGATGACGGTGTCCGTGCGGTGCCTGCTCCTGAGGCTCACGGCCCCCATAATGAGCGAGGCCCCCACGGAAAAAATACCCGCACCCAGAGTCGGCGGCAACCCCGTGAAAAGGGCAAGACCGATTCCTCCATAGGCGGCATGTGCAATACCTCCGGATACGAATACGATCCTGTTGACAACCACCAGGGTACCGACAACGCCGCAGGCGACGCTTACGAGAACCCCGGCCATGAGTGCGTTTCTCATGAACTCAAAATGAAGTGCCTCCCACATAATTCTACTCCTCGTGCTCCGGCAGGACCCTGTGAGGAATTCCGTGAGCGACAAGATCCACAGGGCAATGGTAGGCCATATCGACCATCTCCTGCGTAATCTTTGCAGCACCATGGAAGATCAGGGTGCGATTGACACAGGCCACGGACTTGACGTGCCTGGAAATCACACCCACATCATGGGTAATAATCACAATAGTGACCTCTCTGTTCAGTTCCTCAAGAAACTCGTAAAGTCCGACCTCAAACTCCGGATCAACGCTTGCCGTCGGCTCGTCCAGGAAGAGTATGGAAGGTTCCGTGGCCAATGCCCTGGCTATAAATATCCTCTGTCTCTGTCCTCCTGAAAGCTGTCCAATGGGCCAGTGTCTATATTTCAACATACCCACTTTTTCAAGAATCGTCTCTACCTTTCCTCTGTCCGTACTGGTATAGCGCCTCCCAATCCGTGAACGCGACAGCCGTCCCGTGAGTACAAGGTCAAAGACGGAAATGGGAAATGAGAGGTTGATCTCGGTACTCTGGGGGACATAACCCAGTCTGTCCCTGGCTTCCTTAGGCATGAGCCCGAGCACCCGAATGGTCCCCCTGTCGGGTTTCAATATACCGAGCATGAGCCTGAGCAGTGTGGTTTTTCCCCCTCCATTCGGCCCCAGGATGGCCATATAGTTCCCCTGCTCAAGGGTAAAACTGACTTCCTTGAGAACAGGGGTTTTGTCATAGGAAAACCAGAGGTCTTCAATTTCTATGGCAGGGGTAAGCTTTGACATTGTCTCCCAGGTCTTTTCTGGTCAGCAGGGCAGAGAATCAATTCTTGATCAAAACATCATCCGGCAATCCCGTCAAAAAAATCCAGATTCCGCCTGAGCTTTTCCAGTTTGGCGGACAGGGTTCCGACCTTCTCCCGAACTTCCTCCACGATCTGTGGAGGGGCTTTTTCCAAAAAAGCGGCATTTGAGAGTTTCCTGTTCGACACGTCCAGATCCTTTTCATCTTTCTTGATCTCTTTTTTGATCCGGTTTTTCTCCTCCTCAAAATCAATGAGTCCTTTGAGGAGCACGTGGACCTGGATGTCCTCAAATACGGCCGTGGCCGAAGCTTCCGGCTTGGGTATCTGAGCCTCTATGGAAAGGGCGTCCACTTTGGCGAGCGTCCGGAGATAATGTTGGTTTTCCTTCAATAAGGCACGATCCTTCTCTTTCCGGACATCCAATACCACATTGACCATTTTTGCAGGCGGTATGCGCATCTCCCCCCTGATATTGCGGACCCCTGTAATGATCCCCACCAGAAGATCCATGTCCGCAAGGGAATCCTTATCTATTTCAAAATCAGAAGCCCGAGGAAAAGGAGATACCATGATGCTGCCTTCGCATTCCGGAAACATATGCCAGATCTCTTCGGTAATGAACGGCATGAAAGGATGAAGCAATTTCAGGATGGCCTGTAATACCTCTGACATTACCGCCCTGGTGTTTTCCTTCAGTGCTTTATCCTCACTATAGATGCCCTGTTTGGCCATTTCCAGATACCAGTCACAGAATTCATGCCAGACGAATTGATAACAGGCCGCGGCAGCATCATTGAAACGGTAATCCTCCAAGGTCTCTGATATTTCCCGACTCACCTGTCCGACCCGGGACAGTATCCACCTATCGGGGAGCGTGCAAAGGTCCTGATCCCTCTCCGGGACACGCTGTCCGTCCAGGTTCATCAAGACCAGGCGGGACGCGTTCCAGATCTTGTTTACGAAATGCCTGTACCCGAGGATCCTCTCCTCGGAAAGTTTGATATCCCTCCCCTGGGCGGCGAAAGCTGCCAGCGTGAAACGGAAGGCATCGGTCCCGAAGCGATCCATAACCTCCAGGGGATCAATGACATTTCCCTTGGATTTACTCATCTTCTTTCCCTCGGCATCCCTGACCAGGGCGTGGATATAGACATCCTTGAAGGGGACGTCTCCCATAAAATGGATGCCCATCATCATCATCCTTGCGACCCAAAAAAACAGGATGTCGAATCCGGTTACAAGGACCGATGTGGGGTAGAAAGTGTGAAGTTCATCGGTTTGATCGGGCCAGCCTAGGGTCGAAAACGGCCAGAGGGCAGAGCTGAACCAGGTGTCCAGGACATCGGTTTCCTGGACCAGATCATGGGATTCACATTCCGGGCACTTTACCGGTGCCTGTTTTGCCACAATGACGTGCCCGCAGCTTTGACAATACCAGGCGGGAATCCTGTGCCCCCACCAGATCTGACGAGACACACACCAGTCCCTGATATTAGACATCCAGTCAAAATAGACCGCCTCCCAGGTAGTGGGGTATATCTTTGTCTTTCCCTCCTTTACGGCGGCCATGGCCTTTTCAGCCAGGGGGCCTACCTTGACGAACCATTGCTTGGAAAGAAGTGGTTCAATCATGGTCCTGCAACGGTAACAATGACCGACAGCGTGTCGATAAGGTTCGATTATTTTAAGCAACCCCTTTTGCTTGAGATCCTCCAGGATCTTTTCCCGGCATTCAAACCTGTCCAGCCCCTCGTAGGGGCCGGCAAGCGCGTTCATCATCCCATTTTCGTCGATTACCTTGACAAGGTCAAGCTGGTGGCTTTTCCCAATTTCAAAATCGTTGGGATCGTGAGCGGGTGTGATTTTCAGGGCTCCGGTTCCGAATTCAAGGTCCACATATTTGTCCAGGATGACCGGGATAGGCTTATCAAGGATGGGGACAAGCACACGCCTGCCATGTATGGCCGAATAGCGCTCATCCTCGGGGTTTACCGCAACGGCGGTATCGCCCAGGAGGGTTTCCGGCCTGGTGGTTGCCACAACCAGGTATCCTTCGCCTGTCTCGAAGGGATATCTGATGTGGTAGAGAAAACTATCTTTGTCTTCGTGCTCCACTTCCAGGTCCGCCAGCGCAGTATGGCAGCGAGGACACCAATTGATGATATAATCGCCCCTGTAAACCAATCCTTCCTCATGGAGCCGGACAAACACTTCCCTGACGGCCCTGGACAAGCCTTCATCCATTGTAAAACGTTCACGAGACCAGTCACAGCAGCAGCCCAGTCGTTTCAATTGGTTAAGTATCAATCCACCATATTTCTTCCGCCACTCCCAGACCATTTCAATGAATTTCTCTCGGCCCACAGCGTGCCGGTCAGTGTCCCTGGAAGCCAGATATTTCTCGACCACATTCTGAGTGGCAATGCCCGCGTGATCCGTTCCCGGCTGCCAGAGAACATTGTGACCTCTCATTCGTTTATACCTGCAGAGGATATCCTGGAGGGTATTGTTCAGGGCATGTCCCATGTGCAGCGTTCCGGTGACGTTGGGAGGCGGGATGACAATGCAGTAGGGCTTTTTTTCGGAATTTGCTTCGGCCTGGAACAGGTGATTTTCCTCCCAGAAATCATACCACTTCTCTTCCACGGTTTCAGGTTCATAACCCGTTGTCATCTTTTCCTTTTTCATCAATCAAATGCTCCTTGGTCCGACCTTTGAGTTTTTCATTTTTCCGAGCTTCCTACCAAAAAGGGGTTGCCATATGAGCAACCCCTTGGACACATACAAGTTTTAATAGCATTTCAGTGCGCGTTCAGACTATTCAAAATTCGAGACAAGGCTTTCTCTCAAGGCTTCGATGGCCTCGGTTATCAGTTTTTCCGACACGGCCGTCATCGTCTCCCTGGCCACTCTTTCAACGACGACTTCCACCGACTCGCGCACGGCCTCGCCAACGACCCTGGCAATGATGGCCTCCATTTTTTCTTCGGAAATGGTTGTTGCGGCTTCAAAGCCGGGCGCTTCCCTTGAAACGAAGCCTTCAAGTGAGCCCTCATCCTGCGCAGGGATAGCACTCAGGTCCTCGTCAGGCAGTTGCATTTCCGACTCGAGGGATGGCGTTTCCGGCTCATAATCCGTTTCCTCGAGCATCGGGTCGGATTCCTCCCGATCTGTGATACCCTCATCTTCCAGGACTGCTGTCTGCGGTGGCTCCGGGGCGCCTTCCGAATCTTCTGAACTTTCCAGAGTTTCAAGAGCGGATTCAAGGTCCAATCCCAAATGTTGATCTTCTTCTCCCTCTTTTACCGCTTCTTCCACATCAGATATGGCAAGGGTATCTTCCGCTTCAATCAAATCGAGTTCAATATCCTCAATGGGCTCAAGGACTTCGGAATCGACCAGGCTTTCTTCCCCAATTTCGTATTCGGACTGTCCAACCTCCGTCTCATCAGCCTGTATATCGCCAAGAGATTCTTCTTTATCCAGGAATCTCTCGATTTCTTCCGTCTCGGATGACAGCGGGGCCTCGCCCTTCTCAACCACGTCAACGAGTTCTATGATGCCCTCATCCTCTGGACTTTCCGCATCTTCCAAACCGGCCGAGTCTTTGGCGAGTTCATCAAATTCGAAATCCAGGAGTTC
>Ga0307440_1000196_pt1 | contig 28043 bp, 25 predicted proteins | sample SalMarWE160410MG_FD_202150 | JGI IMG/M metagenome (GOLD analysis project Ga0307440, IMG submission 202150) | Salt marsh sediment microbial communities from the Plum Island Ecosystem LTER, Massachusetts, United States - WE1604-10 | ecosystem: Environmental > Aquatic > Marine > Intertidal zone >...
GGGTCGAGCGACCGAACGCACCCCTCGAACCAGCCGGTGCCGCACAGCACGGCCGCCTCGCGAACCTGGACGTGCGCGACCACCGGGCCGTCGGGCACCAGGCGCGCGGTCCAGTCGCCGGTCCCGATGTCCTCGACGAGCGCGTCACGGACGTTGCGGGCGCACGCCTCGTCGAGCGTCTCGTTGGCCTCGAGCGGGCCGAAGGTCGTGGCCATGAAGCCGACGGCGCTACGCGGAGCCGAGGTGCGCGACGTGACCGCGATACGCGGGGACCACGCTCCCTGGGTGCTCGGCCACGAAGTCGAGCATGCGCTCGATCGATACGAGGGCCTGCGACCGCGTCGGCTCGGGGACGGAGATCTCGCCCGCGCCGGTCTCGAGCGCGCGGATGATCCCGCCCATGCTGTTCATCGCCATCCACGGGCAATGGGCGCAGCTCTTGCACGTCGCGCTGTCGCCCGCGGTGGGCGCCTCGATCAGCGTCTTGCCGGGGGCCAGCTGGCGCATCCGGTGGAAGATGCCGTTGTCGGTGGCGACGATGTACTCGTCGGCGTCGCCGTCGATCACCGCCCGCAGCAGCTGCGAGGTCGAGCCGACCACGTCCGCCTGGTCGACCACCGGCGCCGGCGACTCGGGGTGGACGAGGACCATGGCCCGCGGGTGCTCCTCCCGCAGGAGCTCGAGCGCGATCCCCTTGAACTCCTCGTGGACGATGCAGGCGCCTCGCCACAGCAGCATGTCGGCGCCCGTCTCACGCTGGATGTAGTCGCCCAGATGGCGGTCGGGGGCCCACAGCAGCCGCTCGCCGCGGTCGGCCAGGTGGCGCACGATCGCGAGCGCGCACGACGACGTCACGACCCAGTCGGCGCGGGCCTTCACGGCCGCGCTGGTGTTCGCGTACACGACCACGGTCCGATCGGGGTTGGCGTCGCAGAACGCCTCGAACTCGTCGGGCGGGCAGCCGAGGTCGAGCGAGCAGGTCGCGTCGAGATCCGGCATCAGGACCCGCTTGTCGGGACTCAGGATCTTCGACGTCTCGCCCATGAACCGGACCCCGGACACCAACAGCGTGCGTGCTGGATGCTCCCGGCCGAAGCGCGCCATCTCGAGCGAATCGGCAACGCAGCCACCGGTCTCGAGGGCGAGATCCTGGATGTCGCCCTCGGTGTAGAAGTGGGCGACCAGCACCGCGTCGTGCTCGCGCAGCAGCTCCGCCGCCCGCGCCTTCTGGGCCGCGCGCTCGGCCGGGCCGGGCGCCTGGGGCACGCGCGCCCACGCCTGCAGCGTCAGGTCGCGCCCGCCGGCGGCGGGCTTCGCGTAGTCAACCTGGACGCTGGACATGATCGTGGTCGCCTCGTGTTCACGGCATCGTGCCTGGCCGGTGACACAGATCGTAGCGCCCGGGCGGGGGAGGTGCCCCCTGCCGGTCCGGATCGCCCGGCTGCCGGACGCGGGCTACCGAGTCCTCAGCCGGCGGGCGTCAGCCAGATCCGGTACTCGGTGAGGCGCTCGACCGAGCCGTCCTTGGCCGACAGGTCGAACACGCGCAGGGTGCCGTACTGGCTCCTCGCAACCGAATAGGCGAGGTTCGTCTGGAACGATCCCCAGCAGCCGGTGCCACACGAGGCCGTCACCTGCTGGTCGGCGAGGACCTTGCCGCTGCCGTTCAGCAGCTGGACGCGGAACGTGGCCTCGAACACGTTCGCGAGGCCGCTCACGCGGCCCGGGTTGCCGATCGACGCGCCCCAGGCGGGCCGGTCGACGAAGACCGCCGGCAGCTGATCCTGGAAGTCGGCGCGGCGGACAGGATGGTCGAGGACGATCCCCTCGCCGCTGAACAGGGTGACCGGCGCCCCGTCGAGCTCGAACGTGACCTTGTCCACGGTCGAGAACTGGGTCAGCGTGTAGACGACCTCCGCGAGGCGGCCAAGCATCGATGCGCTGCCGCCGCCCGATGCGAACTCGCCGGACAGGTTGACGGTGGCGATGCCGTTCTTGATCGACACGCCGAGCAGGTGGGTCCCGCTGGGGATCGTGGTGGACATCCCGGGCTGTGCGGCGGTCTCCGCGCTGTTGGGCCCGTCGAGCAGAGCGCGCATCGCCGCCGTCGCGACGGCCTTCGTCTCGGGTACCTCGCGCAGCACCGGGACGAGCCCCTCGTTGCCGGTAAGGCTGTCCAGGAAGAAGTAGACGCGCACGACCGTCGTCCTGGCGGGGGTCGGCGAGGGCGCCGTGGCAGGCGAGGATGTGGGGGATCCGGTGGGCAACTGGTTTGGTGAGGGTTCCGCGGATCGCCCCGGCGACGGCTCCGATGGTGAGGCGCTTGCGGGCACGGCGTCGGACGGTGACGGACCATCCGACGGCGAGCCCGTGACGGCCGGTGCGGCGGGCGTGCCGAGGACGCCGGCGCCCGGCGTGCAACCGATCGCGGCGGCCGCGATCAGGATGGCGAACATGACGGCGTTGCGGCTGCTGCGCGAGATCATGGCCGATCCCTCGAAACGGATTCGGAAGCTCCGCCACTATCCGCCACCATCGTGTCCGGACCATCGCTGCCAGGTAACGATCGTGTCACAGGGAGGGTGAGCGCGAACACCAGGCCGCCGCCCGGTCGCCGCCTCGCCCGCAGGGTTGCGCCCAGCAGCGCGGCGTGCTCGGCGGCGATCGCGAGCCCCAGGCCAGAGCTCCCGGCCGAACGAGACGCATCCGCCTTGTAGAAGCGCTCGAACAGGTGGGGCAGTACCTCGCGCGGCACGCCCGGACCGCGGTCGGCGACCGTTACCACCGCACCCTCCATCGTCGGCACCACCGCCACCTCGACGGGCGCACCGGGGGCGTGGTCGCGCGCGTTGTCGAGCAGGTTGCCCAGGATGCGGTCGAGGCGTCTCAGCTCGGCCTCGACCAGCACGGGTGCCGGCGGCAGCGATACGGCGGCCTCGGGCAGCCGCGACGCCACGACGGTCGTGACCAGGTGGCTCAGGTCGACCTGCTCGAAGGCAGCCTGCTCGGCGCCGGCGTCGAACCTGGAGACCTCCATGAGGTCGTCGACCAGTGCTCGCAGCCGGCGGACATCGGCCACCAGGAGCTCGGCCGCCCGTCGCTGCCCTGGCGGCAGGTTTCCGAGGCCCGCCTCGATGAGGGACGCCTCGGCGACCAGCGCCGTCAGCGGCGTCCGCAGCTCGTGCGAGACGTCGGCGACGAACCGCTGGTTCTGCCGCTTCGCCACCTCGAGCCGCTCGACGGTCGATTCGAGCGCGGTGGCCATCTCGTTGAAGGCCACCGCCCACCGGCCGAACTCGTCGCGTCCGCCCACGGGGACGCGCGCCGAGAGATCACCGCCGCCGATCCGTCTCGCCGCCCCGGCCGCCGCGTCGACCGGTCGCAGGATTCCTCGGGCGATCAGGCCTCCAGCGGCCAGCGCGGCCAGGATCGCCAGCGCGGCGGCCGCCGCGAGGCCGATCCGGAGCTGCGCCAGCGCCGTCTCGACGTCGCTCGCCTCGAACACGAAGTACAGGGAGGGAGACCCGGCCTGGCGTCCACCCACGATCAGCACCGGCTGCCCGGCCAGCGTCTGCCACGCGTAGCCCAGCTGGCCGGCCGCGACGGTGGCTCGCAGCGCCGGCGAGATCTCGCCAAGGGCGCCGGGCATCGAGACGGGCTCGAACGGCTTGGCATCGCCGAAGTCCGCGATCGTGGCCGAGTCGCCCCGCAGCGCGAACGCGTCGGGCAGGCCGCTCGCGATGAACGCGGCGCGGTCCGTTGGCGGGGGCACGGCGCCCGGAAGGAGCACCGACAGGTTGTAGTCGGCCTGCTTGCGGCCGTCGGCGATCAACCGGTCGCGAAGCGACGCGTCGACGAACCCGTACACCCCGAGGCCGATCGCGGCCACGGTCACCGCGACCAGGGCAACCAGCGTCAGCGCGAGACGGGCCCGGACCCCTCGCATCTCGTCTCTCGTCCAGCCTCCGTTCGGCCCGGCCGTCCGGGTTCAGCCGTCCGGGCGCGCGGCCTTGTAGCCGGCGCCGCGTACCGTGACCACGAGCGATGGGTTCGAAGGGTCGTCCTCGACCTTCGCCCGCAGCCGGCCGATCGCGACGTCGACCAGCCGCGAGTCCCCCAGGTAGTCGTATCCCCAGACGTGGTCGAGCAGGACCTCCCGGGTGCACACACGGCCGGGGTGCTGCGCGAGGTCGGCCAGCAGGTCGAACTCCGTCCGGGTCAGCGGGATCTCGCGGGCGTCGCGCTCCACCGTCCGGCCGTCGAGGTCGATGCGCAGCGGCCCGAGGACGATGGTGCCGACCTCCCCGGCGCCGGTTCCGCCGGCATGCCGGCGGAGCGCCGCACGCACGCGGGCGACCAGCTCGCGCATCTCGAACGGCTTGCGGACGTAATCATCGGCACCCGACTCCAGCCCGACCACCACGTCGATCGTGTCGGCACGGGCGGTCAGCATCACGATCGGAGTGGTGGCTTCGCGACGGATCGCCCGGCATACCTCGAGCCCGTCCATCCGGGGCAGCATCACGTCGAGGAGCACGAGGTCGGGTCGCTCCGCGCGCCAGCGCTCGACGCCCTCCACGCCGTCGGCCGCCGTCGCGACCGTGAAACCGGCCGCCCCGAGGCCGAGCGCGGTCACCTCGCGGATCGACGGGTCGTCCTCGACAAGCAGGATTCGCGCGTCCACGTGGTCGAGTATGGCAGTGGCCGCGCCGCCCGCGGGGCTAGTGGTGACGGTCGTCGGGCGCCGGGTCCTGCAGCTCGCGAAGCCGCGCGTCCGAGATCCCGAAGTGGTGGGCAATCTCGTGATGAACGGTGTCGAAGACCTTCGCCCGCTGGCCGTCCGGAGTCGGGAAATGCTGGCGGATCGTCCCGCGGTAGATCGTGATCCGGGACGGCGTCGCTGCGTAGTCCGCCCCGAGCGTTGACCGCGGCACGCCCACGTAGAGCCCATACAGGCCGGGGACGTGGAGCGACGCGAGCTGGGCAGGCGCGGGCCACTCCTCAACGATGATCGCGACGCTGCCCAGCCGCTCGCGGAACGCCCCCGGCAGCGCATCGATCGCCTCCGCGACCCACTGCTCGAACCGCTCGTCCTCGGGATCGACGCGGTCGTCGCGCCCGGCGTCTTCCTCGGGCTGGCCGCGCTCGTCCTGCGGGTCACCCCGGTCGTCGTCCATCGCCGCGCAGCGTATCCCCAGCCGGGGTGGTGCGCGCGGATGAGCCGGCGCCTGTCGCTGTGCAGGGGCGATCAGCTCCCAGACGATTGCGGAGGGGTGACCGTCCCGATGCGCTCGATCCCGGCGAACACCGACGCGTAGTCGTTGCTGGCATTCGACGCCAGGCCGGTCGTCGCCTTCGCGGCGATTGCACCGGACGGCGTGGTCGATGCCGCATGGCCGGCCCCCGCCGCGAGCTGGGCAGCGGCGTCGGCTGCCAGCTGGGATGCCGCCTCGGACACCCTCCGCGTGGCCTGGCCGATCCAGTGGGGGAGGAACGCGGACACCGGCACCGTGCCGGCGCTCATGCCGTGGGTGGTGCGCGCGAGGATCGCCTCGATCTCGGGCCGCAACCCGAGCGCCACGCCCCAGACAAGGGCCTGGTCGGGCGTCTCGAGCCAGGTCATCTTGGACGCGGTGACGACATCGTCGAGCGTCGGCGAGCTGTCGAAGGTTGCCTTGAGGGTCCGGCGGTACGCGGCCAGCTGCGCCTTCATGACCGCGCCTTCTCGCGTTCGCGAGGCCATGTACCGCGCGACGAACCAGGTCACCACGCCGCCGGCGGCGATCCCCAGGCCAACCCCGTAGAGCAGCCCCAGGCCGGTCGAGTCGACACCCGCTACGAGCAACCCGACCACGACCTCGGCGACCGCGAGCCCCTCCCACTTCCAGCGCGCGATGAACGAGAAACCCTTGATCCAGCCCTTCCGCCGGGCGTAGCTCTCGACGAAGGTCGCGAACCCGATCGGCGCGTGGAACATGGATGCGCGGTCCGCGCTGATGTACGTCGGGGCCGTGGCTCCGGCGGCCGTGGTCCCCGTCTGGCGCGTCCCCGCCGTGTGCTCGCGCAGCCAGGCCAGCCCGGACTCCATCTCCTCCGGCGTCGGCGTGTGACCGGTAACCGCCTCGATCCGCTTCGCGAACGCCTGTGGATCGGCCTCGACGGCTGCCGGATCGCTCAGCGCCTCGTGCAGCAGTCCCATCATCGGGGCGGTCCTGGCCGCGGACGTCCGCATGCTCTCGGGGACCGGCCGGCCCGACCGCTCGAGCGCGGCGATGACCGCCGTCTGGAGGTCTGCCGGGGCAGCGGGGTTCAGGGGATCGCTCGGTGCCGCTGGGGCCGCACCTGCACCCGCCTCGCTCCCACCGGCCGCGAGCGCGTTGGCCAGGAAGCCGGAGAACGACGACATCGCCGCGATGGCCGCCACCTCCCGCGGATCGCCGCCCGTCGCACCCGTCCGCATCACCGCATAGCTCTTGAGGTTCGCGAGCAGCCATGCCTCGCCCTCGCCGACGGGGCGGCGGCGGTTGAGCAGGACCCGGTCATCGTCCGTGTGCCCGCCGCGGAGCTCGATGCCGACGTGATGCGTACCCCTCGCATCCGGGGTCTCGTCGCGGAACGCGATCTCGTCGCGGCTGGCGAGATCGAACAGGGCGGCCATGAATGCCGTGGCCGCGGGCCCCGCGTCCACGACCGTCGCCGTCGCGGCGGTCATCCCCTCGGGCGGCGCGGGCAGCAGGATCGACGGATCGTCGAGATACGTCGGGTCGCGTCCGGACGCACGCCAGCGCACCAGCGCCCACCCGACGACGACTGCGAAGGCCACCAGCCCACCGATGATCGCCTGCATCCCCACCTCCAAGCCGCTGTCCTCAAGGACGGTCGTTCGCGGTCGATCGGTTGCCCATCGCTACCGTCAGCCGCCGAAGCATGCCACGATCGGGGATCCTGTTCAGCGTTCGCCGACGCCGGATGTCTGAGCCGGGGCCACGGGCGCTCCGACCGACCCCCCGCGAGCGCCGCACCGGGGCGCCTCCCGGGTGTGGAAGATCCGGGATGGGCGCCTACCCGTCGGTTGCGGGTCGCTCGCCCACGCCCGGCTCGTAGAGCACGCATCGCCCGCCGCCGTGCCGCTTGGCCTCGTACATCGCAGCGTCGGCCGCGGCGACGATCGCGTCGGGGGTGCCGAGCCGCCCGGGTCCCAGGGCGATGCCGATGCTGACCGGCGCGAGCCGCCGATCCGTCCCGATTCCGTATGGCGCCCGGAGGGCATCGCCGAGTCGCTCGGCAACGGCCAGCGCCGCCTCCTTGGTGGCCACATCGTCGAGAAGGACCACGAACTCATCCCCACCCACGCGCGCGGCCGTGTCGCCGTTCCGGAGCTCGAGGAGGAGGCGTCCCGTCACCGCCTCGAGCAGCCGGTCGCCGGCGGCGTGCCCCAGGGAGTCGTTGACCTTCTTGAAGTTGTCGATGTCCAGGAACAGGACCGCGAAGCCGGTCTTGCGCCGGTCCGCGAGGTCCAGGCGGTGAGACAGCCGCTCCCAGAACAGGGCCCGGTTGGGCAGGCCCGTCAGCTCATCATGGAGCACCCGGCGGCCGAGGTCCCGGGTCGCGATCGTGAGCTCGGCGGTCCGGTCGGCTACCCGGCGCTCCATCTCGCCGAACGATGCCTCGAGCTCCTCACCGAGGAAGTTCACGCCGGCCGCGACCGCGTCGACGATGTCACCATCGGGGCTGAGCGGGGTACGGACGTCGAACCGGAGCACCGCGTACGCCTCGATCGTGCTTGCGACGCTTTCCAGGCGCCGTTCGATATCCAGAAGTCGCGCATCGCTGCCGTTCGGCGGATGGCTGGCGGGAAGCGGTTCGGCGGCATCGGCGCCTGGCGCGGGCACGTCGTCCGCTGGTTCGCGACGCATGGTCAGCCGACGAACCCCAGGAGCCAGGCGACCGCGGACGCCTCGTCGTCGAACAGCCGCGTGGGCACCACCGGCTTGCTCACGGCGAGAAAGAAGTTCCCCATCATCCGGCTGAGCGGGGTCCCGACCAGCAGGGCAGTGGCGGACACCCGGTCGCCCTGGGCCACGAACTCGGAGCGGCTGGCCCGGGAGGTCGGGCCGGCATCGTGCACGTCCACGAGCAGTGGGACCCGGCGATCGCCGACGAGCTGGATCAGCGCCTCGACCGCCCCCCGCGCGTCCTCGACCTCCATCGTGACCCCGGCGACCCAGACCTGCTGGACGATGCCGTCCGGCCGCTGCCACATTCGGAACTTCGGGTGCGCGATGACGTCGGCTTCGTCACCCATTGGCCCCTCGATCGTGCTGGTGAACCCCCCCTCGCCCTGCCAGGCCGACGCACCGGTCTGCAGGCGTATCGTGGACCCGCCGCCGCCCATCCGCAAGCCGCTCCGCCACCCGAGGCGGTCGGCGCCTGCGCCGTGTCGCAGGCCGACATCGCTGCGAGCTCCCGGTCGGTGCGCTCCGAAGCAGCCAGGTCGACCTGCTATGCATCCAGTCGGAGCTCTCGCTTCGCCAGCCGGTAGGCGCCCTCGATCGCAAGCGCCAGGGCGAGCATCGCCGCCAGGATCCACAGCTTGGCGGGTGAGGTCGTTGTCGTCTGCCAGATCAGTGCGGCCAACGCAACGAGGCACGCCACAGCCCCGACGATCGAGATCCAGCCGCGACTGCCGGCGTGAGACGCGTGCCGCGCGTTGGCGACGTTCACCGCGGCGAAGATCAGCAGGAAGCCGGCGCTGCCCAGCGTCGCAATGCTGGTCAGGTCAAACACGTTGGCAATCAGCAGCGTCATCACTGCGGTGATCAACAGTCCCTCGAAGGGCTCACCCCACACCTTGCGCTCCAGCGTCGCCGGCAATTCGCCGTCGCGCGCGATGCTGTAGCTCAAGCGCCCTGCGCCGTAGAGCGTGGCGTTGATCGCCGAGGCCGTGGACAGCATCGCTGCGATCGCGATCAGGGTGAAGCCGGTCTGCCCGAGAAACGGTCGAGCCGCTTCCGCCAGCGCGTAGTCCTTGGCTGCCACGATCTTGTCCACCGGCAGATTGCCGACGGTGACGAGCGCGACCAGGACGTACAACGCGATCACGATCCCGACCGCTGTGAAGTACGCGCGTGGCAGCGTCCGCGCCGCGTCGTTGACGTCCTGCGCCGTGTTGGCGATCAGCTCGAAGCCTTCGTAGGCGAGGAAGATGATCATCCCGCCTGCCGCCAGCTGCAGGGGTGGCGACCAGGTGCCGGGCGCGAGCCGGGCGGTGTTGACGCCGGTCAGGCCCGCGCCGACAAAGAACAGCAGGATCGCTATCTTCAAGCCCACGATCCAGCTCTCCGCCTTCCCGATCAGCTCGGCGCTGAGCAGGTTCAGCCCACCGATCGTGATCACGCTGAGACTGATCAGGGCATGCGTTCCGATTCCCTGCCATGCCTGTGGCAGGAACGTTGCGCCATAGCTGCCGAACGCGAACGCATACAGCGAGAGCATCACGACGTAGCTCAGCCACAGCAGAACGTTGAGGCTGCCGGTCAGCATGCCGGACCCGAAAACGCGATCCAGGAACGTGACCGTCCCTCCCCGGCTCGGGTAGGCCACCGAGAGCTTCGTGTACGAATACGTCGTGAGCAGCGCCACGACACCCGCCAGGGCAAACGCCACCGCCGTGCCGCCGTGCGCCAGCTGCACGGCCAGGCCCAGGACCGCGAAGATCCCGCCCCCGACCATCCCGCCAACGCCGATCGCGACCACCGCCCAGAACCCGATCTTGCCGTTGGCTGCTTTGCCCACGAGCCGGTCACCTCCCGCACAAGTCCCTGCTCCGATCGCCAACCTCCGGCGGAAGGCGCGCCACAAGTCGGTCGGCAATGGCTGGGCAGTCTCGAAGCGACCGCATCAGCGTAGCCGCTCGACGATCTCGAACCGGACCATCGACGGATGGACGGTGTGGCAAGTCGCTGCACACCCTATGGCAGGTGCATTCCCATGCCATCGGAGAGGTCGGGTTCAAGTCCAGTGTTCGGCTGCTCAGGTTGGCGTATCCGAGCCTCAGGCTGGCGTATCCGAGCAACGGAGGCGCACCTGGGATCCCGCGTTTTCGGCACGTCCGTGGCGCGGGATAGCCGCGCGATGCCTCCTCGGCAAGCGGACGGCGCCGGTGAGCAGCCGAGTGTCCAGGCTCCAGCTCGCCCCCCCGTCCTGGTCCGCCTGCGCCGCCTGCTCATCGTCGGCCTCCTGGGCCTGGCGATCGTTCTGGCTCTGATTGTGGTCATGCGTGCCATCACCCAGCCGCGGCGCACCACTCCGTTCTACGACCCGCCGGTCCTTGCGGGCCAGCAGCTGTGGGGCGCGTGCGCCGGTGGGTTCTACGCCCGCCACGGGGACACGATCGTGCTCACCTCCACCGGCCACTGCACCAGCGAGGGCACCGTCGCCTACGACCCTGACGGCACGACCGTGCGCGGCGTGTTCGGCCCGGCCGCCAGGGATGCAACGTGCCCGTACCCGGACCACACCTGCGCGGCGTCGGACCTCAACTACCTGGTGGTCGCGCCAGACCGCATCCCGTGGGGGCACCTGAACGTGGTGGACCTCGGCACGGCCGGCTACCGGATCATCCCGGAGGGCACGAAACCGCTTGCGTGCGCCGACATCGCGATCGGCGACCAGGTCGAGATCGACGGCCGCAACACCTACCGGAGCGGACCGGTGGCCGAGAAGGGCGACAACCTCAAGCCCGCAGACGAGGATGGCTCCTACTTCCCGTGCATGATCGCCGCACGGATCCAGGTCGGGGTGGGGGATTCGGGTGGCGCGGTTCTGGTGCGTGGGATCCCGGCCGGCGTCACGAGTCGCAGCTTCGGCGGATGGCTCGGGTTCACGCCATTGGCCGAAGGCATGGCCGAGCTGGGGTTGGAGCTGTGCACCACTCCCGACTGCGGGCTCACGCCGCCTGCCGGGAGCTAGACGGGGCGTTCTCCCCGACACCGCCAGAGGCGGGTTCGCGGGAGCCAATGCCGACCGGCTGCCACCGGCAGGGTCTTGTCCCTGGGCTACGGGTCGAGCCGCGCACGACGATCTGCCAGCCACGCTGCGGCTTGGGGGCCGCTGGAGCGTTCGAGACCAGGCGAGCGAGGTACGTCCTGGGCTGGATCCTGATCGCATCGTTGGACCATCGCCCGCATCGACGGCCCGCGGTCCTCAGGAGGTCCGCGTCCCCGCGGCTGCGAACGCCATCGCCCGCTGGAGCGCGGCCTCCCGCATGTCCTCGGGGATGACCACCGGACCGCCGATCGCCTGCGCCGCGAGGGCGGCACGCGCGGCCTCCTCGACCACCTCGTTGATGAGCACCGCGAGCTCGGCCGTGCGATGGAACGTGAGAAGCCCGTGGTTCGCGAGGAGGATCGCCGGGACCCCCGGGTGAAGCGCGTCCGCGATGTTCTCCACGGCCTCGTCGGAGCCGCGCGGCGCGTACCCCGCGAGCGGGACGCCGTCGGCGAGGCCGAACATCGCCATGGCCTCGATCCAGCAGTCGATCGGCCTGCGGGCGACCGCGAACGCCGTGGCATGCGGCGCGTGGGTGTGGAGGACGGAACCGACGGCCGGGTCGTGCCGGTAAAGCGAGGTGTGCATCGCCACGACCGCGCCCTGGATCGGTGGCATCGAGCCCTCGAGCAGCGTGCCGTCGAGCGCAACCCGCGCGATCCCCTCGGGCCGGACCTTGGTGAGGCTTGGGGCAGAGGTGAACAGCATCTGGTCGGCGCCCGGCATGCGAACGCTCACGTTGCCGTGGCCGTTGTCCGAGACCGCGCCTCCCGCGACGACGGCTCGTGCCGCCTCGATGAGCTGCTCGACGAGTGCCTGGTCCACGCGCGTTCCTTCTTGCCGGTGGCTGCGGAACAGGCGGGCATCGTGACAGGTGGGACGCAGATGCGCCCTGGGACGGCCACCTCGCTTTGCCTTGACAGAGGCTCAGCCGATCGGTGTCATCACCGGTCCGGTCGCGTCCAGCGGCGTCGCTGTTGACCGGGGTAGGCCGGTCGGCTGTGGGAAGGATGATCAGCGGTTCATTGCCGCGAGCCCGAGTGTCTCGAGCCGCGCGCCGCGGGTACCATGGACGTCCCGTGACCATCGCCCCGAACGACTTCGTCCACCTCCACACCCACTCCGAGTTCAGCCTGCTCGACGGCCTCGGCCGGATCACCGAGATGGTCGACGCGGCGGTCCGGCACGGCTTCGATGCCCTCGCCGTGACCGACCACGGGGCCCTCTACGGCGAGGTGGCCTTTTATCAGGCCGCGACCAAGGCCGGGATCAAGCCGATCATCGGGGTCGAGACCTACGTCGCCCGCCGGTCGATGCGCGACAAGGAGGGCAAGGCCGACAGTCAGCCCTACCACCTCACGCTGCTGGCGACCGACATGACCGGCTACCAGAACCTGTGCCGGCTGATCACCGACGCTCACATCGAGGGCTACTACTACAAGCCCCGCATCGATCGCGAGCACCTGGCGAAGCACAGCCAGGGCCTGGTCGGGATGTCCGCGTGCCTGAGCGGCGAGATCCCCAAGGCGCTCGAGGCCGAGGACTGGGACCTGGCGCGCCGGCTGGCCGGCGAGTACAGCGACATCTTCGGCAAGGATCGGTTCTACCTCGAGCTCCAGGACCACGGCCTGCCCGAGCAGAAGCGACTGAACGAGCAGCTGCTGCGCCTCGCGCCCGAGACGGGCGTGCCGCTGGTGGTGACCAACGACCTCCACTACGTCACGCGCGACCAGGCCGAGGCACACGACGTCCTCCTGTGCGTGGGGACGGGCAGCAACCTCGACACGCCCAACCGAATGCGGTTCGACACCGACCAGTTCTACCTGAAGTCCGCGGCCGAGATGTTCGCGCTGTTCCCGGACCAGCGCGAGGCCTACCTGAACACTCGCCGGATCGCGGAGATGGTCGACCTCAAGCTGCCGCTGGGCGAGCTGCGGATCCCGCACTTCCCGGTGCCCGCCGGCGAGACGGTCGAGACCTGGCTGCGCAAGGAGTGCGAGGCGGGCCTGGCGCGCCGCTACGGCACCGTCACCCCGGAGCTCCAGCAGCGCCTGGACTACGAGCTGGGCGTGATCATCTCGATGGGCTACGCGGGCTACTTCCTGATCGTCGCCGACTTCGTGGACTTCGCCCGCAAGGAGGGGATCGCCACGACCTGCCGGGGCAGCGCGCCCGGCTCGATCGTGACCTACACCCTGGGCATCACGCCGGTGGACCCGATCCACTACGGCCTGCCGTTCGAGCGGTTCCTCAACCCCGACCGGGTGACGATGCCCGACATCGACGTGGACTTCGAGGACGAACGCCGGGACGAGGTCATCAACTACGTCAGCCGCAAGTACGGCCAGGACCACGTGGCCCAGATCATCACCTTCGGCACGATGCTCGCCCGGGCGGCCATCCGCGACGTGGGCCGCGTGCTGGGCATGAGCTACGGGGAGGTGGACCGGATCGCGAAGGCCGTTCCTAACCAGCTGGGGATCAAGCTCGAGGAGGCGATCGAGCTCTCGCCACCGCTCAAGGAGATGCACGACGGCGACCCCCAGATCGCGAAGCTGATCGGGCTCGCCCGCCAGCTCGAGGGGGTTGCCCGCAACGCCTCGACCCATGCCGCGGGCGTCGTGATCAGCCGCGAGCCGCTGACCGAGCTGATGCCGCTCCAGAAGGCGACCAACTCGGACGCGCTGATGACCCAGTACGAGATGCACGGCATCGAGGCGCTGGGGCTGCTCAAGTTCGACTTCCTGGGCCTGTCCAACCTCACGATCCTGCGCAAGGCGGTCGATCTCATCCGCGAGCACCGCGGCGTGGAGGTGGACCTCGAGCACATCGCGCTCGACGATGCGAGGACGTTCGAGCTGCTGGCCTCGGGCGAGACGACCGGCGTGTTCCAGCTCGAGTCCGCGGGCATGCGACGGTACGTGCGCGAGCTCCAGCCTTCCTCCGTGTTCGACCTCGCTGCCATGGTGGCGCTCTACCGCCCGGGGCCGATGGACAACATCCCGGCCTACATCCGGCGCAAGCACGGCCAGGAGCCCGTGACCTACCTCCACCCGCTGCTCGAGCCGTTCCTGGACCGGACCTACGGGATCTTCGTGTACCAGGAGGACATCATGGCCGCGGCCATGGCCCTCGGTGGGTTCACGGGCCCGGAGGCGGACACGCTGGGCTACGCGATCCGCAAGAAGAAGTCCTCGGTCCTGCGCTCGATGCAGGACAAGTTCGTCACCCAGGCGGCCGAGCGGGGCGTGCCCGCCCAGGTGATCCACGACGTGTTCGAGGCGTTCAAGCCGTTCGAGCGCTACGGGTTCAACAAGGCCCACGCGACGTGCTACGGGCTGATCGCCTACCAGACCGCGTACCTCAAGGCGAACTACACGGTCGAGTACATGACGTCCGTGCTCACCGCGTTCCGCGACAACGCCGAGAAGGTGGCCGCCGCGGTCGCCGAGTGCCGGCGGCTGGGGATCGAGGTGCGGCCGCCCGACGTGCATCGCTCGGGGCTCGGGTTCACCGTCGAGGGCGAGGCGATCAGGTTCGGGCTGCTTGCGGTCAAGAACGTGGGCGAGGGTGCGATCGAGTCGATCATCGCGGCCCGCGAAGAGGGCGGCGAGTTCCGGTCGCTGGCCGACTTCTGCAACCGCGTCGACCTGCGGCTGACCAACCGCAAGGTGCTCGAGTCGCTGGCCAAGGTCGGTGCGCTCAACGAGCTCGGGCACCCGGCTCAGCTGCTGCTCGGCCTCGACGCTGCGCTCGCCGCGGGGCAGGCCGCTCAACACGACCGCGCCACCGGCCAGACCTCGCTGTTCGACATGGGCGCCGGCGAGGGCGCGGCGCTCGAGCGGCCGCTGCCCGAGACCCCGGAGACGCCCGTCCGCGAGCGCCTGCGCTGGGAGAAGGAGCTGATGGGGCTCTACCTCTCCGACCACCCGATGGGCGAGGTCGCGGAGCGGGTGGGCCAGTTCGTGACGGCGTATTCGGGCGATCTCAAGGACGAGTCCCTGGACGGCCAGCGCGTGGTCCTGGGCGGGATCGTGACCGGGATGCGGACGATCATCACGAAGTCGAAGTCGACGATGGCCGTCGTCACGCTCGAGGATCTCCAGGGCACGATCGAGGTGGTCGTGTTCCCGCGGGCCTACGAGCAGACCCTCGGCACGTGGCGCGACGGCGCGATCCTGCTGGTCGCGGGTCGGGTCGACCACCGTGGCGAGGAGGCCTCGCTGCTGGCGGACGCCGTGTGGGACTGGGATGCCGTCGCCGACCGTGGTCCCGAGGCGTTCGGGCGCGAGGTCGGCGCGCTGGACCGGCGAGGGGGCCGTCGGGGTGGGGGAGGACCGGGCTCGAACGGTGGTTACCGCGGCGGCAACGGCGGCCACGGTCCGGAGCAGCGCGAGCCGGTGGCGGTGGGGCCCGGGAGGGCGGACGCCGCCGTGGTGTCGCCGGTCCGTGTGTCGCCTCGCCGTACCGACGCCGAGCCGGCCGGTGGACACGCCGACGCCGAGCCGGCATCGCTGCCTCGCGTGGCCCCCGCAGAGCCGATCCCGGCCTATGTTGAGCCCCCGGATCTCGCGTCGGCGTCAATCGGCAACGACGGCCCCGAGCCCGAGGAGCCGCCGCTCCCTGATGAGCAGCGCCGGGACGCGGCGGCGGCGGCCCAGTCGCCCAGCGCTCCCCTCGATGCCCGGCCCGGCGCGGTGCTCAACGTCCGTTTTGCCCGGGCCGCGGGCCAGGAGCGGGTCGTGTCCGCGATGCAGGCCTTCCAGGCGCTCCTCCGCGAGCGACCCGGTGAGACGCGCGTGGTCGTCCACGTCCCCGCACCCGGTGGATCGGCCCGGGAGATGCCGCTCAGGCCTCGCGTCGCCTACGACGCCGAGCTGCTGGCCGAGGTTCGCCGGCGGGTCGGCGACGGCGTGATCGACCTCAGTCTCGGCTGATCGACGCCGGCGGCGCATCGAGGCACCCCAGGTTGGCCGGACCCGGCGGGGAATCCAGTCCCCAGCTCGAGCCTGAGCCGCTCGCGGCGCCCCGGAGGCTGCGGACCGGTGCGATCGCAGTCGCGCTGATCGCGGTGCTGTTGATCGGGTTGCCGCTCGCGTATCGCATGGCCACCGGATCGTCGACCGCGACGCCGTCACCCGTGGCCGTCGCGTCCCCGCCGGCGGTCGTTCCGTCCCCGTCGGCCTCATCACCAGCGTCGACGCCGGCCCCGACAGCACCCGGCGGCGTGGACCTGGCCCTCGAGAATCTCCAGGCACCCGGCGTGTTCGTGGGGCACAAGGGCATCGACTGCAGCGTCGAGCCCATCCCCATGGTGCTGGGCCGGTCGAGACGGCTGGACGGTACCGTCGAGGCGCGCGACCACGGCGTCTGGGTGTTCACCTGCCGGCACGAGGCCGGGGACCGGAACCGCTATTTCCTGCTCGCATCTGACGTGACCGACGAGCTCGCGAACAACGGCGCGGCGTTCCAGGGAAGCACCTCGTACGTCGGCGATCCCGGCGGGTTGCTCGAGACCCGATGGCTCGTCTCGGGCGACGTGCTATCCGGTGAGATCGAGCTGCTCGCCACGGCGCCCCGGTCGAAGACACTCACGCTCGTGCTGCTGGTCGACCTGCGGGGCAGCTGGCAGGGCGAGCCGCCGACGTCCTGACCCGGCGGACCGTTCTCGGACGCCGCGGCGCAGCGGGCGTTGGTCAGCTCGCGGCCAGCCTGCGGATCTCGCGAACCCCCGACAGCTGGTCGTGGAACTCATCGCGGATCCGGTTGAGGTCCGGGCGCTCGATGTCGAGCTCCTCGGCCAGCCGGTTGGCCAGCCACGACTCGTTGGCGTCGACCTCGTCGTCGGCCGCCATGACCACGAAGCAGCAGCGCAGCAGGCGCTCGCGCTCGTCCATCGTGGAGATCGCCTTGAACTCGCGGCTCACGAGGTAGTCCTCGGTCGCGCCGTAGCGGTCGGCGCGCAACCGCGCGAGATCAACCACGATCGATGCGGTCCCGGCGTCGACGCCACCGACCTCAGCGACCATCCGTTGCATCTCGGCCGCCTCCGCGTCGGTGATGACCAGGTCCGCGTTCGCCGCCCGACCCAGGAGGTAGGCGAAGGACGCTACGAAGCGGGCGCGAGCGGGCGGCAGGGCAGTGAGCCTGGCCGCGATGCGACGGACGCTCTCGGTCTCGCTCGCGCCGACGCTCGGCAGGGGCCGGTTGGGATCAGCGGGCCGGCCCGGGGAGGCCGGGGCATCGAGGCCGAGAACGCGGGTCAGAAAGCTCATCGTGGCTCCGGGGCGTTGACGTGACGGTCGCCCGAGTCTACCCCCGCATCGCAGGCAGGGCCTCGTACGGCCAGGCGTCGCGGTTCGCGCGGCCGGGCGTCAAGGCCCGCCCGGTCCGACACGACCCGTCCCATGACCGTTGCGCCGCGCGCGGAGCCTGGCTTCGTGTGCGCATGGGCTCCACGTTCGACATGCCCGTTGGCCAGGCGGCCGTCCCGCGACGGCTGGCGCTGTTCCTGATCAAGCTTGTCCACACGATCGCCTTCGCGGTGTCGCGGGGGCGATCCTGCTCGTGTTCGCTGACGGGTGGCGGGGCCGGCCCGGACGCCGGACGGCGCTCCCGGCGGGCGTCGCCCTGGCGGAATCGGCGATCTACGCGGGCAACGGCTTCGTGTGCCCGCTGACGCCGCTGGCCGAGCGTTGCGGCGCTCGGAGGGGCTCGGTCACCGACATCTTCCTGCCCGACTGGTTCGCCCGGGACCTGACCTGGATCAACAGCTCGATCCTGGCGGTGGGGTTCGGCCCCAACCAGCGGGCGATGCGGCGCGGCGCGCGAGTCGCTCAGGCCACGGCCGATCAGGCCTCCACAGACGGGACCACCCGACCGTAGCCCACCGCCGTCGGGGCCTGCCACACCCCGCCCGTCGTGTAGACGTCCTCGGCAACCAGGTGGACAGCCTCGTCCTCGCTCGCGGCGCGCACGAGGAGCACGGCCCTGCTGAAGTCGGTACAGCCTCCAGCCTCGATCAGTCGGCCCTCGCGGAGCAGTCGCGCGATCCGGGTCAGGTGTCGCTGTCTAAGCGCGGGCCGGCGCTCGGCCGCCTCCGGCGTGTACGCCACCTCGACGAGGTAGACGCTCTCGATCTCGACCCCCTCGGGGACGTCGTCCATGTCGCTCGTTTCCTCCGTGCCGAAGTGACCCACCGGACCGCGGACCGGCCCACGCCCCCGACCCTGCGGGAGGTCGGACAGCGATCCCCTGGTCCCGACACCAGGGGCTGCAATGGGTCGCAGGGGCCCCGCCACGGCACGGACTTCCGTACCGTGGCGCCGGCGCAGCGCGCCCGGATAGGGTAGCTGACGGGCCGAAGTAACCACCGGGGGTTTGCCGATGCCAGTCTATCGGCGCGACCCGACGGCAGTCGCGCGATCCGTGTGCCACGGCGCCGGGCAGGCAGTCGTCGAATACGCGCTCATCCTTGCCATCGTCGCCGCGCTTGCGGTTGGCGCTCTGCTCATCATGGGCCGCCAGACGTCCGCCACCCTGTCCGACGTCGGGACGCAGATCGAGTCCGTGATGGGCCCGGACGGGTCCGCCACCTCGTCCTCACCCTCGCCGGAGCTCGCGCCGCCCACGACGCCCCCGTCTGCCTACACCAAGAAGAAGACGTGCCAGGCCGCGGGCTACACCTGGGTCAAGAGGAACAAGAAGCACGGCGTGGTCGCGCACTGCGAGTGACCCGAGGTTGGGGCGCCGGGTCGCGGGAGCACGCACGGCATCAGCGCAGCACTGGTGCCGGCGGTGGGACTCCTAGCTGATCGTGTCGCCCGGCTCCCACTCGTGCACCTCGGCCGCCAGCCCGCGCGCGGCGACCGCGTCCCGCAGCTGGGCAGGCGTCCCCGCGAGCGCTGGGTACGTGCCCCAGTGGATCGGCAGGACGTGGCTCACACCCAGCAGCTCCACGGCCAGGGCCGCGCCCACGGGGTCCATCGTGTAATGGCCGCCGATGGGCAGCATCGCGAGATCCGGGTGGAGCAGGTCGCGGATGAGGGTCATGTCGCCGAACACCGCGGTGTCCCCCGCGTGGTAGATCCGGAACCCGTTCTCCAGCTCGACGACAAAGCCCGCCGGCTCTCCGAGGTACAGGGTGGTCTCGCCGCCGGCGTTCCAGTCACCCGCGGTGTGCTCGGCGGGGGTCATGGACACCCGCAGGCCGGCCGCTTCGACCGTGCCGCCCTTGTTCATGCCGATGAGCTGGTCCGCGCCGCCGGGAAGTCGCCGGGCAAGCCACAGACTCATCTCGTGGATACACGGCCAGGCGGGCCGCAGACGCGCCGCCAGCGGTATCGCGTCGCCAAGGTGGTCGCCGTGCCCGTGGGTCACGAGGAGGAGGTCGCAGCGGTCCACGGTGTCGGCGGACCGGGGGCTCCTGGGGTTGCCCAGCCATGGGTCGAAGAGGATGACCTTGCCGCCGGGGGTCAGCACCTCCACTGCGGCGTGACCCAGCCACGTGAACGAGGTGTCCCGTCCGATCGCCAATTGCCCTGCCTCCTGCCGGCGTGGGCCGGCCGCTGATGCTGCGGTTGCTCGCCACCGATTATCGCGCTTGGCGCTCGGGATCCGCCTGGCTGCTCGTCGTCGCAGGGTGGCGGCCCGACGGCGACAGGTCGCGTGTCGGAGACAAGGGGGCGCCCCGCCCGGCGTGAGGGGAGGGGGGTAAGCCAGGCGGGGCGCAGGGAAGAGCTACCGCAGCCGCATGCCCTGCAACTATCCCCGTGACGACGGCACGCGGCTGAAGACAGCGAGTGTGCGACGCGTATCTCTCGCCGTCATTACGGCCCGTCATCTTGACCGCACAGTCATGCCCCGGCACCGAGGGAAAACCGGCGACCGGGGCGAGGTAAGTATGCTTGCGTTTGGACCGGTCCGGCGACGATGCGCGGCGGCGAGGGAGGTCGCGCCAGGCGGAACCGCAGAACCTGTGTGGCGAGCCTGTCGGTGGGTGGGCGCAATCGTGGCGAGGTCGGCGGCGACGTCCAGGGCAGCCCGCTCGGGCATCCGCGGGTCCCGTCTCGACCACGTGCCATCTCCTGGGAGCGAGCACGAGGCGCTCGACGATCCGTGCTGCCAGGGGTGGTGCCGAAGCCGGGACTCGAACCCGGACGAGGTTGCCCTCAACGGTGTTTGAGACCGTCGCGTCTGCCATTCCGCCACTTCGGCCCTGCGGGATGATCGTAGCCGACGCGCGGTTCGGCAACCCCGGCCGAGCGTCACACCCTCCGGCCATCGAACCATCTCAGGCGCCGGTGGCGGCCGTCGGTGGCGGGGCCCGATGCTAGACTCGCCGCGCCTCACACCGTCAGACAGGAGCTCCCGGCCCGTCGTGGAGGACGCACGCCCGTCGGAGGCGATCGACGATCCGATCCAGCGCCGCGATCTCGTCCTCCTCGAACAGGCGCGAGGGGGCAGCCTCGATGCCTTCAACAGCCTCGTCGAGTGCTACCAGGACCATCTCTACGCGCTCGTTGCACGGATGGTGCCGGACCGTGACCAGGCTGGCGATGCCGTTCAGGAGGCGTTCTTCTCCGCCTACCGGAACCTGCACCGGTTCCGCGGGGGAAGCGTCCGCTCGTGGCTGAGCCGGATCGCCATCAACGCCGCGATGGACCAGCAGCGCCTCCGGAAGCGCCGGCCGTCGCAACCGTACCCGGAGCTCGAGGACGAGAGCTGGCAACCGCCGGCAGGGCCCGAAGCCGACCCCGAGCGCACGGCGATGGAGGGTGAGCGCGGACGCGTCCTGGCCGCCGCGCTCGCGGCGATCGCGCCGGATCAGCGCCACGCCATCGTCTTGTACGACGTGGAGGGGTACGACTACGCCGAGATCGCCGAGCTGACCGGGGTGTCGTTGGGAACCGTCAAGTCACGGATCCATCGGGGACGGCTTGCGCTGCGTGAGCGGCTCCAGGGATCGATCGGCCTGTTCCGCGGGGAGGGCGGCTGATGTCCGACCCCATCCAGGGCCACCCGGAACCGGCGCCGCCCGAGCACCGTCAAGGCAGCGAGATGCTTCACGTCCCCGACCTCGCCAACCACGCCACCCACGACCTCGACCTCATCGCGGCCCATGCCGCCGGCGATGTGACCGGGCGCGAGCTCGAGACCGCCGGGGCCCTGGTCGCCGGCTGCGCTGAGTGCGCGCGGCTTCACGGCGACCTGCTCTCCATCAGCGCCGCACTGGGGGAGCTGCCGGCGCCCGCCCGGCCGCGCGACTTCCGGCTCACCACCGAGCAGGCGGCCGCCCTCCGGCCTGGCGGCTGGCGAGCCTGGCTGGCCACCCTGGCCGGTCCCCGGTTCTCGTTCGCTGCGCCGCTCGGCACCGCGCTCACCACGCTCGGGCTGGTCGGGCTGCTGATCGCCGGTCCCGGGTTCTCGCTGCCGTCCAGCGGACCCACCGCGCTCGCACCCAACCCGGCTCCCGCTGTCACCGAGAGCGGGGTCGAGTCGCAGGAGGGCGCCGGTACCGGGCCGGGTGCTCCGCGAGAAGCTCCGTCGGCAGCCCCGAGCGCGGCGGCCGCGGCCGCCGGCCAGGCGGACGCCGGCGAGCCTTCCATGAGGCCGGAGGCCGCGAGCTCGCCACAACCCGTGGCGCAGGGGTCCGGATCCACGGAATACTCGGCCAGCCCCAAGGCAACGTCGGATCTGACCGCGGGAGGCGAGCCGAGCGCCGGTCCGTCCCAGCAGCTCGACGCAAACGGCGGCGCCATGCCGGCGTCGAGCGCTGCTGTTCCGGCTCCCGTCGCCGGCGGCGACACGAGCGGTGGTTCGACGAACCAGGCGGGTGCGGGCGACTCGGGCACAACGAGCCGGGCCAGCGATCAGGCGGGGACCCGCGGGCTCCTCGAATCGGGCTCGGCGCCATCGCCGGCTGCCATCGGCGCGGGCGTGCTGCTGCTGCTCGGCGTCCTGCTGGTGGGGGCGAGGCTGGCGGCCCGCAGGCTCGCCTGAGGCAGCTGCGCCGGCCAGGTCCGCCGCGAGACGATCGGTCCGGGAGGGCCTCTCAGTCGCGGATCGGCAGCCGTACGACGAACGTGGCTCCGTGGCCCGGCACCCCGTCGCTGGTGACCGTCGCGGTGCCACCGTGGGCGGCCGCGAGATCGCGAACGATCGCCAGGCCCAGCCCGCTGCCGCCCCTGTCGGCGCGGCGGTGGAACCGGTCGAACACGCGGCCGAGGTCCCCGGGCGGGATGCCCTCGCCGGTGTCGATCACCGTGAGCAGGGCGTCGCCGCCGTCCCGACCGATCCCCACGACGATTCGGCCGCCCGCCGGCGTGTGGCGGATGGCGTTGGTGACCAGGTTGGTCAGGATCTCCCGAACCCGGACCGGATCGACGCTGGTCACGAGCCGGTCCTCGCCTGCGGCGGTCAGCTCGATCCCGGCTGCGACCGCCCTCGAGCGGTGCGCCGCCACCACCTCCGACGCGATCGCTCGCAGGTCGGTGGGCTCGCGATGCAGGGTCAGGGCACCGGCATCCGCGAGCGACAGCGTTCGCAGGTCGTCGAGCAGCCGGCTCATGACCTGAGTCTCGGCGAGGATCGGGGTCACATGGGCGGCATCCATCGGGTGGACGCCGTCGATCATCGCCTCGAGCTCGCCCGAGATGACCGTCAGCGGCGTGCGCAGCTCGTGGGTGACGTCGGCGAGCAGCGCCCGGCGTTCCTGCCGCGATCGGTCGAGCCGCTCGGCCATGGCATTGAACGAGGTGGCGAGGCGGCGCACCGCCCCCGGACCTCGCGGGCGGACCCGGATGTCGGCTTCGCCGTCGGCGAGGCGCTCGGTCGCATCGCCGAGCTCGGCGAGCGGTCGAACCGCCCCGCCCACCAGGCCCAGGCCGGCCAGCACCGTGAGCGCGACGACCAGGATCGCTGCGATCGCGATGAACGACCATGGGGCGACCTCGGGGGCGACGACGCCGAGCAGCGCGCCGGCGATCCAGGTGGCTACGGCCGTGACGCCCCCCACCAGCAGGACCATCGTGATGGCCAGGCAGCCGAAGAACCGGACGAACCCGGCATGGGGCCGGGATCGCCACGCGCGCCGATGGCGCTGTCTGGCCCACCGGCGGCGGGCGCGGCGCTGCGCCCACGGAGGCCCCCAGCCCAACCACTCGTCCTGCCCGGACGCGGGCGGTGGCCCCGACTGATCGGCTGGCGGTCCCATGCCGGGGGGCCGCCCGCCCGGCTGGCCGTCCGGCCCGGGGTCGGTCACGGCTCGACGTCAGCCAGCGCGTAGCCCACGCCGTGCACGGTGCGCACGAGGCTCGGCGAGCCCGGACCCGGCTCGAGCTTGTGGCGCAGGTTCCGGATGTGGCCGTCGATCGCGCGCTCGTACGTTTCGAGCGAGAACCCGTGGACCGCGTCCAGGAGCTGCGACCGGGTCCAGACACGGCCCGGCTCGCGGGCCAACGTCGCGAGCAGCTCGAACTCGGTGGGCGTCAGCTCGACCACCCGTTGGCCGACGGTGACCCGACGGCGGGCCATGTCCAGCTCGAGGTCGCCGGCCCGGATCCGCTCATCGGACAGCGGTGGCATCCCGGCACGACGGAGCACCGCCCGCACGCGCGCCACGAGCTCCCGCGGGCTGAATGGCTTGACCACGTAGTCGTCCGCGCCGAGCTCGAGGCCGGTGATGCGGTCGGTCTCGTCGCCGCGGGCGGTGAGGATGACGATGGGCACGGTCGAGTCGCGGCGGAGCGTGCGGATCACATCAAGGCCGTCGACCCTGGGCAGCCCGAGGTCGAGCACGACCGCGTCCGGGCGCCGCGTCCTGGCGAGCGCGAGACCGCCCGCGCCATCCCCGGCGGTAAGGACGGCAAACCCCGCGTGCTCGAGGTAGTCGCGGACGAGGCCGGCGATCCGAGGCTCGTCCTCCACGACAAGGACGGTGCGCATGGCTGACTCCCGACATGGCGACGCCGGGCGAGGATACCGCCCGGCGTCGGTGGGAATGGCGACCCAGGGTGCGTCAGCCGGCGGCCGGCGGCGCCGGCGGCACCTGGTTCGATCCGCCGCTCGAGCCCGGAGCCGGCTGGCCGGCGCTGCGGGCCTCCTCCTCGTGGAGCCGGCGATGGGCGTCGACGATCCACTGGCGGCGCGGGTCGAACGGGTCGCTCATGGAGTCGTAGCCCCAGCGGCGCCGATACGCTCGGCGGCCCCACGGTCCGCCACGCCGGCCGCCGAACGCGAACGAGATCAGGCCGATGATCAGGAACAGGAACAGGAGACCGAACAGGAACCCGCCGAAGTGGGGGAAGGCCCACCACCAGGCCCAGCCCGGTGCGGCGGTGGTTGCGGCGCCGGCCCCCACGTCGGCCACAACGCCGGCCTGGAAACCGATCGCGCCGGCGACCAGGGCGACGAACAGGACGGCCAGAATTCCGAGGAGCCCACGCATTTGACATCTCCGATGTGACGGCCCGTCAGTGGCCGGGCCGATTGCCTGACCACAGGCTCCATCCGGGATGTGCAGAAGCTGTGCGCGTCCGATGCCGATCCTGCGCAGGCCGCGGGAGACCCGCGATCAGTCGCCGAGGCAGGTCCCCACGTGCCGTGCCGCCGCGATCCACGGGTGGTCCGGAGGCACGGTCTTGCGGCGGCCGGCGACCTGCTCCAGCGGGACTGGCTCCGTGCCGTCTCCCCGCGCCGCAACCATGACCCCGAACGTGCCTGCGTCGACCAGATCGGCCGCGGCGCTGCCCAGCCTCGTGGCGAGCAGGCGGTCGATGGGAGAGGGCGTTCCACCGCGCTGGACGTAGCCCAGGATCGTCACACGCGACTCGAGGCCTGTCAGCTGCTCGAGCTGATGCGCCAGGCGCAGCGTGTTGCCGATGTGCTGCGTCTCGAGCAGGCCGATCTCCGCCTTGGCCGCCTCCCGTGCGGTCGAGTCCTCGGCCCGCTGGGCTCGCGCCTCGGCCGCCGCCAGCGCCCTGGCATCGACTTCGCTCCGGGCGCCCTCGGCCACCGCCACGATGCTGAAGTTCGTCCCGCGGCGGACCCGGCGCTTGATGGCTGCGGCGATCGCGGGCACCTGGTACGGGATCTCGGGGATGAGGATCACGTCGGCGCCGCCCGCGAGCCCCGCACCCAGCGTGAGCCAGCCGGCGCGGTGGCCCATGAGCTCCGCGACGATGATCCGGTGGTGGCTGTGCGCGGTGCTGTGCAACCGGTCGATGGCGTCGGTCGCCACCGCGAGCGCGGTCGCGAAGCCGAACGTCGCGTCGGTGCCCTCGAGATCGTTGTCGATCGTCTTGGGCAGCGTCACGACGTCGAGGCCCGCCTTCGCCAGGCGAAGCGCGCTCTTTGCCGTGCCGCCCCCACCGAGGCAGACGAGCGCGGCAAGCCCGGCTTTGTTGTAGTTGGCGACGATCACGTCGGTCATGTCCCGGATCTCGCCGTCGATCAGCATCTTGTGCGGCTTGTCGCGGCTGGTCCCGAGGATCGTGCCGCCGATCGTGAGGATCCCGGACAGGGCGCCCTTGTCGAGGCGGACCTTGCGGTCCTCGGCCAGCCCGCGGAAGCCGTCCCGGTAGCCGACGACCTCCATCCCGTAGGTGCTGATCGCGGCCTTCCCGAAACCGCGGATGGCGGCGTTGAGGCCGGGGCTGTCGCCACCGGCGGTGAGGACGCCGACGCGGCGCTTCGATGGCATGGACGAATCCTACGCCGCGCTCGTGGCTGGATTCGCGATGGAGCGGCGTCCCGTATCATCGCGCGGCACGGGCCGCCTCGACGTAGAGTCCGTCCGATGAGCGACGACGCCGGAACCCGCGCGACGGCAATCCACGACCAGGCGGGGTTCCGCGCGCGGTTCGATTGGGGGCCCGACGGCGTGCGGTGCCTGGCCGGACGCGACGAGCTCGTGATCGTGGTCGACGTGCTCTCGTTCTCGACCGCCGTTTCGGTGGCGGTCGAGCGCGGGGCGCGGGTAGCACCGTATCGAACGCTGGACGAGAGCGCCGCCGCGTATGCGCGCTCGCTCGGGGCGATGCTTGCCGGGTCCCGGTCGGACGGGGGACCGAGCCTCTCTCCCGCTTCCCTCCGGATGCTCGAGCCCGGCGATGTGTGCGTCTTGCCGTCGCCCAACGGAGCGACCTGTGCCGCCCTCGCGGCCGAGCGAGGGGCGGCCGTCGTCGCGGGCTCCCTCCGCAACGCAACGGCCGTCGGGGGCTACGCCCTCGCGACCAACCGAGCCGTGGCGGTCATCGCGGCCGGAGAGCGATGGCCCGATGGCGGGCTGCGCCCGGCGTTCGAGGATCTCGTCGGCGCCGGTGCCATCCTGGCCGCTTTCGCGCCGGATGACCTGTCACCTGAGGCCCGAGCGGCCGTCGGCGCGTTTCGGGCGGTTCGGGGCGATCTCACCGCCTCCCTCATGGCCTGCGCCTCGGGGCGGGAGCTCGTCGAACGGGGCTTCGCATCCGACGTCGAGATCGCGGGCGAGCTCGACGCAACGGACCGCGTCCCCCTCCTCGAGCGCGGCGTGTTCGAAGCGGCATCGGCCGCATAGCGGCGGCTGCCGGGCGAGCCCTGCGGCCCGGCCGCCACGAAGGCGTCGAACGCGGTCTCGACCGGCCCGGCGGGTACACTGGACGGGTCCCAGCTCGCAAGGTCCCGCCGATGGAACGCCTCCTGCTGCTCGACGGCAACGGGCTCATCTACCGCGGCTACTTCGCGCTCATCGAGCAGCCCCTGACGACCTCCAAGGGCGAGCTCGTGACGGCCGTGTTCGGGTTCACCAACATCGTCCTGCGCGCGATCCAGGACGCCAAGCCCGACCGGCTCGCGGTCGCCTTCGACCTCGGCAAGCCCACCTTCCGGCACGAGCGCTACGCCGAGTACAAGGCCAACCGCCAGCGGATGCCCGACGACATGCGCGACCAGATCCCGAAGGTGCGCGAGGTGGTCAAGGCGCTCGGGATCCCCGTCTACGAGCGGGAGGGCTTCGAGGCCGACGATGTCATCGCCACGCTCACCGGTCAGGCAGAGGCGGCAGACCTCGAGGTGACGATCCTCACCGGCGACCTGGACATGCTCCAGCTGGTCAGCGAGCGAACGAAGCTCATGGTCTCGCTGCGCGGCGGCATCGCCAACACGGTGGCCTACGACCTCGCCCGGATCGACGACCGCTGGGGCCTTCGGCCCGACCAGATGCTCGACTACAAGGCGCTCAAGGGTGACCCGACCGACAACATCCCGGGCATCCCGGGTGTGGGCGAGAAGACCGCGTCGAAGCTGATCCGGGCCTGGGGCACGCTCGACACGTTGTACGAGCACCTCGACGAGGTGATGCCCGAGAAGCTCCGTGGCCCGCTCACCGAATACCGTGAGTCCGTGCTCGAGAGCCGCGAGCTGATGCGGCTGGTGCGCGATGTGGACGTCTCGCTCGACCTGACCCACGGGCGGGCGGGGGAGTACGACCGCGAGACCGTGGTGCGGCTGTTCCGCGAGTACGAGTTCCGGACCCTCATCGACCGCCTGCCGCCGCTGCTCGGTGAGCGACCCGAGGACGCGGTCGCTGCGATGCGCGAGCTGCGGGACGCGGGCTTCCCCGCGGCGCAGGGTGTCGGCGGCCGGGGCAGAGGGTCCGTTGGTCCGCAGGGACCCGTCGACCCGGGCTCGCTCCAGCTGTCGATGGACTTCGACGTCGTCTCAGGCGGCGGAGGGAGCGGGCATGGCGCCGGGATCGCGGCGACCTCCCCCGCCGTGGAAGCGCGGGCCGAGGCGATCGCGGCCGCAACCGGCGATGTCGCGGGTGCCCTGGCGGCGGCGATCGTCGATCCGGGCCGGATCGAGATCGCGGACGAGGCACGGGTCGCCACGCTGGCGGAATGGCTCAACGCGCAGGAGGCTGTGGGTGTCGGCCTGGCCGTCGATGATCCGCGGCCCCTCGCCGGCATTCCGCTCGCCCTCGCGGTCGCCGGTCCCGACGGGCGGGTCGTGGCGGC
>Ga0307440_1000197_pt1 | contig 27965 bp, 23 predicted proteins | sample SalMarWE160410MG_FD_202150 | JGI IMG/M metagenome (GOLD analysis project Ga0307440, IMG submission 202150) | Salt marsh sediment microbial communities from the Plum Island Ecosystem LTER, Massachusetts, United States - WE1604-10 | ecosystem: Environmental > Aquatic > Marine > Intertidal zone >...
AATATCACACATTCTTGAATTGACAGAGTCCTTTCCAAGATCAAGAAATCCCATCATCTGGCTGAACATACCCTGTAATGACTTGATCTTATCAGGATTGTTAAAATCACTTGTGATGTCTACCCCTATTATTATATCTGCTCCCATTTTTTTTGCAAGATCAACAGGAAAGTTATTGACAACACCTCCATCAACCAGATAATGCCCGTCCCTGTTTATATACTGAAAAACACCCGGAACAGCCATACTTGCAAACATGGCAGTTGGTAAGAACCCGTTCCTCATATCAATCTCCTTGCCCGTCTCAAGGTCGGTTGCAACACAGGCGAAAGAAACAGGAAGCTTATTGAAGTCCATATTATAAGGTACATTGCCTGCAAGGCTGCACAGCAGATTAAGAACATTCTGGCCCCTGATAACACCCTGCGGTATTGTTATCTTCTTCTTTTCATTTACCCGGAGAGCAAAAAGATAACGTTGCTGTATAACCCTGTCAATCCTTGAAAGGTAGTACCTTGGAAGATCGTCGAGTAAGAGTTGCTGCCAGTTCTGCTTTTTACAAATTGCTTCGATCTCATCTGCAGTATAACCTACAGCGTATACTCCTCCGACAAGACTTCCAATACTTGTTCCTACGATAATATCAATCGGGATACCTTCCTGCTCAAGAACCTTAAGCACTCCGATATGAACAAATCCCTTGGCGCCTCCCCCGCTTAAGACAACGGCAATACGTGGGCGTCTCGTTCCGGGTATCGTATCCTGTCCATGTAAAATGACAGGAAATGCCAGCATGATAATAAATACAATAAACCGTGTAATAAACCTGAAACCTGAGTTATATAGCTTCATATCTGTCTGGAAGGAATTAATATTCTTCAAATTTACACAACAAATAAAAAAAGTTGACAATTTTTTGAAAATTGTCTTCTGTCAAATTTTTAAGTATATTCATGTGCTAATAATATTGTGTTAAAAGGAAAAGACTGATCCTGTTTTTATTAGAGAAGATCCTTATTATCAGCATTTTGATTAATTCACATCGTCAATATAAGATTTACATATGGACAATAAATGGTTAATCTGGGCAACCGAATTGCAGTCAATTGCCCAGGCCGGGCTTGCCTTCTGCGAAAATGACTATGATCGCGACAGGTATGAGAAAATCAGGAACCTGTCAATAGATATAATGCATGAATATACAGATATCGACAACGATAAGTTAAAGGATATATTTGCCTCTGAAACAGGATACCAGACCCCGAAAATCGACATCAGGGCCGTTGTGATAAAAGATGACAAAATACTCATGATAAAAGAGAAAGCAGATGGCAAATGGTCATTGCCCGGTGGATGGGCAGATGTTAATACCTCAGTGGGGGAATCAGCCGTAAGGGAAAGCCTGGAAGAAGCAGGTGCCGCAGTCATTCCCAAAAGGATAATTGCCATCCAGCTCGCCAACAAGCATAACAACCCGTTGCTTCCATATACCATATATAAGATATTTGTTGAATGTGATCTTATCGAAATTTCTTTCAGGGAAAACACAGAGACCCTCGGATCAGGTTTCTTCTCTCCTGATTGCCTGCCTCCTCTTTCATCAGACAGAACAACAGCTAAACAGATTGAGATGTGTTTTAATGCCAAAAAATATAAAGTCTTTGAGACAATTTTTGATTAAACGCTTTAAAATAAAGCCACATGAAAACCCTACAAACAACCTCTGCCGTATTCATCGCTCTCATCATGTTTTCAGCCTTCCTGCAGGCCCAGGTCAAGAAACCACTGACTGATGGGAAAGAGAGAGTAGTATTAACGGAAAAACTGACAGCAATGAAAGCCGGTTCTCCCTTCAAAGATCTTAAATGGCAGTACATAGGTCCCACAAATATAAGCGGCCGTTGTACAGATGTTGAAGCCATATCGCCACGGGGAAGCAGTTATACCATCTGGATAGGATCAGCAACAGGAGGAGTATGGAAATCAACCAATGAAGCCACTACGTTTGAACCCGTTTTTAAAGGAATGCCAACTGCTTCTATCGGAGATATAGCCATTGATCCCAATAATCCGGATGTTGTCTGGGTCGGTACCGGGGAAGCCAATATATTCAGGAGCTCCGATGCCGGCTGCGGAGTATTTAAAACCACCGACGGAGGAAAGACATGGAAGCTTATGGGTCTTGAGAATACCTATACAATAGGCCGCATAAGGGTTAATCCCAAAAATTCCAATGTTGTATATGTTGCAGCCACCGGACATGAATGGACTCCTAATCCCGACAGGGGACTTTATAAAACCACCGATGGTGGAAAAACCTGGGCAAAAGTGCTATATGCTGATGAAAACACAGGTGTATACGACCTGGTCCTTGACCCGAAGAATCCTGATATAGTATACTGTACAACATGGGAAAGGATGAGGCTGAAATGGAATGATCCGAGAACTTATGATACGACAGTTAACAATGGCATCTGGAAATCGGTCAACGGAGGAAAAACATGGAAAAAAATCAATACAGGCTTGCCCGAACCTAACAAAAGAGGTCGCATCGGGATAGATATTGCAGGGTCGAATCCAAAGGTACTGTATGCATATGTTGATAACTATGAAATAGCACAGGCTGCTAAGCCCGGTGAAGTTGATTCATACGGTCGGCAGAAAAAGGACATAATAAAGGGGGCCACCATTTACAGGACTTCAGATGCCGGTTCAACATGGACGCAGGTAAGCGGTTTAACACCCGAGCAAAAGAAATATATGGAGAATCATTCAGCCACTTATGGCTGGGTTTTTGGCCAGATAAGGGTTGATCCCAAAGATGAAAATACAGTTTATACCATGGGTATCCGGCTTAACCAGTCCACCGATGGAGGAAGGACCTTTAAACCGTTAAGGGGCCCTCATGCTGATCATCACGGCTTATGGATCGATCCCGACAACCCTGATTACCTGCTGAACGTTCAGGATGGCGGACTAACCATTTCCTACGACAGGGGCAAGACATGGAAATATCCCATTGAAGTACTTCCTCTGGCCCAGTTCTATAATGTAGCATACGACTTCAGTACACCGTTCAGGGTTTTCGGATCCATACAGGACCACCACAGTTTTTATGCACCGGTTGATCTGTCACATGGAAGGGACAAAGTGCCGGCAACCGATTTCAAACATATTCTTGGTGCCGAAGGCAGTACCCATGCAGTCGACCCAGTAGATAACAACACAATATACTCCAGTACCTTCTATGGTAATCTTGCCAGGGCGGAGATAAACAATTATCCTGAAAGTATTAAATACCTTCTCCCCAACAGACTGCCCGGAGAGGTACCTCTCAGGGGACAATGGGTGGCCCCGAGCATGATTTCAACATTTAATCATGATATAATATATCATGGTATGCAGTTCGTGATGATGTCAAGGGACCAGGGTGATACATGGAAATTTATCAGTCCCGATCTGTCTTATAACGATCCTGCAAAAATAGGAGATATTAACTATCAGACCATTTCAGTAATGGATGAATCGCCACTGAGATTCGGTCTTATATATGCCGGAACCGATGATGGCCGGATATGGAGAACAAAGGACGGGGGCAATAACTGGGAAGAGATAAGAAACGGCGCTGTCCCTGTAAAATTTGTTTCACGTATCGTTGCTTCAGCGTATGATATTGGCACAGTATACCTGACACAGACCGGAAGGAGAGACGATGATTTCCAGGTATATATATGGAAATCAACAGACTTTGGAGATACCTGGCAGGATATCTCCGGGAATATCCCGGTAGGTCCGGTGAATGTCATAAGAGAAGATCCTGTTAATAAAGATATACTATATGCCGGTACCGATGCAGGTGTCTTCATCAGCAAGGACGGCGGGAAGAAATGGGATATACTGGGTGATCTTCCTTTTGTATATGTCCATGATCTGGCAATTCATCCACGTGATAACATGATAATAATTGCAACACATGGTCGCGGAATGTGGGTAATGGATGCAAATCCGATAAATGAGAAGGATAAAAGAAGACAACGCTACTATTACGAGGATGAAACCGGGGAAGTGGATTGACTATATGGTGCAATTAGGGGAAGAGACGCAGAGACTAAGTGACGAAGGGACTGAGGGACGAAGAGACTAAAACGTAAAGCCTAGACAATGTCGATTACGTTGAACTCCCCTCCTCGGAGAGCCTGCCACCCTCTGCGTGGGGTCAGGGATGAGTTAAAAAAAAGCCCTGAGTTCCCTGCTATCCGGTCTGGTCCACGATCCTTTTAAAGAGGCCCGGCCACCAGCTTATTTTACCCCATCTCTTACCGTTACGTACTATTATCATCTTTTTCTGCGGACTTATGAAGATAAACTGACCCAATACACCGATAGCAGTATAGTCATAAGACCCTGAGTCGTCCCTGATACCCCACCAGCCATATTTATAATAAAGATCCGGATCTTTAAAAAACATTGAATAGGGATAGTAATTTTTAGATTTATAGTATTGGTCATCAGGAATCTGTAAAGGACTTGTTGACTCTTCTACCCATTTCTCAGATATTAACTGCCTGTCATCCCATCTTCCTTTATTGACAAACAGCCTTCCAAAACGTGCAAAGTCAATACTCCTTCCATTTATACCGCTTTCCATCTTCGGAAACCCTGCGTTCTTACTGTCGAGATTCCACGATGCAGGATATTCCATTCCGAGTGGTTTCCATATTTTTTCCTGCAGATAATCATTGGGCATCATACCGGTCGATCGTTCAAGTATGATTCCCAGGAGAATAGTATTGTAATTCACATATTTAAAATACCTGCCGGGTTCGTCCTCCTGAACCACCTTGCTCAATACAAGCTTCCTGATGTCGGGGTAATAATATGATTTTGGTTCATCAGCCCATGGATAATGCGATGGATTATACCTGATTCCGGATGACATCATTATCAGGTGTTGTATCGATAAGGCTTCAGATACGCTTCCTTTTAATTCCGGTATATAATCTATTACCCTGTCTCCCATCCCTCCAATATTCCCTTCACCGGCAGCTATTCCGATAAGAGCGGATGTCACTGACTTTGCTACAGAAAAAGATGTATTTACCGATTCACGTGCATAACCATTGAAGTATTCTTCAAAAAGAATCGTATCATCTTTAATGACTATGAATGATGTGGTGCCCGTGGAAACCATGAGCTGCCTCAAGGATGAATTCAACCTTTCCTTCCTGTAACGGTACTCTGTATTTGTAAATAAAGGGAATGAAAGGAAATCACCCGATTCATCCTTTTTAAATCTGAAACCCGGATTTCCTGTTTCCACCACTCCGTTTGTAAACTTCCTGAAGTCCCGTATAGTGGGACTGTTCCACAAAGCATAACGCTTTAAATAGACAAGACTGTCAATCATATTTCCTTGCAGGTTAAATTGTGGTTTAATTTATGAAGTTTCCTGTTACAGGAAAAGGTCTTTACAGGAATCATAACCATTAACAGAGCAACTTTTCAACCGGATCACGGTAATTTGACTGATCCTGCCTATATCTCCTTTACTCCCCAAAACATATTTATATCAGTCCATTTATAGATCACAGGCCTTGCGAACTTATGCATCGTCTGTGCTATACTCTCTCCTCTGATTTCAATACCGGAAATATCAGCCGGCAGCATACCGGCTTTATGTGCCAGTTGAATTGCCGGTATCCCGTCAGGATCAAATCCCATCAGCATGGATCCTACTATGTCGGCTGCCAGAGGTGAAGTTCCTGCAACAATAAGACCCATGTCGACAAGGCTTCCATCCGAAGGACCATTACCTTCCATAGCCGATGAAGCATCAATTATGCAGAATCCGGTTTTCACCGCCCTGTTCATATCAACAATTTCAAAGTCGATACCATGAGAACCCCTTTCCGCAGCCCTGTCGTGCAACCACGACCTGACAGAATAATATACTGTACCCGGATAGAGACCGATAAGGTTCTTCATTGCCAGCGTTACAGTGGCAAGAGTATGGGTCTTCATCATGGGAATAGAGCATACCAGGTCGGCTTCTGTAAGAGCCCTGTGTATTTTCACTGATTTGGCGGCATATCCACCGGGCAGCGGCACCTCAACAATATCGCCGGAATGAAGATTGATTAACGGTATATCGAGGGAAGCCGCCAGATCAGTATACCCAAGGGCATCATACACATATTTCTGCATACCATCTAGTATATCTTTCTTTCTTGTTCTGCAGATGTCGCTTCCTATGACATTGAATTTGTCTGCAGCAGCAGAGCCCTCTCCTATCATGACCTTTTTCCCTGCTTTCTTTAAAAGCCTGGCCACAGCCCCCACAACCTCAGGTTTGGTAGTACATTTCCTGTCCGGACTGACAAGATTAGGTTTAAGAAGTATCCTGTGCCTGTCTCTGGTAACTGATTCTATCCCGCCAAGAAGATCCGCAGCCGCTTCCACCGCCCTGGCAATATTGCCGTTTTTTATCCTGACAATGCTTACAATATCACCGGCAGACCCTGCTTTCAAATCTTTTGCATTAAGGCCGGGCAAGCCCATCAAGGCTGTTCCTGCTGCAGCAGCTGTAGCTGATTGTATGAATTTACGGCGGCTTATGTGTTGTTTTCCCATTTTTCCTGTAATTTATTAATGTTTAAATTGAAGAAAAGATCCTTCAAGTTAAAGAAAATATTCATTAAAATCCAGTTACATCCACAGGAAGTCCCGGAGCCATATATAATCCAAAATAAACCAATATGCCTGAAAATGGTTAACTTTACAAGGATGTCTCAAAAGTTCTAATTAACCGCGAAGAACACAAAGAAGGCGCAAAGTACACAAAGGCAAGGTCTTTAAATTCATCCTTTTGCGTTCTCTGCATATTGTCTTTGCGCCCTCTGCGGTTAAGGTTTTTTAGCTTTTAATACGACCTCATTATTTAAATCGTAGTAACGCAATCAGTAATTTAGAACATAAAAACAGTTATAATGGAAACATTTCTTGCAAAAAGGATCCTTACAGTATTATCAATTACGCTTCTTGTAAGCTGTAATAGTCACAGGGTCGATAACGTTGTAATTGAACCTCCGGAGATACTGTATGGCAGGTTATTCTATGCTGTTCAGTCAGATAAGAACATCTTTCCCGACAGTAAAACCTTTGTCGATTGTATTCCAAGGGAGGATCCTTTCCTTATCAGGGAGAAATTCTCAGAACTTCCGGACAGTTCAACGGCAGCGCTTAAGGCATTTATAGAAGAGAACTTTATAATACCTTCCGGTCAGGATAACTATGTAACCGACTCCTCATCCATAAATGTACATATAGCAAAGCTCTGGAATGTTTTGAAAAGACCGCCTGACACGGTAAGGTCAGGCACCCTCATCCCGCTGCCGTACCCGTATATAGTCCCGGGAGGACGTTTCCGTGAGATTTATTACTGGGACAGCTACTTTACAATGCTTGGGCTCGAACAGGATAAACAGACTGTTATGATTAAAAATATGCTGGATAACTTCTCATACCTGATTGATAAATACGGGTACATTCCCAATGGGAACAGGACCTATTACCTTGGAAGGTCGCAGCCGCCTTTTTTCCCTGTTATGGTATCAGTGCTCGCAGATGCTACAACAGACACCACATATAAGCATTACCTCAATTCAATGGAGAAGGAATATAAATTCTGGATGGACGGAGCTGACCAACTGTCGGGGCCGGGTGATACATTCAGAAGAGTGGTGAAGCTTGATGACGACGGGATCCTTAACAGGTACTGGTCAGACAGTGATATTCCACGTTCGGAGAGTTACCGTGAGGATGTAAAAACAGCACAGGAAGCTGCTGTGCATTTCCCGGGGACGAACTTAAATGATATTTACAGGAACCTCAGGGCCACAGCTGAATCAGGGTGGGATTTCACCTGCAGGTGGCTTTCACCTGATAGTACAGGTGCATGGAAATTATATACAATACATACGACCGACATAATTCCTGTTGACCTGAATGCTCTTCTGTATAATATGGAACTTACCCTTGCGAAAACTTACAGGCTTGAAGGAGATACGGTAAAAGCCATGTTGTACAACGATAAAGCGGAGCTCAGGAAACAGGAGATAATTAAATATTGCTGGAATGAAAAGAGAGGCTTTTTCACGGACTATAATTTTAAAGCCGGAGAACAAACCGGCATCCTTTCGCTTGCAGGCATGTACCCGTTGTTCTTCAGGATAGCCAGCGACTCACAGGCGGAGAAGACTGCTGAGAATATTAAACGATCCTTTCTTTCACCAGGGGGAGTGGTACCCACTTTAATAACGACAGGAGAGCAATGGGATTCTCCCAACGGCTGGGCTCCCCTGGAATGGATTACTATTAATGGTTTGCGAAATTATCATATAGATGGCCTCGCGTCGACAATCGAGACACGGTGGCTTAAACTGAATAAAAAAGTTTACATGTCGACTTATAAGATGCTCGAAAAATATGATGTTGTTGATACAACAAAGAAAAGTGGAGGTGGAGAGTACCCGACCCAGGATGGTTTCGGATGGACAAACGGTGTTTATCAGAAATTATCCGGGGGGTAGTCGTGTGTAAATCAGTATCTCACTGTACCTGCCTGTTCAGCAGCAGCTATCCCAGGCATAAATGAAGTCATCCGGAGCAATTTGAAGCCTTAATTTTCAAGGTACAGGTATTTTTCCTTCCTGCCGGTTACATAGCCTATTACTGAGGCTGTTGTTAAACCTGTGGAATGCAGATCCTTTAATATAAGTTCTGTCTCTTTTGCGGGTATGCTGATAAGCAGTCCCCCGGAAGTCTGTGCATCAAAAGCAAGCATCTTAAGGTTATAATCGAGGTCTGTTCCGGCGTAAAGGTGCTCATCCACAAATTCAAGATTACGGAATGATGCTCCGGGGATACATCCCGCATCAAGCAGATCATAAGTATTCCCGATAAGTGGCACTTTTTTCATGTTTATTGTGACTGACACATCACTGGCTTTTGCCATCTTAAAGGCATGACCTGCCAGGCCAAAGCCTGTAATATCTGTAGCTCCCTTAACCGGATATTTTTTCATTATTCCGGCTCCTGATTTATTGAGAAGCTTCATCAGTCGTTTGGCTTCAGCCACATCCTCTTCGCTGGTCATACCAAGCCTCTGACCTGCCATTATAACACCGGTGCCCAGGGGTTTTGTAAGAATGAGGTTATCACCAGGTCTTGCCCCTGAATTGGTTATTATCCTTGACGGATCTACATATCCCACAACAGCCAGTCCGTATTTGGGAGGAAAATCATCAATTGTATGACCTCCTATTATTCTAACACCGGCTTCAGTTGCTTTGTCAAATCCTCCCTTCAGTATATCAGAATACACTTCGAGTGGAAGCTTTGCAGCAGGAAACATCATTATGTTAAGGGCAAGAACGGGATCACCTCCCATAGCATACACATCGCTGATTGAATTTGCCGCTGCTATCTCCCCGAACTCATAAGGTTCACTACAGACAGGAGGAAAAAAATCGGTTGTGAGAACCAGGGCCAGGTCATCATTTATCCTGTATACTCCCGCATCATCATGGGTATCTATGTCCACAAGAATATCAGGATCATCAGGGAGAGGCAGGAATTTGAGTATCTCTTCCAGTTGTTTGGGAGATATCTTTGATGAACAACCACCATACTCAACCATTTGAAGCAGATCAACTTTCATTCCTTGTAGTGATTAATTATCAGGGCTTTACTATGTTACCGGCAGATGCAAGGGTCTCGGCTATAACAAACATGTTACTCAGGATCCCTGTTTCAATCTCCTCTTCAAGATTATAGTAATTCACGCATGTTCCGCAAAAAAGCAGTTCGACTCCCATCTTTTCAATATCCTTAAGATCATTTGCTGTCTCTGATCCCCTGACTGCAAGGGTAACTCCCCTGTTATAGAAGACCATTTTTGACGGAAGCTTATCAAGATCCTTAACAGCTTTTATAAAATTGACCATTAATAACCTTCCAAGCTTTTCATCTCCCTCTCCCATCCTGTCAGATGTAATGGCAATAACAAAATCACCTTTCTCAAAATGTGCTATATCCGTGGTGCAATAGTCATCAACATTTTCATTCCTGAGCTCCCCTTCCGATTTTGTGATCGCCACCGACCAGATACCATCCTTCTCTCTGATTTCAAAAACAGTATTATTATCCTTAAGAAACCTTGTTACATTATTTAATGAAGTCTTATTATCAGTCAGTACAATAAAAGATTCTCCCTCAGCAGATTCCCTGAGAGCCTTCCGGGTGGCTATCAATGGTGCCGGACACAACTGCCCTTTTGTATCAACTACTTTCATAACGCGGTAAAAAAATGAAATGCAAAAATACAAAAGAATTGTTGAAAAATAGTATTTGGTCACATCACACGGGCTATCATCATTTGAAAAGAATTTAAATACCTTTGTATATTCAAAATCCAGGGATAATGAAAAAAACTATTTTGTATCCTGCAATAATAACTATCCTGTTCGTATCACAGGTTCTGTCAGCTCAGAATACCAACCTGAAGGAATCCCTGACCGGATCCTGGCTTGGCAGGATAAACACCGGGGCCATTGAGCTTAGGGTCGTTTTTAATATTTCAACCGTTGAGAATGATTCACTGGTTGCCACCTTTGACAGTCCGGACCAGGGAGCAAAAGGTATCAAAATCGGGCCAGTGGTCCTTTCAGGCGATTCATTAAAAATCTCCGCCCCATTACTTAGAGCAAGGTATGTCGGAGAAATAAAGAACGATACTATTATTGACGGACAATGGACACAGGCAGGAGTAGTATTTTCCCTTCCGCTTAAAAAGTTAAAAAAAGAGTTGCTTGTTAACAGGCCACAGGAACCGAAACCACCATTCCCTTATAAATCGGAAGATGTGACCTTCACCAACCACAGGTTCAATATTAAGCTGGCAGGAACGCTGACTATTCCCGAGGGAAAAGGACCTTTCCCGGCTGCTGTACTTATAACGGGCTCCGGACCACAGAACAGGAATGAGGAATTGATGGGTCACAAACCTTTCCTTGTTATAGCCGACTATCTTACGCGCCATGGTATTGCAGTACTGAGATATGACGACAGAGGGGTCGGGAAATCACAGGGCAATTATGGCCAGGCAACTTCAGCCGATCTCGCTACTGACGCAGAGGCCGCATGGGAGTATTTAAAAGATCAACCATTCAGCAACCCGGAAAAGACTGGCCTTATCGGGCATAGTGAAGGTGGACTCATCGCCCCGATGGTAGCATCAAAAAATGATTCGGTAGCATTTATTGTATCCCTGGCCGGACCGGGAGTGAACGGCGAAAAGATCATCCTCAAACAGTCACAGGATATAAGCAGGCAGATGGGTATAAGTGAGAAAAAGATAAAGGAAAATACAGATATTAACAGGAGACTTTATGATATCCTGAAAAAGGAAAAAGACAACAGGGTTGCGGAGGAGAAAATACTTGCGACTTACAGGGATATCCTGGAAAAACAAAAACTTTCATCCGGAGATATTGAAAATGCAATAAAAAGGCTTAAAGCCACTTTCGGGGCAAATTCATATACATGGTTAAGATATTTCATGATGACCGACCCTTCTGTTTACTGGAAGAAGGTGAAATGCCCCGTCCTGGCTCTTGACGGTAGTAAGGACCTCCAGGTAGACGCCAGGGAAAACCTTCCGGCCATAAAGAAAGCTGTTGAATCATCAGGTAACATGAATGTCAAAACCATAATGTTACCGGATCTGAACCATTTGTTCCAGCACTGTAAAACAGGTCTTCCTTCAGAATATTCAGATATTGAGGAGACATTTTCTCCCGAGGCCCTTAAGATCATTACTGACTGGATCCTGGCTTTATAGGCAGTTCTGCCAGTTTTTTCAGGATAATCCTTCCCCGTGCTTTGATACCGGCAGACGCTTCTTCCGTAACATTACGGACCGAAGCAGCAAGCTCAACACCAAGTTCCGGATATATGACCGTCAGCCTGTACAGTATCTCCATGGAATATGCCTTGATGGCGATCGCAGAAAAACCTGAATTGAGTGCCATGAAACAATAATCAGCCAAAAATCCGTGATGATCACTGTCGAGGCTGGTCATATCACTCATCGACAAGATCCGGAGGAATGACCGTACTACACTTTCATTTTTCACATCAGGCAGGCTATCTGCTATACGGGGCAGTAAGGGAGTGAGGATTGAGGGATGACTGTCAAACACTTTTGAGATGATCCATGATGCACGAAAAGCCAGTTTCTTATCATCAGAATATGAATATTCCATAAGTTTCTGAAAAATAATCCTGTTTTCACATGCAGACAATGCAATCCATTCAGCCTCACTGCTACCCATTATATCACTGATCATTTTTTGTAATCCGGAATCGGGAACCGGTTCACCCTGGTAATCTTCAGCATGCTTCTTTTTTATGATATCCTCATCTGACATTCGGTTAATAAAATCCTTTGCAACAAACACATCTGCTTCAGCAAGATCTGCCGTCAGAAGACTGGCAGGATCCAGCCACTTATAGGCAAGATGTTCCGAGAGAAACGGGATCTCATCGAGCGTATCGCAGACAAAAGGAATAAGCCTGATCTTTTTGTGTCCATAATCGTGTATCACATCAGGCAACCTCCTGCAAATGACAATATCCATTGAAAGTTCCTCCCTTACCTCTCGAACAACACATTCTTCCTCTGTCTCACCTTCAGCTATCTTGCCGCCCGGAAATTCCCACTTGAAAGGATGGTCAGTATTCTCATCTCTCTGAACAACAAGAACCTCGTTGTCTTCATTCCTAATGACTGCGCATGTAACGTTGATCATCAATAATATCAATCTGAAATATCCTCATAAAGAGGAATGAAATTAAGGAATTCAAACCTTCTTTCCTCCGGGAAGATCCTGCAGGCATAATGCAATAAACCATTTGTCACAACTATATAGGGAACCCTGTAACCCATATTGTAAGTAACTATCTGCTCAAATACTTTATCATCTATCTTCACCTCAGGCGCTTTACATTCCACAATCATAACAGGTTTCCCGCTTCTGTTATGCACAAGGATATCAACCCTCCTTTTCAGTTTGTTTAGTCTGAACATCACCTCTATACCAAGCAATCCCGACGGATATTTTCCTGCATTGATCAGGTATTGAATGAAATTCTGACGTACCCATTCCTCAGGTGTGAGCCTGACATATTTCCTCCTCACCTGGTCAAAGATCATTTCATTACTTTCCTTACCTTTTATTTTAAATGAATATTGAGGCAGATTTAACTCTTTCAACTTAGTTTTGTATTTTTGAATCCGGAATACAGATTATTTTACTTGACACCGTTCATTAATATAACCCGGTATTTTTCAGGATATTCCGCCACGGCTTAATCGTTTGAAATGAACTACTCAGATAACCAGATAATTAATTGAAAATCCACCGGGCTGCTGTTGATCAATAAAATATAGCAATAAAAACTCTTACATGTACAAATATATTGAGATTAAAACAATCTGAACTTATAATATGAGAACCAAAGATGAAATTGTTAATAACTGGTTACCCAGGTATACCGGAAAGTCGATTAAGAGTTTCGGAAAGTACGTTCTTCTTACCAACTTCCAGTATTATGTGGAACTCTTTGCAAAATGGAATAAAGTCCCAGTTGATGGTCTGAACAAGAATATGCCCAGTGCTACCTCCAAGGGGATTACAATTATCAATTTCGGTATGGGAAGTCCGAATGCCGCCACTATAATGGACCTGCTCAGTGCGATCAGTCCTACAGCCGTCCTGTTTCTTGGTAAATGCGGTGCCATTAAAAAAAAGAATACCCTTGGTGATCTTATCCTCCCTATAGCTGCCATCAGGAGTGATGGTACCTCCAACGATTACCTGCCGATTGAAGTACCTGCACTGCCTGCTTTTAAGTTGCAAAGTGCCATTTCAGCAACCATAACGCGGTTTAAAAGAGAATACTGGACAGGTACCGTCTATACCACCAACAGGAGAGTATGGGAGTTTGATGAAAGATTCAAGAAATTTATTCTCAAGACAAGAGCAATGGCAGTGGATATGGAGACAGCCACAATTTTTACCGTAGGATTTGCAAACGAGATCCCCACTGGTGCACTACTACTGGTATCAGATCAGCCTATGATCTCTACCGGAATAAAAACAGAAGCCAGTGATCAGAAAGTTACAAACGATTTTGTTGATATGCATCTCAAAATAGGTATTGAATCATTAAGGGAGATAAAAGAAAATGGCGTATCGGTAAAACATCTAAGATTCTGATAATGGCTGTTACTTACGAAGAAATCATCACAGATCTTAAAAACCGTATATTTAAACCTGTTTATTTTCTTGCCGGGGAGGAAACCTATTATATTGATCTTATCTCCGACTATATTGAGGAAAAGATTTTGCCTGAAGCTGATAAATCTTTTAACCAGATAATATTATACGGAGAAGAAACCAGTGTTCCGGCAATAATAGATACTGCAAGGAGGTTCCCGATGATGGCAACCCACCAGGTGATTATCGTTAAAGAGGCACAATCGCTCAGGAAACTCGATGATCTGACTGTTTATCTTGAAAAACCTCTGCTTTCCACCATCCTGGTTTTCTGTTACAAGTACAGGACAATAGATAAAAGGACCAGGCTCTACAAGTTGCTTGAGAAGCATGATGCCTATTTTGAGTCTCCCAGGATCAGGGATTATCTTATACCTGGCTGGATAGAAAGGTATCTGATGTCAAAAGGTATAAAAACCGAGCCCAATGCAAGTGCAATGCTGACCGAGTATCTGGGGACAGACCTTCATAAGATAGTTAATGAGCTTGAAAAACTTATCATCACCCTGCCTGCTGAAAAACCTGTCATTACAACCGGACTCATAGAAGAAAATATCGGCATCAGTAAGGACTACAATAATTTTGAACTTCAGAAAGCCATTGGTGATAAGAATATCATCAAAGCCAATATGATTGTACTCCATTTCGCCAGCAATACAAAAGACAATCCTATCACACTTACGATAGCTTCACTTTTTGGATTCTTTACAAAGTTGCTGACTTACCATTATCTTACCGATAAGACGAAGAATAACGTTGCTGCAGTATTAAGGATCAATCCTTATTTCGTAAAAGAATATGAACTTGCTGCTTCTAAATATAATGTATCAAAAACTGTTAAGATTATCAGTCTCTTACGAATATACGATCTTAAATCAAAGGGCTATGGTGATCCGGGCACTGACCAGGGTGAACTACTGAAGGAACTGGTATTTAAGATATTGCATATTTAATTCATCTCGGGGGAATCCGGGAAGTCAGCCCACATCCTGTATTTATTCTTAAAACTTCTCAGTATCGTCTTCCATGTATCATCTCCCCGGCTATTCATAACCACTTCAGGATTTACCCTCGCAATCACCCATGAGTTTTCTTTAAGCTCCCGTTCGAGTTGTCCCGCCGACCAGCCGGAATATCCAAGGAAAAAACGTATCTGGGTACTGTCGATCTGACCGTTACGTATGAGTTCACGAATTGTCTCAATATCTCCTCCCCAGAAGATATTATTCTCCACAGGAACACTGTTGGGAATCCTTTCGCCGATACTGTGAATATAATGCAGGGTATCGGGAGCCACAGGTCCCCCCATGTTAAGATTCTCATCCAGTCCTTCAAATCCTTCAATGGCAGCACTGATCATCAGGTCAAGCTTCTTGTTAAGAATAAACCCTACTGATCCCTGATCCGAATGATCGGTAAGGTATATTATACTGCGGTTAAAAAAGGTATCAGGGAGGAAAGGTTCCGAAATAAGTATTTTACCTTTATCGGGAATCTTATCTTCCGGTAATATTTCAAATAAATCAAATTCCTTTGGCATAAATCTGGACAATAAGTCAAAATATATATATGTCACAAAAATAATTAAGTAAATGCTTATGATCAATTAAATATTATCATATTTTTGCGACAATCGTTAAATATTATAATGCAAAGAAGTACATTACGTATTATTGGAAACAAAGCTATTCTCAACATCCGCGAGAGGATGTGCGAGACTCCGGAGGAACTGCTGGCAAGTGATAAGTTCAGAATCGTCCTTGATCTTTGCCTGGAAAAGCTGAAATTAAAGAACTCACCTTTATTATGTATTTTCAGCGAATGTGATAACAACAGAGATTCTGTTGATGACCTCGTAAAAACCCTTACATTACTCGTTAAATATGAGAGTAATCTTGTACCTCATATTTTTGACAGGTCGGTCACATTTCTCCGGGATACAGAAAACCTTAACAGTTTTGTGGAATACCTGTATGATTTCTGGCGTCATTTCGACAGGTTTATTATAAATGATTCCCAGGGCGACAGGCTTGATAAGAGGCCCTATCGTACCTTTAATGAGACAATAGAGCAGTTAACGCACCTTATAAGGACGGTTTACCGCCATATCCAGGAAAACATAACAGGAACACATCCGACGGTTTACAGGCAGATACCGGCAGGTGCGGAGATGGCTGTCATTTCATTACCAAAGAACGTAGCCTACAAAGCTGAAAAATATAAAAAACTCAATGCACTGCCTGTTATTAGACAGATGCTGATATATCCTCCGCTGGTCGTACAACAACCGATGAACAAGCGTACGGGGCATTTCAAAAAGATCTCACAGAATCCGATTGATCTTGTTGACCTAAACCCTGAAGAATGGCTGTGCTATCCGACCAAGGTAGGTAAGCTGTTCATAATGGTCTATTTTCACATGGACTTCTTCGAGCTTGGTTTCTCCATGTGTAACCTGTTCCAGCTTGCCGATGATTCGGACCTACGAAGGAAACCGGATGCCCTCTTCATATACGGTGTACCCGGAACAGCCCTGGACGATCTTGCATCATATTCTACAGTCTTTTATGAGGATAATGACAATGGTATTTTTGTCGGAGCCATACCTAACAGGCCTGAGTTCGGGTATTTCGGGTACCTTAAAAAGATGATCCTTACGCTTCATAACTCCATAGTAATAAAATCGGGGCATATGCCGTTTCATGGTGCTATGGTCAAGATACTCCTGCAGGGCGACAAAGAGGCCACTATTCTTATGATGGGGGATACCGGGGCCGGGAAATCTGAGACACTGGAAGCTTTCAGGGTACTTGCAGAAAAACATATACGGGACCTTACCATCATAGCCGATGATATGGGATCTATTGAACTTGACAAAAATGGAAATGCTCTTGGTTTCGGCACGGAGATAGGAGCATTCCTGCGCCTGGATGACCTGCAGCCGGGATATGCATTCGGCCACCTGGACAGATCAATAATAATGAACCCAAACCAGGTGAATGCCCGTATTGTTATGCCTGTTACAAGCTTTGAGACTATTACAAGCGGACATAAGATCGATTACATTCTTTACGCCAATAACTACGAGGAGATCGACGACGAACATCCTGTAATAGAAAGATTCAATTCCCCGGAGTGGGCTCTCGACATCTTCAGTGAGGGAGCTGTTATGAGCAAGGGAACGACAACATCCAGCGGACTGGTCCATTCATATTTTGCCAATATCTTTGGCCCTCCTGAATATAAGGAGCTTCATGATAAGATAGCTGAAAAATATTTCCGCTCATTCTTCAAGCATGAGGTCTTCGTAGGACAGATGCGGACTAGGCTCGGCATACCCGGATATGCAACAAGCGGACCAAGGGAAGCAGCCATGGAACTACTCAAGATTATCGGTGTGAATGAAAAAATTCCCCCGGAAAACTGACCGGGGGACTTCATATCCTTTTTAACACATGGAACAGCGGCCGTGAAGAAATGATACCCGGCCCCAATGCTGTTATTCATATAGTGTAAGCCTGTTTAGACATATTTTGCAGGCTGAGCTTCATTCATAATTGCATAAACAGCCTCAAATATATCTTCGGCATTCGGTTTGGAAAAATAATCACCATCACTGGTATAGGCAGGCCTGTGTTCTTTTGCCGAAAGGGTCTTTGGTGAACTGTCGAGGTATTTCCATGCCCCCTGTGTCTCCATTACTTCCTGCATCATATAAGCCGTTGTGCCACCGGGCACATCCTCATCAAGGAAGAGAATCCTGTTGGTCTTCTTCACCGATTCCAGTATTACACCGTTCTTGTCAAAGGGAACAAGCGTCTGCACATCTATCAGTTCCACTGAAATATCATGTGCAGCAAGCTGTTTTACAGCCTCCATGGCTATCCTGACTATAGAACCGTAAGTAACAAGTGTGATATCAGTACCACTGTTCATTATCTCAGGAATACCAAGCGGTATTTTAAAATCACCGGTATTATCTGGTAGCCTTTCCTTAAGCCTGTAGCCATTAAGGGGCTCAATTACAATAGCAGGATCATTGCCTTCGAGCAGGGTATTATAAAATCCCGCTGCCCGTGTCATATCCCTGGGAGAACAAACATATATTCCCCGTACAGAGTTAATAAGCATACTCATGGGTGATCCTGAATGCCACATACCCTCCAGGCGGTGTCCGCGGGTCCTGATGATCAGGGGTGCGATCATTCTTCCTGCCGTCCTGTAATATGTTGTTGCCAGGTCATCGCTCAGAACCTGAAGAGCATACATAAGATAATCGAGATACTGTATCTCGGATATCGGACGTAATCCCCGCAAGGCAAGCCCTATTCCCTGGCCAAGAATTGTTGCTTCCCTGATCCCGGTATCCGTAATCCTCAACTCACCAAATTTTTTCTGCAACCCTTCCAGTGCCTGGTTAACACCTCCGATATGACCGGTGTCTTCGCCAAAGATCACCAGCTTGGGATACCTTTCAAATAGTGCATTAAAATTTTCATGCAGTACCTGGCGCCCGGGGACCTCCGGTGAGTTCTCCGAATATTCCGGTGGAACAGGTTTGACATTCATTACAGAGGCGGGGGTTTCATTATAGAGGAAGGCATCATAACTCTTTTCCGCATCCGCAAAATTTCTCTTCAGCCAACCATTCAGATCATCCTTCAGGCTGTCTGACTTCAAACAGTTCTGGCATACATTTCTCAGAATCTTACGTGCGGTAGAAAAATTATCCTTTCGAATCGGTGATACAACCTGTTTAAGATCTTCAGTGAATTTATCCACCGAATCTTCCTTATACTGATCTATGCAGGAACATGAACGTTCGCTTATAATCTTCACCAGGGCATCCCTTTCTATCTTAATAGGGCTCTGGAACATTTCCCAGCTTTTCTTTCTTGAAGCCCTGGTCTCTTCTTCGGCTTCCTCAGCCAGCTTATCAAGCTCACCTGCAGTAGCTATTCCTGTTTCAATGATCCATTCACGCATCTTGCTGATAGGATCAAATTCAGCTTCCCACTTTAGCCTTTCTTCACTCTTGTATCTCTCATGCGATCCGGATGTTGAATGCCCCTGTGGCTGTGTGACTTCCTCGATATGAAAAACAACCGGGGTATGTGTCTCACGACAAACGGCTATTCCTTCTTCATACATCTTTATCAGACCTTGATAATCCCAGCCTTTCCCCCTGAATATCTTTATTCCAGGTTTATTCTTTGTTCCCTCAAAGCCCTTGAGTATTTCAGAAATACTGCCTTTGGTAGTCTGGTATTTTTTCGGTACAGATATACCGTAACCATCATCATAGACAGAAACTGCCAGTGGGACCTGTAAGACTCCGGCAGCATTTATTGTTTCCCAGAAATAGCCTTCTGAAGTACTGGCATCACCTATCGCCCCGAATGCCACTTCATTTCCCTTAAGTGACAGGGTTTTATATTGCTGAAGGTCTTTATTCTGACGGAACAGTTTCGACGCATATGCCAATCCCAGAAGTCGTGGCATCTGTCCGGCGGTCGGAGATATGTCTGCTGAGGAGTTCTTTTGTTTGGTAAGGTCTCTCCAGGTTCCATCAGGATCTATATTTGGCACTGAAAAGTGATTATTAAAAACCCTTCCCCCACTTCCATGATGGACACTCCGGTCTGTGATACCGTAGAGCTGATGAAAGAATTCCAATGAATCATAAAGTCCCATTGCCATCATCCAGGTCTGGTCACGGTAATATCCCGATCGCCAGTCTCCATCCCTGAACTGCTTTGCCATTGCTATCTGGACTATCTCTTTGCCATCGCCAAATATACCGAATTTGGCCTTCCCGGTCAGTACTTCTCTCCTCCCGGTTACACTTAGATCCCTGCTCAGGTTTGCCAGCCTCCAGTCGGCCAGCACTGCTTTCTTGTCTACTTTAAGGTCTGATACGTTTGTTTCCTGCTTCATTATTATCTGAATAATATTCAAAATTATGATCTTTTAACTTTAAACAAATATTTTTACCGGTTGTTTAGTTCACACTGCGAAATGATGGTTATCTTTGTACCCGGCAGCCGGAATTGCATATTCCGGACACAAAAAGAAAATTATAAAATTACAGGAAGGGAAAGAGGAAAAATGTTTGTAAAGCTGGTGATATTGAGTGTTATATTCCTTGCAATAGCAGGAATTGGATTTGGTGTCAGTATCCTGTTGAAGCCGCAGGGCAGGTTCCCTGAAACACATATCAGCAGAAACCCTGAAATGCGTAAGAGAGGGATTAAATGTGCTCAACAGACCGATATCGGATGCAATCCTACCGACGGTTTCCCCGGATGTTCATCATGTAGTCTTAAAAGTCTATAGGGACCCTGACTTCACTTACCTTTCACTGGCAATAAAGTATACTAAACGATTACTATTCTTCAAGGTATTTCTTCAGGCCGGGGGAAAACCATGTTTTGAAATTTCCCTTCTCATCTGAATAGACAAAATAGGCACTGTACTCAGGGTGGTCATTAATAAAATCAATTGACTTTTGCGTTCCCATGACCATACAGGCTGTTGCCAGTCCATCGGCGATGCCGCACTTATCAGCAAGAATGGTTGCACTAAGAAGAGTATTTTTTGCAGGATACCCGGTAATGGGATCAATCTCGTGAGAATATTTAATCCCGTTCTCTATATAGAACTTCCTGTAATTACCCGATGTAGCCAGGGCTTTGTCAGATATTTTTATTACTGCCTGCAGATCCTCCCCAGGGAACATATTATTGTCTACCGGTTTGTCAATGCCTATTTTCCATAACTCCCCGTCCTTTGTTCCTCCAGCCCTCACTTCTCCGCCTATCTCTACCAGGTAATCCTTAAGGCCCAGGTGGTTAAAATACCGGCATACAACATCTACTGAATAGCCCTGTGCGATAGCATTAACATCAAGAGATATCCTGGGATCTCTTTTTTTTATATGACCGTTAACCAGAGCCACCTTCGACATGCCAATCAGCTGCATAAGGCTGTCGAGGTCAGATGCCTTGAAAGTCCTCCGTCCGTCGGGCCCGAAACCCCAGGCATCAACAAGGGGACCAACAGTTATATCAAAGGCACCGTTGGTCATTGCTGATATCATGGCCGATTCATCAAAGACACCTGTAAAGAAGGTATCAACAGCAGCATCCTCATTCCTGTTTATCCTCGATATGATGGATGAGTCAATATATACCGACAGGGACATATCAAAATCGTGCAGTATTTTCTCTACTTGATTTTTAAGGTCCTGTGCATCCAGATCCTTGTTGTTTTCGTATACAATACTGTATGTTGTCCCCTGTGTGAACCCTTTGAAACTGGCCAGTTCAGTTTTTTTCTCATTGCATGATATCAAAAGAGCTAAGAGAATCAGCGATACCGGTAACAGTTTTTTTATCATATTCCAAAATCATCAAACGAAATATTTTCATTTGGCACTCCCAGCCCGTCTAGAGTTTTTACCACGGCATTATTCATTTGCGGCGGACCACAGAAATAATATTCAATTTCTTCCGGCTCTTCATGTTTACTCAGGTAGTTGTCATAAAGCACCTGGTGAATGAAACCTGTATACCCTTTCCAGTTATCTTCAGGCAAAGGCTCTGAAAGAGCCAGGTTAAAAGTAAAGTTGGGGAAGTCTTTTTCGATGGATCTGAACTCATCTTCATAAAACACTTCCCTTAAGGATCTTGCACCATACCAGTATGACACTTTCCTTTTTGTCTTAAGGGTATGGAACAGGTGGAATATATGAGATCTCAGGGGTGCCATGCCTGCTCCTCCACCTATATAGACCATTTCATTATCGGTATCTTTGATATGGAATTCCCCGTAAGGTCCTGAAAGTTCTACTTTATCGCCCGGTTTACGTGAGAAGATATATGACGAACACAGACCAGGAGGAACATTCTTAAACTGCTTTTTCACATTATCCCATGGCGGTGTTGCAATTCTTATATTCAGCTTTATAAGGTTTTTCTCAGCAGGATAGTTAGCCATGGAATAAGCCCTGAAAGTCTCTTCGTTGTTCTTAACACGCAGGTCCCACATCTTATAGTTATCCCAGTCGCTCCTGAACTGCTCTTCTATATCGAATTCCCTGAAGCTTGTTTCATATTTGGGAACATCAATCTGGATATATCCACCAGGTGTGAAATCCATGGCCTCCCCTTCCGGAAGCTTAACCACAAATTCCTTAATGAATGTTGCCACGTTTCTGTTGGAGATAACCACACATTCCCACTTTTTGATCCCCATCACTGCTTCGGGGACTTTTATACGGATGTTTTCCCTTACCTTAACCTGGCAACCCAGTCGCCAGTGATTCTGTTGTTCCTTTCTGGTAAAAAAGCCTGTTTCGGTAGGCAGAATAGAGCCACCTCCCTCAACTACCTGGCATTTACACATACCACATGTGCCGCCACCACCACAGGCGGAAGGAAGAAATATATCATTACCCGAAAGGGTGGAGAGCAGATTCGATCCCGGAGAGACTGTAAACTCACGGTCATTTATCTGCATTTTAACTTCCCCTTTGGGGGCCAGTTTCTCTTTGGCTATGATGAGAACGCTGACCAGCATTAATATTATTAACAAGAAAACAATAATGCTGTATAAAATTGTACCGCCTGTTGAAATAGCTAAGATCATAATCAAAAAATTTCTTTTATAGTTTAATTCCCATAAATCCCATAAATGCAATTGCCATCAGGCCTGTCAGAATGAAAGTTATGCCAAGTCCCTTAAGCGGATCAGGCACATTACTATACGCGAGTTTCTCACGGATCGCAGCTACACTGACTATTGCAAGCATCCAGCCTATTCCTGAGCCCAATCCAAAAACAGTAGCTTCACCCAATGTCTGGTATTCACGTTCCTGCATAAAGAGTGAAGCTCCCAGTATTGCGCAGTTCACAGCGATCAGCGGGAGAAAGATACCAAGTGAATTATATAATGACTGGCTGAACTTCTCAACGATCATCTCAACCAGCTGGACCATAGCCGCAATAACGGCTATAAAGACCATGAAGGTAAGAAAGCTGAGATCGACATCGGCAAATCCTTTACCAAGCCACGACAGCGCTCCTTTATTGAGTATATAATGTTCTACAAGAAAGTTAACCGGGGTGGTGATCAACAGTACAAATACCACTGCAATACCAAGTCCGATAGATGTCTTGACAGTCTTCGACACAGCCAGGAATGAGCACATTCCCAGAAAAAAGGCAAAGACCATGTTGTCGATAAAGATCGACTTTACAAATATATTTAACAGATGTTCCATAATTTATTGTCTATTTTTTCTCGATCAGACTTTTATTCCTGCTACGTTGTACCCATATAATTATTCCAACTGTGATCAGTGCCATCGGAGGCAGGATCATGAGACCGTTATTATGATAACCAGTTGAATAGAAACCAAGTTTTGTCATCACGGGGTAACCATAGACAGTCCCTGATCCCAGCAGTTCCCTGAAGAAGGCAACAATTATCAATATTATACCATACCCGGCACCATTTCCCAGTCCGTCGATAAATGAAGGCCACGGTTTATTTGCCATGGCAAATGCTTCAAGCCGGCCCATGATGATACAGTTGGTGATTATAAGACCGACAAAGACAGACAGCTGTTTGCTCACATCGAAAGCGAATGCCTTCAGGGACTGGTCGACCAGGATAACCATGGTAGCAATAACCACAAGTTGTACAATTATCCTGATCCTTTCAGGAATAAGTTTTCTCATCGCTGCAACAACAACGTTTGATACAGCAACCACGATGGTTACAGACAAAGCCATAACCAGGGCGGGTTTAAGCTTTACTGTTATTGCCAGGGCAGAACATATACCCAGAACCTGTACAGTAATAGGATTTTCCTTACTCAGCGGTGCGGTAAAGATCCTTAAATTTTTTGCCGAGAATAACGGCTCTTTTTCCTTGGTACTCATATACTATACTATTTTCTGTTTTTTAAAAGCCATGTGTTATATTTTCCGAGACAATCATATAGCATATTCTGAAGGCCCTTACTTGTTAAGGTCCCTCCTGAAATTGCATCTACACCATGAGGATCATTAGGTTTAGCCCCTCCTTTAACCACATCTATGGAGACAAATTTATCACCCTCATAAATCTTCTTGCCAGGGAACATATTCTCAAATGGGGGAGTGCTTATCTCAGCACCCAGTCCGGGAGTCTCCCCCTGATGATCAAAAGTCGCCCCGTATATAGTGTTCATATCCGATTTCAGCGATATATATCCCCATATCGGACCCCACAGGCCTTTTCCCCTGACAGGCAGTATAACGACACTGTCACCGTTATCGGCAGTAGCCCTGAAAACAGGAAAGTATTGCTGGTCAAGAGGTTTCTTTTGTTCAATACTGAGATCAACATTGAATGCATCAATACCCGGAACTTCTTCTCCTTTATCATTAAGAACAAAACTTGATGTTATATGCCTGGCATATAACGATTCTGTCGTCTTTCGTGTTGATGGCACACCGATAGACTCAAGCATGCTTTTCTTCTTCTCAATTTCAAGGTTCTTCTGCTGCAAAGGCTGCAGAACTGTGGCAGCAAGGGAAAGAAGTGTTGCCACGAGAATCACCATAATAGAGGAAAAAATGAATATATATCTGTTACTGAACTGTTTCATCTTACAATATTGTTTGTTGCGAGTTTAGCACGTTTAAGCCTCTTTTTAATGCTCGACTGGATAACGAAGTAGTCTATCAGCGGTGCAAATGCATTCATTAGCAGTATCGCCAGCATAACGCCTTCGGGATATGCAGGGTTTACCACCCGGAAGAGTACAGACAGCACACCAATAAGAAAGCCGTAGATCCATTTACCTCTCTCAGTCTGTGATCCTGATACCGGGTCAGTGGCCATAAAGACAGCACCAAAAGCAAATCCTCCCATCACAAAATGATAATAAGCGGGAACCTCCATAAAAGGATTGACGGCAAAAGCATTCAGTAACAAACCCATACCAAAACCACCGGCAAATACACTTACTATTATCTTCCAGCTTCCAACTCCTGTCATTATCAGAATAAGAGCACCTATGAGTATGGCCAGTGTTGAAGTCTCACCTACGGATCCGGGAATGGTGCCTATAAACATATGGAGGAACGAAGGCAGGTGTGATGTATTACCGGCAGCACATAACGACAGAGGTGTTGCCCCTGAAAAACCGTCAATTACATCTTTTCCTTTCATAAGTCCTGCTATCCATACCTTATCACCTGTCATCCAGCCCGGATAGCTGAAAAAGAGAAATGCCCTGGCCATAAGAGCAGGGTTAAAAACATTCATCCCTGTTCCTCCAAATACCTCCTTCCCTATTATAACAGCAAAAGCCGTTGCCAGCGCAAGCATCCACAGGGGAACATCAACTGGCATGATAAGAGGAATAAGAAGTCCGGTAACAAGAAATCCTTCATTGATCTCATGCCCCCTGATCTGGGCCGATATAAACTCGATACCAAGTCCGACAACATAGCTGACAATGACAAGCGGAAGTATCTTCAGGAACCCGAACCAGAACATCTGCAGGATTGTTGCCTCTCCCCCTACTGACCTGAAATACTGCAGGCCCACATTGTATGATCCGAACAGAAAGGCAGGGAGCAGGGCAATAATAACTACCATCATTGTACGCTTCATATCAATACTGTCGCGTATATGAGAACCCTTGAACGTTACCTTGTCCGGAACATAAAGGAAAGACTCAAATCCTTCAAATACAGAACGTAATTTACCAAACTTACCACCTTCTGTGAAATGTGGTTTGATCTTATCTATCTTCTTTCGTAAAGAATCCATTATATATTTTATCTCAGGTTATTAACTCATCTCTCTGACCATCAGGTCAAGACCCTTCCTTACAATCGACTGTATCTCTATCTTGGAAGGACAAATAAAATCACACAATGCAAAATCTTCTTCTGCTATCTCATATATTCCAAGGTTCTCCATCATATCTATATCCTCCGCAAGTATAGCTTTTAACAGTTGCATGGGATAAATATCCATCGGAACCACTTTCTCATACTTGCCTGTGATCACAAAAGCTCTCTCACCTCCATGGAAATTTGTATCGAGACGATAACTCTTCCGCGGAATCAGGCTTGAAAGGAATGTCTTCGAGAAACTGTATTTATTTAATCCAGGTTTGATCCATCCGAAAAACTCAAAATAATCCCCTTCAGGTATAACAGTTACCAGCGAATCATAATAGCCTATATACCCATCTGCCTCTATCCGTGATCCTGTAAGCACATTCCCGCTTATGTAACGAAGATGCCCCTCCTTTACATTATTATTGACCATTTCAGTCACTGAAGCTCCTGAACGCACCCTGTAGTAACCTTTTTTTATGACCTCTGAGCCCGCAAGGGCAACTATACGCTCATGATTGTATACCCCTTCTTCAAAAAGTCTTCCGATAGCAAATACATCCTGCAGGTTGACATACCAGACAATCTCACCTTTATTAACCGGATCAAGATGATGTATATGGATACCTATATTACCGGAAGGATGAGGGCCTGAGAAATAAGATATCTCAACTCCTTCAGCTCCTTTCAGTATTTCCGGTGCCTCTTCCTTTCCATTAAGAACAAGGTTTATCTTTCCATCTGTCAGTTTCCCGAGAGCCTTCAGACCTTTCCTGAAATAAGCCTCTGATGAATTCTCTGCAATGAAGCTGTAATCAGGAGCCAGGGGAGAACTGTCAAAACCAGAAATAAAAATTGATTTAGGCCTGACAGCAGGATTTGCTATTATATGATACGGCCTCTGTCGTATTGCCGGCCATAGTCCTGCATTAAGCAAAGCTTCACTGATCTTTTCAGAAGAAAGATCTGCCGGATCTGCTTTACCAAATGACACAAAATCATCTCCTTCCTTTTTCACCGTAACTTCAAGCAACTTACGCCTGTCGCCCCTGATAACCCCGGCTACCGTGCCGCTTACAGGAGATACAAATTTTATCCCGGGCCTTAGTTTATCATGAAAAAGAGGCGTCCCTGCCATTACTGAATCACCGGGTTTAACTTCCAGTTTAGGTGTCAGACCAGGGAAATCCACGGGCTTTACCCCATAAAGAGCGGAATGATATTCAGGAACCAGAACCTTATCTGCTTTCCCTTCAATTTTGATATCAAGTCCTCTTTTAAGTCTAATTGATGATGACATATTATTATGTTATAACTGTTTGAAACCAGTTCGTACTGTTAATTTGTTAACAAAAGAAGTACAAAAGTATAAATACATTGTCATATTTGTATAAAAGTGTCAAATATGATACAACATTTATATAATTTTATAGTTTATAACGAATCAGCTAATATATAAAATTAGAATAAATGTTCAGAAAGGAAACTGATCTGTTTAGACAAACCGGTCATTTTTTAACATTTTTAACACGTACCTCCTTTAGCGTTATAATAGTCATAATTAGCTCAATGACGCTGAATGCCCAACAAAATAAACAAGATTCTCTTCTCCGTACCGATCATATATTTTCTGAAAAAATAAAAACTGTTCAGCTGTATAAAG
>Ga0307440_1000198_pt1 | contig 27961 bp, 24 predicted proteins | sample SalMarWE160410MG_FD_202150 | JGI IMG/M metagenome (GOLD analysis project Ga0307440, IMG submission 202150) | Salt marsh sediment microbial communities from the Plum Island Ecosystem LTER, Massachusetts, United States - WE1604-10 | ecosystem: Environmental > Aquatic > Marine > Intertidal zone >...
ATGCGGTCCGGGACGACGATCATGCCCACGTCGTGGAGCGGCGCCGCGTCCCGGACGTGGCCCACCTCGTCGTCGGACAGCCCGAGCTCGGTGGCGATCCGGGCCGACAGCTCGCCCACGCGCTCGGCGTGTTGCTCGGTCTTGAAGTCACGGTACTCGACCAGGCGGGCCAGGATGTGGAGGACGCTGAGCTCGGCCCGTTCGGCCTTCTGCCGGAGGTCTTCCATGGCGCCGCGCTCGGCGCGGGCCTCCTCCGAGCCCTCCTCGCTGAGCAGGCGCCGGGTCTCCAGGACGCGGTGCACCCGGAGTCCCACCTCGACCGGGTCCAGCGGCTTGCGGAGGAGGTCCTGCACGCCCGCCTCGACCACGCCGAGGCGGGTGCCCTCGGACTCGCCCCCCGACAGGCCCAGGACCGCGGGCCGCGGGAAGTCGGCTTCCCGCCCGGCCAGGTCCCGAAGGATCTGCTCGGCGGCCGGATCGGTCACCCCCAGGTCCAGGAGGAGGAGGTCGGGCTGGAAGCGCCCACAGAAATAGAGTGTCTCCCTGGGCTCGGTGGTGCTTTCGATCCGATGGTAGGCCGCGTCGGACAGGATCCGCTCGAGCTCGCCCACCACGGAGCGGTCCGCATCCACGATCAGGATCTTTGCGTCCAGCGCCTCGAATGCCACGGGTTCCTCGGGTCTCGGAGGGTCGAGGTGGGCGGTCCGGACTTTGCACTTTCTTCGTGACCGCCCGTCGGCGTCGTGGCCCGACCGAGTGCATAAGCTGTGCGCGCTCGCGGCCCTGCGCAACACGCGCGACGCGGGGCGGGGACATGGAGAGGAGGGGCGGGTGCGCGCAGCCGTTCGCGCTCCCGATCGCGGGTCCGCACGCGCGGCCGGTCGCTGGATGAGGCCGGAGGACGTGAGCCGCGGAGGGCCCAGCGAAGCCCGGTGGACGTGGCATCGTAAGTCAAGGCATGGCAATGGCTAAGGTATCTGAACTCAAGACAGAGGCGCGGCGGGAGGAGGCGGCCGGTAACCACCGGCGGGCCATCCAGCTCTACCTGCGCGCCCTGGAGGAGGGACGGAGCGCCGAGTACTCGACGCCCGACCCGGGCCTGTCCGTTCGGATCGCCGACCTGAACTTCCGCGAGGGCGAGCCCGGACGTGCCATCGAATACTACCGGCAGGCCGCCGAGCTTTACGCGGAACAGGGGCTTATTACCAATGCCATTGCAGTTTGCAACAAGATCCTCCGGGTCTTTCCGTACGAGATCGAGTGCTACCGGACCATGGCCCGGCTCCACCTCGAAGTGGGGCTCGTGGCCGAGGCCCGTAAGAACCTCCTCCACTACGTCGACACGGTGAGCGAGCGCGGGGAGCCCCGCGCCGCCCGCGTGGCCATGCGCGACTTCCTCGAGCGCGCCCCCGACGAGGAGGTGGCCGAGCGCCTGGCGCGCAGCCTCCAGGACGAGGGGTACGCCAAGGAGGCCGTCAATGCCCTGCGGGACGTGTGGTTCCGCCGCGCCGACCGCGGCGAGTCCAACGCGGAGCTCGAGACCCGCATCCGCGACCTGCTCCCCGGCGAGGAGCCGGCGGACTGGGAGCCCGGCGACGAGGCGGAGGACCTTTCCGAGCCGGCCGACGTGGAGGACGCGATCGAGGCCGCGCTCCGGGAGCCCGAGCCCGAGGCCGAGCCCGAGTCCGAGCTCGAGGACGCAGGACAGCCCGAAGTGTCCGCCGTGTCCTGGCTCGACGAGCCCGCCGCGGAGGAGGAGTTCGCCGCGGAGTGGGAGCCCGAGCCCGACGAGTCCGCGTTCCCCGAGGTCCAGGTCTACCGCTACGAGGTGAGCCGGGAGTTCGCGGCGCGGCAGGGCGAGGCCGCCGACGAAGAGGAGCCCGCCGCGGCTCTGGAGCCGCAGGAAGAGGCAGAGGCAGAGGAGGAGCCCGCGCGCGAGGAGGAGTGGGCCGAGGTATGGCCCGAGCGGCTGGAGCTGGTGGGACAGTACCGCGAGCTCATGTCGCGAGCGCGGAGCCTGGCGACCGAGTTCGGTCGCGAGCCCCCGGCGTGGAGCCGGGCCGTCGAGAGCGAGACGATGGAGCCGGAGGCGGCGACGCGGCCGGCCAGTTCATTCCCAGAGGTCGAGAGCGGGGGAGCCATGTCCGAGCAGACCGAGGATCGCAACGGGACCTGGGATTCCGGGGCCGACACGTCAGGCCACTCCGGGAGCTCGGGAGAGGACTCGTTCGGCTCGGGCTGGGAGCCGTGGCCGACCCACGAACCGGAGACCGCGGAGACGGAACCCGAAACGATGGAGGAAGACATGTCCGTGATCGAGACCTCGGAGGCCGAGGCCTCCACCACGGAAGTCGAGGAGTCGGCCGAGCCGTTCGCCGCCGAGCCGGCGGTCGCGGGAGCGGCGGAAACGAGCCACTCCAACGGCCACGCGCCGAGCGCGTCGGCGGGGCGGGGTGAGGGCGCCGAGCTGGGCGAGAGGGCCGAGCTCCGCCGCGGCCTCGAGCTGCTGGACGAGCTCCTGGAGCTCTCCCCCGACAACATGGACCTGCGTCGCCGCAAGGTCGCCTACGCCCGCCGCCTGGCGGACCCGGGGACGCTGAGCGACGCCTACCTGGCGCTGGCCGAGGGGCTGGCCGAGCGCGGCTCCCGGCGCAGCGCGCGGATCCTGTACGAGCAGGTGCTGTCGCTGGACGAGGAGAACGATACGGCCCAGACGGGCCTGGCCCGGCTCGACGCGGTCGAGCTGCAGGAGAAGCGGCGCCGGGGCGGCCAGGAGGCCGACCTGCCGTCCGCCGGTGCGGCGGACCGCGAGGCGCGCAAGGCGCTGGGCGAGAGGCTGTGGACCGAGTTCGAGATGACGATCCGCGAGCTTCCGTGGCTGCACGCGGCCACCCAGAGCTTCCAGGCCGTCGGGCCGGACCGGCAGCCGGCGCTCGAGACCTTCCAGATGATGGCGCACTACTTCATGGCGCGCGGCCGGTACGACCAGGCGGCCGAGGTGCTGTCGGCGGCGCTCGACCTCTCGGACCGGAGGGACGAGGAGCTGGTGGACGTGCTCTACTACCTGGGCGTGGCGCGCCGCCGCCTGGGCGAGGATGCCGCGGCCGACGAGCTGTTCGAGCGCGTGGCCCGCGTCGACGCGGACTTCCGCGAGTCGCTGGAGGTGCTGGGCGACTGAGCCGCGGCCCGCACGCGGCGAACGGAGCCCGCCGACGAGGGGGCCGGGGAGACCCGGCCCCCTCGGTGCATCGGGGTACGAGCGCGGCGCGCTCTACTTGTACAAGTAGAGGGCTTGCGGGTGGTGCCGCTCGTTGGGAGCCGCTGACCCTCCCATCGACCAACTCGACAACTGGTTACGCGGTGAGCGTGACGCCCCGATGACGCATGGCGCGCGACCGTGCGCTTTCCCCCCTCTCTCCTCTCCCGCTATTTGTCCTTGGAATATGTCAGACAAATCCCCACACGGTCCGTCCACCTTTGCCCCACGGCGGCGAGCCTTTCCGCACGGCATCCTGGGAGCGTAGTCGAGACTCAGTCTCACCTGGGCGCCGCCAGGAGCGGAAGCGGCGCGAACGCGACGCGAAGAGGCAGACCGAAACCCGGGGGTACCGTGATGGATACGAAGCGGATGGATCGTCGAGACGCACTCAAGGTGTTCGGGGCGGGTGGCCTCGGACTGGTCGGGGTGGCCTGCGGAGCCAGGGGGCCCGATCGGGCCAGCGCGGCCGAGACGAGCGCCGACGCCGGGACCGCGGGCGCTGGATCCGCGGTGGCGGGCGCCGCGGGCGCGGCCCCGGGGACGGCCCGGACGGTCACCCTGCAGATGCTGGCCGCCGATCCGAAGGCGCTGCCGGAGCCGATCGCGGACGCCTCGCCCCGCACGCGCTCCTTCCTGCTCGAGGCGCGCGAGGGCGTGGGCGAGATCGAGCCGGGCTCCACCTTCGACTACATGACCTTCGGAGGCCAGATCCCGGGCCCGATGCTGCGGGCGCGCCAGGGGGACCGGGTCCGCCTGACGGTGCGCAGCCCCAAGACCAACATCCGGCCCCACAACGTGGACCTGCACGCCGTGTACGGGCCGGGCGGCGGCGCCTCGGAGACGCTGGTCCTGCCGGGCCAGGAGAAGACGATCGAGTTCAGGGCCATGTACCCGGGCGCCTTCATCTACCACTGCGCCGTGCCCGGCCTGGACATGCACATCTCGAGCGGCATGTACGGGATGATCCTCATCGAGCCGCCCGAGGGGCTGCCGAAGGTGGACCACGAGCTCTACCTGGGCCAGAACGAGGTGTACACGAACCGCTCGGCCGGCGAGGGCGGGCACCACGCCTTCGACACCGCCTCCATGCTGCGCGAGGACCCGACCTACGTCCTCCTCAACGGCCAGAAGCACGCCCTGACCGCCGACGGCCGCGGCCCCATCGTGGCCAGGCGCGGCGAGACGGCGCGCGTCTACTTCGTGAACGGCGGTCCCAACCTGACCTCGAGCTTCCACCCGATCGGCAACGTGTGGAGCAAGGCGTGGATCGCCGGCGCCCTGGCCAACCAGCCCCTGCGCTACGTGCAGACGCTCCCGGTGCCGCCGGGCTCGACGGGCGTGTTCGAGCTGGAGTTCCCCGTGCCCGAGCCGATCAAGCTCGTGGACCACGCCCTCACGCGCGTGGCCCACAAGGGCATGCTCGGGATCATCGACGTCCAGGGCGCCAGGCAGGCGAGCATCTTCCGGGCGGTCGACCCGCGCGAGTGAAGGCCCTCCACTCGACGCCGTTCCCCCACGGGGCGCCGCCCGATCCGGGCGGCGCCCCGTCGCACGTCGGGGCCCGCAGGCTCACGTTTTCGGCTTTTCGGCGGTGGCCGACTGGCCCGATGCGGGGCTTGTTCGGGTCACATCGGCCGACATCGATGCGCGCGTCCTGCCGAAGGCGTGGGAATTGTGCCACAAGCATGGCTGGATGCGAGTTGCCCCCACGGCGGGAGCCGCTCACGGTTGGCTTGTCACCTACCTGCAACAAAATGACTTATGGCCTTCCACGCTCACGAGGATGTGCCGGCACGGCCTCTGCCTCATGTTCCGGACGTGACACGCGGTCCCGCCGCGGCGTCCTTGTGGATGCGAGTCGTAGGGAGATCCGGGCAGCGTGGGAGATACGAGGATGGCTGACGAGAGTCTGAGCGGCACGACCTGCAGGCTGATACGGGAGGACGGGACCGAGTGGATCGTGACCCGCTTCGACCTGCGCGAGGGTGGCGCCTGGATCACGGCCCGGCGGGTGCCCGAGGGCTCCTCGCCCGGCGGCAACGGAAACGGCCACTCGGGCGCCCACGGCCAGCCGGGCGACCCGGATGGAGCGGAGCGGCTGCTCGAGGCGCCGCTGCGTCACGGCGACCGCCTGGTGTGGACGCGCCGCGATGGCACGGTGGCCTGGGCGATGCGCAACCCGACCGGGGTGGGCATCGCGTGGCGCCACCAGGACGTGGAAGACGACGAGTTCTTCGCGGGGGACTTCCGCTAACCTCCCCCATCCTCTATGTATCTATCATGGTGGTCGTTGCGCCCCCCATCGGGGGCGGCGTGATCCGGCCGCGTCCGGCCGGTTCCTCGGTGGGCCGGACGTCCGGCCCCGAGCGGTCCGCCCTCCCGATCCCTGACCCGCGCACGCGGAGGAGCACCTCATGAACCGCAAGTCGATCGGTCAGCTCCTGGAGTACGTCGGATACCTCGTCCTCGTCCTGGTCCTGTTCCGCTGGTCCACTCTGGCGGGGGAGCTCGGCGTGGGCGCGCTGGTGGCCTACTTCGGCATCCGGCTGCGGGCGGGGGCGTCGCGCGGCACCTGACGCTCCCGGTCCTCCAGAGTTCCGCGGCTCCGCGCCGGGCTCGTCCGCGCTCGTAAGCGGGCCCCGGCGGAGCCTCACGGGAAGCACATACCGCGGCCGTCCGGTGGCAGGTCCGGCGGCCGCGCGGCCCGCACCCGCGCCGCATCCGCCGATCCCCGGCGGGCGAACACGGCGGCCAGCGTGTCCTGGTACACGCGCGGCCATCCGGGCGAGAGGCTCATGAGGTTGTAGACGGGTCGGTCGCGCGGGACCAGGGCCAGGTCGGCCGGCCCCAGCTCCAGGAACCGGTCCCAGTCGCCCACCCCTCCCAGCCAGTCCAGGTACTCCCGGTAGGCGAAGTCCGGGTACACGGTCTCGCGCCGGCCGTCCATCCCGACCTTCATGGCGGGCTCCAGCTTCCAGATCGCGTACTCGCCCCAGTTGAAGAACACGGCCAGGTTGCCCCGGGCCCCGCTCCTCTGCAGCAGCCCCACGGCGCGGGCCGGATAGTCGAGGCCTCCGCTCTGCGGTCCCATCTCGATGCAGCGGAACGACGGGATGGAGCGCGCGGCGGTCAGGACCCCCACCAGGCCCGCGAGCGCCGCCAGCCACGGGGCCGCCCTGCCGCCCGGCGTCGGGTGGCGCCGCTTGGGGCCGAGGACGGCGCCCAGGTCGGGGGCCAGGAGCACGCCCAGCGCCAGCCCGAACAGCGGCAGGTGCCGGACGGCGGTCAGGGGGAGGATGGCGACCACGCCCAGCACGGCCAGGAGCGCTGGCCGGGGGCGCCGCGGCGAGCTCCGCAGGATCCACGCGCCGCCGACTACGTAGGCCAGGTAGACGAGTCCGAGGCTCGAACGGATGGGGAGGGCCTTCCACTCCGAGATGTCGGGCCGTGGCACGGTGGCCGTCCGCAGGAGGAAGAGGGGGAGCCGCACGCCGTAGGGGTTGAGGAGGAGGGCGCCGGCGGCCGCCAGCGCGACCGCGATGGCCACGAGCGCCCCCGGGCGCGGTGCCTCCCGCCGCGGGCCCCTCCCGCCCCCGTCCGCCGCCGCGGCTCCCCCGTCCGCCGCCGCGGCTCCCCCGTCCGCGGCCCGGCGCCGGCGCCAGCTCCCCTGCAGCGCCAGCACCACCCGGGACGCGGCCCACACCACCAGGACCCCGAGCCCGGCGAGCACGCCGCCGTGCAGGTTCACCCACACGGCGAACAGCGGCGGGAGGAGCCACAGCCACCCGGCGGCCCCGCCCCGCTCCGCGCGCTCGAGGATCAGCAGGGTGAGCACGAAGGCCAGGTAGGTGAACAGCTGGGGCCGGACGGTGCCGAGCCCGAGGAGCGCGGGGATCGCCAGGGCGACCAGCACGAGGCCGGCCCGCAGGGGCCCCAGGCCCGAGCGCCACAGCCTCCGGTACACCAGGAGGAGGATGACGACCACGAACGCCGTCTTCAGGGCCACCAGGCCGGGCGTGTGGAGGCTGTCCCACACCTTCGAGAAGATGACCTCGGACAGCCACTCGTGGTTGATCCAGGGATGGCCGAGGGTCAGGTATGAATACGGGTCGGCCAGGGTAACGCCGCCCAGGCGCCGGGTCAGCTCGCCGAACCGGATGTGGCCCCACAGGTCCGGATCTGCCATCGTGTCGGAGACGAGTCGAATCAGGATGCCGACGAGGAGCACGGCGATTCCGCCCCTCCACAGGCGGTCGCGCCGGTCCCCGGCGGCGCCATCCCCGGACGCTCCCTCGCTTGCGGGCGGTTCGGTGTGCATGACGTGCCGGGGCTGGAGGAGGGACGGAAGGCCGTCGGGCCGGGGGCAGCGTGCACGCACGCTCCCAGGGGTGTTGCTTGCATGAAACAGGATCGACGCTCGATTTGCAAGCCCGGCCCGGACCCGTGCCAGCCGCGGGACGGCGCCGCAGATTGTAAGTAACAGTAAGATAGTCAGTTACAAGAGTGGCGTCCCGTGCCAATGGAGTGGCCCGGGAGTTGCAAAGTTCAGGGGCCGCGTGGCGGATCATCAGCCGCGCGAGCGGGAGTGAGTGCGTCGGACGCGGCGTGCATCCCCGGTCGGGCACGAGGCCGGACCGGCCCGCTATAGGAGTCAAGATCCGCTCCGGGGCAGGAACCCCGGCCGTCCCAGGTACTTTTGCCCGCATCGACCGGCAGCCCCCCGTGTCCGCTCGTGGTCCATCCACGTGGCGGCGTGGGAAGGGACTCGGCGGAGCGAGGGACGACGGGTAGCGGAGGCCACGATGGCCGGACCGACCCGGCAGCGGACCACATTCCCTGGATGGCCTGCGTGGCCAGGAGGAGAGCATGTCGCATCTCGTAAACGCCCTGTGGAACGACCAGTCGGGGCAGGACCTCGTGGAGTACGTCCTGATCATCGTGTTGATCGCGCTCGGCGTGGCCGTGGCGCTCACCGCGTTCAAGGGTGCGATCACCGGCGCGTTCAACAACGCGGCCAGCACGCTGAACTCGCAAGCGGGCACCTGACGCGGGGAGTGTCGTGTCGGGCCAGGACGCCGCTCGTGGGAGCTCGGGCCTCGCGCCCGTCTCCCGCGGCGGCGGCCCGGCGCGATGTGCCGCCGATGCGGGACCCGGCGCGGCCGGGACGCGCGGCGGCTCACAACGTCCGATCGGCTGAGAGGGGGAGCATCGCATGAACCGTTTGGCCAGGGCCCTGTGGGATGACGCGCGCGGCCAGGATCTCGTGGAGTACGTCCTGATTATCGTCTTCATCGCGCTCGGCGTGGCGGCGGCGCTGATCGCCCTGCGCGGCTCGATCGTGGGCGTGTTCAACAGAACCGCGAGCACCTTCAGCGGGCAGGCGGGGGGCTGACGCCCCTCATGCTGGCCTACCTGACGCTCGCTGCCCTGGTGGTTCTGGCGGCGGCGGCCGCGTGGTGGGACGTCCGGGAGCGACGCATCCCGAACGCCCTCACCGTGGCGGGCCTGGTGGCCGCGCTGCTGCTGCGCGCCCCGCTCGGGCTCGGCTCGGTGTGGGCCGGGCTGGCCGGAGCCGGCATCGCGCTCCTCCTGTCCCTGGTGCTGTTCCTGGCGGGGGGCATGGGGGGCGGCGACGTGAAGCTCCTGGCCGCGGTGGGCGCCTTCCTGGGGCCGGACCGGCTGTGGCCGGCGCTCCTGGTCATGGCGCTCACGGGCGGGGTCATGGCCGCGTGGGTCATCCTGCGGCGCGGGGCCATCCCGGAGACGACGGCCAACCTGAAGACGCTGTGGATCACCTTCGGACGCCGCACGTTCACCGGCTGGAAGGGGAGCGAGTCCGAGGCGGCCCTCACGCTGGACACGCCGGGGGCGCTCACGGTGCCGTACGGAGTCGCGATCGCCGTGGGAGCGGTGGCGGCCTGGTTCCTGTGATGATGCGGAGGCGGAGCATGAAGGCTCGGCGAGGTGGCGGGGCCAGGCGGCGCGACGGGGGACAGTCCCTCGTCGAGTTCGTGCTCGTGCTCCCGATCCTCCTGGTGATCATCTTCGGCATCATCGAGTTCGCCAACGCGTGGCGCACCTCGCAGATCATCACCAACACGGCCCGGGAGGTGGCGCGCCAGTCCATCCTCCCGAGCTCCACCTACGCGCTGGCGCAGGACACGGCCGTGGCCCGGCTGAACGGCTCGGGCCTGGACGCGTCCAAGGCCACGATCACGCTGAACCTGTGCTCGCTGCCCAGCAACTGCGCGGGCAAGCCCGACGTCGTGACGATCGGATATCCCTACCAGTTCCAGTTCTTCGGGCCCGTGATGAACCTCATGTGCGGGTCGGCGTGCAGCTCGAAGTTCGGAACGATCAACCTGTCCTCCACCGCTACCATGCGGAACGAGTAGGAGCCCGAGACCATGCGCAATAGAGTCGGAATCATCCTGGTCCTCGCGCTCGTGGCCGGCGGCCTGGCCGCGTACCTCGCGGTCACCTTCCTCAAGGGGCCCGCCGGCTCGCAGTCCGAGCAGGCGCCAGCGACCGTCAAGGTCGCGGTGGCCACCAAGGACCTGGCCGTGGGCGACGTGATCCAGCCCGAGGACGTCAAGCTGGTCTCGTGGCCCGCCGGAGCGGTGCCGCAGGGCTACGCGACGTCGGTGGAGGAGGTCCAGGGCCGCGGCGTCATCACCCCCGTGATGACCAACGAGCCCATGCTGGCCAGCAAGATGGCCGGCAAGGGGAGCGGCGGTGGCCTGGCGATCGCCATCCCCGAGGGCATGCGCGCCATGAGCGTGCGCGTGAACGACGTGATCGGGGTGGCGGGCTTCGTCCTGCCGGGCACCCACGTGGACGTGCTGGTCACGCTCGACAAGGCGGAGACCGGCAGCGACGCGCACACGGAGATCCTGCTCCAGAACGTGGAGGTCAAGTCGGCCGGCACGGAGCTGCAGCAGGACCCCAACGACCAGTCGAAGCCCAAGGCGGTGCCGGTGGTGACGCTGCTGGTCACCCCCAAGCAGGCCGAGAAGCTGACCCTGGCCGCCACGCAGGGGCAGCTGCAGCTCGCCCTGCGCAACACGCTGGACAAGGATACGGTGGTCACGGACGGGGTCCGCATGGCGAATCTGCTCCCGTCCTCGGTGAGAGCGAGGTATCGACCCGTGCGCACCGTGCGGTCTCGGCGGCCGCCATCGCGGGTCAACGTGGAGGTCTATCGCGGTAAGGACCGCTCCACCTCGACGGTCGATACTACGGTGACGGGAGGTGGCCGGTGAGCACGCGAACCCACGTCCGATCCACGGGAGGCCGGGCCACGCTCCGCCTCTCCGCCCTGAGCCTGGCCGCGGCCTCCGCGGCCCTGCTCGCGGCCTGGTCCCCTCGCGCCGCGGCGGCGCAGGCGGCGCCCGCGTCCGTGGCGGTCGCGCAGAGCTCCGGCGACCAGGTGCTGACGCTGGGCGTCGGCACCTCGAAGGTGGTCGAATACTCCAGCACGCTGGCCCGGGTGTCGATCGGCGACCCGAACGTGGCCGACGCCGTCGTGGTCTCCGCCCGCGAGGTGGTGGTCAACGCCAAGAAGGTGGGGACGACCACGCTGCTGGCCTGGGACCAGGCCGGCGCGCGCCACCGCTACGAGGTGGACGTGACGGCCGACGCCGGGGGGCTGCAGCGCAACCTGGACCGCTACTTCCCGGGCTCGGGCATCACCGCCTCGGCTACGGGGAACGCGGTCGTCCTGTCCGGCACCGTCCCCAACCAGCGCGTCGTGGACAAGGCGCTCGAGGTCTCGAAGGAGTGGGCCGGCAAGGACGTGCCCATCGTGGACAACATCCAGGTCCCCGACCGCGGCCAGATCCTGCTCCAGGTCCGCTTCGCCGAGGTCAATCGCTCGGCGATGAAGAACCTGGGCGTCAACATCCTGCGCATGAACCCCAGCAATCCCCGCAGCGGCAACGAGATCGGCGTGGCCCCGGGCGGAGGGAGCTTCAGCGGCAACTACCTGGGCGGCTCGGGTCCCGACAAGACGTTCTCGGACGCGGTGGACTTCTACCTGTTCCACAGCGCCTCGCACCTGGCCGCGTTCATCCAGGCCCTCAAGCAGAAGGGGCTGTTCAAGAGCCTGGCCGAGCCCAACCTGATGGCGGTCCCGGGCGACACGGCCTCCTTCCTGGCCGGCGGGGAGTTCCCCTTCCCGGTGGTGCAGGGCGGCGGGGCCAGCAACGCGGTCACCATCCAGTTCCGCGAGTTCGGCATCCGGCTCAACTTCGTGCCCACGATCACCAACTCGGGTGCCATCCGCATGCACGTGGCTCCCGAGGTCTCCTCGCTGGACTTCTCCAACGGGCTCGAGATCTCCGGCTTCAAGATCCCGACGATCCTGAGCCGCAAGGCGGCGACCACCATCGAGCTGGGCGACGGGCAGACCTTCGCGATCGCGGGGCTGCTGGACAACTCGCTCACCCATGACGTCAACAAGGTGCCGATCCTGGGCGACATCCCGATCCTGGGCGCCCTGTTCCGGTCCGAGTCGGTGCGCGAGAACAAGAGCGAGCTCCTGGTCCTGGTGACGCCGCACATCGTGCAGCCCCTGGACGAGGCGCCGCCGGTGCCGACCGGGGAGCCCAACACGTGGGGGCTGGACAAGAAGGCGATCGGCGACTCGGCGCAGTCTGTCCTGCAGATGATGGGTCAGGGCGGGAAGAAGGGTCAGAAAGGCGGAAGCCGGTAACCATGAGCGCGAGCGACGAGGGGCGGCGGGCCCCGCGGGGCCTGCCGCGTGACGAGCGGGGCGCCAGCCTGGCCATCGTGGCCATCGGCATGACGGTGTTCATCGGGATGGCGGCGCTGGCGGTGGACCTCGGGATGCTGTTCACGGCCCGCAGCCAGGCCCAGCGGACCGCCGACGCGGCGGCTCTGGCCGGGGCCACGGTGCTGGCCACGACGCCCGGGGCCAGGAGCGACGCGAGAGCGGCGGCCATCGACATCGCCTCCAGGAACGACGTGATGGGGACGGCCGTGGTCGTCCAGGCCGGCGACGTGACCTTCCCGCAGGACGACAAGGTGCGCGTGTGGGTGTACCGGACCGCGGCGCGCGGCGACCCCGTGAACACGATCTTCGCGCGCATCCTCGGGATCAACTCGGTGGACGTGTCCGCCAGGGCGGCCGCGCAGGTGTTCCCGGCCAGCAGGGTGGACTGCGTGCTGCCGATCATGCTCCCCGACCAGTGGATCGACAACGGGGGGAGCCCGAACGCGTACGACCCGGGGGTCGACCAGTACATCCCGTACGACCCGAACAACCCGGACGCGCCGCACACGGCCTATGACGAGAACGACTACGGCAAGCAGGTCGTGATCCGGGGGTTCCAGAACCCGGGGGCCGCCAACCCGAGCTGGTACTACCCGTTCGCGCAGCCCGGGATGGCGGGCGCCAACGACTACCGGAACGGGATCATGGGCCGCTTCTGCGGCGGCTCGAACAGCCCGATCTACTCGATCGGCGACTGGGTGAACACGGAGCCGGGCGCCATGACGGGGCCCACCAAGCAGGGCTTCCGGGACCTGATCAACCAGGACCCGTCGGCCTACTGGGATCCATCGGGCGCGGAGGGCAGGGGCTGCGTCGCGCACCCCGGGGAGGGATGCGGCTCGAGTCCGCGGGTCCGGCCCATCCCGATGTTCGATCCGACCAAGGAGCCGGACCCGGGGCGCAAGCCCCTGCAGATCATGAACTTCGCCGGTCTGTTCGTGGAGAGCATCAACGGAAACAACATCGTGGGCCGCTTCCTGGGCTTCACGGGCGTGGACGCGGGGCCGGCGCCGGGCAGCGGCTCGGTGGGCGGTCTGATCAACACGATCAAGCTGGTGGAGTGAAGGGCCGGACTCCGAGCCCGGACCGATAGCGGACGACGACGCGGACGAGAGCCTCCAGGAGACATGGTGAACGATAGGGAGCGAACGACGAGCGGCGGGGACACGCGCTCCGTGCAGGCGGCCGTCATCTCGACGGACCCGGCCTGCCTGGAGGCCGTGCGCGCGGCGCTGGCCGAGGCCCAGGACGTGGAGCTGGGGCTGGAGCTGAGCGTGCCCTTCACGGAGATCGCCGACCCCCAGCTGGACCGGCTGCGCCGGCTGGAGCCGGCCGTGGTGCTCCTGGACCTGGAGTCCGATCCGCGCGTGGGGCTCAAGTTCGCGCAGTTCCTCCTGGACGAGGGCTACACGCAGGCCATGATCGGGGCGGGGGCCGACCTGTCGCCCGAGCTGCTGCTGGCCGCCATGCAGGCGGGCATCGTGGAGTTCCTGCCCAAGCCCCTCAGCCCGGAGGACTTGCGGGAGGCGCTGGACCGACTGTGGCGGAAGACGGGCCGCAAGTCGCGCGACGACCTCGAGCACGAGCCCGGCCGGGTGCTGTCGGTGTTCGGGGCCAAGGGCGGCGCGGGCTCGACCAGCTTCGCCACCAACCTGGCCGTGGAGGTCCACCGGCTCTCCCGGCGCAAGACGCTGCTGGTGGACCTGGACCTGGAGCTGGGCGAGACGGCCCTCCTCCTGGGCATGGAGCCGCGGTTCAGCATCGTGGACCTGGTGCGCAACTTCCACCGCGTGGACGGCGGTCTGCTGGCCTCCTACATCGAGCGCCACGAGTCGGGCGTGGAGCTGCTGTCGGCCCCCTACCAGCCCACCGACCCCGAGGAGGTGAGCCCGGACCGGGTCGCCAAGATCCTGGACTTTCTGCGGGACCGTTACGACTACATCGTGGTGGACACCCCCAAGACGTTCAGCCCCGTGGCGCTGACGGGGATCGAGGAGTCCAGCGAGCTCTACCTGCTGACCACGGCCGACCTCCAGTCGCTGCGCAACGTGACCCGCTGCCTCCCCCTCCTGCGCCAGATCGCCGAGCGCAAGGAGAAGGGGTGGCTCAAGCTGGTGGTGAACCGCTACGACTCGCGCCAGCTCATCTCGCTGGACGAAGTCGAGAAGACGCTGGGCATGGAGGTGTTCGCCACCCTGCGCAACGACTACAGGGCCGTGATGGAATCGATCAACGAGGGTCGCCCGTCCGTCATGGACGGCAAGTCTCCCTACGCCCAGGACATCCGGGCCATCGCGGCCCGCATCGTGGGCGTGGCGCCCGGCGACGCGGACGACCGGGGGGGATTGTTCTCCCGCTTCCTCGGAGCGATACGGGGGGGGCAGGAATCCGCCCTGCGCGATTCACCCGAGCACACCGTGAGGGCCCGTGGTTGAATTCCCGAAGGACTCGGAGCGGAGCCGCACGTCGCGCTCCTCGCCCTCCCGGCCCCCGGCGTGGGAGCGGGACGGGCGCGCCGACGCGGACCGCCGTGGGGACCAGGAGGAGGCCGCCGAGCTGAACCCCCTGTTCCAGGACATCAAGACGCGGGTTCACCGGCAGCTCCTGGAGCGGCTCAACCTCTCCAACCTGAGCGACCGGAACCGGGACGAGGCCATGTCGGAGACGCGGGCCATCGTCCGCAGCCTCCTGGCCGCCGAGAACACGCCGCTCAACCTGGAGGAGCGCGAGCGGCTGGTCGACCAGATCCTCGACGAGGTGTTCGGCCTGGGGCCGCTGGAGCCCCTGGTCCGCGACCCCACGATCTCGGACATCCTGGTCAACACCTACGACCAGGTGTACATCGAGCGCGACGGGAAGCTGGTGGTCACCGACGTCACCTTCCGAGACAACCGCCACCTGCTCCAGGTCATCGACCGGATCGTGTCCGCCGTGGGCCGGCGCATCGACGACGCCTCCCCGATGGTGGACGCCCGCCTGCCCGACGGCTCGCGCGTGAACGCCATCATCCCGCCGCTGGCCGTGGACGGACCGCACCTGTCCATCCGTAAGTTCCGGGCGGACGTCCTCTCCGAGGAGGACCTCCTCCGGAACGGCACCCTGACCGAGCCCATGATGGAGGTGCTGCGCGCCTGCGTGAAGGCGCGCCTCAACATCCTCATCTCGGGCGGCACGGGCGCCGGTAAGACGACCCTGCTCAACGTGCTGTCCTCCTCCATCCCGCACACCGAGCGCATCGTCACCATCGAGGACTCGGCCGAGCTCCAGCTCCGCCAGCCGCACGTGGTGCGGCTCGAGACGCGCCCGCCCAACATCGAGGGCAAGGGCGAGGTCCCCCAGCGACAGCTGGTGATCAACGCCCTGCGCATGCGCCCCGACCGCATCATCGTCGGCGAGGTCCGCGGCGCCGAGGCGGTGGACATGCTGCAGGCCATGAACACGGGCCACGACGGCTCGCTCACCACCCTGCACGCCAACAGCCCGCGCGACGCCCTGGCCCGCCTCGAGACGATGATCTCCATGGCCAGCCTCAACCTGCCCGAGAAGGGCATGCACCAGCAGATCGCCAGCGCCATCGACGTGGTGATCCAGCTGGCCCGCCTCTCGGACGGGAGCCGCCGCGTGATTACCATCGCCGAGATCGTGGGCATGGAGGGCGAAGTCATCACCATGCAGGACCTGTTCGTGTTCGACCGCGAGGGCGTGGATCCGGACGGCAACGTCCGCGGTCACTTCCACCCGACCGGCATCCGGCCCAAGTTCGCCGAGCAGCTCAAGGCCTACGGCCTCGACCTGTCCGAGACGCTGCTGGCCGAGCAGCCCGAGTCCCGGGCGAGGAGCGCCCGGCGGTGAGCGCCTTCCTGGAGTCCCGCCTGGGCGTGGCCCTGGTGGCGTTCGTGGCCACCGGGCTGGGCGTCACCGCGGTGGTCCTCCTGTGGGAGAGCATCCGCGGGCTGGCGCACCGGCTGCGGGTGCGCTCCCAGCTCGAACGGCTGCGAAGCAGCCAGGCGAAGCCGGGTCAGACCGCGGGCCTGCTGCGCGAAGAGCGGGCCACGCTCGAATGGCTGGAGCCCATCCTCCTTCGGCTCCCGCACCGCCGCGATCTGGAGAACCTGCTCCGCCAGGCCGACGTGGAGTGGGCCGTGGGCACGCTCCTGCTCCTGAGCGCGGGCTCGGGGTTCGCGTGGTGGGTGTTCATGATCCTGTTCACCGGGGACGGCATCTGGGCGATCCTGGCGGCCGCCTTCGGGGCCCTGCTCCCGTGGCTGTACCTGCGGCGGCGCAAGCGCAAGCGCATGCGGGAGTTCGAGGAGCGCTTCGCGGAGGCGATCGACCTGCTGGGTCGCTCGATCCGGGCCGGGCACGCCTTCCAGACGGGCCTCCAGACCATCGCGGACGAGAGCCCCGAGCCGGTGGCCGGCGAGTTCCGGCAGGTGTTCGAGGAGCAGAAGTTCGGACTGCCCCTGCGCGAGTCCCTCATGGGGCTGGCCGACCGGGTCGACCTGGTGGACGTGCGCATGTTCGTGACCGCGGTGCTCATCCAGCGCGAGTCCGGCGGCAACCTGGCCGAGAACCTGGACAACCTGTCCACCATCATCCGCGAGCGCTTCAAGTTCCGGCGGACGCTGCGGACGCACACGGCCCAGGGCCGCATGACCGGCTACGTGCTGGCCCTGGCGCCCCTGGCGGCCGGCGTGGGCATGTACCTGCTGAACCCCTCCTACGAGGGCGTTCTGATCACCGAGCCGATGGGGCGGCTGATGCTGTTCGGAGCGGCGGTGATGCAGATCATCGGGTTCCTGTTCATTCGCCGCATCGTCAATATCGAGTTCTGAGAAGCCGGGGAGAGCGATGATCTACCTGGTGGCCCTGCTCGCCGCGACGTCGGTCGGCCTGCTCGTGTGGGCCGTGGCCAGCGTGCCCTCGGGGCAGACGCGCGTCCTGCGCCGGCGGCTGGAGGAGCTGCGGGCCGGCGAGGCCTCCTACCACGACCTCCGGGAGCGCCGCCGCCGTCAGGCCAAGCGCGAGCGGCTCGAGACCCTGCTGGAGGCCGTGGGCGAGCGCATGGGCGGCGCGGAGGGGCAGCGGCGCCAGACGATGCGCGGCCTGCTGCGCTACGCCGGCTTCCGGCGGCCCAACGCCCTCCTCATCTTCCTGGCCGCACGCCTTCTCCTGGCGGGAGGATTCGGAGCGGGCGCCCTGTTCCTGGCCGCCGTGTTCCCGCTGACGGCCCTGCAGCGGCTCCTCCTCCTGGCGTTCGGCATCCTGCTGGGGTGGATGGGTCCCCTGCTGTTCGTGAGCCAGCGCAAGAAGGCGCGGCAGCGGGAGCTGCAGCGCGCCCTGCCGGACGCCCTCGACCTCATGGTGGTGTGCGTGGAGGCGGGACTGGGCCTCAACCAGGCCCTGCAGCGGGTGGCGCAGGAGATGGACCGGGTGAGCCCGGACATGAGCGACGAGCTCACGCTGGCCACCCTGGAGATCCGGGCCGGCACGCCGCGCGAGGAGGCGCTCCGCAACCTGGCGGACCGCAACGGGCTCGACGACATCCGGTCGCTGACCGGCATGCTCATCCAGACCGACCGGTTCGGCACCTCGATCGCCCAGGCGCTGCGCGTGCACGCGGAGTCCCTGCGCGACAAGCGCCGCCAGATGGCGGAGGAGACCGCCGCCAAGACGAGCGTCAAGATGCTGTTCCCGCTCGTGTTCTTCGTGTTCCCGGCCATCTTCATCGTCCTCCTGGGGCCGTCGGTGTTCCGCCTGCGCGACCTGTTCGGCGGGCTGGGCGGGCCGTGAGGCGGGTGGCCGTGGCGAACCCGGCGCGGGGCGCGAGCCTGGGCGACCGGGTGGAGGTGGCCGACGGGTTCTGGACCCGGCTGCGCGGCCTCCTGGGTCGCGGCGGCCTGGAGGCGGGCGGCGGCCTCCTGCTGACCCCCTGCCGGGGGGTCCACATGCTGGGGATGCGGTTCCCGCTGGACGTCCTCCTCCTGGACGGCGGACGGCGGGTGGTGGGGGTGTACCGGGAGCTGGCGCCCGGAAAGCGGACGCGGCTGCACGGGGAGGCGCGCCACGCGCTCGAGCTCCCCGCCGGGACGATCGAGCGCACGGGGACCCGCGAGGGAGACGAGCTCACATGGTGATCAGGGCGGAGGGCACGGCGGACGACGCGTTCGGGGCCGACGAATACGTCGAGCCCGAAGGGAAGGGCGGCATCCCGCCGGTCCCGACGACGCTGGAGGAGACGGGGCTGGACGAGTCCTTCCTCCTGGACCTCGTGCTGCGCACCCTGTACCGGCACGGGGCCATGGGCGGCGAGCGGCTGGAGCGGATGCTCCGGCTGCCCTACTCGCTGCTGGACGACCCGCTCCTCACCCTGCAGCAGCGCCGCCTGGTCGAGGTGCGGGGCACGCAGGGGCACGGGCGCCGGGGCTACGTCTACGACGTCACGGGCGAGGGCCGAGACCGCGCCCGCGAGCTCATGCAGACCTCGGGCTACGTGGGACCGGCCCCGGTGACCATGGAGAGCTACCGGGAGTGGATGTACGCCCAGTCGGTGCGCACGGCGCGGGTCAGCCGCGACCAGGTGCGCAAGGGCACGGAGCACCTGGTGCTGGATCCGGCCTTCCTGGACACCCTGGGCCCGGCCATCAACTCGGGGCGCTCGATCTTCCTGTACGGCAGCTCGGGCAACGGCAAGACCGTGATCGCCGAGGCCGTGGCGCGGCTCATCGGGGGGACGATCTTCATCCCGCACGCCGTGCGCATGGACGGGCACGTGGTGCAGGTGTTCGACCCCACCGTGCACCGCGTGGTCGAGGACGCGTGGGACGACCAGGGCTACGAGGACTTCCAGGGCGAGTCGGACGAGAAGCCGACCTTCGTGCGCGCCCCCGCCTACCACGACCCGCGCTTCGTGGAGATCGAGCGCCCCGTGGTGGTGGTGGGCGGCGAGCTCACCCTGGAGCAGCTCGAGCTGCAGCAGGACTCGGTCACCGGCGTGTTCCGGGCGCCGCCCCAGGTGAAGGCCAACGGCGGGGTGCTGGTGATCGACGACTTCGGGCGCCAGCGGGTGCGGCCCCGGGACCTCCTCAACCGGTGGATGTATCCGCTGGAGCGGCACGTGGACTTCCTCAACCTGCCCACCGGGCAGAAGCTGGGGGTCCCGTTCGAGTGCCTCCTCATCTTCGCCACCAACCTCAACCCGGCGGACCTGGTCGAGGAGGCGTTCCTGCGGCGGATCCGCTACAAGATCCTGGTCGAGAATCCCACGCGCTCGCAGTACGCCGAGATCCTGGAGCGCTCGTGCGCGGCGGGCGGCGTCGACTACGTGCCCGAGGCGCTGGACCAGATCTACGACGAGTACTACGGGCCGCTGGGCATCGCGCCCCGCAAGTGCCACCCGCGCGACCTGGTCCGCCTGGTGGTGGACATGGCGGGGTACACGGGCGAGTCGCCCACGCTGTCCCCGGACGCGGTGCGCTGGGCGTGCCGCTCCTACTTCCTGAACGCGGCGCCGGGCGACGAGCGCATGCTCGCCGACGGAGCGGGAGTCGGCCATGCCGGATGACCCGCGTCCCGGCTCGTGGCAGGAGCGCGCCCGCGACCTCCCGTTCCGCGGACCCCTGAACCGCGACGAGGAGGAGCAGCTTTCGCTGCGCCCCGTGCGCCACGAGGCCGACGTGCGCCCGCTCCACCCCGAGGTCGCGCACCCCGAGGAGCCCGACGACCGGGACGTCCGCGACGCCGGACCCGAGCCCTCGAGCCCCGGCGGCGGATCGGAGCCGCCCTCCGCCGGGGGGGAGCTCGACATCCTGGAGACGGGGCTCGAGGAGCTCCGCCGGGAGGCGGTGCGCCTGGGCCGCGAGGACGCCGAGGCGGGCGTGCCGGAGCCGGACGTGACCGGTAGCCCCGAGTCCGAGCGCCACCTGGTCCAGCGCGCCCGGGCCCTGTTCGCGCACTGGCGCGCCCAGGAGCACCGCCGCCTGGACGAGCTCCTGGGCGAGATCGAGGGGCACGTGGGCTCGGTGCAGGCCAAGGCGGCCCTCACCATCGACCGGTTCGAGCGGGTCACCAACGAGCTCATCCGCCTCAAGGCCCGCATGTCCAAGCGCCGCTGGGAGGTGAGCGAGGAGCTGAGCGCCGAGAAGGAGGTGCGCTCGGAGGGGCTGTCGACCCGGGTGTACGTGGGGGCGATCGCCTTCCTGGGCTCGGTGGAGTTCTTCGCCAACGCGCCCGTGTTCTCGGCCCTCCTGCCGCGCGATCCGCTCTCCGACCGCCAGATGCGGCTGGTGACCGAGACCTCGCAGGGATGGCTGGCGGGGGCGGAGCGGGTCATGGCCCACATCCTGTTCCGTCCCGACGCGGCCCTGCTGGCCGCCGGCGTGGTCACCTTCCTGTGTGTGCTGGCCCACTTCTTCGGGCACTCGCTCCGCGACCTGGTCGTCAAGCGCGACCGGCGGGTGCGGCGCGAGGCGGTGGCGGTCAAGTCGCCGCTCGAGAACGTGATCCCGATGGTGCTGACCGGGATCGGGCTGGCCCTGGTGCTCAGCGTGCTGTTCGAGGCGCGCATGACCCTGGGGCAGGTAGGCCACACGCAGTACACGCAGGACATGGCGTCCGTGCAGGACCTCCGCCGGCAGGCGGCGCTCATGCGCTCGGACGGGGACCTCCTGGCCGCCAACCAGAAGACGAACCAGGCCGACGACATGCAGCAGGCGGCGGAGGACCTGAGGGACTACGCGGCCTCCATGAGCCGCATGAGCTTCCCGATCCTCCTCCTCAACACGACGCTGGTGCTGTGCGCGCTGTCGGCGGCCTACTTCCACCGACGGGACGCGCGCCGCGAGCGGTTCGACGACGCCCCCTACGAGGACGAGCGCCACGCGCTGGTCGACAAGGGCGAGGGACTGGCCGAGCAGGCGTCCGAGCTGCTGGCCGACCTGGGCCGCTCGGTGCGCAGGCTGAGGAGCCGGGTGCGGAGCCGCACCGCCGAGGACTGGCGGTCCGCGGCCCATCACCTGGAGGCGACGGTGGCCCTGTACCGGACCGAGAACGGGCGGGCCCGCGGGCTGGACCCGCGCACGCTGCCCGCCTTCGCCGAGCCGGTCTCTCTGGGGATCGACCCCGAGGAGGCGGCCCTGGAGATGGGGCGCATGGTGTCCATAGAAGACCACGAGGCCGAGCGCGACCGCCTGGGGCAGAGGTTCCAGGCGGCGCGCGCACGCTTCCTGGAGGAGGCGCTGGCAGGGTGAGGCAGCCGCACCCCCAGCGGGTCCGACGGGGCTGGCGAGGCCCGGCGACGGCTGCCGTCCCCAACGCCACCACGCCCCTCCTCCGCCTCCTGCTTCTCGTCCCCTTCCTGGCCGCCGCCTGCGGCGGCGGGAAGGAGTCGGGAGCGGGAGCCACCGCCGGCGGCCAGGCGGCCGCGGCCCACCAGCCGCAGCTGTTGGTGTTCGTGTTCGACCGCTCCGGGAGCATCCCGGACTACAAGCTCGACCTGGCCCGGCAGCTCACCGACCGGCGCATCGGCCAGCTCACCTTCGGCGACCGGATCGCGGCGCTCGAGGTGCTGCAGCTGTCGCTGTCCGAGCCGCCCAGGCGCTGGTCGCAGCCGGTGCCCGACGCGGAGTTCCCGGGCCAGAACATGCAGCGCGACTCGCTGTCGCGGGTGCGCTTCCTCAAGGACGCGTCGGACTACCTGCGGGCGTTCAGCGACACCGCGGGGCGCAAGAGCATCGCCGGGACGGACCTGCTGTCCACCCTGCACGACGTGGCCTCGGAGGTGAGGGCGTGGCCGGACGACCAGGCCACCATCTACCTGTTCTCGGACATGATGCAGGCCAACCGGCAGGTGAACATGGAGTCGGGACCCGTGCCGGGCCCCGGGTGGGTCAAGCGGGAGGCCGCGGCCGGGAAGCTCCCCGACCTGGGCGGCGCCTGCGTCATGGTGGCGGGGGCCCGCACGGACACGGACCTCTCCCAGCGCGTCAAGGCCTTCTGGGAGGCTTACTTCAAGGCCACGAACGCCGTGCTGCTGGACCGAAACTACACGCTGCGGCCCGTGCGGCTGCCCGAACATCCCTGCCAGGGCGCCGGCGGTCCGGCCTGAGGCCGGCGGTCCCCGCGGCGCGACCGATCGCTCAACCCGAGTTCAAGGAGGATCCCGTGCGCTCTTCGTGTTCGATCCCGGCCGGCCTCGCAGCCGCCCTCGCTCTCCTGTCGCTGGCGCCCGCGGGCGCGGCCGCCCAGGAGCTGGCCCCCTCGTTCAACGCCCAGGTGCACGCCGGCGTGGCCGTGCCCGCCGGCGGCATGTACAAGATCACCAGCGCCGGGCCCTCGCTGGGCGCGGGCGTGCTGTACCGCTTCCTGCCCAACTTCGGGGTGCGGGCCGACTTCACGGCCGACCTCATGGACGGGAACCAGGACAGCTTCGGGAACCAGTTCCCGTCCATGAAGCTGTTCCACATCACCGCCGGCATGCAGGCCGACCTGCCGCGGCCCCACTGGCAGGACGTGCCGCTCACCACGACCGTGAACCTGGGCGCGGGCCTCACGATCATGGATGCCAACCAGAACGACGTGCCGGGACCGGTGGGGGCGTTCTCGAAGACCTTCTTCGCGGCCACGGGCGGCGTGCAGGTGGGCTACCAGTTCACCGACCGCTTCAACCTGTACGCCTCGGGCCAGGCCTACCTGACCTTCGGCAAGCGCGCCGACCTGCAGCTGTTCGCGGACCACTCGCCCGAGGTGGACTCGTTCCGGAACGTGTGGGACTTCCCCTTCTCGCTCGGGGCCCGCTTCACCTTCCCCACGGGGGAGTAGCCGGCCAGCCTCCCTCCCCTCACGAACCCGAGCCGCCGCTCCCGGACTTCGGGGTCGGCGGGGAGACCGGGAGGCCCGGCGCCGCCGGCCGCGGCTCCGGCAGGCGGGGCGCGTACGGGATCGGCGGGCGGGTGCGGCCCGCGCCCGGCGCCTGCCCCCGCTCGCCGTGCTCCCCGCGGCCGCCCCGGCCGACACGCCCCGGCCCCCGGACGCCGGGGAGGAGCCACACTCCGTACGGCGGCTCGAAGTAGGAGCCGTACCCGGGCCACGGCGGCGCCGGGGGACGCCCGGCCGCCGACCCGGCGCCCGCGGCTCCGGCCGCGGCGTCCCCCGGCGCGGCCCGGTCCGCCGCCGCCTCGACCGGCGTCCGCCCGTTCCGCCCGTCCGCGTTCCCGCTCCCCGAGCCCCGCACCACCACGACCCCGGCCTCGGAGGTGGGCGACACGACCTCCGGCGGCCCCGCCGTGGGATGCGCGAAGCCGGGCCCCCGTCCGCCCGCGGCCACCACGGTCTCGACCACGCGCGGCTCCAGGCCGAGCGCCACCACCGTGGCGTAGGAGGGGCAGCCGCAGGCCGGGAGGCCGCGGTCCCGCTGGAAGGCCGACAGGGCCGAGCGGGTGGCCCCGTCCAGGGCGCCGCTCCGCACGCCCGGGTCCCGGCCGGCGCGGGCCAGGGCGCGCTGCAGCGACAGGACCTCGGAGGTGGTGAGCCCCGCGACGGTGCGGCGCGCGCGCCGCCCGGTGGCCGGGTCGAAGCGCTCGACGACCGGGATGGAGGCGGGGGCCGCGGCCCCCGCGCCCGGCGCCGCGACGGCCCCCTGCGCGGCCGCTCCGCCCGTCCAGGCCAGGGCGAGGCCGGCCGCCGCGGCCAGGATCCGACCGTAGGAAATCCCGTCGGTCCGAAGGGGTCCGCCGGCCGCGCGCGCCGGAACGAGTCGGTCCATGTCTCGCCTCCTCCTGGGTGCTCCGCGCTCTCCCTACCCCGGGCCGGGGGCCGGCGTGCCGCACCTTCCCCCGGGGCCACGCCCCGATGCCTCCCGGGGGCCACCCCTTCCCCTCGCCCCCCCGAACTGTGTACAATATCCGGTCGCACGCAACATCGTCGTCACATGTGTCACAACCCGCCGCTTCTCGGAGAGGAGGCGCCGTGGCCCCGTCCCGTTTCGACTCCTACTCGTCGCAGGCCGCTTTCGTCAACGACATCCTCGAGGGGACGGCGGGAGCGCCGCCCCCGGCCGTGGACTTCCTGGCCGTGTTGCTCGTCGCCGTGGCGACGGCGCTGGTCCTGGTCGGCACGCTCAATATGGCCCGCCTGGCGTGGGTGCCGGCGTTCGGGGCGGCGCTGGTGGTCCTGCCGTGGCGGAGCTGGAGGGGCGTGGCGCTGTTCGGGAGCGTGGGGTCGGGCCTGATCGGACTGGGCGCGATCGTGAGCTTCGGGCCGCTGGCCCCACTGGGGCAGGTGTCGGTCCTGCTGGTGGCCACCATCGTCATCGCGGCGGCCGAGGCCGTGCGGGTGCACCGGTGGCGCTCCATGCTGCTGGACCCGATCACCGGGCTCCCCGGGCCGCCCCTCACCCGGGCCATGCTGCGCCACGAGATGGCGGCCGCCCGCCGCGGCCGGCCACTGAGCGTGGTGCTGCTCGGGTTCTCGGGGCGCACCGACGAGGAGCGCCTGCGCGAGGTCGGGAAGGCGCTCCGCTCCCGCGGGCGCGCCATGGACGTGGTGGGCCGGCTGGGTCCCGACACCTTCCTGGGCATCCTGCCGACCGAGAGCCCCGAGGGAGCGGCCGTGTTCGCCGACCGCATGCGCGCGGCGGCGGCCTCGGTGCCCTCGCCGGCCGGCCCCGCGCCGGACCTGGGAGCGGGCATCGCCTTCTTCGAGCGCGACTCCGCGGACGAGGACTCGCTCCTGGAGCGGGCCACCGAGGCCCTGGAGCAGGCGCGCACCGGGGCGCTGGGCCCCATCCTCCTGTACACGCGCTCGGGCGTGCAGCCGCCGCGGCTCCAGGCGGTGCCCTGAGCCGGGCGCAGGGAGGCGTGCCGGCCATCCGGTGAGGGCCCGTCCCCTTGTGGACGGGCCCTCTCTTTTCCAACATCCTCCAGCCACAGGAGAACCGCCGGAGGCCGGCCGCGCCGTTTCGGCCGGCCTTCGGCGCTGCCGTTCCCCGCACTACGGAGGCAGCCGGCGTGGCGCGCTTTCATTTGAGAACCCTGGGAGGGCTGTCCCTCCACGAGGGCTCGCCCGACGAGCCCGCCGTCCTGGGTGCATCGAAGTCCCTGGCCGTGCTGGTCTACCTGGCGCGCGCCCCCGGCCGCGCCGCGCTCCGCTCCCACCTCTCCGAGCTCCTGTGGCCGGGCCTCCCCCGCAAGAAGGCGCGCCGCGCCCTGCGCCAGTGCCTCTACTACCTGACCCAGCGGGCCGGCACCGAGCTGTGGGCGGCCGACGACGGGCGCCTGTCGCTGGCCGACGGCAAGCTCGAGGTGGACGTGTGGACCCTGGACCGGGCCCTGGAGGAGGAGCGCTGGGCCGACGCGGTGGAGGTGTACGGCGGCCCGTTCATGGCCGGGTTCGACGGGAAGGCGGGTCTCGAGTTCGAGCACTGGGCCGAGGCCCAGCACGAGCGGGTGTGGGCCGGGGTGAAGGCCGCCTGCCACCGCCTGGTCGAGGAGGCGCTGCAGGGCGAGCCGGCCGACCCCGCCCGCGCCGTGCGCTACGCCGCCCGCTGCGTGGACCTGAACCCGCTGGACGAGCGCGCCCAGGAGGCGCTGGTGCGCGCCCACCTGACGGCCGGGGACCGGGTGGAGGCCTTCCGCGCCTACGAGGCCTACCGCACCCTGCTGCGCGAGGAGCTGGGCGAGGTGCCGGGCCCCGAGCTCGCCTACCGCACCGAGGAGATCCGGGCCGCCCTGTTCGGGAAGCACCCGGAGGGCGCGCGCCGGGCGCCCGAGCGGCGGACGCCGGAGGTGGTGCGACAGCCGGGGGAGCCCGGCGGAGAAGAGCCCATATGGCCCGGGCAGCCGCACCACGACCTCAGGACGGCCGCGGGGACCGGCGCCGAGGGACGGAGCCCGCCGGAGGACGCCGTCATGGCCGGAGGCGGCGCGCCCCCCGGGCCCCCGCCCTCCGGGCCGGCCGACGCGGCCCCGGCGTCCGGCAATGCCTTCCCCCCGGGCTGGCGCGGGCTGGCCTGGGGGCTGCTGGGCGCGGCGGCGGCCGTGGTGATCATGATGGTGGGGGCCGGGTGGCAGGGGACCGGGGCGCGGGCACGGGAGGCGGATCCCGGAGCGGCTCCCGTCGTTGATCTGCTGATCGCCCGCACGGGGAACGGGCCCCACGGCGGGCGTACGGACTCCGCCGTGGACGTCCGCGTGGGGGGCGCGAGCCGGGTGACCGTAACGGAGGTGGCCCGGGACACTGGGAACATCGTGGTCTCGCCGGACGGCCACCGCTCTACCGTCCACCTGAGCGGAGCGCACGGGGTCGACATCGGGGTGCGGGATGGGAGCGGCCCGGTCCGAAAGCTGACCGACGCGCCCGCGGACGAGTGGCCCCTGGAGTGGTCTCCCGACGGCCGCTACCTGCTCTACCACTACGGCGTGCGGCTGCAGGCCGACCGCCTGTTCGTGAGCCGCCTGGCCGTGGCCGACGCGATCACCGGGCGAGTGACCCGCTTCCCCGTGGTCCAGCCGACGCGGGCCGACAGCCAGGGCACCTGGTCGCCGACGGGGACCGCGATCGCCTTCAGGGGGACCCTGGACGGCCACTCCCACGTGTACGTGGCCGACGTGGACGGCCGTCACCAGGTGGAGGTGTCGGGCGGGCCCGGACCTGACGCCCAGCCAGCCTGGTCTCCCGACGGCCGGCTGCTGGCCTTCGCCTCGAAGCGCAACGGGAGCTGGGACCTCTACGTGGTGCGGCCGGACGGCTCGGGCCTCCAGCAGCTCACCTACGCGCCGGGGGACGAGACGAGCCCGGTGTGGCTGTCCGGGCACGAGATCGCGTACGTGGCCGATCGGGGCGGGGAGAGCGACCTGTGGAGCGTCGACCTCACCGCCCGTAGCGTCCGCCGCCTGACGCGCCAGGGGGACCTGTCGGGCGTCTTCCGGACCCGCCGAACGCGGAACCCCGACCTGGTGACGCGGGTCCGGATCGAGCCCCGCTTCCGGACCGTCTCGCCCGGACAGGTCATCGACTTCCGGGGCAGGGCGCTGGACCGGGCCGGGCACCCGGCACCGCCCGCCGCGGCCCGCTTGCGCTGGTCCACGACCGACACGTCGGTGGTGCGGCTGGACAGGGAGGGCCGCGCCCGGGTGTTGGGTCCCGGCCCGGCGGAAGTGGTCGTCTCGGCGGGGGGCTGGCGGGCCGATACCCTGCGGCTGGGCTCGGCCATGCTGACGGACATGGACCCGCCGCTCCTCCTGGACGAGGACTGGAGCGGGGGAATCGACACGCGGCGCTGGATCAGGGCCGGCCTGCCCCTGCCCAGGGTGGTGGCCGCCCGCGGACGCTTCGCCCGCGCGTTCCTCAACGATGGGGACGCGAATTACGGGAGCGGCGTCCTCTCCCGGGCCGACGTGCCCCTGTCGGACGGGATCACGATCGCGTGGTGGGCCCGCCTCCCGTTCGACGGCCGCAACTTTGAGAGGCTAGGGGTGGGCCTCACGACGGGCACCAGCCCCCGGCCGGAGGACCGCGGACCGCCGCACGCCGACGTGGTCATGTTCAGCACCCCCTCCCACGGGATCGGGGCGCTGGTGGCGGCGGGCGCCGGGACGCGCCAGCGGGGCCAGGTGGCCGTGCCCCTGCCCGACGACCCCGCCGCCTGGCACCGCTACGCGCTCGAGGTGAGGCCCGACGGCACCGTGCTCTACGTGCTGGATGGACGGCTGCGGTGGCGGAGCGAGCCCGGGTTCGTCTCGCCCGTCCCCGCCCACGCCCGGCTCACCATCTTCGGGAACTCGCTCTCGGCGCCCTTCGTGGCTGGACCGGTGAAGGTGTGGCGCGGGGTGCGGTGGAGGCTGCCCGGCACGCCCGCCCAGGCGAAGCTCGCGCGGCGTTGAGCCGGGCCGGTCAGCGCAGGAAGAGCGCCG
>Ga0307440_1000199_pt1 | contig 27912 bp, 11 predicted proteins | sample SalMarWE160410MG_FD_202150 | JGI IMG/M metagenome (GOLD analysis project Ga0307440, IMG submission 202150) | Salt marsh sediment microbial communities from the Plum Island Ecosystem LTER, Massachusetts, United States - WE1604-10 | ecosystem: Environmental > Aquatic > Marine > Intertidal zone >...
CAGCTCCCCGAAGTCGAACGGCTTGGGGAGGTAGTCGTCCGCGCCCGCGTCGAGGCCCGCGATGCGGTGCTCGACCGCGTCGAGGGCGGTGAGCATGAGGATCGGTACCCAGTTCCCGGCTTCCCGCAGCTCGCGGCACACCTCGAGGCCGTCCCGGCCGGGGAGGAGGATGTCGAGGACGACGCAGTCGTAGTCGACCGCGCCGGCCATGGCCACGGCCTCGTCCCCGTCGGCGGCCTCCTCGACCTCCCAGCCGGCCTCGCGCAGCCCCCGCGCCACGGAGGTGCGGAGCTGGCGGTCGTCCTCGACGAGCAGGATACGCATGAGGTGAAGGGTACGGAGCGGGGCGGGGCGTGTCGATCGTGCGACGCGCTCCGCACCGGGTCTCACCCGCCCCGGCGGCCTCCGTCCGCCCGCATCTCCACGGTCTTCACCGGGGGAATCGGGTCGAGCCCCACGCCGCGGACCCGGTCCCGGAAGGGTCCGAAGGCCTCCCGCAGGACGCGGTTCGTCCGGCCGATCGCCTTCGACACGGCGCGCTGCCCCTGCTCGAGGCGCTTCCGCTCCTCGGGGTTGGGGGCGTACCAGGCCACGTCGCTCATCCGGAAGGGCACGATCCCGATCTTGTTTCTCACGGTCACGCCTCCCGCGATCCCCTGGGGCGGGTGGATGGGACCCGTCCAGGCCTCCTCGACTGCCTCGAGACTGTCGATCACCGCCTTCCCGGCCTTCCGCAGCGAGTCCGCCGTCGAGCGGGACAACCCCGGCTGGTCGGGCAGGGCGCCCAGCACCCCGTTCACACGGATCCGCGCGGTGCGGAGGGCCTCGACGGCGTCGGCCGCGGCTCCATCCAGCCGGGCGACCTCGAGGAGCATGGCGCGCTTGGCCTCCCGCGCAGGCATGGGCGTGTCGATGCGCGGGTCGCCCTCCACCTTCAGCGTTCCGGTCGCCGTGTCGCCCCGGCTCACCACCCGGATCGTGAAGGTGCCGGGCAGCACGGCGGGACCCCGGCCCTTCGGGGGCACCGTGTCGGTGGGGGACTTCATCGCCTTCTCGAGCGCCTCCACCGAGCGCGGCTGGCGGGCGGGACCGTCGGTCGAGAAGTCCCACGTCCAGCGGCTCAGGCCCTCCCCGAGCTTCAGGCTGTCCTCGTACAGGACCGAGTCCCCCTGGAGGACCTGGACGGTGGCGCTCTTCGTGGGAACGGGCGGGACGGTGTCGCCGGCCGGGCCGACCTTCGTGTAGGCGTACGACGCGGTATCAGCGGACGCGGCGGCGCCCGACTTCGCGGAAGCGTCCTCGCGGGCCCCGTTCGCGCCGCCCTTCGCCGCCAGGCTGTCGGGCACGTGGGCCGCGATCGTGATCGTGGCGCCGTAGGGCGCGTTCTGTCCCTCGAACATCGAGCTCCCGGGCGAGTCGTAGCTCACGTTGAGGCCCTGCTGGTGCTCGATGGCCGTGCCCGGGTCGAACAGGTGGAGGTCGGCGTGGAGGAGGGACGGGTCGTCGGCGATGGCGCGCAGCGGCCGGACGTCGTCGATGACGTACACCGAGCGGCCGAAGGTGCCGATCACCAGGTCGCTCTCGCGTGACTGGGTCGCGAGGGCATCCACCGGCACGCCATGTGGAAAGCCATATGTCCACTGGCTCCAATTACTTCCGCCGTCCAAGCTGAAGTAGAGTCCGAACTCCGTGCCGAGCCACAGGAGCTTCGGGTTCACGGGGTCCTCGGCGATCGTGCGCGCCCAGCCGTCCACGCCCTCCGTCGGGAGCCGCTTCCAGCTCTTACCGTAGTCGGTCGTCTCGTAGACGTAGGTCGTCCAGTCGCCCCGCATGTAGTCGTGGATGGCGGCGTAGGCGGTGCCGGCCGCGTGGTGCGAGGCCTCGATGTGACTCACCCACGCGTTCCGCGGCTTGCCCGGCATGTTCCCCTGGACGTTGGTCCACGTCTTCCCGCCGTCTTGCGTGACCTGCACGTTCCCGTCGTCCGTGCCGGCCCAGATCACGCCCCGGCGCACCGGGCTCACGGCCAGGGTGAAGATGGTCGTGTAGCCCTCGGCACCCGTGACGTCGTAGGTGAGCCCGCCGCTCCTGTCCTGCTGCTGCCACGCGGGGTTGTCCGTGGTCAGGTCCGGGCTGATCGGCTCCCAGCTGTTCCCGTCATCGGCCGAGCGGAAGACGAACTGCGCCCCCTGGTAGACCGTGTTCGAGTCGAACGGGCTGGTCACCACCGGGGCGTTCCAGTTGTAGCGGAGCTTCACCGAATCGGAGGGCGGCGCCGGCTTGATCCAGTGCAGGTAGCCGGTCTCGAGGTCGTAGCGCATCAGGTTCCCCTGCTGCCACTCCGTGTAGCCGCGGCGGGGGTCGTTGGGGTCGGGGATCGTGGCGAACCCGTCCCCGAAGCCGATCGACACCCAGCGGTAGTTGCGGATCCCGCTCCCGCGCCAGGTCTCCGCGGGGCCGCGCCAGTTCCCGTTGTCCTGGAGGCCGCCGTACACGTGGTAGGGGACCTCGTCGTCCACGGCCACCTCGTAGTACTGGCCCAGCGGCAGGTTGGCGACGAAGCGCCACGTCTTCCCGCGGTCCTCGGAGATGTAGACGCCGCCGTCGTTGCTGTCGACCAGGTAGTCCGGGTCGTCGGGGTCGATCCACAGGGCGTGGTGGTCCACGTGGACGCCCTTGCCGCGCACGATGCTCCGGAACGTCTTCCCTCCGTCGTCGCTGACGCTCAGGTCCCCGGCGATGTGGTAGACGCGGTCGGGGTTCTGCGGGTCGACCAGGAGCCGGTTGTAGTAGAAGGGCCGATTCCCCACGGCCCGGCTGTCGTTCACGGTCTTCCAGGTCTCGCCCCCGTCCTCCGAGCGAAGGAGCTGCGTCTTCTTCGCCTCCACCAGCGCGTAGACGATGGAGGGGTCCGAAGGGGCGATGGCCACGTTGATCTTGCCGAGCGGGCCCTGGGGGAGGCCGTCCGCGTGGGTCTCGCGCTTCCAGGTCTCGCCGCCGTCCCGGGAGCTGTACAGGCCGCTCCCCGGGCCGCCGGACTTGAAGAAGTAGGGCCACCGGCGGCGCTGCCACAGGGTGGCGATGATCCTGTCCGGGTTGGACGGGTCCATGGCCAGGTCCGCGCCACCCGTGGTGTCGTTGGCGGGGGCGAGGACGAGCGTCCAGTGCTGCCCGCCATCGGTGGTCTTGTAGATGCCGCGCTGGCCCCTCGCGTTCCATAGCGGGCCGGTGGCCGCCACCCACGCCACCTTCGTGTCGTTCGGGTCCAGGAGGATCTGGGCGACGTGCTCGCTCTTCTCGAGCCCGACGTGCTTCCAGGTCTTCCCGCCGTCGACGCTCCGGAACATCCCCTTGCCCATGCCGACGGAGTTCCGGGGGTTGTCCTCCCCCGTCCCCACCCAGATCACGTCGTGGTTCTTCGGGTGGACGACGATCTCGCCGACCGAGAGGACCGGCTCCTCGTCGAAGATCGGCCGGAAGGTCGTCCCGTTGTCGGTGCTCTCCCACACGCCGCCGGTGGCGGCGCCCACGAACAGCGTGTCGTGCATGCCCGGGATCCCCACCACATCGCCGATGCGGCCGCTCATGGTGGCCGGCCCGATGGAGCGGGCCGCCATGGCGGAAAAGGCGACCGTGTCGGGCTTCGTGGCGGGCGGCCGACGCCCGAACATCTGGGCCGAGGCGGACGCGGGGAGCGCCGCCAGGAGGAGGGTGAGAGCGAGCGTGCGCGGTTCCATTCGCGGCTCCCTTGCAGTGCCGTAGACTGGCTGGATCGGGTGGGGGCACGATGCCGGCGCAAGGCCGGAGAGGGCAAGGGAAGGAAGGTGGCCAGCGCGCCTTCCGGTGACTCGTCCGTGACCGTAGCTTTCAAAGCAGTCCCCACCTTTCCCCCGCCTCGGCGGGGCCCATCCGCACCGGTGCACAGGAGATGCCAGATGGACCGCATACTCATCGGCAAGGGCGAGGGGCCCGTCTACCTGCTCGCGCCCTACGGGAACCGTCACGGCCTCGTGGCCGGAGCCACCGGGACGGGGAAGACCGTTTCGCTCCTGGTGATGGCCGAAGGCTTCTCGCGGCTGGGCGTGCCCGTGGTGATGGCGGACGTGAAGGGGGACGTGGCCGGGCTCGCCATGCCCGGGACGACGAGCGAGAAGATCGAGAAGCGGGTGGCCGAGGTCGGGATGGAGGGCTGGGCGCCCGAGGGGAGCCCGGTCCTGTTCTGGGACCTGTACGGGAGGGCGGGCCACCCGGTGCGCACCACGATCAGCGAGGTCGGACCCACCCTGCTGGCCCGCATGCTGGAGCTGAACGACACCCAGGAGGGTGTGCTCGAGGTCGTGTTCAGGGTGGCCGACGAGCAGGGGCTCCTCCTCCTGGACATGGACGACCTCCGCGCCCTGCTGGGCTTCGTGTCCGAGCACCGCAAGGCGGTTTCCGAGCACTACGGCCTGGTGGCGACCACCTCCATCGCAGCCATCCAGCGCTCCCTCCTCGCCGTGGAGCGTGAGGGGGGGATGGGCTTCTTCGGGGAGCCGGCGCTCGAGCTCGGGGACTTGATGCGCACGGACCTGTCGGGACGGGGCGTGATCAGCGTCGTGGCGGCCGACCAGCTCATCCTCAAGCCCCGCCTCTACTCGAGCTTCCTCCTGTGGCTCCTGTCCGAGTTGTTCGAGCAGCTCCCCGAGGTGGGCGACCTGGACCGGCCCAGGCTGGTGTTCGTGTTCGACGAGGCCCATCTCCTGTTCGACGACGCTCCTCCGGCCCTGCGCCAGCGGGTCGAGCAGGTGGTGCGGATCATTCGATCCAGGGGCGTGGGCGTGTACTTCTGCTCCCAATTCCCCGACGACGTGCCGGGCGAGATCCTGGGCCAGCTAGGGAACCGGATACAGCACGCGCTGCGCGCCTACACGCCGCGCGACCAGAAGGCGCTGAGGACGGCGGCCGAGACCTTCGTGGCCAATCCGAAGCTGGACGTGGCCGAGGCCATCGGGCAGCTGGGCGTGGGCGAGGCGCTCGTGTCGACTCTGCAGGAAAAGGGCGTCCCCATGCCCGTGCAGCGCACCCTCATCTGCCCGCCGCGCTGCCGCATGGGTGCGATCACGGACGAGGAGCGAGCCGCGGTACGGACACGGAGCCCGGTCGGGGCGAAGTACGACACGCCGGTGAACCGGGAGTCGGCGTACGAGAAGCTGGCGGAGCGGGCCGAGGAGAAGGCGGCGCAGGCGCCCCCGCCGGTGGCCGGGGGCCGCGCCGGGGCGGCTGGCGGCGAGGCGGCCCGGGCCGGGAAGGATCCGGCCCGGAGCTCGCTCGGCGACATGCTGTGGGGGACCACCCGCCGCCAGGGGATGGTCGAGACCATGGCCAAGCAGGCGGCGCGAACGGTGGGAAGCCAGGTCGGGCGGCAGATCCTGCGCGGGGTGCTGGGCGGGATCCTGGGAGGGTCCAGGCGCTAGCGGGTCGAGGCGGAGCCGTTCCGCGGCGCCCGAACCTCACTTCCAGCGCATCCACTTTGTCGCCCACGAGGTGATCCCCAGGTGGCGCTTGGCCATGATGACCGGGCCTTCGATCCGGGCCGCCACGTTCTCGGGCACGCTGCCGAACACCAGCTGCTGCAGGATGCCCTCCCGGGTCGCGCCGAGCACGGTGAGGTCGTGCTGCCGGGCTTCGTCGATGAGAGCCTGGGCGATGTCGGCACCCTCGATCAGCCTCACCTTGACGGGGATCCCCGCCACCTGCTCCCGCGCCCGGTCCAGGCGCGCCGTGGCTTCGGCCCGGGCGTTCTGGTCCGCGTCGGGCGGAACCACGGTCACCAGATGGAGCATGGCCTCCCGCGAGCGGGCCACCGAGGCCGCCACCTCCGCTGCCAGGACCGCGTGCGGGCCCCCGGCCAGCGGCGCCAGTATCGAACGGACGTGCCCCTGGGCCCGTGAGGCGACCTTCTCGACGAGCACGTCGCAGCGGGCCCGGGTGATGATCCGGTCCAGGTTGCTGCCCAGGACGAACTCGGTCCGCCGCGAACGGCCCCGCCAGCCCATGAGCACGGCGTCGGCCTCCGTCTGCTCGATCGTGTTGAGGATGGCCTGGGACACGTCGTGCCCGATCTTGACGGTCCCGCTCACCGGCACGTCGGGAGCTTCGCCCTCGGCGTACTCGGTGACTTCGTCCACCAGCGTCCAGTGCTCGTCGACGAACCTCCGGCCCTCCTCGAGCGGCGTCTGCCGGGGGACCGTAACCATCGCCATGAGAAGGATCTCCGCGTCCCGGTCTCGCGCCACGTCGATGGCCGTGCGGACCAGCTGGCGCGCGTGGGCCGGGTTGGCGATCGGCACCAGCAACCGCCGCGCCCGACCCGCCATCGCCTGCTTGGTGACCACGCTGGGGGTCTCGGCCTCCATGCGGGCCAGCTCCCGGCCCTCCACGTACGCGTAGTAGACGGCCACCCCGAGGACGAACCAAGCCGCCATGACCGTCAGGGCGACGAAGCCTTCCGAGCCGGAACCGAGTCCCGGTGTGAGCCCGAGAGAGCTGAGGAGGAACGGCGTCAGGACGAGCTGGAGCAGGATGGCCAGCAGCGGCGTGGCCGGTACGAACGGGACCCGGAAGGGGCGCTCCAGCTCCGGCCGGTTCCGGCGCATGGCGATGAGCGCCACGTTCACCATCGAGAACAGGAGGATGAACATCACCGACGAGGAGGCCGCCACGCTCTCGATCGGTAGCGTCATGGCCATCACGGCGATGAGGGCCGAGGAGGCGATGATGGCCACGTGGGGCGCCCGCGTGAGGGCGTGGATCGAGGACATCCCGTCCGGGAGGAGCTTGTCCCGGCTCATCGAGAAGGCGATGCGCGAGGACGCGTACAGGGTCGCGTTCAGGGCGCTCATGGTGGCGGCCAGGCCGGCGATGAGGAGGAGGGGGAGCCCGTAGGGCATGAACTGCCCCGCCGCCTGGATGATTCCCATCTCGCCCAGGTAGCCCAGCACCTGCCACGTGGTGATGCCCACCTGTCCCGTGAGTCCCGCCAGCCCGAGGAGGTGCGGGTTCACTTCGATGCCGCCGATGGCGGCGAACGCCACCAGGACGTAGATGGGCACGACCACCACGAGGGAGTAGAAGATGGCCTTCGGGATGTTGCGGGCCGGGTCGATGATCTCTTCACCCGACTGGACGATGATGTCGTAGCCCTCGAAGGCGACGTAGGTGAAGCCCATCGCTGCGAGCACGCCGCCCATCCCGGTCGCGAAGAACCCGCCTCCTGCCAGGAACTTGGTCGTCCAGCCAGGCTCGCGGATCGTGGCCGCGGTGCCGAAGCCGATGAACAGGCCGAGGATGAGGATCTTGACGCTGGTGACGACGATGCCGGCCTTCCCGGTCTCCTCGGCCCCCCGGTAGTTCACGTAGGCGAAGAGCGCGACCACGAGCCCGGCCAGGATCTTCTCCCAGGCGTGGCGGCTCATGCCCAGGAAGTGGAGGCCCTCCGTCCCCCCGAAGAACAGGATGCCGATGAAGGCCGTGAAGAAGGAGCCGAAGGTGACGGCGTACAGGGCGCAGGCCACGGCCTGGGCGAACCAGTTGGTCCAGCCGGTATAGAAGCCCAGCGGCCGGGGCAGGGACTCGGACACCCAGTTGTAGGCGCCCCCCGAGCGCGGGAAGCTGGCCCCGAGCTCCGCGTAGGCCATGGCCGTGAGGAAGGCCACGGCGGCGTTCAGGGCGAAGGCGACCAGGAGCGCCGGGCCCGCCAAACCCGCGGCGAAGCCGGTGAGGGCGAACACGCCCGCCCCGATCATCGCCCCGATGCCGATGAACGTGACGCTGACCAGGCCCATGTCCCGGGAGAGCTCTCCCTCCCGGGGCGCCCCCGCTTCAGGGCGCTCGCCCGCCTCCCCGCCTGCTGCGTCCGGGCTCACCATAGCCGCAACGATAGGCCCGTCGGACGCCTGCGGCCAGCGCGACGCGGGCCCGTCGACCTGGCCGCGCTCCCGAGGAGCGTCGCGAGCGTCCCGCCTCTCTGGCGTGGGGGGTCCGCACATCGGGGAGCGTATGATCCGTCGGTAGCGGAACGGGCCGGAGCGGACCCGCGTTGGCGCGGTGGGCGCCACCATGGCATCTTCGGCCACTTGCGAAGTGGCACCCGCACTCTGACGCGTGAGCGTCCGGCGGCGTGCCGACGACCCCGGCTGCTTGCACCCTTTCTCACAACCAAATTGTTCACACGTCTGCATTTAGTGACGCGGTCCCGCACCGATCGGCGCGCCGGCTCGGCGAAGGCCGGCGCGAGTGCCAACCGCGCGCAGACTGGACTTTGCGGCCCTCAATCCCTTCCGGGCACGACTCTTCCACCCCACGACGCGCCTTTGCGGCTCTTGACGTCGCCGCGTACCGCTGGGCAGCGTCGCACGGGCGTCCGCGTGACACCCGTTTTTTCCAAATATCTGTTTGCATTCAGCTCGGGCGGCGTCCTCCGCCGCCCGACGCCTGCCGTTTGACGAACGCCGGTTCAAACCGGCGCCGTAGCCGCAGAGGTCGTCGGTCCTCTGCGAAAACGAACGATGTCCACCTTCGATGGGAGTCGTGCATGCGTGGGTGTGTGGTTGAGAAGATCCGACTCCTGTCGCGGTGTGCGCTCATCGCGGGCGCCTCCCTCGCGTTCAGGGCCCCGCCCGCGCGGGCCCAGGGTGCGATCACCGCCTCGCTGGTGACGCCCAACCCGACCCCGTACGTGTCCGACCTCCAGACCCGGCCGAGCTGGGTCATGCTCACGGTGACCAACTCGAGCGGGGAGGACGTGCGGGCGCAGGTCACCGCCTCGCTGAGCCGCAGCGGCGGAGACGTGCTGGTGGCGACGCTCGGCCCGGCGCCGGCGCCGTTCATGACGATTCCGGGCAACGCGGCGGCCCCCGCGACGACGGTGATCACGGCGCCCCGGCTGGCCCCGTGGAGCCAGTTCGCCTATACGGGGGAGGCCGGCCAGCAGATCCACGACACGGGCCGGCTGCCGGATGGGGACTGGACGCTGTGCGTCACCCTGACGGGCCTCGTGGGCACTCAGACCCAGCGGCCCCTGCCCGACGTGACGGCCTGCTCGACCTTCATCGTCCGCTACCCCGAGGCTCCCCAGCTCCTGCTTCCCACGAACGGCAGCGACCTCACGCTTTCGACGCCCGTGTTCCAGTGGACCCCGGCCACGGGCGTGGACGGGGCGTCCTATCGCTTCCGCGTCGTCGAGATGATCCGTGGGCAGACGCCGCGCGAGGCGGTGGAGGCCGACCGGCCCGTGCTGGAGACGACCCTGTACCGGCAGACGGCGCTGGTGTATTCGCCGGCCGCCTACCCGCTGCGGGCCGGAGCCTGCTACGCGTGGCAGGTGCAGTCCGTCAAGCTCCAGGGGAGCGACGTGCAGCCGATCCTGGCCCCGGTGGGCACGAACCAGGGACGCAGCCAGATCTTCACGTTCTGCTACCGTCCGCCCCGCGTGGCCCAGCTCCCCGACTCGCTGCCGTCCGACACGACCGCGGGGCCGGGTATCGCGCTCCGGCTGCCGGCGATGGGCGGATCCGGCGGCGGAGGGCCTCCGGCGTACGGCTCCCGAGCGCGCCGTCCGGGCGCGGGTCTCCAGGCGTCCCAGGGGGCGCCGGCGCCGATCACCGCCACGGGCGACATCACCGCGTACGGCGAGCTGTACGGCCTGTCCGGCACCGGGGGGCAGCCGGCCCGACCAGACCAGACCGGGCGGATCCAGGTCAACACCACCCTGTCCATGGCGAACGGCCTCGTGCAGGTCCCCCTCCAGGCCCTCGTCTCCACCGACCAGGTCAGCTTCCGCCAGGAGATCGACCGGCTCGGGGTCAGCCCGACCTGGCGCGATTACACCCTGCACGCGGGCTACTACACGCCCCGCTTCACCGACCTGACGCTGTCCGACGCCACCCTGCTGGGCGGGGGCGTCGAGGGGCACCCGGGCGGACTCCGCTTCTCGGCCGGCTACGGCCGCGCGCGCCGCTCCATCGCGCCCGACTCCGGTCAGCTCGTGCAGCCCGAATACAGCCGCGTCATGGGCGTGGGCCGGGTGGGCTGGGAGGCACCCTCGGGGCTCCTGGCCGAGTTCACGGTGGTGAGCGCCCGGGACGACCCGAGGTCCCTGGGGCTGTTCGGGGACACGACCTCGGCGGCCTCACCGCAGGAGAACCTGGTCCTCGGCCTCCACGGCAAGGCGCCCATCGCCGAACGGCGCCTGTGGCTCGAGGTCGAGGGGACGCGCTCGACGTACAGGGCGGACCGGCGGGCTATGGGGGACGCGACGGCCGACGTGGCCGGCTCGGTGGGGCTCACCTGGCAGGTGCCGACGTGGTCGGCCGGCGGGAAGGTGACCTACGTCGGGCCGGGCTACCACGCGCTCGGCAACACCCAGCTCCAGTCGGACCAGGTGCGCTACGAGGCCACCGGGCAGCTCCACGAGGGGACGGTCTCCCTGGGGCTCCAGGCCGGGGTGCAGCAGAACAACCTGGACCACACGCTGCAGAGCACGACCAAGCTTCGCGGGATCTACAACTTCACCCTGAGCTGGCAGGCCACGCAGCAGTTCGGCCTGGACGGCAGCGCCAGCAACATCGTGAACGACGTGCAGAGCACCGACCCCATGCTGGCGCTCAAGAACGTGAACCGCTCCTTCGTGCTCACCCCCCACGTGGCCTTCCAGACCGGGCAGGCGCAGAATGTCCTCACCGCATCGGGCACGTGGCAGACGGCCGACAACACGTCGCCCGGCATCACGGGGCTGGAGGACACGCGCACGGGGAGCGCCATGCTCGCCTACACGGTGAGCTTCCCGTCCGGGGTGTCGCTCACCGCGACGGGTACCTTCACACAGGTCGAGGTGGACTCGCTGAAGACGAACCTGACCACGCTGTATCCGGCGCTCTCCTTCCCGCTCGTCCAGGGTCGCCTCAACACGATGCTCGGCCTGCAGTGGACGTGGAGCGGAATCGCGGGCTCGTCCTACGATCATGAGGTGTACCCGCAGCTCAACGCGTCCTTCGCGGTGTCGCCGCGCCAGCAGGTCACCCTGCAGCTCTCCCACCGGCACTACGCCTACGGCGACGCCATGCCGGGCGCGACGTTCAACGAGAACCAGGCGAGCCTGACCTGGAAGTACACGTTCTGATGGGGGGCGCGTGCTGATGGGGCTGATGGGACTGATGGGGCGGACGGCGGCGGGCGCGCGGGCGCGCGGGCGCACGATCGCCCCCGCGGGGCTCGCGTTGGTGGCGCTCGCGGCCGCGAGCGCACTCCCGGGCGGGCCGTCGACGCTGGAGGCCCAGCAGCCCACGATCACGGTGAGCGTGACCGTGCCGCAGCCCTCGGCCGACTGGCAGGCGTGGAGCACGAGCCCGTCCATCGCCATGGTCGTGCTCCAGACCACCCTGCGGCAGCCGATCGCGGTGACCTCCTCCTTCAGGCTCCTCAAGGACGGTCAGCCGCTCGGCGAGGTGCCGGGCAACATCCAGCAGCTCCCCGCCGGGAGCCAGATCCTCAGGACCCCGCAGCTCGCCGCATGGAGCCGCATGCGGTGGAGCGACATCGGGGCCTCCGTGCAGCGCAGCGGAACGCTGCCGGCCGGCGCCTACCAGCTGTGCCTGGACATCATCCCGCCACCGCCGAGCGCGGACATGTCCATTCGTCTCATGACCATCCACCGGTGCGCGAGCTTCACGCTGACGGCTCCGAAGGTCCTGTCCACGCCGCCCATGACCGTCAACCTGCCGCCGCCCCACCTGATCGCGCCCGCCAGCCGATCCGAGTCGCGGCTGCCGCAGCCGACCTTCCAGTGGACGCCCGTGGTGTCGCGCGACCACCCGCGTCCGACCTACGTGCTGCGCATCGCCGAAATGCTCCCCGGGCAGACGCCCGAGCAGGCGCTGAACGCCGGTCGGCCCCTCCTGGACCGCGAGCTGATCGGGCGCACGACCTTCCCCTACCCGGCCTCGGCCCCGAAGCTCGAGCCCGGCAAGACGTACGCGTGGCAGGTGCAGGCGCTGGCCATGCCGAGGGCCGAGGCGGGCGGCGTGAAGCCGCTCGGCATGAATCAGGGACGGAGCGAGATCTACACCTTCCGCCGACCGCCGGTGCGGGTGGCGCGGCAGAAGCCGCAGCCGACGGGTCCCACGGCGAAGCCCGGCCTCCTGTACGACGCCGCGCTGTCCGGTCGGCTCCTGTATACGTTCCAGCCCAACGGCGTACCGAAGCCCCGGCGCGTGTCCACCTACCTGGGCCAGCCTCCGACGGGGACGACCTTCGAGATGCAGGGCCAGCCGGGCGGGGGGCACCCGGTCGGCGGCGGGAAGACGGGTGGCCAGCAGGGCGGCCAGGGGGCCGGCGACCAGTCGGCGCCGTCCGGCGGGCCGGTGCATCTCCAGGACGCTCCGCACACGGACCCCCTCGCGGGCGTGACCGTGCGCCTCCTCGTGCATTACCGGACGGGCGACCGGTGGGTGCGCGGCGGGACGCTGGCGGCGGGCGGCAAGACGTACACGGACAACGGCAAGGTGGTGGCCAGCGCCCGCACGGCGGATGACGGTCGGTTCACCTTCTTCTTCCACGACGACCTGCCGACGGGCCTCATCGCCCTGCACACGACGGTGTCCAGCGGGAGCGGCGAGTTCGGCTTCCACGAGAGCGGCGCGAACCTGGCCCGCTTCTACACCCTCGAGGTCGGGGACCCGCACTACGCGAGCCCCTCCGACGAGCTCGAGAAGGGGCAGGGGGGCACCGGCGACGTGGGCACGCTCGTGGCCCTGGTGCGGAGTTACCGGCTGCAGGTCCGGGTCACACGGGCGGGCACGAAGGCCACGAAGACGGGCCTGCGGGTGCAGCTCCTCCGCCCGTTCCGGGCCGCCGGCGTGCCCGCCAACGAGGGTGACGCGCCGACCCCTCGCGGGAAGTACGGACTGTTCGAGATCATCGGGCAGGGCATCACGGGCAACGACGGCACGGTGACCTTCCGCCACCTGGTCAAGAACGTGGGTCCCGCCGACCGTTACTCGGTGCGGGTGTCCAGCGACCCCAACAACGTCAACGCGCGCTACTACCCGGCGTCCGTCCCGGTCAGCCATTCGATGCCGCTCGACGATCCCGAGGGTTGGGACGACGCCGTGTTCAACGAGGGCTACAGGTCCGACCGGGTCTACCGGGCCGACGTGCCCGTGTCCCCGCAGCCCCCGGAGTACTTCGGGACGGTGATCCGGGCCGACACCAGGAAGCCGGTCCCCGAGGCGCTCATGGTCCTGGTGCAGCACGGCGTGGGAGGCTCGATGATCCTGCATGCCGTGAAGCCTTCGGACGACGGGAAGTTCGTCATCAAGGGCTTCCAGGTGAACCGGAAGTACGTGGTGTACGTGCACGCCCCCGGCTTCCGTCCCGACTCCAACGTGTTCATGCCGGACTCGGGGGTGGCCACCCACTTCGACCACCAGCTCCGGCCCGACGCCACCGTGACGCTCTCCCTGGTGGACGAGAACGGGGCGCCCGTGCCGGGGCGGGTGCGCGTGGGTAGCGGAGCCCAGGTCGAAGCACAGCCGGTGTACGGGAACGACCAGGGCCAGGAGCTGCGGGCGGGCGCCGGTGGAGTGGCGTGGTACACGCGCGGCTCCGGCGGCGCGACGGGTGGCCAGACATCGTCGTCCGGTCAGACTCCGACGTCCGGCCAGGCGCGACGGGCGGGGACGTCGACCTCGGCGGGCGGCATGACGCGGACCGGGAGCGCGGCGCAGGCCGCGAGCTCCGGCCTCGTGCACCTGCAGGCGTACCGCGTCACCCTCCCCGCGGCCTCGGGCACGCGGACCGTGCACGTGGACGCGGGGCCCGATTACTTCCCGACCGACACCACCCTGACGATCCCGAAGGGGGCCTCGGACCTCGGCCGGGCGGTCGTCTACCTGCGCATGCGGCGGCTGCACGTGAAGGTGGTCGCCCTCGAGAAGGCGCCCGCTCCGCCAGCGGGCCGGAGGCGGCCGACCCGGGGCGGCATGCGCATCATGCACGTCACCAGCGGCGCCTCGGAGTCCCCGATCGAGGGGGCGGTCGTGAGCCTCCCGGACGAGCCCGGCCAGCTCTCGGCCACCACGGACGGCTCGGGAGACGTCACCTTCGAGTGGAAGGCGACCTCGCCCGACTCGATCGCGCAGGTGACGGTCCGAATCGAGCCGCCGGCCGGCTCGGACTTCACGAACGCCTCCGCCCAGGTTCCGGTGCCTGAGAGCCGCACGCCCCGCACCTCGGTCCTGGGACTGCTCCGGGGCGCCACCGTGCAGGGGACGGTGTACGCCGGCGCCGGCACGGACTCGATCGTGGCCGGGGCGCGGGTGTTCATCCCCGGGGCGGGCCCGGGCGGGATCGACCTGTCGGACTCGACGGACGCCAAGGGCCACTACGCCCTGCACGGAGCGCCGGCCGGGGCTCACTGGGTCCGGGCCGGGAAGGCGGGCTCGCACTTCACGGGTGACTCGGCCCGCGTGGCGGCGAAGGCGGGAGCGTCGGCGACGCAGGACTTCCACCTGACCGGGGTGGACGGCCTTCCCACGTCCCTCCTCGGCCTCGCGATCGAGGTCCAGAGCTACACGAAGACGGCGCAGGGCGCGGTCCTCAGCGGCCGGTTCACCGACGTGCCCGGCAACGACGCCTTCGCTCCCCGGACGCAGGGGCTGACTCTGGCGTTCGACAGCGTGACCGTGACCGGCCAGGGCAAGGACGCCGCCCCGGCCGGCGGCACGGTGCACGTGGTCGACAGCGACCTGCCGCTCTCCCTGTATGGGACCTACCTGGTCCGGCAGCACGCGGAGGGCGGCCTGACGGTGGAGGACCGGGGGCAGGGGCAGGGGGTGGTGGTCGGCCCGGCGCAGCTCCTGTCGGGCTCCTTCTCCCTGACCACGGCCGAGCTCACGTTCGACGACTCGCTCTACCTGCTGGAGCCCGGCGCGGCGGGCGCGGCCGCCGCCCGGGTGGCCACGCTCGAGGCCGGCGGCGCATCGCCGGCCCCTTCCGGCGGCTACGGGATCGGGACCTCGCAAGGGGGCGACGCCGGACTCACGCTGTACGGGTTCGGGGCCGACGCGGCGGCGGCCTCCTCGCGCCTGGCGCCCAAGGCGCTCACCCTCGATGCGACCCTCCACACGGCGATCCCGGGCGTGAAGGACCTGGCGATCCACGTGCCCGACCTCACGGTGACGCCCGGTCAGGGAGCGGGCGCCGGCCTGCAGCCGGCCAAGGGCGACCAGGCGCTGTCGCTCTCCCTGGGCGCGTGGACGCTGGAGGCGCCGAGCTGGTCCCTCGGAAAGGGGCGGCTGCACCTGGTGCAGGGCGTGGTGCGCGTCCCCATGATCCAGGGACGTCCCAACAGCGACATCGATTTCCCGTTCACGGGGCTCGAGGTGACCCCCACCGCGCTGGAGGGCGGATCGTTCGGCGGCGGCCCCCTCCTCCTGGGCGGGTTCGTGCCCCTCCAGGTGAAGGGCGGGGTCACCTTCGTGCGCGACACGCCGACGGGCCCATGGAAGCTATTCGGGGACGGCGGCACGATCGCGGCGCTCCCGGGCATGGCGTCCACCGACGAGATCCACGTGCAGAGCTTCGACTTCCTCTCCAACGGGAAGAAGAGCTTCTCGATGGAGCCGGGGACGTCGGTGCGGCTGTACGGCACGGGGGACCTGGCGATCTCGAACCTGGGGATCACCGAGTCGTCCGTGAGCTTCGCGGGTGGGCTCGACCTCCACGTCCCGGGCCTGGACCCGCAGGCCGTGGTCGTCGACTACACGCGTCCCGCGTCCGGCCACGCGCCGACCTTCAAGTTCAACCCGATCGACATCCAGCCCTTCGACATCGGTGGCGCGAAGGTGTCGGTGCACCAGGGGACCCTCGACGCCTCCGGCTTCCAGGGCAATGGGACCGTGTCGGTGCCGGGCAAGTTCACCGTCGCCTCGCACTTCACTCGCTCGCCGCTCGGTCCGAACCAGAAGATCGAGGCGCTCCCGCTCCCGCACGCGACCCTCGATGTGGGACAGGTGGCCATCTCGAAGCTCCAGGGCGGGGCGAAGGTGGCGGCAGGCAAGTGGGCCACGGACTACCAGGGCCACATGGACGTGGGCGGCCAGGTGTCCGGCGACGTCACGATCGGCGTGGAGGGGACCGACGTCACCGCGGGGACGGGCGGGCTGGCGGTCAAGAACATTCCGACCCCGTTCGGGAACATGGCGATCACCATGAACTTCCCTGAGCAGCGGCTCGAGGGCTCGGTCCAGATGGACAAGGACATCGCCGCCGGCGCGCACGTGAAGGGCACCACCGAGATGGTCATCAGCGGCAAGCCTTCCGACCGCTACTGGTACCTGTTCACCGGGGCCGCGTTCTCGCTGAAGACGCCACACATGTCGGGCACGGCGGCCCTCCTGATCGGCTCGGCGACCCTGAAGGCGGATCTCCTGGCCCGCTACGCCAAGTATGGCCGCCGGCCGGTGCCGGCCCAGTTCCACGTGATCAACGGATTCTTCATGGAGGGCGAGGTGTCGATCCCGGTGCCGATCTGTCCCAACGGCGCCTTCGACATCGGGGTGGCTAGCGTCGAGGTGTGGTGCAACGTGTGGGGCGACGTACGGCTGGGGGCCAATTTCCAGCAGGCCAACACCTACTTCGTGGGCGTCGGGGCGGGGATCGACGCGGGCATCAAGGGCGGGGTGGGCATGGGGCTGTGCTTGCACGTGGCGGCGGAGGTGAAGGCGGGCCTGGACGGGGAGGGCGCCTACCGGAGCGATGGCGCCTGGTACGCCCGGGGCGACGCCAACCTGGACCTGAACGGGAGCGCCTCCTACGGGGTCGGCCTGGACGACGTGTGCCTGGACCACACGACCAGCGTCCACATCGGGCTGGGCGCGGAGGCCCAGCTCGGCTACGACTGGGCCCGGAACGTGGGGCCGCACGCGAAGGTGTACTTCCGATGAGGACAGGGCGGGGGACAGCGCGGGGGATCGGCGTGTCGCGCGCGGCCGGGCGCGGAGCAGGGCGCACGGCCGCGCGCCGCAGGCGCGTGACCGCGGCGGGGATCGCCCTCGTCGGGGCCCTGGCCGCGGGCGCGGCGGCCCCGGCCCGACTCGCCGCCCAGAGCGCCACGGCCGCGCGGGCGGGCGACACGATCGCGTTCGCGAGCCCGCGTGGCGCGTACGTGTGGATGAAGGGCACCGTGGTGTCGGCGGCCCACCCCGTGGACGGCGTGGTGGCGCACCGGCTGGAGCGCTCGCGTCCGGGGGCATCCTGGGAGAAGGTGGCCGACGTGAGCGCCGTGCCCGACGCGCGCAGCTTGTTCGCGCGGCTCGACTCGGCCACGAGCCGCGCCGTCGTCCGGTCGCTGGGCCAGAAGGACGAGGCGAGCGCCTGGAACTACATCGTCCGGAACCCGCGGGCCGACTCCCTGGCGGCGATCCTCGGAAACGACGACGTGCGTCTGGCGCTCGGCCTCTACGGTCTCGATCCGTCGCCCCGGAACGGCGAGACGTGGCGCTACCGGGTGAGCGACGTGGACGCGGACGGGGCCGTCTCCCACCCCGTGGTGTCGAACCCGGTGAGCTTCCCGGCCCGGGCGAGCTTCGATTCCGTACATGTGGCCGACAGCCGGGGCGCCGACTCGGTGGTCGTGGTCCGCTGGTACGTGGGCGACGTGGGAACCCGCGCCAAGACGGTCGAGATCTGGCGGCGCGCGGGACGGACGGGCGAGTTCGAGGAGGTCGACTCCGTGGCGGTCAGCATCCTGGCCGGGGACTCGCTCCTGGCGCGGAGCGAGGACCGCGACGTGACGCCGGGCGCGATGTACCAGTACTACGCGGTGCCGAGAGACCTGTTCTTCAACGTTGGCGCCCCCAGCGACACCGTGAGCGTGTACACGGTGCCGCTGGCGGGGGCCGTGCTCCCCGACTCGATCGAGGCTCGCGGCGTGGACACGCTCGGGATCGTGCTCACCTGGCGCGTGGCCGACCCGGACCGTATCCGCACCGTGCAGCTGTTCCGCTCGACCTCCCAGGACACGGGCTACGTCCAGATCGCCGAGCTCCCGCCCGCGACCGACCGGTTCGTGGATGCGCAGGTCGAGCCGATGAAGATGTACTACTACCGCCTCGGCATGACCGGCCTGCGCGGCACGGTCTCGCCGCGGACCGCGGCCGTTTTCGGCTACTACCGGCCCGCGCTCGCCCCGTCGCCGCCCCTGGCCGTGCGGGCCGACACCACGGCCGGAGGATTCCGAGTCGCATGGACCCCGGCGGGGGACCCCGACCTGTCGGGATACCGGGTGTACCGCACCGACGCCCCGGTGGATACGCTCACCGACGCGACGGCCATGCGGCTGGTCAGTCCCCTGCTCCCGCCCACCGACACCCTCTTCGTGGACAGCGCGGCCGGGCTCGGATCCGGACGCCAGTACACGTGGGCCGTGCGGGCCGTGGGCCCGGGGGGACTCGAGAGTGGCTACTCCAACCCCGCCTCCGCCTCGCGAACGTCCGTGGCGCCCGTCGCGGCTCCGACCGGACTGTCCGGCTACGCCGACGCCCGCGGGGTGGTGCTGGCGTGGACCGACATGTCCCGGACGGACCCCCTGGTGGACGGCTACCTGGTGCTGCGGGAGGCGGCCGGCGCGGACCGGGGCGAGCCGGACACGGCGCGGAACGGATCCGCCGGCAAAGCCGTGTCGAGCTGGGACACGCTCAACTCCCGGCCGCTGGGCCGCCTGGAGAACGGGTACCGGGACACCACGGCCGTGCGGGGCGCGTGGCGCTACGCCGTCGTGTCCGTGCGCGTGGATGGCCAGCGGAGCGGGCCCTCCGCATCCGTGCGCGTGAGCCGGGAGCCCGCCCCGCCCCCGCCGCCGCCGGGCTTCCGCGTGCAGGCGGACAGCGCCGGCATCGTCCTGGCCTGGGACCCGATGGCCGACAGCGCCGCCAGGGTGCGGGTGTACCGCTACGAGCGCGGTGGTCGGCCGGCGCGCGTCGCCGAGGTCGGCGCCGCCGAGCTCGAGTACCTGGACCGGGACGCGCTGCCGGGCCACCGGTACTGGTACTACGTGGCCACGGTGTCCGCCGGCCTGGAGGGGCCGCGCAGCGAGGAGCGCACGATCCGGAGGTAGCGGACCGGGACGGACCGGACCCGCGTTGGCGCGGCGGGCGCTGCCATGGCATCTTCGCCCACTCGCGAGGTGGCACCGGGACCCTGACGCGTGAGCGCCGGCCGACGTGAACGACACCAACCCTCCCACGCCCTCGCCCGGTCCCGGGCCCGCCGGCGGGGAGCCCCTCGTCCCACCCGCGCCGCGCCGTCGGGCGAGCTACGACCGCTCCATCGTGAAGGGCCCCCTGACGCCGGCCGTGTGGCGGCTGGCGTGGCCCACGATCCTCCAGAACATGATCGGCGGGATGCAGGGGATCGTCGATCACGTCATGGTCGGCCACTACGTGGGCTACACGGGCAACGCGGCCATCGGGGTGAGCTGGCAGATCTACCTGGTCGTGGTCGTGTTCATCTCGTCGCTGTTCATGGGGATGAGCGTTCTGGTGGCGCGCTTCGCCGGGCGCGGCGACCACGACATGGTGGACCGCACGGTCTACCAGGCCTTCCTGCTCGCGGCAGGACTGGCGGTCGGGGTGCTGGCGCCGATCGGGTACTTCCTGGCTCCCAAGCTCCTCGTGCTGGTCAACGCCGCCCCCGAGGTGCAGGTCGAGGCGCTGCCCTACCTGCGCATCATGTTCGTGTTCAGCTTCGGCATGCTGATCTTCTTCATGCTGGGCGGGGCGCTGCGCTCGGCGGGCGACGCACGCACGCCGCTCCGGCTGGGCGTGGTGCTCACGGTCATCAACATCGTTCTCAACGTGATCCTCATCGCCGGGCTGGGTCCGGTGCCCGCGTTCGGAACGGCTGGCGCCGCCATGGGCACGGTGATCGCGTCCGGCGGCGTGGCCGCGTTCGCGCTGTGGCGGCTGGCGAAGGGCGGGTGGGTGGTCGGGTTCCCGAGCGGCGGCTGGAAGGGGCCGGACCGGGCCATCATCCGCGAGTTGTTCCGGTTCGGGCTGCCGGCGGGGATCCAGGGCATCGCCATGAACATCGGCGGCCTGATCTTGCTGGCGTTCATCGGCTCCCTGCCCGAGAGCGCGGCCGCCCAGGCGGCGTACGCGGTCTCCTACACGCAGCTGTTCTCGTTCATCACCTGGACCTCGTTCGGACTCCGGGGCGCCGCCGCCGCCGTGGCGGGCCAGAACCTGGGTGCCGGCCAGCCCGATCGCTCGGCGGCCGCCGTGCACGTGGCCGCCCGGATCGGGGTCGCCGGAGCCCTGATCTTCGGCTCCATGTTCCTGCTCATTCCGCGCGAGCTCCTGGGCTTGTTCGGACTGAACCAGCCGGAGGTGGTGCGCCTCGGCGTGCAGCTCCTCCACGTGCTGAGCGTGTCCGGCCTGTTCATCGCCGTGGCGCTCACCTACACGGGCGGCCTGCAGGGCACGGGGGACACCAAGAGCCCGCTGTACATCTCGATCGCCTCACAGCTGGTGATGCCGCTCGGCATCTGCCTGGTTCTCCAGCAGATGGGCATCCTGTCCGCGCTGCACATCTGGTACGCGATCCTGGCCGGGCACATCACGCGCTGCGTGCTCAGCGTGGCGCGCTTCCGGCAGGGGAAGTGGCGCACCATCGCGGTGAGGGTCGGGGACTAGGGGGGGCAAAGAACCACGAGCCCGAGCCGCATCGTCGAGTCGATCCGGCGGGCGCGGGCGGCGCGCCCGGACCTAGAGCTCCACGGCGGCGCTGGCGCGGGCGAAGCGTGGATCCTCCAGCCTGAACCCGTCCGGATCCGTGCCTCGCACGAGCGCCAGGTGGTAGGTGAACAGCTGGAGCGCCACGATGCAGGCCAGCGCTCCGAGCGGCTCCGGCAGGGTCGGCACGGTGATGCACGGCGCATCGGCACCGGCCACCGTCTCCGCCGTCTCGTCCCCGACCACCAGGAGGGAAGCGCCGATCGTCCGGACGGCATCGGCCAGCTCGCGGGTCCGCGCCTGTCCCGGGCCCGAGGGCGCGACGAGGACGAACAGGTCCTCCGCCTCGGCGCACTGGAAGGGCCCGTGCAGCAGGGTCTCGGTCGCCATACCCTCGGCCTGGAGATAGGAGGTCTCCTTGATCTTGAGGGCGATCTCCCGGGCGGCGGTGGCCGCCGGCCCCCCGCCGGCCAGCCAGATCCTGCGTCGGCCGGCGTGTGCACGGGCCATGGCGTCCATTCGGTCCTCCAGGCCGAGAGCCGCTTCGAGTGCGGCGGGAACACTGCGCTCGGGCAGGTCGTCGGCGACGCCGCCGAACCTGGACGCCAGCGCGGCCAGAGCCGCGACCGAACCGGTGAAGCTCACCGTGTGCGCGGAGGATCGCTCCCCGGGCACGGTCCGAAACACCACGTCCGCGTCCGCATCGTCCCCGCCGTTCTCTCCGGTGATGAGCGCGGTGGGAGCGGCGGCTCGCCTGGCCCGGGCCAGGGCGGCGCGCGAGTAGCGCTTCGTGCCCCGGTGACTCACCACGATCACCGCGTCCGCCGGTGACAGGTCGGGGCCGTACAGCGCGAAGTCGAAGGCGCGCCACGCCCGTACCGACGCTCCGACGCCGGCCTCGCGCAGCAGGTGCTCCCCGAGCTCGGCCGCGTGGAAGGAGGTCCCGGTGCCGGCCAGGTGCAGGCGTTCGCAGCCGCTGGCGATCTCCGCAAAGCGCTCCGCCGGCTGCGGGGCCTCCCGCGCGACCCGGGCGAAGACGGCCGGCTGGGCCCGGATCGCGTCATACATGTGATAGGGGTGGGACGACCGTGGATCCCGGTCACCCGGCCCGGCCCGACCTCCGTCCTGGGCAGACATGCTCGCTCCTCCCGGTCGCTCTCCGGTCTGTCTCCGCCACGCGGGCACCGACGCAGGACCATAGCGCGGCGAGGGGCGGGCGTCATGGGGTGCGTCGGGATGCGGTGGACCTCAGGCGCCCGCTCGCCTACCGTGGGAACATGCTACCGGACCGCCGGCCCGTGTCGCCAGGTGACCTGGCGTGAGCCTGTTCGAGATCATCGGAGCGCTCCTCGCGCTCACGGCCGCGCTCGCCTACGTGAACGAGCGCCACTTCCACCTCCCGATCTCGATCGGGGTCACGCTGGGCGGCCTGGTGACCTCGCTGGTGCTCCTCCTGGTGGCCGGCCTGGCGCCGGAGCGCCAGTGGCTCACCGGTCTCCTGGCGCACATCGACTTCGAGAAGGTGTTCCTGGAGGGACTCCTCGGCATCCTCCTGTTCGCGGGCGCCCTCGAGGTGGACCTCGAGGAGCTGATGCGGGTGCGGACGCCGGTGCTCGTCCTGTCGATCGTGGGGACGCTGCTCTCCACCCTGGTCGTGGGCACGGCGGCCTGGGAGCTCCTGCGGATCCTCGGTCTCGGCATCCCCTTCCTGTGGGCGCTCCTGTTCGGGGCCCTCATCTCGCCCACCGATCCGATCGCGGTCATGGGACTCCTCTCCGACGCGGGGGCGCCGAGCGAGCTCTCGACGCTCATCACCGGGGAGTCCCTGTTCAACGACGGGGTGGCGGTGGTGCTGTTCACGATCGTCCTGGGCCTGGTCACCGGCGAGCACGGCGCCTCGGTCCTGGCGGCGGGCCGGCTCTTCCTGGAGGAGGCGGTGGGCGGGGTGATCTACGGTCTGGGCCTCGGGTGGGCAGCTTACTACTTCCTGCGGCGGGTGGACGAACCCACCACCGAGATCCTGGTCACCGTGGCCGTCACCACGGCTGGCTACGCGCTGGCCAACCGAATCGGGACCTCGGGACCGCTGGCCATGGTGGTGGCCGGGCTCCTGGTCGGGAACCACGGGCGCATGTTCGCCATGTCGGAAGGGACGCGCGAGCGGCTCGACAACTTCTGGATCGTCCTGGACCAGATCCTGAACGCCCTCCTGTTCGTCCTCATCGGCCTCGAGGTGCTGATCCTTCCTGTGCGGGCCTCGTGGCTCGTGGCGGGCGCGCTCGCGATCCCGCTCATCCTGGGGGCGAGACTCCTGTCCGTATACGTGCCCATGCGCTTTCTGCCCATCCGGCCGGAGCTCGGGCCCTACGCGATCCGCGTCCTGACCTGGGGCGGACTCCGCGGCGGCATCGCCATCGCCTTGGCGCTGTCCCTGCCGGTCGGTGGGGAGCGGGGGCTCCTCCTCCTCATCACCTACGTGGTCGTGGTCTTCTCCATCCTCGTCCAGGGGCTCACCATCAAGCGGGTGGCGCGCGGGGCGAGTCTCCTGCCCTCTCGCGTTCTGGAGGATGGGTAAGGCGGGACGGTCCGCGGCCGGGTCGCCGGACCAAGCGGCGCCGACTCTCGCGAATCACACGATGCGTGGTGATCTTCGACATCTTGCGAGGCCAACGCGAAGGGGCGAGACTTCGCGATCCCCGTGACGCAGGGGGTTTCGGCCCTCCCCTCACAGGCACGGAAGCTGAATTCCCTTCGCGTTCGATGCCCGGTTGCCGCCGTTCCAGCGTCTTCGATTCCGGAGTTCGTTCATGAGGCGACGGATCCCCCGCCGACAGGTGCTGCTCCTCGCGTTGCTCGCTCCCGCGGCCGCCGCGTGCAGCGGCGGCAAGTCTGTCACCGGCACCGGCGCGGCGAGCAACCCGCCCGCCGAGCCGCAGGTGGCCTCGGTCACCGTGAGCCCGGCCGTCGACACGCTCGTCTCGATCGATGACTCCGTGACCTTCTCGACCACGTTGAGGGACCCGGCGGGGAACGTGATCTCGGGAGGGAGCGTCGCCTGGTCGTCCACGGAGGCCGCCGTGGCCACCGTTTCCTCCAGGGGCACGGCCACCGCGAAGCAAAACGGCACCACCCGCATCGTCGCGTCGATCTCCGGGAAGGCGGACACCGCGGTGCTGGTGGTCGAGCAGCGGACCGCGCGGGTCGCGGTGAGCCCCGACAGCGCGCGCGTCTCGGCCCCGGGCGACACGGTACGCTTCACGGCCGAGCCGCAGGACGCGAACGGCCACGCGGTGGGCGAGGTAAAGGTCGACTGGTCGGCCTCGGACACGAGCGTGGCCACGGTCGACAGCACCGGGCTGGCGACGGCGAAGGCCCTGGGCCGGGTCGAGGTGACGGCGGCCGCGGCCGGAAGCGGAGTCTCCGGGACGGGAGTGTTCCGCGTGGCGTCGCTCGGCACTCCGCAGGTCCAGTCCGTGAGCCCCTCTCCCATCCAGGAAGGCCAGACGGTCACGATCACGGGCCAGAACTTCGACCCGGTGGCCGCGGGTGACAGCGTGAGCATCGACGGCGTGACGGCAGTGGTGACGTCCGCGTCCTCGACATCGCTCCAGGTCACGGTGCCCACCTACGACTGCCTGCCGGCCCGCTCGGTCGACGTGCGCGTGGCGACGGACGGAGGCGCCTCGCAGGCGACCAGCGGCCTCGAGCCGGCGCAGGCGTCGGTGTCGCTGGGCGTGGGCCAGCAGGCCGTGCTCACCGACCCGGCGAGCTTCTGCCTGCAGTTCGGGGCCTCCGCGGCGTCGGAGCGCTACATCGTCGGCGTCCAGTCTCTCTCCTCGTCGGTCTCGAGCCTCACGAGCGTGCGGATCACCGGCGAGGCCGCCGACGGCATCGGGGCCGCCAGCGTGGCCCGCGCCTCGGTGGCCACGAGGGTGGTGCCGGGGCGGACGAGCGGTGGGTCGTGGCCCCGGCCTCCTTCCTGGCTCGCGGCGCAGCGCCGGGCCGAGATGCAGATCCGAGCGTGGGAGCGGACCCACCTGGATCCGCACCTGTCGATCCCCGCTCTGGGAGCGTCGTCGGGCGCACCGCCGGCCCGCTTCTCGGTGAGCGGGAGCGTCGCGGTGGGCGACACCGTGGCCCTGCGCGTGCCGGACTTCAGCGGAGACGGCTGCAGCGGCTACACGGCCGTCGGCGCGAGCGTGCGGGTCATCGGACAGAAGGCGATCATCGTCGCCGACACCTCCAATCCGGCCAACGGCTTCACCCAGGCCGATTACCAGAACCTGTCCGACCAGCTCGACGCCCAGATCTTCTCCACCGACGAGCAGTATTTCGGGAACCCCGGGGACATCGACCACAACGGCCACATCGTCGTCCTGTTCACCAGGGCGGTGAACAACGAGGACATCGGCGTCGCCGGCTCCTACCTGCTCGGCTTCGTGTTCTCGGGCGACTGGTATCCGCGCGCCTCGGCCACCCGAGGCTCGTGCGCCTCCAGCGACGAGGGGGAGATCTACTACGGCCGCGTGCCGGACCCGAACGGCACCGCCGGCGACAGCGTGGTCAAGTCGACGCGGGTGCAGGAGCTGTCGCGGGCGCCACAGATCATGGGGCACGAGCTCACGCACCTGATCCAGTTCGGGCGCCGCTTCGCGGCGGGCCTGGGCTGGATGGGATCGATCGTCATGGAGGCGCAGGCCACCCTGGGCGAGGAGGTGGTGGGGCACGCCGAGACGGGCCACATGCCCTACCAGAACCTCGGAGCGGACGTGATCTTCGCCACGACGGGGGCGGACTCGGTGGCCTGGTACCTGAACAAGTTCGCCGACCTGGCCGACTACTTCGGATTCGCGGGCTCGGCCGGCCGCACGGACGGCGCGCCGGAGCAGTGCGGCTGGTGGCAGAGCGACCCCTCGCCGTGTAAGGCCCGGTCGCTGTGGTACGGGGTCGGCTGGAGCTTCCTGCGCTGGGTGTCCGACCAGTACGGGCCCGGCTATCCGGGCGGGGAGCAGGGCCTCCAGCAGAGCCTGATCGCCGACCCGGGCACCGACCTCCAGACCGTGGCCGCCGTGGTGGGAGTCCCGGTACCGAGCCTGATGGCGCGGTGGTCGGCGGCCCTGTACGTGGACGACCGGGTCGCCACGCCCGATCCGGCCCTCACCTTCTCGAGCTGGAACCTGTACGACTTCGAGCAGCACACGGTCGCGGCTGCCCACCTCCAGCCCACGCCGGAGACCTTCGCGGACTGGACGACGACCGCCGATGTGCGGGCGAGCTCGACCGCCTACGTGGCCGTGGACGGCAGCGGACGGCCCGCCACGGCGGTCCGGGTGCGGGACCCATCGGGGAACCCGCTCCCGGCCTACATGCAGGTGTGGGTGGTGCGGATGCGGTGACGCGGGCGGAAACCCGGGCGCGCTGTCGGCCGTAAGGAGGGCACAGCTCACCCGGACGGAGGTCGCCCGACATGCGTGTACTCCCGTTCCTGGCCCTCGCCTCGGTCCTCGCCTGCCTGCCCATCCCGGGGCGGGGCCCGTCGCCGTCCCGACCGGGCGCCCGCACGACCATCGACACGATGGTCGACGTCGGGGGGCACCGGCTCCACCTCAGGATCCGACGTGGGAGCGATCCCGTCACGGTCCTGTTCGAGGCCGGGGGCGCGGCCGACCTGAGCGCCTGGGCCGACGTACCGGAGCGCCTGGCGGTGCGCACCGGCGCGACCATCGTCGCCTACGATCGCGCGGGCCTCGGCTGCAGCGAACTCGGGCCGGACAGCCTCACGCCCCGTGCGGAGGTCGCGGACATCCGCCGGGCGCTGGACCGGGTGGGCGCGCCCTCCCGTACCGTCGTCGTGGGTCACTCCTACGGAGCCATGCTCGCCCTGGCACACGCCGCCCTGTTCGCCGGCCGCGTCTCGGGCCTGGTCCTGGTGGACCCGATGAACCCCCGGTTCGTGGCGCGGGAACGGGCCTTCCTGCGCGGCACGGTTCCCGACACGACCGATCCGCAGACGGACCGGAGACGCGTGATCCGCCGCATGAGCCGTACACTCTCGGCCTTCTCCGCGTGGCTGGGTGACCGGGAGCCGGAGCTGGCGGTGTCGATGGTCATCGTGAGCGCGGGGAAGGACTGGTGGGGGACCCCGGCGGTCGACGCGGCGTGGCGTCGAAGCCACCGGGCCATGGCGGCGGCCTCGTCCGATCGGCGGCGCGTCGTGTCCGAGGGCTCCGACCACGACATTCCCCACGAGGACCCCGGCATCGTCGTCTCGGCCATCCTCGGTGTGCTGACCGGGACGGCCGCGGCGCCCTGACCCCGGCCGCGCCGCCCACTCTTGCCTCGCGGCAGCGCCCGCCCCCACGATGCCGGCCCATTTCCCCGGACCGGAGGCGCGAGGCGTGCGAGTGGCCGAGGCGGTCGGCAGGGCGCTGGTCGGGCTCGGCGTCGAGCACGTGTTCGGGGTCGTAGGGAGCGGCAACTTCGAGGTCACCGAGGCGCTGCGGGCGGCCGGCGCCACCTTCGTGGCCGCCCGCCACGAGTGCTCCGCCGTGTGCATGGCGGACGGCTACGCCCGGGTCTCCGGACGGCCGGGGGTGGCCAGCGTGCACCAGGGCCCCGGCCTAACCAACGCCGCCACGGGCCTCGCGGAGGCCGCCAAGTCCCGGACGCCCCTTCTCCTCCTGGCCGGCGACACGTCGGCGGCCGCCGTGCGCTCCAACTTCCGCATCGACCAGGACGCGCTGGCGCGCTCGGTGGACGCCGTGCCGGAGCGGCTCCACTCGGCGGGCAGCGCCCTGGAAGACGTGGCGCGCGCCTGGCGGCGGGCCGTCGAAGGGCGGCGGGCGGTGCTCCTCAGCCTCCCCCTGGACGTGCAGCGGGCCGAGGTCCCGCCGGGAGCGACGCTCCCGGCGTGGCGGTCTTCGGCGCCGACCGCGCCTTCGGCGCCGGCCGTGCAGGCGGCGGCGGACCTGGTCGAGGCGGCGGAGCGGCCGGTCCTCCTCGGCGGCCGGGGCGCCGTGCTGGCGTCCGCCCGCGGGCCCCTCGAGGCGCTGGGTGACCGAATCGGCGCCCTCCTGGCCACCTCGGCCAACGGCAACGGCCTGTTCGCCGAGAACCCGTGGTCGGCCGGCATCTCGGGCGGATT
>Ga0307440_1000200_pt1 | contig 27889 bp, 24 predicted proteins | sample SalMarWE160410MG_FD_202150 | JGI IMG/M metagenome (GOLD analysis project Ga0307440, IMG submission 202150) | Salt marsh sediment microbial communities from the Plum Island Ecosystem LTER, Massachusetts, United States - WE1604-10 | ecosystem: Environmental > Aquatic > Marine > Intertidal zone >...
TGCCCTCCCTCCTCCACCCAGCACCCGTACTGCTGGCCGCCAGTCAGTGGCGGGAGCGAGGTCGCGATCGCCACCAGCTCACCGTCGGTCGCCGACAGCACGATCGAGCCCGAGGCCCCGGGTGCGGCCGCCGTGGCCGTGAGCGGCACCCGCCTGGCGTCCGCCTGGCCATGGATCCGGGCTGCCGTGGTTGCCGTGTCGCTCAGGATCGTGATCTCCGCGTCGCGATCGGCGATCGTCCGGTCCCGGCTGCCGGCACCCGCAAGGTAACCCGCACCCGCACCCGCACCCGCGGCCACGATCACGACCGCAGCCGCAGCCGCAGCCAGCCGGGTCCAGCGACGCGGCAGGCGGCGATCGGCGGCCGGGCGCTGGACGGCGGTGGGGCGAGCTCCGGCGACGACCGCCGGCTCGCCCGTGCCGGGTGCCTGCATGACCGGGCTGGTGGCCGCGACGGTCGGTCGAACGTCGGTGATGGGGGCACCTGCACGCGCCCCGGCGGCCATGCCAACGTCGCCGGCCATGCCGACCTCGCCTCGCTGCCGCCCGACGGCGCGCACGAATGCCAGCGTGCGGGCGCGCAGCTCCGGATCGGGCTGGGCCTGGATCGCCTCGCGCGCGATGGTTGCCATCCGCTGGATCCGGGTCAGCTCGGCCGCGCAGTCGGGACAACCTGCCAGGTGCCCAGCGAGGGCCGCCGCGTCCGGCGTGTCGCCGGCCATCAGGCGATCCAGCCCGTCCGGCTCGACGGCCGCGATCTCGATCTGTTCCAGCGCCTCGGCGTGCTCCATCACCATCCATCTCCCGGCCCGGTGGCCCGGGATCCAGCCTCTCTCGTCCCCTCGTGCTCGAGCGCCGCCCGGAGGTGCGCAAGCGCGCGTCGGGTCCGCGTCTTCACCGTGCCCAGCGGCCACTCCAGCCGCTCGGCGATCTCGGATTGGGTGAGGCCTTCGCGGTAGGCCAGCAGGATGACCGCACGCTCGACCTCGGGCATCGACGCCAGCGCTGCCTGGACGGCAGCCCTGACGTCACCGGCCTCGGCAACCGCCTCGGGCCCAGGATCCGGCACCGCGCCCCCGATCACGGCTGCGCCGTCACCGAGCCGGTCGATGTCCGGCTCGGGCGCGTCGGCGTCGCCGGAGACGCCAAGCGAGACGAGCGGCGGCCGGCGGGCTGCGGCCCGGATCCGATCCACCGTCCGGTTTCGGGCGATGGCGCGCAGCCAGGTCGCCAGCGATGCGACCGCGGGGTCGAACAGCTCGGCCCGGTTCCACAGCGCGAGGAACGTCTCCTGCACGACCTCCTCGGCAAGCTGCCGATCGCCGGTCAGCCGCAGTGCCACGGCGTGGACGCTGTCGACGTGCCGGTCGTAGAGCACCCCCAGGGCCGCCTCCGAGCCATGGGCCACCGCCCGGACGAGCGCGGCCTCCTCGGAATCGCCTGACGGGTGCTCCGCCATCGCCTACGTTCTCGGCGGTCGATCGGTTTCCGCGGCCGGCTCCGGCTCCTGGCCGAGCGGGAGCGGCCGGCCCTCGAAGCCCGTGGTGAACACCACGTCCGTCTCGGTCGAGAACACGTGCTTCGTCGTCTGCACCCGGCGCACCACGTCACCCAGGTGGTTCATGTCACGGGCCCGGATCTTGAGCAGGTAGTCGGCCTCGCCGGCCATGTGGTGGCACTCCTCGATCTCGGCGATCTGAGCGAACTCCGGTGTGAGGTCGATCGCGACCGTCCCTGGAGCCTGGGTCACCCACGTGAACGCGAGCGCCGTCAGGCCGACAGAGCCGGGATCCACGATCGCCGCGTAGCGCCGGATGACACCTCGGCCCTCGAGCTTCTTGACCCGCTCGTGCGCCGACGGACCGGCCATTCCGACGTCCGCTCCGAGGTCCGCATACGAGCTTCTTCCCTCGGTCTGGAGGATCTCCAGGAGACGAGCGTCAGTCTCACTTAGGTTGGCATTCTTGGCCATCTAGTACCTATTCATCAGGCCATTTGGCCACACTACCCTCACATCGTAAGGTACAATGCAGATCGCAGGGGCATCGGGACGCCGACCCCGCCGGATCGTTCGGCGGGACCAACAACGGTCCGCGGCAGTCCCCGCAGCGAAAGGTGCACGACGGATGGTCATCTTTGCCGTGTTCGCGCTCCTCGCGCTGTTCTCGATCATCAGCATCGTGATGAGCGCCGAGGATCCCGAGCGCTCGCCCGATCCGCGCGACAACCCGCTGTACTGGATGACGCTGGCGCACCGGTAGGCGCGCCACAGCGTACCCCACGGAGCGCCCCGGCCAGCCGGCCGGGGCGCTCCGCTGTCGTCCCGGTCCGTATCCCCCGGCCCGCTCTGTTCCCGCGCCGCCCGAGCCGGGGCACCCGTATGCTGGGGGCGTTGATGACGGAGCAGGCTCGTTGACCACCATGGACAGACACCGGGCGACGGGCGACGCCGCACCCCGGGAGCCCCTGCGGCCGCAGGCGGCGCCGAGCCTGCGGCCATGGGCCGGTCGCCGGCTCGGGAACGGCGGCGTCGGCGAGCTGTGGCTGGCCGGCCCCGAATCGCTCGTTGACGGGGGCGGTGGCGCCGCCACGCTCGAGTCCCTCGCCGCCAGCCACGGTGAATCGTTCATCGGCAGCCGTGCGGCAAGGCTCGTGGGAGACCGCTTCCCGCTCCTGGTCAAGGTCATCGATGCCGCGGAGTGGCTGTCGCTCCAGGTGCACCCGTCCGACGCGATCGCCGTCGAGCTGCATGGGGCCGGCAGCGTCGGCAAGACCGGGGCATGGGTGGTGCTCGACGCGGATCCGGACGCCCGGCTCATCACGGGCCCCCGGATGGGACTCGCCGAGGCCGACGTCAGGGCCGGGATCGCGTCCGGGACGCTGGACCGCTCACGCTGCGAGTCCAGGGCTGCAAGGGCCGGCGACGCCTACCTGATCCCGGCGGGCACGATCCACGCCATCGGGGCGGGGCTGCTGGTGTACGAGATCGAGCAGCCGTCCGATCTCACCTACCGGATCTCGGACTGGGGCAGACCTCCCACGCCGGGCCGGCGCCTGCATGCCAACGAGGCGCTGCGCGCGGTTGTGCCCGGCTCGCACGCCATTCCCTCGGGCGCCGGGTTCCGGCTCGATGAAGGTTCGATCACCGTTCCCGAGCTGCGGCTCGAGATCGTGACCGGGTCCGGGGCGGACCGGCAGCCCGCCGGCTTCAGCCTCGAGATCGTCACCGCGGTCGCGGGCGGGGTCGACGTCACCGGCGAGGGCTGGCAGGAACGGCTGGAGCCGTTCCAGACGCTGGTCGTGCCGGCCTCGGCGCCACGCTACTCGATCGCGACCGACGAGCGCGCCATGGCGTTCGTGGGCAGCATCCCCTGACGCTCGCCCATCACCGTGCCGGTGAACGACACCAGGCGCGACGCTCGACCGGCGGGAACCAGGGTCCAGCGCCTGGCGGACGACCTGCTGAGCGGGAACCTCGCGGACGAGCTGGCCGGCGAGCTCCGACCGCTACCACTCCCCGGCGAGGCGGCGTTGTGGTTCCGCCAGCCGGCCGGCGGGGAGATGAGCCTCGAGGCACGTGACGCCGGCACTGCCGACGAGAGCGTCGTGCACGGTCCCGGCCGGCAGATCCAGCCGATCGCCGATCGCCAGGTCGAAGGCGCGTCCCTCGACGGGCAGCCCGAAGCGGATCGAGCCCGACGCGCACACGAGCACCTTGTCGTAGCCATGCTCGTGGGCGGCGTAGCGATCGCCGGGGCCGTTCGACCAGGAGCCCGGATCGAGCCCCTGCTCACGGAGGCGGTCCACCAGCCCACGCGGCGTCATCGAGCCAGCCACCACCCTACCCGCCGACCCCGACGCCGATCAGCTTGCCGACGAGGAACGTGACCGCCGCGGCGGCGGCGCCGAGCCCCATCTGACGGAGGCCGGAAAGGAGTGTGCTCCGGCCGGTGAGCAAGCTGACCCCCGCGCCGACCAGAAACAGCGCGCCGAGGCTCAGGACGAGGCTGGCCACGAAGCTGGCCGTGGTACCGCCGAACAGGTACGGGATCACCGGCACCGCCGCTCCGATGCAGAAGGCGGCGAACGATCCGCCTGCGGCACCCCAGGGAGAGCCGAGCTCGTCGGGGTCGAGCCCGAGCTCCTCGCGGATGAGGGCATCGAGGGCTGTCTCCGGGTCCTCGAACATGCGGTCGGCGATGCGATCGGCCTCGGCCCGCGAGAAGCCCTTGGCCATGTACAGCGCGGCCAGCTCCCGCCGCTCCTCGTCGGGCATCGCCTCGAGCTCGGCCCGCTCGAGCTCGATCTGGCGCTCGAACAGCTCTCGCTGGCTCTGCATCGAGATGTATTCGCCGGCGGCCATGCTGAACGCGCCGGCCAGCAGCCCGGCGATGCCGGCCAGCAGGATGAGCCCGCCCTGATCGGAGGCGCCGGCCACGCCCATGACCAGCGACAGGTTCGACACCAGGCCATCCGACACGCCGAAGATCGTGGCACGCAGGGTCCCCGACCGGCCGCTCCGGTGCCAGCGCTCGCCGCGCTGGATGTCCTCGGGCCGCTCGGCCTGACCCTCGCCGACCGCGGGATGGTCACCGGCGGTCACCACCCTGACGGCCTCGGCGCTGCGCCTCGACCGGCCTCCCGCCCCGGTCCCCCTTGGTTCGGCGTCCAGCCGCTCCCAGATCTCGGCGTGCTCGCGCTCGTCGGCGGCGATCGACTCGATCTCGGGCTGATCGCCCTGGGACTCGTAGATCGCCTCCTCGTCGCCCTCGAGGCTCTTGACGAGGTCGGACACGGCGCGCGTCCCGAACACGCGCGCCGCGGCGATGATCAGCCGCACCCGCAGGCGCGGACGGGCCGGCGGCGGAACGGTCGCCCCCAGCTCTTCCAGGCGCTGCGCCCAGATGCCGGCGTGACGGCGCTCGTTGTCGGCGATATGCCGGAAGGCCGCGGCGCGCCTCGGCTCCTTCTCGATCCGGGCGAGCGCGTCGTACAGGACGATCGCGTCCTGCTCGAGGCGGAGGTTCTCGAGGCTCTGGGCGATGTTCACGCAGCGAATCTAGCGGAACCGGATGGCTGACTCGTTGCGCCGACGCGGCCGGCCTCGGCATCGTTGCGGCATCATCTGCCGGGCCCCGCTCCCGGAGCTCGGATGCGCGCGACGCGATCGCGAGGGGAGCGAGAAGGCGCGCCACCGCACCAATCGATCGCCGGGCGTCCGCCAGGCACCGGGCTAGACTGCAACGCATGCCCGACCTGCCTCCTCTGCGGTACCTCTCCGGCGCCGAGGTCACGGCGGCCATGCCGGACCTCGACCAGCGGCTCGCCCTGGCCGAGGTCACCCTTCGCGGGCTGGCCGGCGAGGCCGAGCTGCCGGCCAAGATCGCCGTCCACCCCCGGCCCTCCGGCAGCTTCGCCCATGCGATGCCGGCGTTCCTGCCGGACGAGGACCGGCTGGGCGCCGGCGACTGGCTGGGGATGAAGTGGGTCCTGGGCTTCGCGACGAACAGTGGCCTGGGGCTGCCGGCGATCAGCGGCGTGCTGCTGCTCAACGATCCGCTCACGGGTCTGCCGACCGGAATCCTCGATGCCGGGCCAATCACGGCCCAACGCACCGCCGCGGTCTCGGGGGTAGCGATCCGGGCCTGGGCTCGGGCCGCCACGGGAAGGCCACCGCGAGCTGGGCTGATCGGTGCCGGCGTCCAGGGTCACAGCCACGTCCCGGTGCTGGGGAACGTCCTGCCCGGCGTGGAGCTGGCGCTCTACGACCCCGATCGGAGGCGAGCCGCCGCGCTGGCCGACACCGCGCTTCGCACGCCGGGCATCGGCTCGGCCCGGGTGACGGAGACGGCCCACGAGGCCGTCACCGGGGCCGATGTCGTCGTCACGGTGGCCTCGTTCGTGGCGCCACCCGAGCGACAGGTGATGACCAACGACTGGCTGGCACCGCAGGCGCTGGTCGTCCCGGTCGATTACGCCACCTATTGTGCAGCCGAGGTCGCGCGCGAGGCGGCGCTGTTCGTCGTCGACCATCGAGACCAGTTCCTTGCCAACCGGGACGCCGGCCAGTTCGACGGCTACCCGGACCCCAGCGCCATGTTCGGCGAGGCCCTCGCCCGGGGTGAGCCGAGGCCGGCCGGTCGCGTGGTGGCGACTCATCTCGGGACCGGTCTGGCCGATGTCGTGTTCGGGACGGCGATCCTGGCCGCGGCCGAAGCACGCGGGCTGGGCACCGTTCTCCCTCGCTGACCACGTATCGCGGACCCGCCTCGCCGGGCGGAACCGGGGACGCGCGCCGACGGCGTCACCGCGCTGGCTCCGCGCGGACGCACCGCGATCGGTGCCACTGGCCGTACCATGGGCCGCCATGCCTCGTGACCGCGATCTCCTGACCGGCACGCTCAGCGCCATCGTCGCCGCAGCGCTGTTCGGGACCCTGGGACCGATGTCGCGGTTCGGCGCCGATGCCGGGGTCGGCGGCATCGCGTTCACTGCCTGGCGGGCGCTGCTGGGCGTGGCCTTCCTGGCGGTCCTGATCGCCGGCCGGCGCGGCATCCGGGCCTCGGTGGCCTCGATCGCTGCGCTGAGCGGCCGTGGGCGCGCGTCGCTGGCGATGGCGGCCCTGATGGGGCTGACCCTCAACGTGTCGATCTTCAGCGCCTTCGGCCGGATCCCGATCGCCCTGGCCCTGATGCTGTTCTACACGTACCCCGCGGGCGTGGCGGTGGTCGACGTGCTGCTCGGCCACGAGCGGATCACCGCGCCCCGGCTGGTCGCGCTCGGGCTGTCGTCGGCGGGCGTCGTGCTCGTCCTGGTGGGGAGCATGAACCCGGGTGCCGAGCTCTCGGTCGATACGCTCGGGGTCCTGCTCGGTCTCGCCGCCTCCGCGAGCCAGGTCGCGTTCATTACGGTCAGCCGAACCGGCTACCGATCCGTGCCGGCCGATGCCGCGACGCTGGTGATCCTGGCCGTCTCGATCGTCGGGGCGTCGTTGATCGCGGCGGCCGCCGGGTATGCCGACGACCTCACGGCGCCGTTCCGGAACGGCTCTGCCTGGCCGCCCCTGCTTGCCGGCGGCGTCCTTGCCGGCGGCGTGTCGTCGCTCCTGTTCCTGCGGGCGATCCGGTTCATCGGCGGGACGCGAACCGGCATCCTGATGCTGTTCGAGCCCGTCGTCGGGGTCGCCCTTGCGGCCGCGTGGCTGGGCGAGACGCTGGTGCCGATCCAGATCCTGGGCGGGGCCCTGGTGCTGGCCGGCGCCGCGGTCCTGCAGCTTCGATCCGCACCCGATCACGAGAAGGTGGTCGAGGCCGGGGCCAGCCCCGTCGTCTAGCGGCACCCGGTGCGGTAAGGCCGACGCGCCGGCGGGACGGCCCTCGCGTCCGGCCTATGTGGCCGGCGCGGCCGCGTCCTACCATGGTGCGGTCCGCCCGTTGCACGGTCCGTTGCGCGGTCCGCCCCGAGGCGTTCGATCGAGGAGGCGCGTCGATGATCCGAGTCATTGGCCTCGAGGGCCGCGTGGCGGTGGTGACCGGCGCCGGGCGCGGGATCGGGCTGCGGATCGCCGATGCGCTGGTGGCGAACGGCGCCCGGGTCGCGGTCCTCGACCTCGTGCCGCCGGATCGCGACGACGTGACCGCGATCGAATGCGACGTCAGCGACGAGGCGGCCGTGGGAGCAGCCTTCGACCGCGTGGAGGCGGAGCTGGGGCCCGTCGCGGTGCTCGTGCTGTGTGCCGGGATCACCCCCCTGGTTCCGTTCGAGGAGACGTCGACCGAGCTGTGGGAGCGCACCCTGTCGATCAACCTGACGGGCGCGTTCCTCACGGTCCGGCGCGCGACACCGGGCATGCGCTCGCTGGGCTACGGCCGAATCGTGGCGCTGGGAGCGGCGGCCGGCAAGTCCGGCGGGGCCCGGTCGGCGGCGTACGCGGCGTCCAAGGCCGGCCTGATGGTGCTCATCAAGTCGATCGCGAGCGAGTACGCGCGCGACGGGATCACTGCCAACGTGGTCGCCCCGGCGCTCATCGACACCGGCATGCTGCCCAATGCGCGGGACCTCGTGGATCACGTGCCGGTCGGCCGGTTGGGCACGCCGGACGAGGTCGCCTCGCTCGTGACGTTCCTCGTCTCGGGCGACGCCGGCTACATCACGGGCGAGACCGTGGACATCAACGGCGGGACGCTGATCGACTGACGGCTGGCCTCACCGGCAGCGGTCCGGCGGTCAGGTCGGCCCGTCACCGCCCTGCTGGGCCCGATCCCGCTCCCAGCCCTCGCGACTGATCGCGTACTCCACGTCGCCCAGCTCGTCGCCCTCGATCCGGTCCGGCCACGGCTGGTGGAAGGTCCGGACATGTCGCAGGCCCGCCTTCTCCAACACCCGTCGCGACGCGGCGTGGACCGCCATCGCCTCCGCGTAGATGCGCCGGGCTCCCAGGTCCTCGAAGCCGTGGCGGACGAGCTCGCGCGAGCCCTCGGTCGCGAGGCCACGACCCCAGGCCGACGCCCGCAGCCGATAGCCGAGCTCGGGCGCATCGGTCGGGGCGCCGGCGTGCGGCCGAAGGTGGAACCAGCCGAGGACGTCGCCCGAGGCTCGCTCGACGGCCGCCCAGAAGCCGTATCCGTCGGTTCGGTCGTGGTAGGTGAGGAAGGCCGGCAGGATCTCAGTCTCGATCTCCTCCCGGGTCGTCGGCCGGCCGCCGTTGATGTAGCGCATGACCTCGGGGTCGGCGTCGAGGGCGACGAGGTCGTCCAGGTCGCCAGGGACGAAGGGACGCAGAATCAGGCGCTCGGTCCCGAGGGTGGCCACCGGCGGCAGCTCAGGCCTCCTCGTTCACGTCGAGGGGCCCGTCAGGGACCTCGATCGTCACCCGGCCGTCCACGAGCTCGACGGGATACACCGCGAGCGGCAGCTCGGCCGGCGGATCGAGCGGCTCGCCGTCGGTGAGATCAAACCGCGACAGGTGCAGCGCGCAGGTCAGCGTGCCGGCCGTGAGGAACCCTCGATCCAGCTCGAAGTACTCGTGCGAGCAGGTGCCCTGGAGGGCGTGGAAGTCCCCGTTGACGTGCACGACGAGGACCGGATCGGTCTTGTCCACCCAGACCATCCGCAGCTCGCCCTCGGCCAGCTCGTCGGCGCCGAGGAGATCGATGCGGCGACTCACCCCGTGATCGTACCGGAATGGCCGGGCGGGTCAGGCGGCCGTGGCCGGGCTCGCCGTGCCGATCGCCCACTTCGCCTCGAGCGCGTCCCGCAGCCGTTCGCGGGCGTCCTCGAGCGGCACCCGCGCCACCACCGGCTCCAGGAATCCCAGCACGATGAACTTGCGCGCATCGTCGGCCGGAATCCCGCGGCTCTCCAGGTAGAACAGCTGGTTCTCGTCGATCGGGCCCACCGACGAGGAGTGCGCGGCGCGACGGCAGTCCGGCTGGTCGATCTCGAGCGACGGGATCGCCACCGCCCGCGCCGTCTTGGCCAGGTTCATGCCGAACTCGCCGAGGAAGCTGTCGGTCCCGATCGCGCTCTTCTCGATCGTGATCAGGCCCTTCATGTAGCTCCGGGCCCGGTCCATCAGCACGCCCTTGGACAGCAGCTGGCCGGTCGTGTCGCGGCCGACGTGTCGCGTGTACGAGGTCAGGTCGTGGAGCTGATCCGCGGCGCCGAACACGATCTCGACCTGCTCGACGGTGCCGCGGTCGCCGGCCAGCACGTTGTCGACGCGCGAGCGGACGAGCCGCCCGCCCAGCTGGGCCAGCGCCCAGCGGAGATCGGCGCCCTCGGCGATGAATGCCCGGCGCTGCTGAAAGACGACCTGGTCCGGGCCGGATTCCTGGAGGCTCGCCATGGCCAGCCGCGCGTGGCCGCCCAGCTGGATCTCGGTTGTGGACGTGAACAGCCCCTGGCCGCCCGGGACCGTCGCCCCGGACGGGACGATCTCCTCGACCAGCGTCGCGTCCGCACCCTCACCCAGGACAACGATCGACCGGACGTGGAGCGCCCGTCCCGGTGCCCCCACGGCCCACCGGAGCACGATCGGCTGCTCGAGGACCACGCCAGGCGGCACCCACACGAGCGCGCCCTGGTTCCAGGCCGCGCGGCTGAGCTGGGCGAGCCGGTCGTCGGCCGCGAGCGATGCGCCGTCGGTCAGCAGGGTTCGGGCCAGTGCCGGGTCCCGCTCGATCAGCGCGCCCAGCGACTCCACGATGACCCCCGCCCCGCGCGCCGCCTCGTCGATTGCCAGGGTGGTGATCCGGTCGTCCTCGAACGCGGCGATGGCCGACAGGCCCGGCTCGAGCTCGGTCGAGGCATCGCGCCCCGAGGTGTCGACCCGCTCCCAGGCGACCGTGTCCGCGAGCCGGGCCGCCCGCAGGTCGACGTAGCCCGTGTACAGCTGGTTGGGCTCGATTGGCAGCTCGCCGATTGCGGCCAGCGCCGCCCGCCGGTCGGCGGCCAGCCAGTCTGGCTCGGCAGCGGCTCGTCGCTCGATCAGCGCGGCATCAGGCCGGTAGCTGAGATCGCTGGGCAGCAGCCGGGCTCGCCGCGGCCGCGACGGCTCCGATGTCGATGGTTCGGCCACCCCCGTCATCCGAGAGAGCCTTCCATCTCCAGCTTGACCAGCCGGTTGAACTCGATCGCGTACTCCATCGGGAGCTCCTTCGTGAACACCTCGAGGAACCCCTGGATGACCAGGTTCTGCGCCTCGTTCTCGGTCAGGCCGCGGCTCATCAGGTAGAAGATCTGATCGGCCGAGATCTTGCCCACGGTCGCCTCGTGGGTCATCGTGGTGTCGTCTTCCTGGATGTCGATGTACGGGTAGGTATCGCTCCGGCTCTCGTCATCCAGCATCAGCGCATCGCAGCGGACGCTGGCGGTGACGCCCGTCGCACCGGGGGCCACCTTGAGCTGGCCCCGATAGGTCGCCCGTCCGCCATCCTTGGACACCGACTTGGACACGATCCGCGACGTCGTGTTGGGCGCCAGATGAATGGCCTTGGCCCCCGTGTCCTGGTGCTGCCCCCGACCGGCCACGGCGACCGAGATCACCTCGGCTCGAGCGCCCTCACCGCGCAGGTAGATGGCCGGAAACTTGACCGTCTTGCGCGAGCCCGTGTTCGCGTCGACCCATTCAACGGTCGACCACGCGTGGGCGTGGGCGCGCTTGGTCACCAGGTTGTAGACGTCGTTGGACCAGTTCTGGATCGTCGTATAGCGGACCTTGCTGTGCGGCAGCGCCACGACCTCGACGACTGCGGCGTGGAGCGAATCGGTGGCGTAGATGGGCGCGGTGCAGCCCTCGATGTAGTGGACCTTGGCGCCCTCCTCGACGACGATCAGCGTCCGCTCGAACTGGCCCGTGTTCTCACCGTTGATCCGGAAGTACGCCTGGAGCGGCAGCGGGACCTCGACGCCCTTGGGCACGTAGACGAAGCTGCCGCCCGACCAGACCGCGCTGTTGAGCGCGGCGAACTTGTTGTCCTCGGGCGGGACGACGGTTCCGAAGTGCCTGCGGAAGATGTCCGGGTATTCCTTGAGCGCCTGGTCGGTGCCCATGAACACCACGCCGATCTTGGACAGCTCCTCGCGCACCGAGTGGTACACGACCTCCGAGTCATACTGCGCGCCAACGCCAGCCAGGAACTTGCGCTCTGCCTCGGGGATGCCCAGCTTCTCGAACGTCGACTTGATCTGCTCCGGGACGTCGTCCCAGGACTTCTCCTCGCGTTCCGAGGGCTTCCGGTAGTAGACGATCTTGTCGAAGTCGATGTCGGCCAGGCCATCGGTCCAGACGGGCATCTTGCGCTTGAGGAAATGGTCGTAGGCGCGAAGCCGGAACTGGAGCATCCAGTCGGGCTCGCCCTTGAACCCACTGATCTCCTCGACGGTCTCGCGGGTGAGGCCGCGCTTCGTCTCGCGCAGGTAGGTGATGTCGTCGTGGAAGGCGAACTGATCGCGTTCGTCGCGGACGAGGTCGCGGGTCGAGGTCATCGCAACTCCAGTCGCGGCCGGATCGCCGCGCGGTTCGGATCGGAATGTCCGGGAACGCCGCGACCGCTGGAAGGGGCCGCGGGCTAATCCCGAGTGAAATTATCGGAATTATCGGGCGAATCGTCAACGCGGCGCGATCCGGGTGCCGGACGCGTGCACGGCGACGGGCACCAGCCGTCACCTGCCGGCGTCGGATGGCCGGTAGCGGGAGCCATCGCACCGGTCCCGCGACCTACAATCGCGGCCATGCACAAGGCGGACCTGATCGACCTGTTCGAGTACACCGACTACGTCTGGGACCAGCTTCGGCAGGCCGTTCCGGACGACGTGCAGCTGACGCAGGTGGCTCCCGGATCGGGCTGGCCGACGCTGCGGACCTGCCTCGGGCACATGGTGCTCGCGTACGAGCGCTGGCTGCCGGCGATCATCGAGCTCCAGTCGCAGCCGCTGCCTGAGCCAGGGGACGGCGACCTCTCGACCTGGGCGCAGATCGACGCGCACCGCGACCGGGTGCGCCGCGAGCTGCGTCGCCACCTCGACGGATCGACCGACGACGAGCTCGGCGTCCTGCACGACGTCGACGTGGATGGCACCACCATCCGCTACACCCGTGCGGAGCTGGTGCTGCATCTGCTCCTCCACGAGCGTGGCCACCATGGCGACGTGACCACCCTCCTGTGGCAGCTCGGGATCGAGCCTGACCTGCCGCTCGAGTACCGGTTCCACCTCCGCCGGGCGGGTGCGTAGCGGGTCCACGGGCAGGGCGAGCTACCGCACGAACCAGGCCGCCGCGTCGGCGGCGAGCATCCGGTCGCCCGACGGCCCCGCGGCATCGCTGCAAAGGAGGACGTCCACCCCTGCCGGGAGCGGGAACGGCTCGGCCGACAGGTTGACCGCGCACGCGAAGCCGGCGTCGCGCCCGAACAGCAGCACGTCCCCGGGTGACGTCAGCCAGCGGATCGTGTCGCCGGCGAGGCCCGGGTGCTCATGGCGGATCCGGAGCGCCCGCCGGTAGAGCTCGAGCATCGATCGCGGGTCGCCAGACTGGGCGGCCACCGAACGACGGCCCCAATCGCCGGGCTGGGGCAGCCATGGAGCAGTGCCCGTGGGTCCGAAGCCGAAGGGAATCGCCTTCCCGGACCAGGGGATCGGGACCCGGCAGCCGTCGCGGCCACGCATGGCGTGACCCGAGCGCTCCCAGGCAGGATCGCGGAGCACCCCGTCCGGGAGATCCGCGACCTCGGGCAGGCCGAGCTCCTCGCCCTGGTAGAGGTAGACGGCGCCGGGCAGGGCCAGCATCAGCAGGGCGGCAGCCCCAGCACGGCGGGTGCCGAGCTTGAGATCGCTGGCCAGGCGCTCGTCGGCCGATCGGTCGCCGATGCCCGTGCTCGACCGTCCGTATCGGGTGACGTGGCGGATCTCGTCATGGTTCGAGAGCACCCACGTCGGCGATGCGGGGACCGACGCGTGCGCCGCGATCGTCTCGTCGATCACCGACCGCAGGGCCGTGGCCTCCCAGGGACAGCGCAGGAAGTGGAAGTTGAACGCGCCGTGGAGCTCGTCTGCGCCCAGGTAGCCAGCCACCGCCGCTGGGTTCGGCGCGTGGACCTCACCGAGCAGGATCCGCGGCGGCACCTGCGCATCGGCGACCCGGCGCCAGCCTCGGTAGATCTCGTGGACCCCGGGCTGGTTCATCAGCGGATCGTTCACGGAGCCGTAGGCGCTGGACGCCGGGTCCGCCTTGTGCGGCTGGCCCGGCCGGCCGTGATCCTTGACCAGGCTGCTTGCGACATCGATCCGGAAGCCGTCTACGCCACGCTCGAACCAGGTTCGCAGGATGTCCTCGAACTCCGCGCGCACGTCCAGGTTGCTCCACTCGAGGTCCGGCTGCTCCGCATCGAACATGTGCAGATACCACTGGCCGGGCCGTCCGTCCGCCTCGTGGATCCGGGTCCAGGCGGGACCGCCGAAGATGCTCAGCCAGTCCGAGGGTGGCTCGGAGCCACCGGCTCCCCGCCCGTCACGGAACACGTACCGGCTGCGGGCAGCGGATTCTGGCTGGGCCGCCAGCGCCTCGAGGAACCAGGGATGTGCGGACGACGTGTGGTTGGGGACGATGTCCGCGATGACCCGCAGCCCGAGGGCGTGCGCATCGGCGATCAGGCCGACGGCGTCGCCGAGCGTCCCGAACTGGGGGTCGATGGCACGGTAATCGGCCACGTCGTAGCCTCCGTCGACCTGCGGCGACGGATACCAGGGCGTGACCCACAGCGCGTCGACGCCGAGGTCCCGCAGGTACGGCAGCCGGCTGCGGATGCCCGCGATGTCACCGATGCCGTCTCCGTTCGCGTCGGCGAATGAGCGGATGTAGACCTCGTAGACGACCGCTCGCCGCTCCCAGCCGGGGCCCCCAGGCGACGGCTCACCCTGGCGACGAAGCATCATCGCCGGGTCCTAGAAGAAGGTCGAGCACCAGGGCTCGTCGGCGGTCCGCAGCAGCGCGTCGAGCTTCGCCAGGGCACCCGGCCGGTGCTCGTCGACGCCCGTCCCGATCACGGCGTTGCCCAGCCGCGTGCCGCCGAGGTACGCGGCCCCAAGCGCGGCGACCGGCAGCGTCAGGTCGGGCTCGCGGTCGGTCAGCGTGCAGTCGGCCCCATCCGGTGACCCCTCCAGGACGACCCGGGTGGGCCGCGGCAGCTCAGGATCGACCACCTCGATCACGACGGTGCCGGTGGCCTCATACCGCCGGGCGCCGAGGACGCGGGGAATATCGAACAGTCGCACCCACATCCCGTCCGTGAGCTCGGATGCCACCGCGGCCCGCGCGTCCGTGAGCAGCCATGGCAGGCGCTCCGACGCACGCCGACCCGCGGCCGTCACGCTGACCGCGAGGTCGGTCTCGGCGAGGAACCGCCACAAGGAGACATAGGCATCGTCGGTCAGAGCATGCAGGTCGTCGACCAGGAGCTGGCCGCGCGGCTGGCGTCCTTCCCAGCTCGGGTCGGCGTGGAACCTGACGTAGCCGTCGGCCAGACCGGCCGCGTCGCGGCGCACCGCCAGGAACCCCTTCCATGGCTCCCCCCAGGCGACGTCTCGCAACCCGAACGACTCGTCCCATCGACGATCCGTGCGGCGGATCTCCCCCGGCTGGCGCACCCGCCAGGCCTCGAACACCGCCCTCGCCACATCGCGGCCCGCCTCGTCGGGGTTCACGAGCTCGACGCCACCCGGGGCTGTGCAGTGGAAGCTCGTGGAGCGCGTGTCCAGGGTCCAGGTGGCCAGCCGGCAGCCCGGGCCGTAGCCGAACCGGCCGTAGATCGGGAACTCCGACGCGTACAGGACCGCGACCGCATCGCCGAGCTCGCGAAGCGCCGCGTGCCCGGCCGCGGCCATCCGGGTCAGGATCCCCCGCCGTCGATGCGTTGACCGGACGGACACGGCTGACACGGCGGACGCCTGGATCTGCACCCCGCCGGGGCCGGTCAGCTCGGTCGCCCACGACCGGAAGGTCCCGCACACGCGAGAACCGTCGAACGCCGCCAGGGTCCGCTCGGGCTCGAATCGGTCGCGCATGGATTGGGCAACCCGGTCGATGTCCGGCCGCTCGAGGAAGGCGCCGGAGAGCGTGTCGACCAACGCCGGGATCTCCTCCGGCCGTGCGGGTCGAATCTCGATCGCCATGGGGTTCGACTCTAGCATCGGCCACCGGTGCGCCGCAGCGCCCGGCCCGTCCCCGTCGGGCACCGCGACGGGCCACCTGGCCCGATCACGCGATGGATCCGGCGGTTCCCGCGGCGTGCGAGCGACGGACGCCTGCGGGCAGTACCCTCTGCCCATCGCCGAACCGCACGGGGGTCAGCCTGTTCGATGGGTCATGGGCTTGGCAGCAGGCCGAGCCGGGAGACGAAGGCTGAGCCCTCACGGGTCCGGCGCACGCGCGACCCGGGCGGGCGGCCGTGAAGGTCAGCGTCGTCATCCCGGTCTATAACGCGGGTGCCTACCTCGACCGATCGATCGGGTCGATGCTGGCCCAGACGCTGCCTCCTGGCGAGCTCGAGGTGGTCGCGGTCGACGATGGATCCACCGATGACTCACCAGGTCGGCTGGACGCGATCGCGGCGGATCACCCGCGGGTCCGCGTGATCCACACCCCCAACTCCGGCTGGCCCGGGCGGCCGCGGAACATCGGCATCGAGGCGGCGACCGGCGAGTACGTGCAGTTCCTCGACCAGGACGACTGGATGCCGAGCGGCGCCCTGGAGCGCCTGTACCAGATGGGCCGCCAGAACGACGCCGACATCGTGCTCGGCAAGGTCGCGAGCAACTTCCGGCCCGTCTCGCAGGGCGTCTTCCGACACACCATGGTGGCGTGCACGGTGTGGGACGCGCCGTTGATCGACAGCCTGACGCCACACAAGATGTTCAGATCGGTCTTCCTGCGCGACAACGGGATCAGGTTTCCCGAAGGGCGACGCCGGCTGGAGGACCAGCTGTTCATGACGAAGGCGTACTTCGCGGCGCGGAACGTGTCGATCATCGCCGATCAGGCGTACTACTTCTACGCACATCGAGCGGACGATCTGAACGCCGGAAGCGAAGCGATCATCCCCGAGGGTTACTACGCCAACCTGCGGGAGGTCCTCGAGGTCGTGATCGGGAGCACCGAACCGGGAGCGGACAGGCATCGGTTCCTGCGCCGCTTCTGGCGGGCGGAGATGCTCGGCCGGCTGAGCGAGCCCTCCTACCCTGACTTCCAGCCTGCCTATCAGGGCGCGATGTTCCGGGCGGTCCGCGAGCTGGCCGGTGACCTGATCCCGCCCGAGGTCGATGACGAGCTGGGCCCGGTGCTCCGCGCCAGGGCGTCGCTGGTCCGGGGCAACCGGCCCGACGCCCTGCGCGATCTCGCGCGGAGCATGCGTGCGGTCAAGCTCGAGGCAGCCGCGGGATCGTGGCGCTGGTCGACCGGTCGCCTCGTCGTGAACATGCAGCTTCGGTTCGCTCATGGCGACGGCCGTCCGCTGACCCTGGTGCGCCGCGGGGACGAGCTGCTGCTCGACCCGGATCTGACGACCGGGATCATCGAGCCGATCGTCGTCACGGAGCCTCTTCCGTGGCGAGCCGAAGTCTCGGTCCGCCACCCCGAGACCGGGGAGGAATGGACGCTCCCGCAGCGAGACGTTCGGGTCGAGACAATGGCAGCGCCGAACGATCCGGAGGCGCTCGTCCCTCAGCTCGTGACGTCGGCGACGCTCGATCCGGGCAAGATCGCGGGTGGGCATCCGCTGGCCCGCGGGGCGTGGCGGTTGACCGCCCGACTGGTCGGCCCGGGCTTCGATCGCCGGGCGCCGGTCGCCGGGTCGGGTTCCCTGCTGTCGAGGCTGCCGGCCCCCACGCTGGTCGGCAGCCCTCCCCATGCGCTCGTGCCCTATCGCAACGACGACGGCACCCTGGGTATCGATGTGGACCGGGTGACGACCACGCTCGCGGCATCGGCTGGGCAGCGCCGGATCGTGCCGCTTCCCCAGGAGGGATCCAGGATCCTGGTGCAGCTGCCGATCATCATGCGTCGCCACACGCCCACGGTGCGCGTCGAGGTGCTGCTCACCGCGGGGGGTCGCGAGCGCTCGCTCCGGGCGGTGGTCGCGCCTCGGGACATCGGCGTCCAGCGCGCCGTGCTGGCATTCAAGCCATCGGGGGAACGGTTGCCGGCCGGTCGGTATGCCGCCGCCGCGCGTCTGGACGGCGAGGACGGACCGGCCATCCCGATCGGAACGGTGGCGGTCGACGCACGAGGGCGGCTTGCCCTGGATGGCGCACGCAGGATGGGTCCGCTGCGCCGGACCGGGAGGCTCATGCGCAGGGTCGCCAGGGACTGGACCCTGTGGCTGGCCAGGAAGCTCCCCCCGGAGGCGAGGCTACGGCTTCGGACAGCGTACGGGATGCTCCGGGGACAGGGTCGCACGCGCAGGCCATCCTGAGTGGCCGGCGGGCCCGCCGGGTCCGGGGACCCGCCGGGTCCGCGATCGCCCGGGCTGCGAGCCTGGTCGAGGTCGTGGCTCCTGCGGTCGGAGGCTAGAGCCAGCGAACGAGGAAGTCCGGGATCCTGCGCCGCAGCGACGTCGACAACCGGCGCGCGATCGACCGTGTGCCGCGCCTGGCGAGCCGGCGCAGCCCGCCGGTGAACGGCAGCCTCGGACCCGCCGGTCGACCGCGCCGCGACTGGACCCGGACACCGATCTCGAGCGTGCCGACGGCCCGCTCCGGGCGGTCCGCCCCATCGATGCGGGCGGTGAGCTGCCACGTCCCGGCGGCAAGGTGGGGACCGGTCCGCACATCAAGGATGGCCGTTCCGGCGACCCGCTCCAGCCGGCCGGTGAGGCGCCGTTGCGAGCCACGCCGGCGCGCCACGACATCCAGCTCCAGGGGAGTGGTCGCTGCCGCGTCGGGCACCGGCAGCTCGATCCGGGGCCCCGGGTCTCCGACCGGCAGCGGCGAGCGGGGCGCCTGCTCGTCCGGCGACGAGGGCCCGACTCGCAGCCCGACCCCGCGCGCCTCGACCACGGCAACGTAGCCGGGACCGGCATCATGCGTGGCCATGGCGGCGGGCAGCACCGGTCGGGTCCGGCCGTCGGCGAGGGGCGCCACACGGGTTCGGCGGTCGATCCCCGGGCCGAACAGGCGAGCTCGGAGCTCCCAGCTTCCCGCGTCGAGCGGGTGGCCACCGGCGATGCGGTCGACGTCGATGGTCGCCGCTGCGCTGAGCGTCGGGTGCAGACGCAGATCGCCGGCTGGCCCGCGGTTGCGAGCCATGCGCACCCTCACCGCGGTCGGCACACGCCACTCCGCGCCGGTCGTCCGCTCTCGGAGGAAGCATTCGAGCCGCGCCCAGGGAGAGGGCTCGCGAACCGCGATCGGGGTGTCGAGGATGCCCTCCAGGATCGACGGGTCGATGAACGTGACCCCGTCGCGACGTACCAGCTCGAACGGGCGCTGATCGGGTGCGAACACGAAGCCGGCCTGGAGGTCGATCAGCAGGCGGCGACCCACCCAACGGAGATCGCCGAGCGTCGCGCTCGCATGGAGCCCCCGGAGACGCTGCGCCAGCTCGACCAGCGCTGGCTGGCGGTTGGTGCGGAGCAGCGTCGATCGCACCTGGCGAAACGTCCCCTGCGTCGCATGCACGTCGTCGTCGACGAAGTCCTCGGCGAGGCTTCGGATCTCTCGGAACAGGGCCTGGCGGATCGGCTCCGGGCGGGACAGGTAGAACGGCTCGCTGAGCCGGTCGATCATCCCGGTCCGGTAGAAGCGGCTCAGCAGCTCCGTGCGGAAGGCACCGGGCTCGGTGTTGGCGACGATGACCTCGAGCACCTCGCGCAGGTTTGCGAAGTACATCGCCGGGTCGGGATTGTTGGCGGCCGCGTTGCCACCGTCGGCCCGGCGCGCGTAGAGGTAGCAGACGGTGTCGGCGAGGACCGATACGGTCCGGGCGGCCAGGTAGGCGCGGACCATGAACAGTTGGTCCTCGAGCCGGCGCCTCCCCTCCGGGAACTCGATTCCGTGCTCACGAAGGAAGGCCGTGCGGAACATCTTGTGGGGCGTGAGGCTGCTGATCAGCGGCGCGTCGTGGAGCGTGCAGGCATCGATGTTGCGGCGAAAAAGGTGCTGCGGCACGGGCCGGAAGTTGCTGGCCACCTTGCCGATGACGATGTCCGAGCGGTTATGGGTGGCCATCTCGTACAGCAACGAGAGCGCGTCCGGCGTCAGGGCGTCGTCCTGGTCCATGAACTGCACGTACTCGCCGTTCGCCGCCGCGAGGCCGATGTTGCGCGGCCGGCCGGCCCAGCCCGAGTTGGGGGTATGGATGACCCGGATGTGCGGGTGAGCCTCCGCCAGCACGTCGAGCCGCGCCGGGGTCTCGTCGGTCGATCCGTCATCGACGTACACGACCTCCAGCTCGTCGCGCGGCATCGTCTGCGCGAGCAGCGAGTCGATGCCGGGCTCGATGAACGGACCCGGGTTGTAGACGGGTATGACGACGGTGACCTTGACCAATGGAGCTCTCTCGGGCTGTTCCTTGCGCTCGGAAGCCGCGCCAGAACCTGCTCAGTCGCGGGAACAGGCGGGACCTGAGGGTGATCCGAACCGCTCGGGGCAGGTTACCCCTCGGGCAGCCGACCGTGATCCCGCTCGAGGACCGGGCGCCTGCGAAGGGCGGGCGACGCGGGATGGCGGTTATCGTAGGAGGCACACACCGCGGGGGCAGGAGCAGGCACCGCATGGGATCGACGAGTGACCGCGACACCCTCACGTTGCCGGACGGAGCGCGACTGCTCCACATCGGGCCCCACAAGACGGGCACGACATCGCTGCAGGGGGCCCTCTGGAACGCTCGGGACGCCATGCGGGCCCAGGGCGTTCGACATGTGGGGCGGACGCGGAATCCGTCGAATGCCGTTCGGGCGGTGAGCGGCCAGCCGTCCCCCTACTCCGACTCGACACCGCCGCCGATCCGCAACTGGCAACGCCTGGTTCGCGAGATCCGGGGCGCGCGGGAGTCGCGGGTCGTGGTGAGCAGCGAGTTCTTCGCCTGGGCGAAACCGGACGTCATCCGCCGGATCGTCGACGACCTCGATCCGGACCGGGTCCACGTAGCGGTCACCCTTCGGCCCCTGTCCAGGATCATCCCGTCGATGTGGCAGCAGAACGTCCAGGCGGGCCATGTGATGCCGTTCGAACGCTGGTTGGAGGGCGTCCTGAACCCACGGCCAGACAAGGCCAACCCGGCGTTCTGGATGCTCCACCATCACGATCACCTGATCACCCGCTGGGCCGACGTCGTTGGCGTCGAGCGCCTGACCGCGATCGTCGTCGACGACCGGGACCACGACTACCTGCTGCGCGTCTTCGAGCAGTTGCTCGGACTCCGCGAGAGCACGTTGGCAGTCCACCACGACTACGCAAACCGGTCGCTCACGCTGCCGGAGGTGGAGGCGGTGCGCGCCTTCAACGCCGCGTACAAGGCCGAGGGTCTGCCGAGGGCGCTCCACGCGAGGATCATGCGGTTCGGGGCTGCCCAGGAGATGAAGCGTCGGCAGCCACCGGCCGATGAGCCACGGGTCGTGCTGCCGGAATGGGCCGAGGACGGGGTTGCGGATACCGCCCGCGAGATCGTGGCCGGGATCGCGGCGTCCGGTGTCCGCATCGTGGGCGATCTCGAGCTGCTCACGGCACGTCCACCCGGTCGCTCCGCGGCTCTTCCCGCGGAGCCGCTCGCGGTGCCCGCGGAGATCGCGGCCTCGATGGCGATGGGAATCCTCGTCGCCAGCGGCCAGACGCGCGGCCAGACGCGCGGCCAGACACCTGGGCAAGCCGCCGGACACGGACGCCTCCAGTTCGCCGAGCCCATCGAGATGACCCGCGTGCCGACCTATCAGGTCGCGGGCGTGGTCGTCCTCCGGGCCTGGCGTGGCCTGGGCAGCAGATGGCAGCGCCTGCGGGACGCCGTCTCGTCGCGGCGCAACGCCATCACGTCTCGGTAGCCCCCGGCGCGGGCCCGACACCCGGGCACGCGAAGCGCGGCAGGCTGGACGATCGCCCACGGTATGGTACGGACCTCGCTCAGCGGCGCCCGAAGGGGAACGAAGGGGATCGATGCCGAAGGTCGCGGATCGCAGCAGCATGCTCCTCCGGGCTGGAACCCGGCTCGTGCACATCGGGCCACCGAAGACCGGCACGACGGCCCTCCAGGGGGCGCTCAACGACGCCCGCTCCGCCCTCCCCGCCCAGGGCGTCCGGTACGCCAACCAGGGGCAGAACTCGCGCTTCCAGGTGTACGCGGCACTGGAACGCCGGGCGTACGGTTACCTGCGCAAGCCGCCGCCGATCGAGCAGTGGAGCAAGCTCGTCGATGAGATCCGGTCTGCGCCCGAGCCGCGGGTGATCCTCAGCAGCGAGATCTTCGCGGACGGCGGGCCCGAGGTGATCCGGCGGGTCGTCGATGACCTCGACCCTGCGCGGCTGCACATCGCCGTGACCCTGCGTCCCCTGCCCAGGATCCTGGCGAGCCAGTGGCAGCAGGAGGTCCGCGGCGGACAGCGGACGCCGTTCGACACATGGCTGGGGCACGTGTTCAGCGAGCAGGGCAGCACCGCCACCCACTTCTGGCACCGGCATCGCCACGAACGGCTGATCGCGAGCTGGGCCGCCGCCGTCGGTGTCGAGAACGTGACCGTGGTGGTGGTCGACGAGCGCGACCACGGCATGATCCTGCGGGCGTTCGAGCAGCTGCTCGGGCTCCGCGACGGCACGTTGGTTGAGGTGACCGACCGGACGAACCGCTCGATGTCGCTGCCCGAGGTGGAGGCCGTCCGAGCATTCAACGTGGTTGCCCGGGCCATCAGGCTGCGCCCGGCGTGGCGGCACCGGTTGAGTCGGGTCGTCCGCCGGATCGTGATCCTGCCCGAGGCTGACCCGCGCGAGCCTCGCCTCGAGACCCCGCAATGGGCCCTCGACCGGGCCGGCGAGATCGCTCGCGAGATGGTCGACGCGATCATCGCCTCCGGGGTCCGCATCGTGGGCGACATCGAGAGCCTCGCGGCACCGCAGTCGAGCTCGAGGGCCGACGACCCTCCGCCAGACACCTCGGCATCGCCGTCGGTCGCGCGATCCTTCTGGCAGCTGAGCGCGATGCTCCTCGGTCGAGGGCGCACGCGCGTCCTGCGCAGACTGGGCGTTGGCCAGCGCCGTTCATGATCGGCCGCCGGCCCACCGTCAGCCCCCGGCGAGCTTCGCCTCCAGGGCGTCCCGCACCTGGCCGACCGCGTCCGCGACGTCCAGGCTCGTGGTATCGACGATGAGGTCGGCGTCCTCCGGGACCTCATACGGCGACGAGATCCCCGTGAACTCCTCGATCTCGCCGGCTCGGGCTCGCGCGTACAGACCCTTACGGTCGCGTGCCTCGCACACCTCGAGCGGCGTGCTCACGTAGACCAGCAGGAACGCCCCGTGCTCCTCGGCCATCCGCCGTGCGGCGCGCCGGCCGTCCCCGAACGGGGCGATGGGAGCCGCGACCGCGATCCCGCCGTGGGCGGCGATGAGCGAGGCCACCCAGGCGATGCGGTCGATGTTCGCGGCACGCGACTCCGCATCGAAGCCGAGGCCGCGCGACAGGTGGTGGCGGACCTCGTCGCCATCGAGGAGCGTCACGCGTCTCGGGTCCTCGTCGGCGAGCTCATCCGCGAGCGCCCGCGCGATCGTGGACTTGCCCGAGCCTGACAACCCGGTGAGGAACACCACGGCCCCACGCTCCGGGGCCGAGCGGTGCGCCCTGAGCACCTCGCGCGCGGACGCCGGCGGATACAGGTCCCCGACCTCGCGCTCCAGCATGTCCGGCAGAGCGCTGACCCGCCCGAGCTCGTCCGCGCTTCGCAGATCGGTGACTCTCGCCGACGGCCCGACCCCGGCGGCCCCCAGCACGCGTCCGAGGTCGGCCAAGCCGTCCGTTGGCCACGGCAGCACCAGGCGGATCACAGTTCGCTCCGGGCGGTCTGCCGCGAGCCCATCGGCAACGGCCCACGCGACCCTCGTCAGGCCGGCGGCCCCCACCCGACCGGGCGGTAGCGGTCGCCGGGCAACCGGCACGATGACCACGATCGCGTCCTCGCGCGCCGCGCGTGCCGTGGACACGAGGACGTCCTCGTCGACCCGTGTCGGAACGTCGTCGATGACGCATGCCAGCACGCCGGAGGACGCGCCGGCCGTGCGCGCCCGGAGGTCGGCGAGCGACATGCGCGCCGCCGGATCCCAGTGGGGGCCCGAGCCACGGGAGAGCGCCCGCAGAACGCGCAGGGTTGGGCCGGCGCCGTCGGACGCCTCAAGGAGCGCCAGCGGACTGTTCTCGCGATCGGTGAGCAGGAGCCCTGTCCCCGACGTGACTGCTCCAGGCAACGTCGACGGCGGCAGCCAGCCACCCTGCGCAAGCTCCAGCCGGTCGAGGCCATCGTCGTCGAGCACCAGGCGCGGGATGCCCCCGAGATCGCCGGCAGCTCCGGATGCCGTCATGGCACGCGAGGGTTCGGCTCGAGGGGACCGCTCTCAGCCCCCGGGCTCGTCACAGCCGGTGTGGGCCGGCGGGTCACCCGGTCACGGATGATGCGCCAGGCGACGAACGCGAACACGACCGCCGCCACCGTGCTCGCCACCACGAACCCGTCGGGCGCGCCGACCAGCTTGAGCCCCGAGCCCATCAGCAGCACCGCCAGGATCCGGCGGATGATCCCGCCCGGAGCCCGGCTCGAGATCTGGGCGCCGATCCATGCGCCGGGGATCGCCCCAAGCAGGATCGACGAGGCGATCGTCAGCGAGAACGCCCCGAACAGCAGGTGGCCGGCGGCGGCCGCGCCCACCAGCGGGATGGCCTGGACCAGATCGGTGCCCACCAGCGACGAGGCCTTGAGTCGCGGGTAGATCAGCAGCAGCACGACCACGATGATCGAGCCCGCGCCGACCGATGTGAGCCCGACCATCAGCCCGGCCGTGGCGCCCAGCAGGGCCGTGGGCAATGGTCGCACCACGACCTTCGGCGGGCGTGTCGGTCGGGCAGGCCCCTCACCCAGTGGCAGCCGGTTGCGCCACATCTGCAGCGCAGCCCGGATGAACAGGCCGGTGGTGGCGAGCAGGAGGGCGGCACCGAGGGCGTGCTTGAGGATCTCGTCCAGGTTCGCGTCGTGGGGCACGAGCGAGATGAGCCAGGCGCCGGAGAACGCGGCGGGGACGGACCCCAGGCACAGCCAGCCGACCAGCTGCAGGTTCACGGTCCCGCGGCGCAGGTGGACGAACGCGCCCACGGGCTTCATGAACAGGCTGGCGACGATGTCGCTGGAGATCGCCGTGAGCGGGTTGACCCCGAATACGTACACCAGCATCGGCGTCATCAGGGCCCCGCCGCCCATCCCCGTCAGACCAACCACGATGCCGACGATCAGGCCGCCTGCCGCCAGAGGGAGATCGAGGGTCATGCCGGCCGTGCCGTACGGCGCCTGGCGGGCATGCGAACCATGCGGCGATGATAACTTCGACGCCAACCGGGCCGCGCGGTCACCGTTCCCCCCGTGCTCGGATCCGCACGGGCTCCAGGGCACCTGGACGCGCCCGGAACCGCAGAGAGGCATCGTGAAGGCAGTCGAGCACCGGTGACGACGCACGCTTCCCGGGACACGTCAGTGATGGACGATGTCCAGCTCGCGACGGTTCTCGCGTCCGGTGCGGCCGAGGTCCTCGTGCGCCTGCGGGCCGAGGTGGACGCTGGCAGAGCCGGTGTCGACACGGCCGCCCTGCGCCGGGCCGGCGATGCCGCAGCCCAGGGGTGGCTGGCGGCCGCCCTGTCCGAGGCCCGCCCGGGCGACGCTGTCCTCTCGGAGGAAGCCACGGATGACCCTCGCCGGCTGGCCGCAGACCGCGTCTGGATCATCGATCCGCTCGATGGGACTCGCGAGTTCGCCGAGCGCACCGAGGCCGGGGCATGGCGCGACGACTTCGCCGTGCATGTGGCTCTGTGGCAGCGAGGTCGCGGGTTGACCGACGCGGCCGTCGCCCTTCCCGCCCGGGGCATCGTCATCGACACCCGGGGGCCGTGGCCGGGGGCCGTCGAGGTGGCGGGTGACGTGGACGCGGTCCTCGAGGGCCGGCGGCCGATGCGGATCGCCGTGAGCCGGAGCCGGCCACCCGCCGTCGCGACACGGCTGGTCGAACGCGGTGCCGCGCAGCTCGTCCCGATCGGATCGTGCGGCGTCAAGGCGATCAGCGTGCTGGACGGCACGGTCGATGCCTACGTCCACGCCGGCGGCCAGCACGAGTGGGATTCGGCCGCGCCGGCGGCGGTCGTCCGCGCGGCCGGGATCGTCGCCACACGGCTCGACGGATCCGAGCTCCAGTACAACCGACCCGACCCCTGGTCGCCCGACCTGCTCGTCTGCCGGCCGCGGCTGCTCGACCACCTCCGGCGCCTGCTGGCCGCGGCCGGGGCGAACGGCGCAGCCGAGGCGGACGGCGCCGGCGTGATCGACGGGAGGCCGACCCGGTGAGCATGCTTCCCCACGGCCTCAGCCAGCTCCGGGACCTCGAGGCCGAGAGCATCCACATCTTCCGCGAGGTTGCCGCGGAGATGCAGAAGCCGTGCCTCCTGTTCTCGGGCGGCAAGGACTCGATCACGATGCTCCACATCGCGCGCAAGGCGTTCGCGCCGGCCCGCATCCCGTTCCCGGTGATGCACGTCGATACCGGGCTCAACTTCCCGTCGATCCTCGCCTACCGCGACCGCTGGATCGAGCGGCTGGGCCTCAACCTGGTCGTCGCCTCGGTCGAGGACGCGATGCTCCGCGGCCTCGTGCGCGAGGAGCCCAACGGCTCACGCAACCGCATCCAGACGCCGGTCCTGCTCGAGGCCGCGGAGCAGAACGGGTTCGACGCGCTGTTCGGCGGTGGCCGGCGCGATGAGGAGAAGGCGCGTGCCAAGGAGCGCGTGTTCTCGTTCCGTGACGAGTTCGGTCAGTGGGATCCCAAGAACCAGCGCCCGGAGATCTGGTCGCTCTACAACGGCCGGGTGTTCCCCGGTCAGAGCATCCGCGTGTTCCCGCTGTCCAATTGGACCGAGCTCGACGTATGGACCTACATCCGCGATGAGGAGATCGAGATTCCCGACCTCTACCTCGCCGCCGAGCGGGAGGTGGTGGAGCGGGGCGGCATGCTCTACGCCGTCAATCCGTTCATCGTTCCCCGCGAAGGCGAGGTCGTGCAGGTCCGGCGCGTCCGGTATCGGACGGTCGGCGACGCGAACCTGACGGCGGCGGTCGAGTCGGACGCGGACACGGTCGACAGGATCGTCGCCGAGATCGCAGCGGTCCGGATCACCGAGCGTGGGGCCACGCGCGGCGACGACAAGGTGAGCGAAGCGGCCATGGAAGACCGCAAGAAGGAGGGGTACTTCTAGTGCCCGGCGAGCTGCTGCGGTTTGCGACCGCGGGGTCCGTCGACGACGGTAAGAGCACCCTGATCGGACGCCTGCTGTACGACTCCAAGTCCCTGTTCATCGACCAGCTGGCGGCGGTCGAGCAGGTCAGCCGCGACCGGGGTGACGACTACACGGATCTCGCTCTGCTGACTGACGGGCTGCGGGCGGAGCGCGAGCAGGGCATCACGATCGACGTCGCCTACCGTTACTTCGCAACGCCTCGGCGCAAGTTCATCATCGCCGACACCCCGGGGCACATCCAGTACACGCGGAACATGGTGACCGGGGCCTCGACCGCCGACGTCGCGCTGATCCTGCTCGATGCCCGCAGGGGCATCACCGAGCAGAGCCGCCGGCACGCGTTCCTGGCCACCCTGCTGGGCGTGCCGCACCTGGTCGTGTGCGTCAACAAGATGGATCTCGTCGACTTCTCGGAGGCGCGGTTCAATGAGCTCCGCGACGAGTTCGAGGAGTTCGCGACCCGGCTGCGGGTCCGGGACATGACGTTCATCCCGATCTCGGCGCTGCTGGGCGACAACGTCGTCACCCGATCCGACAACACGCCCTGGTACGACGGCTCTCCCCTGCTCAGCCACCTGGAGCGGCTCCACGTCGCCTCCGACCGCAACTTCATCGACGTCCGGTTCCCGGTCCAGTACGTGGTGCGCCCGCAGTCGTTCGACGTCATCGACTACCGGGGCTATGCAGGCACGATCGCGTCGGGCGTGCTCAAGCCGGGTGACCGGGTGCTGGCGCTGCCGAGCGGGCTCGAGTCGACGATCGCGACCATCGACACCGCCGACGGCCCGGTCGCCGAGGCGTTCCCACCGATGGCGGTGACGATCACGCTCACCGACGATATCGATCTCGGCCGGGGCGACATGCTGTGCCGGC
>Ga0307440_1000206_pt1 | contig 27726 bp, 31 predicted proteins | sample SalMarWE160410MG_FD_202150 | JGI IMG/M metagenome (GOLD analysis project Ga0307440, IMG submission 202150) | Salt marsh sediment microbial communities from the Plum Island Ecosystem LTER, Massachusetts, United States - WE1604-10 | ecosystem: Environmental > Aquatic > Marine > Intertidal zone >...
CCCCTATGTGTGTCTTATTATAGTTACAAAATCCCGCCCCTATATATCGTGGCTAATTATATATGAATAAATTTAAGAATAATATTTATTAAATGCAGAAAAAGTTTCAAAAAAAATCTTAAGGATTTTTCGAACGGATACCCCTGTCATACGGTACCAGATTTCTTTCGCTTATAAAGTTTCAAACCAGATAAAGGCACCCCTCTCAATTTCCGGGATAGAAATCTGGTCGTAAAAAATTTTTTATGAAAAATTTTACTGACTTATGAAACCGTTAAGGAAATAAAAAAGGCTGCCAATCGACAGCCTTCATTTACTATAAAAATAAAATTTTATTTCAGCATATTAGTCAAAGCCATTTTAAGCCGGCAGTTTGACCTATATTATTTGTTGTTTATTTTAGCAAGTAATTACCGAGGAAATTATAAACTTAGCGGCAGAAACTCTGCTTAATGAAATTTATAACATTAAAGAGAGTGCGGGTTTCAATTTTAAAAGGGACATTGCAGATTAATGACGACAAATAATCGACCTTCTTTATTAAAATTATTTACTTCCTTTCTACGTCTCGGTCTAACGGCATTTGGCGGACCATCCATGGTAGCTTACATTGGTAAGATGGCAATTGAGGATAAAAAGTGGCTTGATAAAGAAACATTCCAAAACGGTGTTGCTCTTTGTCAGATTATTCCCGGCGCCACAGCAATGCAGGCTTCAGCATATGTCGGGTTAAAAAAACACGGCATATCCGGTGCTGCTGCGACTTTCATTGGATTCGGTTTACCTGCTTTCCTGTTTATGTCGCTGCTTGCCGCAGTATATGAATCTGTAATCCATTATCCGGTTAGTGTATTCGTATTCAGCTGCCTGCAGGCAATAATTGTAGCTATAATAGCAAATGCAACAATCTCTTTCGGAAAAGTTACATTAAAAGAATGGAAATCGGTTCTAATAACAATTTTTTCGATTGTTTTATTTAGTTTAAAATGGAATCCTATTATTATAATTGTGCTGTCTGCTGCTTTGGGAATATTGCTGGGGATGAAGAATAAAATTTCGAAGACTCAGACTTTAAAAAATATTCCTCTTTCTCAAATTTCAGCAAAGGAAGAAAAATCAAAATCGCATATACAGAATATTTTTATAATACTGCTGGTTTATGCAGTAATGCTTTTAGTACTGTTTTTTTTGAATAAAAAACTTTTTGTTTTTTCCACATTGATGTTTAGAATTGATTTGTTTGCATACGGCGGCGGATTTGCTTCTGTTCCATTAATGTTTCATGAAATTGTAGACGTCAGGCATTTATTAAGCAGTCAAACTTTTTTAAATGGAATTGCGTTAGGACAGGTTACTCCCTGTCCAATTGTCATAACAGCAACATTTATTGGATATTTATTGTACAACTGGGTCGGTGCAGTAATCGGTACAATCAGTATTTTCTTTCCTTCGTTTCTAATACTTACCGGAATTACTCCCATATTTGATAAACTGAAAACAAAAAAATTATTCAATGAAGTTATTACAGGAGTTCTAAGTTCGTTCGTAGGATTATTGTTTACCGTAACCATTCAATTTGGTGTAGCCTTACATTGGGGAGCTGCGCAAATATTTCTCGGTGCTGCAGCGCTTATTGCATTATTGTTAAAAACCGATTTACTCTATGTGGTACTCATAGGAATAGCAGCGTCTTTTTTGATTTTTTTCGTAATGTAAAAAGAAGGAAAAATTTTCCGCTTTCTGACCTATTGCTTTTCTACAAAAATATTCTCAGAAATAGCATTATTAATATCTAATTTTTTATCCCTAAAAATAATTTCACTCGATTTATCAAATGATATTTTTTCTTTTACTTTTATTATTTGATTTGGAACAATGCCGCCTTTATCCAAATAAGAAAGAAAATTATCATCTAAATCGTTTATCTTTATTACCTTTCCCCACTCACCCGCTTTCAAATTATTTAACGGAATATGATTTTTTAACTCAACCATCTTACCGTTTTTATCCGGGATCGGATTTCCATTCACATCGTATTTCGGATGACCGAGTATTTCTTCTATTCTGTTTATTAATTCGTCCGAAGAAGAATGTTCAAGCATATCAGCTTCATGATGGGCTTCTCTCAAATGCATTCTCAGAACTTTATTTAAGTATAATTCCCATAAATAATGACGCCATACTATACTGTATATAAAAAATAAATCCGACATTAGCCATTTCCTTAACACATGTCTTATTACAGTACTAGTAGCCGATAATTTTGAAGCAATAATATTTAGTATTATTGCCCTGTTAGTATAGAAATTCTTAAGAATGGCGATGTGATAATCTACTCTAATAAACTTATCCATGGTGCGAAATAATTTTTTTTACTTTGCGGCTTTAATAAGAAGAACTGGTATGCTGGTACTATGCCGCACTTTTGGTACAGTTGTTCCATATAACAAATCCGAAAGGAAACGGTGACCATGCGTGCTCATAGCAATAAGATCACAACTTTCCCGGTTAGCATACTTAATGATTTCATTAGCAGGCTCCCCATAAGCTAACTCAGCTTCCGTTTGAATGTTTTCCAATCGAAATTCATCTTTAATTTTTTTCAAGTAAACCGTATCTTCTTCAACCTCCGGACTTACGGCATCTTGCCCAAAAGTTCTGGCCGCCCATCCGTCGGCAACATGTAATAAAACTACCATGCTGGAAGCCAATTTGGCAAGCTGCTTAACATGTTCTATTATTACCCTATCGGTTGGTGTACTATCCAGTGCAATAAGAATTTTTTTATACATACTAATCCTTTTTAATATTTGTTAGCCGCCTACTATTACTCTCAAAGCTGCTGCCAGTGAATCCGGCAACCCGTAGATGTCCAAGGCTGTTATTAATATAGCGCTTCCCCAACCCAATATCAGCAAAAACCAACCAAGCTTCCATTCGCCCATTCTTTTTTTAGAACTTGTAAATTGCAGCATTGGAAACATCGCGAACGGCAGCTGCAGTGCCAAAATTACCTGGCTCAAAGTTAGAAGATCAGTAACGCTGCTGTCACCACGAATACCGATAATAAAAACCGTAGGAATGATAGCTAAAGCACGAGTAATAAGTCTGCGAATCCATGGTTTTATTCTCCAATGCATAAATCCTTCCATCACTACTTGCCCTGCAAGAGTGCCTGTAATAGTACTGCTTTGGCCGCTAGCAAGAAGCGCAACTGCAAACAAAATACTTGCTATAGTAACACCTAAGAGCGGAGCAAGGGTAAGGTATGCAACTCTAATCCAATCACTGTCTGCAGAAAATTTTATTATTTCTCCTCCTGCTATTGCGACACTTGTTTTGCCGTAAAATACCATTGCAGCTAATACAAGAATTGCTGCATTCACAAAAAAGGCAAGGGTTAATGCAACAACCGAATCAATTGTATTGAATTTTAATGCCTTTTTAATTGAAGCTTTATCTTTCTGCAGCTTACGGCTCTGTACTAACGCGGAATGCAAATACAGATTATGAGGCATTACGGTTGCACCTACAATTCCGATTGCAACATAAATCATCCCGACCTGCCGAAAAGCCGGGGTTATAAGTGCTTTACCCATTTCAAGGAAACTCGGCTGTGTCTGGGGTAAAATAAAGATCTCAATAAAATAACATACTCCTATAGTAGTGATAAGTACAAGGACTATAGCTTCTATAGTTCGCATTCCGAATCGCTGCAAACCTAAAAGCATAAGTACATCAAAGCCGGTTATAATTACTGCCCATAAAAGAGGAATGTGAAATAATAAATTTAAAGCAACCGCACTTCCCAGCACTTCAGCCAAATCGCATGCAGCAATTTGAATCTCCGTAAATAACCAGTTAGGAACCTTTGTCCATTTAGGGTACCAATCAGCGCAGCATTGCGCAAGATCTTTGCCGGTTACGATGCCCAATCTTGCCGCAATTATCTGCATAAAGATTGCCATAAAACTAGCAAGGCCTACAACCCAAAGCAATTCATACCTGTATTGCGCTCCTCCCATTAGGTCGGTTCCCCAGTTTCCAGGATCCATATACCCCACACTAACCAACAGTGCCGGACCAACAAAAGCCTTCCACTGCTTCCAGAAACCTGCACTGTAGTGTGGCACTTTAATGGAACTGTGTACATCTTCCAAAGAAAGGTGATTATTATTAACTGCCTTATTATCACTTTTTACAATTGTCTTCGGATCATCTTTCATTCTTGCCTGCCTCTCAATTTCTTTTTAATGCGGAATTCTTAATGAAATTCCCGCTCCTGCAAACCAATTTTTTAAATTTGAAAATGATTCATTCCCTGCAGAAACATCTATTTGAAAATTATCGACAGGACGAAAAGCAAAACCGAAATCAAAATTATTACCAGCGCTGCTGCCGGAAGATGCATCTCCGTAATATTCTAGAAATGAATCTATATCATCAATGATGCTTATCCCAAATGACACGCTATAAAGATAGGATGGAACTTGCTTATAACTATCCCAATGACTGCCTATATTTATCCCTACTGACAATGGGCCTGCCAATTCCCTTCCGTAAGCGAAAATAATCTCAGGTTCAATATTTTTAGGTCTAACCGTTTTAATGCCGAGTGGAAGGTAAAACTGCAGCAGAAATCCTACATCCTGTCCGCTGTATTCTTCACTTGAAAGTTGATACTTTCCGCCGATTAATAAATTATTAAATCCGTAATTGTTAGTTGTCGTACCATTAGTTTTTTCGGACATATTAAGGTAATCACCCCCAAGCCTTAGCTCTATATTTTTATAAATGCCAATTCTTGCTAACAGGCTTGAGTAAGTATAATTATGAATAGTAAAATTGTAATCATCAATGTTAGATTTTTGTGTCTCTATTAAAAATCCATCTTCAAACTGTGCATATCCTTGAGGAACAACGACAGCAGATTCTGTTATATCCGGCCTGTCGGTGTTCATCTCCCCTATATTTTGCTGGGCATTTACGTTTTGAGAGAATAGTAATAAACCTGATAAGAAAAGGAATAGTATACTTTGATATTTTTTCATATATATCCACAATACTTTTTAGAATTTGTATACAAATGGTTAAACGGTTCTAATATTAAACTTAGAATCATCTAACATTTTATTATCGCGAACTTAACATGATTATCACATAGCATCAAGTGATCCGCAGCATATTGCCGGAAAATTCAGAAACGATTATATTTCTTTTATAATTTTCGGATTTAAAACAATGAACTCATTAACGGAAGAAAATTATCTAAAAACTTTATTCACCCTGGCTGGTGAGTCCGGTGAGGTAAATGTTAATGAACTTTCAAAAAGGCTGGGAATAAAAATGCCTACAGTTACAAGTATGATGAAGGCTCTTTCAAAAAAAAATCTTGTGTTTTATGAAAAGTATAAGCCTTTACGTCTTACTGCCAAGGGGAAAAAAGAGGCATTGCTGATTTTACGCAAACACCGTCTTACTGAAATGTATCTAGTTCAAATAATGGGTTTCGGATGGGAAGAAGTTCATAAAATAGCCGAACAAGTTGAACATATAACTGCAAGTGAGTTATTTGAAAAAATGGATAAGATGCTAAACCATCCTAAGATAGATCCGCACGGTTCCCCGATACCCGACAAAAACGGTAAAATGGAATGGCTTCAATACAATAAGTTAAGTGAATGCAAACCTGGAGACAGCGTGAAAATTGCTGCAGTTACGGAAGCTGGAGATGATTTTCTAAGATTTTTGAACAGCCGAAATTTAAGGCTTGGTTTGAAACTTAAAATAAAATCAGTTGAATCCTTCGACGGAAGTATGTCAATTGATTATGATGATAAAAAAAATAAAATGTTCAGTCATACTGTATGTGAAAGACTTCTTGTTGAAAAGATAAAATAATTCTTCTTTTTTAATGTCGGCTTTTGCAACAGTTTCGCTTCAATGTAAGTTCAAAGAGGTTTTCACTGTAGTGGTTAAAGAGCTGTTAGTTTATGAAGATTTAATAACTACTCAAATTTATTCCCATTTACAAAAACAAAATTCAATGGATGCAGTAAATTTATTATAAGTAATTCCCAAATAAATTTGGGCATTTGTAATTTTCTTAAGTATCATTTGGTACTTTTTTGTAAAAGGTTTATCGTTCAACAAAAATAATTAGACGATTTAGTAATTCAATACAATCTATTTTGATTTTACAAATCAGCTGCCAGCTGCAGTGCTTTATACATTGCATTGTCAGACTCTAAAACAGCCTGTGTTATAACACCCGAGCCTTCAATCCTGCCAGAATGTAAGGAGTAATAGTCTGCAATCGGCAAAAAGAAAGCAATGATAATGGCGACAGGACTGAGGCCACCCGCAGAAAGGACTAAAGATCTGAACTTCATAGGTGAACTTCTCGAAAAAGGTATTATAAAACCAGTCATTGATAGAAAATATCAGTTTGAACAAATTGCCGAAGCACACCGATATATTGATATAGGACATAAGAAAGGAAATGTTGTAATTACTTTGGTAAATAATATAAAAGATTAATAACTTTATATAGGCTCACGTTTTAGTGCAGCAGATTTAATATGGAATTGTTGATTGTATCCTATGCTGAAGACAATATCATAATATTAAAAAGTAATAAATTTGGCATAAAACCGTTAACAATCAACATAACAGAAAGGAAACATAGTGAGAGACGTTATAAACTATAATTTAAGATCAAAGAAAGCATAAAATATAGATCTGAATACAGAAACGTGGGTAGAGCATTATTAATTAGGAAAAAGTACTCCCTGAATAGGGTCTAACAAAAAAAATAAATATTAATCTTAATTCTTGTCATATTTTCTAAACTCTTGTAACTAACAATAGTAGAGACTCTAAAATAATTCAAGATTAAATATTAAGAAAATGGACAAAAAAATGGAAATAAATCAAATTCTCACAAGAAATCAAATCCTTAGCAGCATAGTATGGGCTATTGTTATACTTGCATGCTCTTTTGTTTTGGAAAGTTCAAATAAAGGAATAAGTTATATTCTTATAGCAGGATTTTTTATTGAATTCCTCAGAATAGCTTCATCAAACAAGGCATTAAAAAAAGCTAACAAGCAAGAGAAAAATTGAGAGGAATAAATTCACGCTTGATTTTTTAATAAACATCAGACTGATGGAAAATGTCTAAAACTCAGCTTAAACATGTTGACAAATTGAATTTAAATAACAGATAAAAATACTATGAGATGCTGAAAAAATTGGAAATAAACTTTGAACAGATACTTGAAGACAATAAGCATAAGATTTACAGAATTTGCAGGATATATGCCGTAAATCCTATAGAGCCGCAAGATCTTTTCCAGGAAGTTGTATTTCAGATATGGAAATCTTTTTCAACTTTCAAGGGTAAATCAGACATTGGTACCTGGATTTATAGGATTACATTAAATGTCTGTCTTCGTTCGAAAATGAAACTAGAAAAGAAGAATGACAAAATGATACGGATAGAATCCATACAATTTGTAGAAGCAGAAATTATACCCGACAAAATTGAACAGGAAAAATATCAAGCTCTGCACGATTGTATTTCTTTACTGAATGAAAGTGATCAGTCCATTATCATTCTGTACCTTGAAGATTTGCCTTATAAAGAGATAGCAACAATTACCGGTTTAACGGAAAACCATATAGCTGTAAAGATGAAAAGAATACGAAAAACATTATTTGATTGTATCACAAATAAAATAAAGTAAAATAAAATGTTAGAACAAAAATTAAAAGAAATCTGGAAAAAATCTTCTCAAAAAGAACATATTTCTATTGAAACATCTCAGTTAATAAACGAGTTGAATGCTAAAATGAGTGACATTCAAAAAGTAATTAAAATTAGAGATATAAGAGAGATTTCTGCCTCAGCGATCGGGATGCTAATTTTTACATACCTACTTTATGAAATTCCTTTTCCAATTACCAGGTTAGCGTGCTCTTTGTCCATTGTTTGGTTTGCCTATGTTATTTTCAAATTAAGGAAATCTAAAACACAACACATAACGAGCCATTTGGATTTATCGATGAAAGATCAACTTGCGGACCAGGAAGCAGCTATACAACATCAAGCGGACTTATTAGATTCTATCGCTTATTGGTATGCAATACCTCCCTTTATCATTAATTGCATATTCCTATTAGGCTTAGGAAATCCTGCAGATTACAATTGGACCAATAGCCTGGCAGGAAGCATCTTACCACTAACTGTCAATTTAAAAATAGTAACAATAATAGGTTTGGCTTTCTTTTATGCTTTTATTATTTGGATTAATAAAAGAGCTGCTAGAAAAGACATAAAACCAATATTAAAAAATATAGCTATTATTCAACAACAACTGGACAACTAAAATTAACTTAACAATAATGAAAAAATATATTTTATTTATACTAACAATAGCACTTGCAAATATTGCAGTAGCACAACAAGAAAGCAACTTCTCCAAAACGGTTGCAGACAAATTTCAAAAAAATTATAATGCTAACAATTATGATGCTATTTTTTCAATGTTCTCAAGTGAAATGAAAAACTTTATGCCACACGAAAAAACACTGGCTTTTTTACGCGGATTAAAATCAGAAGCTGGTGATATCAAAACAAAATCTTTTGTGAAATATGAACAACCTAATGTTGCGCTGTACAAAACAAACTTTGAACGTGTTGTAGTTGCTCTTTTTATTTCGGTAGATGGAAATTCAAATATTAACGGATTGATGGTAAAACCTTATAAGGAAGAAAAATTGCCAGAGCTTACTCGTAATGTTTCTAAATTAAAACTGCCTTTTAATGAGGAATGGACAGTGCTTTGGGGAGGAGACACAAAAGAACTAAATTATCACGTGATTGATAAGGCCCAAAAGAATGCTTTTGATTTTGTAATTACGGATAAAAAAGGAAAATCTTACAAAAATGATGGAAAAATTAATGAAGATTTTTATTCCTTCGGGAAACAAATTATTGCACCAACAGATGGAGAGGTTGTATTAGTTGTTGATGGAATTAAAGATAATAAACCAGGAATTCCAAATCCTGTTTATGTTCCTGGGAACTCAATAATAATTAAAACATTAAATGACGAGTATTTGTTTTTTGCTCATTTCAAGCAATATTCAATAAAAGTAAAACAAGGTCAAAAAGTTAAGCAAGGAGAAGTTTTAGGACTTTGTGGAAATACAGGAAATTCTACTGAACCTCATATACACTTTCATATTCAAAATGTAGAAGACATTAATATGGCAACAGGAGCAAAATGTTATTTTGATGAGATTTTAGTAAACGGAGTTTTAAAGACTGACTATTCCCCAATTAAAAATGAAAAAATAATGAACAAATAAAAAAGGGAAAGCATAATGATGAACAAGGAATCTTTCCTTCGGGAATTTATTGATGAAATTTGGAATAAAAAGAAATTTGAAAAGGTTGAAAAATATATTCATAAGGGATATACAATTCATCTTGATACCACCGACCCCTGGGAAGGGAAAACTTTATCGTATTCTGAATTTAAAGAGCGATTGAATTTTTCATTCAACTCATTTCCGGATATGAATTTTGAAATAACATCTGCAATTGAGGAAGAAAATCACATTGCTATAACCTGGATTCTTACAGGGACAAACCTTGGAATGATAGGAAAATTTCCACCTACTAGTAAAGCCATTGACACAAAAGGGATAACTATATATCATTTCAAGGACAATTTGATTAATGGACATACTCAGGTTTTTGACAGAGTAACTGTAATGAAGCAATTAGGTTTTATGTAATATGAAAAAATATGCAAATATATAAAAAGCTTAAAATTCATAGGGGAATATTTCAAATATAAGCGGTTAAACATTTTTTATTTTATTCACACTAGTGTACTAACATTTATAATCGGGAATAAATATTTATGAAAAACGGAATTATTGTTTTTTTTGCCCTCTTACTTTTTGCCGGTAAAGTTATAACTGCCCAGGAGAATACCGATATTGATACCGGGAGTAAGTTTAGTATTTATTCGAAAATTCTGAACGAGAAACGAATATGTATCATAAGTCTTCCGGCTTCATATAAAAATGAATCTTCATTGGATAAAAAATATCCTGTTTTGATTCTGCTGGATGGCGGTGCATATTTTAAGCTGGCTTCCGGAATAGTACATTTTATGAGTTCAAATAGAAACCAAAATAATTTTATGCCGGAAACTATTATTATAGCAATTGAAAACGTCGACCGTGAGCGCGATTTTACCGTTACAAAAATTAAAACCAAACGACCTAACACAATGGGTGGTGGAAGAAACTTTCTGGATTTCATCGAAAAGGAACTAATACCATATATTGATAAGAATTACAGAACAGAACCATTTAGAACACTTGCTGGACATTCTTTGGGAGGTCTTCTCACATTAAATTCCTATATTGATAAGAACAGCATCTTCAATGCTTATCTTTCTATCGACCCGAGTATATGGTGGGATGAGGTAACGATGAAAAATAAAGTTGATTCTATCTCTCCGGTATCTTTAAATAAAAAACTTTATATCGCTACCGCAAATCAAGGAGAGGCCAATTACGAAAGGAATAAAAAAAGACACGACTCTCTTTATGCTTTATTGAAAAAGAAATCAGGTGCGCACTTGAATGCCGAAAATGAATATTTTGAAAAAGAAAATCATTGGTCAGTCCCATTAATAGCTCTATACAGAGGACTAAAATATCTGAATCAAGAGAATTAAGTAAATGTTATTATATTATTTAGATATACTTTTGGTTACTACGTAAACAAAACCGCTGTTGCCAATTAAGGCCTGATAAATGCTACATAATTAAATTTTATTAGTCTCTATATAAAAAGAAAAAGATAATGATTAAAATAATTTTAATCAGTCTACTTACTAGTGTGGAAAAGGTGGATTAACTTCGTTGATCCCCTAATGAGGAAACCGTCAACACAAAATGCCGGTTCGCTTCATGAAGTGAATATAGACGATGTGATGAGCGGATATTACGTTGGAATTGAAGAGGATCTAAAGACTGATGTTGAATCCGGTTGAAAACTGACCAAGATCCTTTTTTATTCAGTCTCAACATCAATTTTCGGAACTAAAAAAGTAATCTTTCCTATACCATACAGTAAACAGAAATCGATACCCTATATTATTTATGTTGAAGAATGGTAAATTTAAACCAGTAATAGACCAAGAATATTTATTAGATGACATATCCAAAGCTTGCGAATATGTACAAACTGGAGAGAAAACAGGGAATGTTGTTTTTATTATAAAATAAAACAAGAGTAAACAAGGGCTATAACTAATTACTTGTTCTTGCCTACTCTGAAAATTCAGCTGGGATTTCCAACATGGTACTTGCTTGCAAAGTTAAGTGTTAAGCCATACAACTATTGATAGCCGTAACTTTTGTGCTTAATATAAATCCACAGTATATTCTTTTTCTCAAATATTTCATTTTTCCATGTAATAATTTTCAACTTTCACCACTAACTATAATAAAACGATATTGAGCAGCGATTTTTATAATACATCTATTTTACCGTTTGCGGGAATAATCATAAAGTTATGTCGGGCATATACAAATTCACAGGAGGATTTTGAAGATTATTATCAAGAGGTGTGTTTACAAATCTGGAGAAGTAAAGAAAACTTTCGCGGGGATTCGGAATGGAGCACCTGGGTTTATCGAATTTCATTAAATGTCTGTTTAACCTTACTTAAGAAAAAGAAAAATAATAATCAGCATTTTGTATCTGACTCTTTGCCAGCTGAAGAAATTGAAGAAACTGAAAATAATCATGCATTTTCAGACGAACCTCTAAATCTTTTATATGATGCCATAAGAAAACTATCAGAAATAGACAGAGCCGTTATTATGCTTTATTTAGAAGAAAAATCATATCAGAAAATCGCTGATATTATAGGAACAAATGCAAATAATATAGGTGTCCGGGTTAACAGAATTAAAGTTAAATTAAAAAAAGCATTAGATGGATAAATCGATTGAAAATATATGGAAAGAAGGTTTTCTAAAAAGTGACGCGTTAATAGCGCCAAAATTAAACAACCTTTACACTCGAAAATCTATTCATATCATAGATAAATTTAAAAGAATGTTTAAAATTAATTTGATTGCAATTGTTGCTTTCTCGTTTATCTTTTTAATTGTATCATTTTTAGTAGGAATACCTATAATGGGTATTATTTTTTTCGTAACTCTTACTGTACTTGTTATTATTAATAAGAGGTTATTGAATGGTTTAGAGAGATTAGATAAAGGTGTCAATTGTTATGAATATCTCAAAGCATTTAACCAATGGATAAAAATGCAGGTATCTGTCAATAGGAGAATGTCTACATTTTTATACCCAATTATATTTGTATCAATGATTCTAGGCTTTTGGTTTAAAGACGCAAAGGGCCTGCCTTTGGGCGAAAGACTTGTGCATAAGATTCTATTAAGTTTCCCTGATATCTACCTGATATTTGGAATCCCACTGATAGGATTCGTTATTGTTGTTTTCATTTTAGTTTTACTGGCATTTTTTGGCGGTAGGATTTATCAATGGGATTTGAACCTTATTTACGGAAGAGTATTCAAAAAACTGGAAGAGTTGATGGCTGATATAGAAAGTTTAAATAATTAAATACTTCTCTAAAGTATTCATTTATAATACCTTATAAATTTTTATTAAAAAAATAAGTTTTACTTGTAATAATTATTGCTTTGAGCCACTAACCAGGAAAACGTTTAACATCATTATGATACTATAAGGAGGCTACAAGTTGACACTACAAGAAGCTTATAATTTTTTTGAAAATTTAATAACCGAAACAACTAAAAAATCTGAAATTAAGGTTTATGAGAAATTTGTCTATGTCCTATCCAAATTGATGACTAAAAAGTTCACAAAAGATGAAATGGAATCCATAGAAGCGGAACTTGATAATCTAGATTTAAACTCAATCTCTGAGAACAGAAAAAAATACTTTAAGAAAGCGTTAAGTAAATTTGAAAATTATTTAAAGGATACTTTTTCTTTAACTTCAAAAGGTTATTACACCCAGCTTGGTATAGGTTTAGGATCGTCTTTTGGAATTTTTTTTGGAATTGTGTTCTTGTCGAGTTTTGAGCGGTCTTTGGGTATTGCTTTGGGTTTGAGTATCGGAATGTTAATTGGATTAATTATCGGTCGTTATATGGATTCTCAAACTAAAGTTGTAGGAAAGATGCTATAATTAGTTCCACAATAAATAGCCTCCATTTCCAAATCATTAACACAATTTTTTAAATAATATGGCCAAATAAAAATTTGGCTTTGATACTTATATTTACAAATTAACAATATGAAAACATTAATAACAACAACAATTTTAATTGTATTTTACATCGTAAATGCTTTTTCTCAAAACCTCCCAGGCGTTTGGCACGGAAAGGCAAAAACCCCCGATAACAAAGAAATTCTTTTTGTATTTCTTTTTGAAAGCAATGCCAATAGCATTACTTCAACTATGGCAGTTCCAACCTTTAACGTTTCAAACATCAAACCAAAAACAACAATTTTTGAAAATGGGAAATTAATTGTTGATGGTTCAAATGTTGGTATGAAATACGAAGGCGTTTGGAATGAAACCACAAACCAAATAGAAGGAACTTATACAGAGGGCAGTGTTAAACTCGTTTTAACTTTAAAAAAAGGAAATCCTGAAATAGCAAAGCTAAATAGACCTCAAGAACCTATAAAACCGTATCCTTATTATGAAGAACAGGTTGTTTTTGAGAATGCTGAAGCAGGTATTAAGTTGTCAGGAACTTTTACAAGACCTGAAAAAAAAGGGACGTATCCTGTAGTTATTTTAATAAGCGGAAGTGGTCGACATGATAGGGATGAAAGTATGATGACACACAGGCCTTTTTTGGTACTTTCAGATTACCTTACTCGCAACAATATTGCTGTATTACGTTATGATGATCGTGGTTTCGGAGAATCTACAGGCGATTTTAGTAAAGCTACAACAGCTGACTTTGCACAAGATGTTTTAAAATCAAGAAGCGACATTAACCCTAATCAAATAGGATTAATTGGGCATAGCGAAGGAGGTATTATTGCGCCATTGGCAGCAAATCAAACCTCAGATATTTTATTTATTGTAGTGTTGGCTGCCACAGGTATTCCTGGCAGTGAAGTAGCTGTTATGCAAGCTAAAACTTTAAGACCTTTTCCAGTTCCTGATGAAGATATATTTGCTAAGGACGTAAGAAAATCAATTGAAATTGCCACCTCATATTTAGAGATGTCAGCTAAAAGAGATGCATTAAACGCTCACAATGAAGCTTACTTAACACCTATATTAAAATCATTAGGAGCCCCAGACGAAAATATTTTAAAATTTATAGAGAAAGAAACAGAGACTATTTTAAGACCATGGAGTACGTATTTCAACAACTATAATCCTGCAAATGAATTCGAAAAATTGAAAATACCTGTGCTCTCATTGAACGGAAATAAGGACCAGCAAGTGGATGCAAGTATAAATCAAGAGGCTATACGAAATGCTTTAATAAAAGGTAAGAATAAGAACTATAAGATTGTAGAGTTAGAAAATTTAAACCATCTATTTCAAGAATGTGTAACAGGTGATATTAATGAATATAAAGATATAGAACAAACAATGTCTCCAATTGCATTGAAAGAAATTTCTAATTGGATTTTAGAAACAATTCAGATGGATTAAAAAAAACTAAAAATCTAATTAAAATACTAAGCACAACACCTGATAAAATTTATGCTCAAATCGGATTTAGTACAAACCGACAAACATTCAATTAACGATTTGCAACGTCCGCAAAATCCCCGATTTTCCAGTCGCACAAATCTTATAAAAACTCATTGAGATACATTAAATGAAACCAATGGAATCATTTTTCAAATCTGAGAAAGGAAAGAAGGAAATTTTAAGTCTATATGATCAAAAATTAGATGAACTTAATATAAAGTTTGAATACATAAAGATTGATACCAGTTTTGGGGAGACAAATATTATTGCAACTGGCACATCTTCAAATCCGCCAATTTTAATCATTCACGGCTCAAATGGTTGTGCACCAGTAGCACTTGAAACTTATCCCAATTTAAGTAAATCTTTTAGAGTTTATGCAATTGATGTTCTTGCTCAACCGAACAAAAGCGCTGAGACGAGGTTAAATATGAAGGATGATTCTTATGGAATATGGGTAAGTGAAATAATAAATTCTCTAAAAATTAAAAATGTTATTATGCCTGGTTTTTCATTTGGAGGATTGGTTATATTGAAAACTCTCGAATATGATGAAAGTAAAATCAAGGAAGTATTTTTATCTGCACCAGCCTACATTGTAAACGGAAACCCAATAAAAGCTTTGTTCAAAATTTTCATCCCAATGAAAAGGTTTATAAAAACGGAAAAACCCAAATATGTTGAAAAATTTTTAGTAGAAGTTTTTACGGAACGAGACGATTTTGCTGTCAAATATTTATCAAAAGTTTTCTTACATTTTAAAATGGATTTTACACCGGTGCCGGTTATAGATTCCAGGAAAGCAAAATCAATTAAAACGCCTATTACCATATTTGCAGCTAAAAATGACATACTTTTCCCTGGAAAGATAATGATTAAAAGAGCTTCTCAAATATTTCCATCCTTAAAAAATTATTTGTTACTTGAGAATTCAAAACACGTGCAATCAAAAAGCGATAATCTCATAATTGGAAATTTAATATTGGGAAAATAACGTGCTACAATATATTGTATAAAACATATGTTGTAATTGCGATCCAACTCTACAATATACTTATCATCCACATAAATATTAACGATGGATTTGAAGTTGGGTTTAGATGAGGTGAATATTGATTCCGTATTACTTAAAAAGGCGGTAGATAAAATAAATTGTGGTAAGTATGGTGAAGTCCATTATGACCATTTTCAAGGATATCAAACTTGTATTTGAAGAATACTTTCAAGGACACTGATACTAATGGGATGGTGCAAATCATCATGATGAATGGATTAATTGGGACAAATCAACTTTTTGTGCCTGCCTGAATAATTAATATTTTTTTTGCTTGACATGACTGTGTATACTGTGTATATTGTGTGAGCTAAATTTATGAAATATAACTTATTACTCTCTCAAACGGACAAACGCCCCATGTATCAGCAGATCATGGAGCAGGTAAAGCAAAAAATTGCGGTAGGAGACTGGCCGCCTAACACCCCGTTACCATCAATCCGGGAGCTGGCAACAGCGGTTAAGGTAAGCATCATCACCGTAAAACGAGCTTATATGGAATTGGAGCGTGAAGGAGTAATTTCCACTCATCAGGGTAAAGGCAGTCGGGTGAATGAAACTAAAGATTTAAAAGAGCTTAAACTTGAAGAGTTAAGAATGCATCTGGAAAAAGCCAGAAAATTGGCAAAATCCCTGGATATATCCGAGAATGATCTAAAGGAAATGTTGTAGCCAATTTAACAAACTGCGACATTCAAAAAATTATATAGTCTTTAACATCTAATTTTAAAAAGAAAATAAATGAAATTAAAATTTCTTCTTTTGGTCATAGTAACAACTATATCAATTGGTTGCAAAAACAATAGCAATGCAAGTACAAGTGATTTAAAAAAAACCAGCAAAGATCATTTAATCGAGCAAATTTTGATAGATTCTTTGATGAGAGTATCCTATAATCGCGGCATTTTTAATGGCAATATCCTCGTTGCTAAAAACAATAAAATAATATATCAAAATGAATTTGGATATACAGATGCTTCAAAATCAAAAGCGCTAAATCGAAATTCGATATTTAATATTGGGTCTATAGGAAAAGAATTCAACGCAGTTGCTTTAATGATTTTAAAAGAAAAAGGGTTACTAACTCTGGATGATAAAATTTCAAAGTTTGGGTTGCAGTTACCAGAATGGTCCACTAAGGTCACTATCAGGCATTTGTTAAAATATACCAGCGGATTGCCAAAAATAAATTGGAATCGTATTAAAAATGATGAAGATATTTATGCAGATTTAAAGAATATTGACCATTTGAATTTCGAACCGGGATCAGATTATCTCTATAGCAATAATAATGTTTTTCTTCAACGAAGAATTGTGGAAAAACTATCAGGAATGAGTTTTAATTATTTTATACGGAAAAATATACTTATTCCCAGTAATATGTCAGACGCTGTTTTAGACGCAACTCCAAAGAATCCTCAATTAGTATCAGCATTTAACAATGATATGGTTAATGACAGTCCTATGGGTATCGAATTCTCGGGCTGGGTATATCCTACTGCAAATGATATGTACAACTGGATAAGCAGTTTGCATTCAGGTAGGATAATTTCAAAAGAATCGTTAATTCTATTATTTGATTCTTACTCTAAAAACAGCGAGTCCGCTTTAGGAAAAGGTATCTTTGAAAACAAAGAATTACTGTTTCATGAGCATCATGGGTCCTCTTTTAATTACGAATCTTTTATACATTATAATGCAAATGAGGACTTATCAATCATTTTAATGACAAATAATAAAAATTTCAAACTACGTGAAATTTCTGAGTCAATCGAAAATATCTTAAACGGAAGTCTTTTTTCAATTCCTCAAAAATCCATTTATCTTACAATAAGACAAAAATGCTATGACAATATAAATGAAGGTATAGAACTTTATAAAAGATTAAAAAAGAACGATCCCAATACATATAATTTTTCAAATGAGAATGAATTAAATCAACTTGGTTATAAGTTAATGGAGAAAAATCAATTCGAGGATGCAATTAAAATCTTCAAATTGAATATTTCAGAATTTCCAAACTCAGCCAAAGCATACGATAGTATCGGCGAAGCTTATTACCTTAATGGGAACAATGATCTGGCATTAGTCAATTATAAAAAATCGCTGGAATTGAACCCAAACAATTCCAACGCAATAGAAATGATCAAAAAAATTCCCAAAAAAGTTTTAAACTCAAATTTAAATAAGAAGGACCAAGAACGATGAACACACCTTTAGCTGTGGACTGTAAAGGTATGACCAAACATTACCCGCATTTCCAGTTGCAAAATGTTGACCTGTCTTTTGAACAAGGCAATGTCATGGGTTTAGTGGGACCTAACGGTGCGGGGAAATCAACCATCTTACGAATTATTATGGGCCTTGTTGGGACGGATAGCGGCTCAGTAAAAACTCTGGGATATTCCATGCCTGATGAACAGGTCGCGGCCAAACGGGACATCGGTTATATCGCTGAAGATATGCGCCTTTACGAGAGTGAAACAATTGTTTTCCATATGGAATTTATAAAATCAATTTTTGATTCATGGGATGATCAATACGCTTCCACACTGTTGCGCCGCTTCGATCTTAAAAAAGAACAAAGGGTAAAAGGCCTGTCGCACGGACAAAGGGTTAAGGCAGCTTTGTTATTAGCACTGGCGCGCCGTCCGCAATTATTGGTGTTCGATGAACCAACAACCGGGTTAGACCCGGCAGCGAGAAAGGAAGTTCTGGACGAAATGATGAATGCATTGGAAGATGAAACCCGGTCAATTCTTTTTTCATCTCATAACACACTGGATGTTGAACAAATCTCAGACTATATCACTTTCATTTACGACGGGCGGATTATAGAATCCCGGGACAAGGAGGATTTCCTTGACGGCTGGAGAAGGCTGCGTCTTATTAACATGGAAAATAATCCCTTGCCCGGTTTATCAAACATCAGGGAAATACAAACAAGCGGTAAGCTGTGTACTGTTACCGTGAACAATTACAACGATACTATACCGGAACAATTTACAAGCGCTGGATTATCCGTGGATACTATTGAAAGATTAACCCTGGAGGAAATCTTTCTGAGTAGTGTTAAATACGCAAAGGAGGGTTCGTAATGACTAACACGATAGTATACAAACTCATCAGTAATGATTTGAAAATAAACCGGACTCCAATACTGTTGTGGTCACTTACTGCCGTTGCCGGCATAGTCGTCGCATATTTGATTCCCGGCCTGGTTGCAGCGAACATTGGTTTTTGTTTATTAGCAAGCGCAATAATCGGGGTGGGAATTCATATGCTGGCTCACACCGTGCTGTACGATAATCTGAAGGGAACACACATTTTCATTATGAGTTTGCCCTTAAACTTTAAACAATATACAGTAGCAAAGCTTTTAGTTAACATACTTGTGTTTTATAGTATGTGGGTGTTGCTTTCGGCTGCCTGTATCTATGTAACATTTACGCGAGGCATATTTCCTGTGGGGAGTCTGCCGATGATGTTGATGGTTTTGTTGTCAATTTTACCGGTTTATTCTTTAATGCTATCAATAAGCATTTTAACTCAATCCATCGGTTATACCGTTGTTACAGTCGTATCATTAAGCTTCGCTACATCCGCCTATCTCTGGAAGATAGTTTATTTAGATTCTGTGGGCGCTTATGTATGGGGAAACCAGGCTGTGTGGAATAGCACTGTTTTTAGCATAATGATTATACAGTTACTTACCGCAATTATTATTCCTGTATTAACTGTAATTGTTCAATTTAGAAAGAAAGATGTCATTTAGTTTTTATATCAATCATATAATAAGGATCAATACCATGCATATAATTAATAAATATCTTACTATAATTTTGGTTTTGACTGCAACATTTGGATTTGCGGTCAACTCATACAGCCAGTCTGAAAAAGAATCAGCTGCCGGTGATTTACCGCTTCCGGGTGCTTTGTTTAAAAAACACATCGATGCAGTTGGAGGTGAACAGGCTCTCCGGGCACATACCACAAAAACAATTAATGGCAAATTGCATATCAAGGCAATGGGTATTGAAGGGAATTTACACATAGTTGCAGAGGCACCTGACAAAATAAAAACCACTATCGAGTTAGGACAATACGGGAAAAGCCTTTCTGGTTACGATGGTACGGTTGGCTGGAGTATGGACCCAATGTCGGGCAATCGGATCCTTGAAGGAGAGGCTTTAAAACAAATGATCGCACGAGCCGATTTCTACAATAGTGATTTAAATCTGGGCAAGGATGCAGTTAAACTGGAGACAGTTCAGACGGTAAACTTTGATGATGGCGAACAGCATAAAGTGTTACTGGTAGATGCTAACGGAGAAGAAAGCTACCTATACTTTTCCAAAGAAACCGGCTTGTTGAGCGGTATTGACAGGATGGAAACAGGCGCGATGGGTAAAATGCCAACGCAAATTCGACTGAGCAACTACCTTGAAACCGACGGTATAAAAACACCACGTAAAATTACAAGTGTACAAAACGGTGGGGAAACAGTAATAGAAATTGATTCCGTTTCTTATAACGCCCTTGCTGAAAATGCATTTGATTTGCCGGTGGAAATTCAAAGCCAGGTAAACAAGTAATTCTTAAAATTTAGGAGTTCAATTTGAAAGTCGGAAAATTTCAAAAAATAGTGCTGTGTTTTTTCACTCTAATCTTCTGGTTCAGTGCTCCTTTAGTAAAAAGCCAGGACCAGGTTACATTGCGGAACACCGTTACTCATTTGTTGTATTCAGAGCAGCTCCAACAGCATTATTTAATTGATGTATTTTTGCCTAAAGGATATCAGGCTAAAGAATCTGAATACCAGTTTCCCAAATACCCGGTTATTTACGTTCTGAATAGCCGGCCGAATGCGGTGATGGCTGCGATGATGCGGCACGTTTCCGAGATGTCGAGAGAGATCATTGTCGGGATTGATTTTGCGGACAAAGACGGTAACTCGATTGAATCATTTGCAGCTTATACCCGTGATCTTACCCCTACTCCGGATGACGATTGGGCACAGGCTTCATCTGCCGGACCGGGAGGTCGCGCAGAAGACTTTATTAATTTTATCAACAATGAAGTCAAGCCACTAATAAATAAAACCTACAACGTAAATAGATACAATCAGACATTGGTAGGACACTCCTTTGGCGGGTTATTTGGGTTGTACGTTTTGTTCAACCACAGCGATTCTTTTAACAGGTATGTAATTGCCAGTCCATCTTTGTGGTGGGATGACTCAGTAATATTTAATCAGGAAGAAAAATACGCAGGAACGCATACAAACCTGGCTAAGAAGGTATTTCTTTCTGTCGGCTCAAAGGAATTAGCAAGCGGTCCGCAGGGAATGATTGATAAAATCAGAAAAATGTCTGAGAAGCTTAAAAGCAGAAACTATCCGGATCTGGATTTGTGGTTTAATATTTTCGAAGATGAAACGCATTTGTCTGTAGTCGCCATTTCTATTCAAAAAGGAATTGAGAAAGTTTTTCAATAATGAAAAATGAATTTATAAGAAAATTATTAGTTAGCAATGAAATTAACCAATTCTGTTTTTCAAGTAAAAAGGATTAAAGATTCCAATCAATCCATTTTTTTATTAACATTGTTTTTGTGGATTTCTACTATAATATCCCAGCTCGGTAGCCTTACTTACAGTACATCAAAAAGTGGACAAGGTTTTCAGTCAGTAATCTTACAAAGCATTATCTATTTAAGCCTGGTTACAATTCCGCTCAGTGCGATTGGAATCTGGTTAGGAAGACAAATTGGACTTGGTGCACCACTCTTGTCTGCGATTGCACGCAAACAACCGGGTACATTAAAAATATTCCTGAGAGATGCAAAATGGTCAGTATTACCGGGTTTATTTTTGGGCGGTGCAATGGTGATTTTTAGAATACTCGCAAATTCATATTTACCGCAGGAACTTCCATCATTTGGTCACAGAGGTATTTTAGGAGGATTTCTGGTTTCTGCCGGTGCGGCAATTGGAGAGGAGGTATGGTTCAGGTTAGGTTTATTAACTATAATTCTGTGGATAGTAAACCGTATTTCGGGGCATAACAGTCTACGATCTTCAGTTGCCTGGACAACAATTATAGTTGTCGCTATTTTATTTGGTGTCTCACATTTACCACAATTATCTTCTTATGGTGCGGCATCTGCATTCGCCGTTTGGGGTACGATATTAGGGAATTGTGTAGTTGGTATTTTATTTGGATGGTGTTATTGGCGCCTTGGTCTTATAGCAGCAATTATGGCTCATTTTTCAGTTGATATTGTTATTCATGCTCTGCCTTCACTATTTTATTGAGACATGTGTATATAAAATGTTGCGTGACAAGCAAATCAACTTGACTGCCGAACTCAGTCGGAGAAATTTGTAAAAATATTGTTTGAAAGTTTAGTTTAGCATTATTGTCAAAAGTGAACGTGTTAAGAAAGTTAAGTCGCAGTTTTTGCTAAAGGCAAAATAAAAACTGCTTCGCCAGAGGCGGACAAGTCTGGAAATTTTACCGTTCGCTATTAAATAACATTTTAGTTATGGATAGCATGTTATTTGCGCTACGTTAGAACACATGAATTACTTATGGCATAATTTCACAGGTTAGCAGTAAGTCAAAGATAAATAAGACAATTATACAAGAAAGGAGTTAAAGTATGCAAACAATTTTGGGAGCAAACGGAACAATAGGTTCTGTGTTAGCAAAAGAATTAAAGGCTTACACCAATCAAATAAGATTAGTAAGTCGTAATCCGAAAAAAGTAAATGAAACAGATGAATTATTCCCGGTCGATTTATCAGATTCAAGTCTAGTAGAAAAAGCTGTTGAAGGTTCTGAAGTTGTATATTTATTAGTTGGATTTGATTATAACATAAAAGTATGGCAAAATAAATGGCCGAAACTCATGCGTGCCACAATAGATGCTTGTATTAAACACAAAGCGAAATTGGTATTTTTTGATAACGTATACTTGTATGATATAAATGCTATTCCACACATGACTGAAAATTCAGTAATAAACCCGCCAAGTAAAAAAGGTGCGGTTAGAAAAGAAATTGCTGACATGCTTTTAAATGAAGTAAAATCCGGAAAATTGACTGCACTAATTGCTCGTTCTGCTGATTTCTATGGACCAAAAAATGAGAAAAGTTTTTTGCATGATATGGTTTACAAAAACATAAAAAAAGGGAAGAAACCCAATTGGTTCATTGATGCAAATAAAAAGCATTCCTTTACATATACTCCTGATGCAGCTAAGGCTACTGCACTATTGGGAAACACTGCTGATGCATACAACCAGGTGTGGCATTTGCCCACGGATAAAAATGCTTTGACCGGTAAAGAAATAATAGCATTATTTGCCAAAGAAATGAATGTAGAAAACAATGTTTCTATATTGCCGATGTGGTTATTGAAAATACTCGGCTTATTCATTCCAATAATGAAAGAGATGCCTGAAATGATGTATCAATACGATAGGGATTATTTTTTTGATTCAAGTAAATTTGAAAAACGATTTAACTTTAGAACTACACCATACGAAGAAGGTGTAAAACTGACAATTGAACAAACAAAAAGTAATTGATGTATCTTGGCAAATTTCAACAGCAAAATGGTAATATTGTGGTATCAGTAGTTAATATAATATTCAGAAGCATGTGTTCTAAAAGGTGGCTGCTAATGACAAGGTAAAAATTAGCTGTTTAAAGGGTTGATTTTTGACAAATTTCGTAGAATAAAGAAAATTAAGACTAATTATTGTCATTAAATAAAAACTTTATGGCAACGCCATTATTGTGGACTCAACGCGAACGCCAAATCGGTGCGGGGTTTTTAAAGTTTTTGGCATTCGATTTTCGTTCAGCATTTTGTTCAAGATAGTATTTCTAAATAACATTTTTGCAAACTGTACTTACAAGAATCCGCCGCGGCGGATAAGCACAGTTTGCGTAACAATTGGCATTGTGGTTTTGTTCAGCCCGTTTGTTATGGACTGACCTGCCTACCGGCAGGCAGGCGCGTTAGCCGCAACTCGTTAGGGCTCAAAATAAATTAATGGAGGATAGATGTCATTGAAAAATATATTTTTTATACTTTTTATTCTTTGGTTTCATACTTGTTTTAGTCAAGTTCCAATTGTGGTTGGTCAAAGTCAAGTTATTCACTCAAACATTCTTGATGAAAACCGCACATATCAAGTTTACTTGCCTGAAAGTTATCAGCAGGCTGTAGATCGAAAATATCCCGTACTTTATGTTCTTGATGGTGAGTCTAATTTATTACATACAGTAGGTTCTGTAAGTTTTCTCTCATCAAAAGGAGAAATACCGGAATTAATAGTTGTTGCAATTACCAGCACAGTTCGAATAAGAGATTTTACACAAACCGATTGGTCTTCTCATTGGGTTGGTGGTGGCGGGGCAAAAAACTTTAAAAGTTTTCTCTCTAAAGAACTTATTCAAAAAATTGAAAAGGATTTCCGTACCAATGGCTTTCGTATATTGTCTGGGCATTCTGCTTCAGGGCAATTTGTTCTATATAACTTGACTACTGAACCCTCTCTTTTTAATGCATATTTTGCAATAAGTCCAAGTCTAGATTGGGATAATAACCTTCCGCAAAGATCGCTGGAAGAATCTTTTTCAAAAACAGATAGTCTAAAAGCATTCTTTTATTTTGCTTGGTCGGATGATTCCGGCGGTGCATTAGCAGACGATCAAAAATTGTTTGAAACACTCGCAACAAAATCTCCTAAAGGATTTCGCTGGGTAGGTAAAGGTTTCCCAGATGAAACACACGGCAGCATTACATTGTTAGCACAAATTAATGCACTTCGTGAATTATATAAAGGTTACAGACTACACAATGATTTATTAGTCAATGGACTTGGTTTTGCCGAAAAGCATTTTCAAGATGTATCAAAGGAAGTCGGATATACAATACCTGTACCCGAAGATATAATAAATAATTTTGCATACGAAGAATTGAATAAAGGTAATATTCAAGAAGCAATTAAATTATTCAAACACAACATTAAACAAAATCCAAACTCAGCAAATGCATTCGATAGCATTACTGATGCTTATGAAAAAGCTGGAATGTTGAATGAAGCAATGGCATCAATAGAGAAAGCAGTTGAATTAGCTAATAAGTTTAATAATCCTAATCGAGGATATATCATTAATCACGCAAAAAAAATTAATGATATTTTAGAAACTAAAAAACAAAAATAAGCCTAACGCCTCAACGCGACCCCCTCCAGAGGCGGGCAGGCTGCCTTTTCGGTGCGGGATTATTAAAAAAAATGGTGATTTTTTCGTTCGGTCCAGCCAGCTTTATCAGCCTGGCTGAGGCAGGTAAATCTGGGGTGGCGCCTTAGCAATCACTTTATGTGCATAAGTAAATTTAAAGAGGTTCTTATGAATACAAATAAAAATTCAATATCTGCAGTTTTTTATTAAAGAAAAGTTCCTTTTGCAACTTTATTTATTTATCTTCTTATCGAAGAATTATAAAAAATACAATATATTAACAATCAATCTAACCTGCATTTTAATTATAAATAACAGATCTCAGAATTTATTAGAAGACTAAATTGATAAAAAATAATATTTTACCAAAAAGCAAATTCTGGAAATATATACCATTTAGAAGATATCTAATATTTGTCTTGGCGATATTCTTCTTATTTTCAGGTATTGGATTTATCGTCGATCTGCTTTCAGGAGGTTCATATTCAGAACTACTGCTTTTTATAAATGTATTTTATTCGGGAATTGTTGCAGTATTCTACGTTTATAGTTTTACAAGAAATCTTAAATTTCTTCCTTTTACTATTATTTTTCAGATTGTAGTTGGAATTAACATTTGGAAAGAGGCTAACCAATTACTGCTTACCGAATTTCCTCAAAGAGTATTTTTTGATGCCATTGGAATTTTAGTAACAATGGTTCTGGGATATATACTGCTTGTTTTATTTATAAATAAGGAAGGAATAAAAAATTTACGGCTTCAGGCTGAAATGAACCTTGCGCAGGAACTTCATTCGAACCTTGTTCCAAAAATTGAAATTGTTAATAACCGTTTTGAAATATTTGGAAAATCTAATCCTACTGATGAAGTCGGCGGCGATTTAATTGACTTTTTCGAAAATGAAACGAGTCATACTTGTTATATTGCAGATGTATCAGGTCATGGAGTTGCGGCAGGTTCGATGATGGGGATGTTTAAGAGCACGATTCGAGTTTTATTAAACAAAGATGAACCGCTTTGGTTAATTTTAACTGAAACCAGTAAGACAATTTACAATTTAAAAAAGAAAAACATGTTTCTTACATGTGCTTTTATAAAATTTAATTCAAATTATACTGTAGAATATTCAACAGCAGGTCATCTTCCGATTTTGAAACTTGCAAATGATTCAAACAATTTTGATGAATTGGTAATAAAGCACCTTCCAATAGCAGCGACAAAAGATTATAATTATACAACAAACAGCACAGTATGTAACAAGAATGATTTATTTATATTACTGACTGATGGAATTACAGAGATGTCAAATAAAAAAAATGAATTCTTTGGAATGGAAAGAGTAAAACAGATTATTCTTAATAACAGAAATGATGAATTGTCCCATATTTATGAAGAAATAAATAATAAGTTAGCATCATACGGTAAACAAAAAGATGATCAGACAATTTTATTAGTCAGATGTTTATAATTATCATATGTATTATTTTTTAACTAAAGTTATAAATTGAGTTTTGTCATCTTGAACGAAGTGAATATCTAAAAAATTGCATATACTAATCTTGAGATTCTTCCTGCAAAACAGGACAGGCACTTCGTTCAGAATGTCTATTAATAAAATCAAGATATAATAGGTGATATTGAAGCATATAAAAATACGATTGAACAATTTGAACCTTTTGGTGAAATAAAAGAAGAATAAAAATGGACGTAACCAGCACATCAAATTAACCGCCGAGGGCGGTCGACAGAAATTTGTAAAAATAAAGTTTGACAGTCCAGAGTCTGTAAAATTATTTGTGTAAATGGTTTTTTGTTCATAAATAAGGTTCAAGCCTATCTTTAAAAATAATAGAAAAATTAGAAAGAACAATTGCCCAATTTCTTATCGGCATAGTCCATTTTTAGAAAGATCTCTGTAAGCGAGATAAAGCATTTTCTTCAAAGCATCATCATTGGGAAAAAGTGACTTTGCTTTCGTAACTTTTCTAAATTGGCGATGAACAGACTCAACAGCATTCGTAGTATAAATTATGGTTCTTATTTCTTCCGGGTACTTAAAAAAAGTAGCCAGATTATTCCAGTTCTGTCGCCAGGATTTTATAGCCAGAGAATATTTTTTAGACCAGTTATCTTCCAGAAGATTTAAGTTCTCTAATGCTGCTTCTTCAGTAGGTGCAGTGTATACAGTTTTTAACTGCTTCATAAATTCCTTTTGGTCCTTAGAAGCAACGTATCTTAGAGTATTACGTATTTGGTGTATCACACATAACTGGATTTCAGTTTTAGGAAAAACAGTACTGATTGCCTCAGGAAATCCCTTTAGTCCATCTATGCAAGCAATAAGAATATCTTGTACCCCCCGGTTCTTAAGCTCTGTCAGAACGTTAAGCCAAAAGTTAGCTCCTTCAGCTTCTCCAACCCAGAGACCGAGTAGATCTTTTTTACCACTGAGCTCAACTCCAAGGCATGTATATGCTGCTTTTGAGGTTACTTTCTTTGAGTCGTCTCTTACTTTGTAATGAATTGCATCAAAGAAAACTATCGGGTAAATACTTTCAAGCGGTCTATTCTGCCATTCTGTTGCTATATGAAC
>Ga0307440_1000207_pt1 | contig 27603 bp, 24 predicted proteins | sample SalMarWE160410MG_FD_202150 | JGI IMG/M metagenome (GOLD analysis project Ga0307440, IMG submission 202150) | Salt marsh sediment microbial communities from the Plum Island Ecosystem LTER, Massachusetts, United States - WE1604-10 | ecosystem: Environmental > Aquatic > Marine > Intertidal zone >...
GATCTCGTAAATGGCTTGAATCCGACTGTAGTCTTTCGTCTTACGCGGAATGCTCGTTCGAATATAAAAATCATCAACAATTCTCATATTCCAATGCCTCTTCCACTAGCCAGTTGAATGAACACCCGACTCGCCGTTTTGATGGCCGACTTGCCCTGAATTTCCACGCGGCGCAACAACGCAGGCCGGACGCTGCGCCTTATCCTGGCACCTCAGGAAGTTCAGAACGATCCGATCTCGCTAAATTTTCGCCGGGTGAATCGACGGCGTTTGGCCGGCACACGGTCGAGTGGACATTAGTGACGGCACCTCTGGCCGCCTTCGCCTTGAGCCCGGTTCTCGACCGCCGTCTCCATTACCAGGACAACGGAATATGGCAACGCAAACGCCAGCTCGATTTCGAATATGCAGTCATCCTGGGGGAAGTCGGCGGCGGTTTGTGGTTCGGTGGACAAAGCCGTATCGGTAAGACTTTCTGGCGATCGATGGATGCGTCGTTATATACCGCAATTACGGTCCAGGGCATGAAATACATTTTCAGCCGGGCGCGCCCCCGCCAATCCTCCAGTCCCAATCACTGGTTCCAGGGTAGCTGCTGTCAGAGTTTCCCAAGCGGTGAAGTGTCATTCCAAGCCAGTGCCGTTACCCCCTTTATCGTCGAGTACCACAAACAGTACCCCTGGGTCTGGGCATTGGAAGCACTTCCTGCCTACGATGCCTTGGCTCGCATGAAAGCCCACGGCCATTGGCAGACCGATGTTCTGGCTGCGTGGGCCATCGGTACCGCATGGGGCATTTATGCGCAATACGAGCCGAAACCGCTCATTCTCAGCATCATGCCGCATGGCATCCTGATAGGTATTCACACCAAATTCTAGCGGGCTTCGGTGTGTCCCGTTGACCTGTATTCTCAGTGGCTGCTGCGGTCTATTCTGGAATGAACTCGTTGGGTTTGATTCAGTGAGCCTTCAGATGATTCGCTAACCAGGAGTTGTAGCATTCCATAAGGCTGATGGTAAACTGCTCCGTATCAGTATTCACCAGCCTTGGGGATTACTTGCATGAATCATCATGCCTGCCGCAGACTGCCAGGCATGGATATACGCTGCAGATTACGGCACGGTTCATAAAGTCCATTAAGCCGTCTGGGAGGGTGGCAGTGTGAGAGACGGAACTGGTTATACGTTTTCGCTATAATATTTAGTATTTTCTGTCACGCGTTGACGGCTACCGGTACGTTCATGATGCGCCTGTCTGTTTTTATGGAAAGCGAAAAACCGATAAGCACACGTCTTATATCTACTGCGGCATGAAGACGGCGTTGTCCAGTCCTCTCGACATGATAGACATCGCGACTGGCGCGATCCATCTTTGGCTTGCCGATCCAGATGCAGTGGATGCAAAGTTACAGGCCACATACCTTTCTCTTTTGAGTGCTGAAGAAAGAGACCAACAACGACGTTTTCATTTTGAACCGGATCGACGCCGGTATCTAGTTACAAGAGCGCTTGTACGCACGGTGCTGTCCCGCTATGCACCGGTGGCACCGTGCGATTGGTCCTTCGCCAAAAACAAGTACGGATGCCCGCGGATCGACGATACGCACGGAGCGGCCACTCACATCCGTTTCAACCTGTCGCATACGCACAGCCTGATCGTCCTTGCGGTAGGTAAAGGTAATGCGCTCGGCGTCGACGTTGAGAACGTTAGCATTCGCGATATTTCAATCGATCTTGCGGACCAATTTTTTGCGCCTGACGAAGTCGAAGCTCTGCGTAGAACAGAAACGAATCGTCAGAAGGATAGATTCTTCGAATATTGGACGTTCAAAGAGTCCTACATTAAGGCCCGCGGCATGGGCCTGTCGCTTCCCCTTGATCAATTCAGCTTCGAACTTTTGCAAGCGGGCGCGGTCTCTTTTCGAGTGGCCCCAGAATTGGAGGATCGGGCCTCGCGATGGCGATTTTGTCAGCTTCGCCCGAGTTCCGACTACATCGTGGCTCTGTGCGTGGAATCCGTCGGTGAGCAGGTTACTCCAGTGAGTCTCATACGGACTATGCCGCTGGTGTGGTACAAGCAGCAGCAACTCTCGCTTTCAAGGATTTCAATGCGGCCGGATTCAGTGCCGAATTTCAAGTCATCTGAGCGAGGCCTGCAACTGGATGGGCGAGGCGGGAATCTGACTGGTTTCGCTGCCACGCCTGCTGGATGGATGTAATTCCCAAAACGCTATTCGAAGCCTGCTGGCGCCGAGGGATTAGATGCCTCATCCGTTTGGTGGCACTAGGTCAGACTAAGAAAATATCTCGATATATGGGATATTTTCAGTCGATTATCTGGTAATGTTAACTTGATTCATACCGTAGCCGCATAGGCTGCTATAGCCATGAAACCTGAGCTCGGGCGGCACAAGCGGTTACCGCGTCTACGATCTCTTCGATTGCGACTGTTCCTGATTTTTCTTGCTATCGGAACGGGCGCAATGGGAATGGTTGTCTGGGGATTTCTCACGAACCTCGAAGAGATTGATATCGCTGCTCGCAGCAGATTGATTAATAATGTTCGTGCAGTCCAGAATGTATACCTAGAAAGGGAATTGCGCGCCCAGGCTCATTTCTGGAGAGTCTTCGGTAAACGCTCCGAGCTGCTGGATACTGCCCGATGTCCTGCCATGCTCAAGGCTGAGATTGGGAATAATCCCGAAATCGTGAATGCCGGACTTGTAGATCCGCAGGGTCATATCATCTGTTCGATACTTCCCATTCCAGCCGATCATCTAAACCTCAGCGGGGATCCATATTTCGATGCCGCGTTAAATTCCGAAGAACTGGTGAGAGGAGGGTTTTTCATAGGCCCCATATCTCACCGACCCGTCATACTTTTGGCCGCCCGTATCAGACTAGATAAATTAGCAGCCGACCCTGTCGGTTTTCTCAGCATTCAAACCAATGGATTGAATGCGCTGGAAAAAATGCATGAATTATCGAACACGGATGTGCTGACACTCTTGAATTCTCAAGGAACAGTTGTCGCAACATGGCCCTCTAGTGCGAGTGCAATCGGTAAACGTTTTGCTCCAAGAGATGCAGACGGTGCTGCTTTCGATCTCAATGGATTGCCTCAAGCCGCTATCAGTATAATTCGCATTGATGGCAAATATTTCGGGATAGGGCGGGTCGCCGGGCTTGGTTATGTCGTATTGCAATCCACACAAAGCACGCTTTACGGAACAACCTATAAGAACTTCCTGACGAATTCATTGATTGCTGCGTTTCTGGTACTTGCTGGAGCGATTATTATTTGGCGGCTATTTATGGTTCCGGTAATTCGGAGAAGTCATCTGCTTCGCACGGTCGCAAACGACTTGACGCATGGCAATAGTGAAGCACGCACCGGAATGAAATCGGGTCGTGATGATCTGGATGAGGTCGGTTATGCGTTTGACAAAATGGCTGATGCATTAGGCGATAGGGCTTCTCAGCTGGAAGAAAAAACGCGACAAATAGAGGCGAATCGAGACAAGCTGGAAAAACTGAATAGGATCCATCGAATACTTACCTCGGTATCTCGCATGCTTGTGGGCGTGCAGGATAGAAGCGATTTGTTCCTGGCCGTATGCCGTATAGCGGTCGAGCAAGGATTATTCAAAGTAGTTTGGATCTCGCGAATAGCTGATGACGGCACGACGGCGACGTCGGTTGCGTGGGCAGGACAGGGCGCGGAATATCTTGAAGACTTTACTCTGAATATTGCGACACTCCCTGATCGCGAAGGCATTGTGGGAAGGGCGCTGAGGTATGAAGCACCGGCTATTAGTGACGATTTCGTGAATGATCCGAGATTGAGCTCCTGGAAAGAGATCGGGTTGAGACTCAAATACGGAGCAGGAGCAGCCTTTCCTATCGTTCATCAGGACAGAATCGCCTACATGCTTTCAGCCTATGCGGAGAAGGGTTTTTTCGATGACGAAGCTCTTTCGCTACTGGAATCCCTGGTAGGGGACATCGAACATGGCCTGCGCAGAATAACAGCGGAGAGCAAAGCAGACTTTCTAGCCACCCACGATGCAGCTACGGGACTTCCAAACGTTCGCAATCTTGAAGACAAACTGGACGCCTTAATTCAAAGAGATCGCAATAGCAATCAAGCAACCGCATTATTGTGTATCGAGGTCTCGAACTACGAAAAAATCATAGACGATCACGGACTTCTAATTGGAGCTGAAGTAATACGGAAAATCTCTCAGAACATCGAAAGAGGGGAGCACGACAGAGATTTGATGGCTCGGCTTTCAGGGAACAAAATCGGCATCGCGTTGACCAACGTGCAAAGTATTCAGAATATGAGCCAGATAGTACGAAAGATTTCAGACTCGCTCCCCGGAAAAATCGTGGCGGCAAAAGAACAAATTTTTCCGACCTATCGTTGCGGCGTGTCGATTAGTCCGAATGACGCAGATTCAGCGGCAGGGCTGGTGGGCAATTCACAACGCGCCTGTGTCCGTGCAGATCCTGGCGCAGTGCGCTTTTTCGAAAAAAACATCGATACAGAGGCCCAGGAAGTCAGACGACTGGAACTTGCAATGCGTGCCTCAATTCAAGCGAAAGCATTCGTGTTGCATTATCAGCCGATCATTGATGTCGAAAAAATGCAGATTGTCGGATTCGAGGCATTGGCACGTTGGCCCGAGGGGCCTGATGGGGTGCCCGTCCCGCCAGCACGCTTTATCCCTATATTGGAGCGTGCTGATCTGATCCCATCGTTCGGGCAATGGGTCCTGGAAGAGGCTGCAAACCAAGCTGCGCGCTGGGCGGCCAAGGGGCATGAAAACATATATTTGGCGGTGAACGTATCGGCACTCCAACTACAGGAAGCCACGTTTTCCGATGATGTGCGGAGGGCACTGGAGGAAGCAGGTGACCTGGGAGCAAATAGCCTCATGCTGGAAATCACCGAAAGTATGCTGCTCGAGGCCCAATCAGCCACACGCCTGCACTTGGATCGGTTGCAGGAAATGGGAGTCAATTTGATCCTGGACGATTTTGGAACAGGCTATTCCTCTCTATCGTATCTTCACACATTGCCGTTTACAGTCCTCAAAATAGATAAGAGCTTCATCGCCACGATATGTGACAGCAGCCGAAGTATGGCGCTAGTGAAGGCGATCATGGGTTTCGGCGAGGCATTGAAGTTGCGCATCATAGCTGAGGGAATCGAAACCGCCGAGCATAAGAACCTGATGCAACAATTGGGGTGTCGGTATATGCAAGGATTTTATTTTGCAAAACCTATGGCCGCCGGAGAGGCCGAGGCACTTCTCAGCAATCGCAGCCCATTCACTTCATGAATTCAGTTGATGAGCGATGCATTTGACTCCGATTTTCACCCTATATGGAATATATAGTTAATCCAACGAGCATCGTTATAGATAATATCGGCTGTGACTGACGGCAGTGCCTGAACTCCTGTCGGTTCAAACGGATTACCCGCGTCCGCCGGTACTAAGCCGTGAACTGGGAGTTGTGACGTTCTTCTACGCCACAGCCATGAAAGAGGGGCTTGAAGAGCGGGAACGGGGAACCACGGAATAACGCGGCACACAGCGCTTCTGGCCGGGTGGGCCGCGTTACTTGGGCGCATTTCGTGCCAGGACAATCTCGTCGTTGGAACGTTAATGCCCGTGTCTGATCGATCGGAAGACGTGGCCAGAGAGCCAACTGCCCAGACGTTTCCGGTACGACTGGATCTTGCGGGGCGACCGTCTGTAGCTGAACTTGTGAGACGCGTAAAACAATGCACTAGCCAAGCCCTTGTCGGTCGTCATAACTAATGTCAAAAAATAGAAAATTACAATATAACAGCTACTAATAGAGATATTTTAATAATCTAGATTAGAAATACGCGAAAAAATGACATGAACTTTGACAATTGGTAGCTTCGCCAGAAAGCCCGAATTACATCGTGAACGTGGTCGTGGTTTCTGTTCAATACGTCCTTTAACCTGAATAATGAGCGGGAGCACCGGCATCCCAAGGCTTTTTAGAATCTGATGTTGGGCCAGACAGCTCCGGCTGCCAAGCCCAGAATGTAGAGCCATCCGAAGAACCGGTTATGGAGCAGGCACGCGCGGTGATACCACAGCGGCCAACCTATGTAGCCCTCTGGCGGAGATGCCGGTCTCGGGTGCGTGAATCGCGCAACCGCCCGCACTGCGCGCGGGGCAGCTACCAGGACAATAAGGCAGAACGGGCTAAGTACGCCGGATGCGACCAATACTGTCATTACGGCATACATGCCAACGATCGCGGCTATTTCGAGCCTGCAAGCCGCGCGTATACCAAGGAGCACAGGAAGGGTATGGATTTTCCTGCTCCTGTCGAAGTCGATTTGATCGATATGCTTGCCGACCAGGATGGACATGACACCCAGTCCATACGGAACTGACGCGAAGAAAACGGTCAGCGATAGATGGCCCGCGATCATGGCGTACCCGCCACCTACCATGAGTGGCCCCCAGACCAAAAACACGGCCACTTCACCCAGGCCTATGTTTTTGAGAGGAATCGGTGCCGCGTCATAAGCGAAGAGCAAGGTTACGCCAGCAATCAGAAAGCCCGCGGCAAGCCAGCCGTATTCGATTATGAAGAAGGCCGATATCGCTATTCCGATCATGGCTAGAATTGCCAAACCGATGCCCAGTGCGGCCGGATCTATAATGCCGCTTGTCAAAGGGTGCAACGTATAGCGCATGCGCGGAGAGTCCGGCGTATCGTCACCGCGTCTGTAACCGAAGTAATCGTTGCTCAGATTGCTGATCATATGAGCGGTGAGGTACCCGACAAGTACGAGGATAAAGCCGTCCCAGCGAAAATGTCTGGAAGTGGCAGCAAGTAAGCCCGAGATCAACGCAGCCTGTGCCGAGATAACCAGAATCACGCTGCGTGCCGCGTATAGAAAACGCGAAACAATATCGAGAGAACTTATTTTGTCGGGATTGGGCCTGTAGAAACCGGTAAATGCTCCTAGCCAGCGGGCCATTGTCAAGCGGAGGATGGATGTCGGCATGAATTCTTTCCTGATCCGTGCGGTTGTTCAGCGAGTTTTTTATTGGGCGCTGAAATTATCAGCAGTTAAAAATATTCCTTGTCTCTTGTATCCATAGAGTAGCGTTACAGCAGAGCGATTCAATTCATGGCCCAAGTGAGTAAACCGGTATCACAGTTTCTATATACGGGGTAATTCCGAAATGCTCTGTCCTGACTATCAACAATCATTATTAGCCATGTTCGACAGGCGTGAGTATAAGCTCATCATGATCATCGATACTAGCGCTCATGAGTTTGTCATCCAGATAGATTGCAACATCCCCGTAGCCGCCGGAACGTAATTGCCGGGCCGATGCAACCTCCAGGATGGCTGCGGCCTTACGGCGGTCACTCGCCGGCACCCGGTATATGCCGAATGTCTTACGCTGACCGTCGGGTTGAACATAATACTCATGAATGCTGATCGTATGATCGGATACCGGCTTGGAAGAGGTGTCGGCCAGTGTGGCGTCGCCCGCATTCTGCGGCCTTTTCGACCGAGTAATATTGAGTTTGTTATGGCTGTCAACGAATACATCTACCGGCGTATCGTCCAGGTATACGGCAGTTTTCAGATAGCCGCCGGCGCGAAGGCCTTCCGCCGAGAGCACATCGAGGAGTGCTGCGACTTTGTCGGTCTCAGTGTCGGGTATGCGGTATGAACCCAGAAGCTCCCTGGTTCCGTCGGGACGCGGATAGTATTCTTCAATGCGGAACATAGCCATTTGCTTACTCCATTCCGATCAACCACATATGTTTATTCAGTATTTCATCAAGATCGGACATCCGTCTTGATCGCGGTCAATCAAGGAAATCCCCGGTTCACCATCGTCCCTGAAGTAGAGTTATCATTATTGAAAGTTTTGGGTATTCCGGGAGCAGACATATGAAAGCATCTCAGATATTGTTATCGTTGGGTTTGTTGACCATACCGCTGGTTTCTATGGCCGCAGCGCCCTCCAAACAAGCAAAAAAACTGTATGGCGATCATTGTGCAATGTGCCATGGCAGTGACGGAAAGGCAGTTATGCCGGGCGCAGGAGATATGACAGATCCCAAAGGTCCCCTGTCGAAGCCGGATAGCGTCCTGGTCGAGAATACACTCGCTGGGATCGGGAATATGCCCGGGTTCAAGGGACAGCTGACCAAGGATCAGATTTCCGCGATCCTTGCTTACATGCGGGCGGAATTCAAGGTAAAGGCCAAGCACTGAAATCCACCGGTGCAGCCCATTGGAGGCATTGGCCGGAATAAAGCGGCGGGTCGAATATATTTCTGGTCTGCCATTTGAATTCCGGCGCTTCGGGTGAGGGGAAAGCCGTGGAAGAATATGTGCTTGCGCGTTCTTTTCCCCAGGATCGGCGCCTTCTTTACGGCTTGATTGCAGGCATAGAAAAATACCCCGATTTCGTCCCCGGGTATAAGTCCGTGAATGTTCGCGGTCGTGAAGAGCGCAAGCTTTATGTAACGCAAACGGTGAGCATGCTCGGCCTGGAAACGACATTCGATTCCATGGCCACTTTCGATCCGCCGCAGCTTCTCATTATCGACGCTTTCCCACCGGGTTTTAGCAGCATGCGGATCGAATGGAGATTTGACGAGTTGGCGGTTGAGGCCACCCGGATTCAGATTAAAATCCGTTACGAAGCAAAGGGGTTTCTGATGAGGCGGTTTTCCCGACCTTGGATTCGGGCCTATGCGGACATGCAGGTAAGGGCTTTTCGGGAGCGCGCGAACAGACTGGACAGGGATGAGAACCGATCCGGCCCGTAGTGCCGGCCGGACGGTTTGGCGTGGAGGCGGGCGGCTATGCGATTGACCTGGATCAACTCGAAGCCTGTTTACAGGCCGGGAATCCGGCATGATATTCGATCAGGTGTAATCTGGTAGCGGTTCACCAGTGGGTGGTTCTGCAATGGGTATCGATGGCATAAGCATTTGGCAGCTGCTTATTATTCTGCTTCTGGTCGTTGTGCTTTTCGGCACGGGTAAACTGCGCCGGGTGGGTACGGACATGGGACATGCAATCCGGGGCTTTAAACGCGGCCTCCGCGGCGACGGTGAAGAGTCCTCGGCAACGCAACAGGAAGTATCGTCCGACACGAATGACGGAAGGAAGGGGAAAGCCCGAAAAGCAGCATCGGCCGAGCGGAAATAACCGCTTAGCAACGCAATGTTCAGTGGCAGCTCGGGCGAGTTGGCCCTCATATTTCTGCTGATGCTGCTCGTTTTCGGACCGGAGCGGCTGCCTGGGCTTGCCCGTAATTTCGGCAAACTGGTCCGCCGCTCCCGGATCCTCGTGCAGTCGGTATGGAATCAACTGGAAGATGAAATAGACCGTAGCGAAAAAGCTCAACGTAACAAGACCGCTGCTGCAGAACTCGGACGGCAAGTACAGGTTCCCGGCTCGGACAGGCAGGCACGGTCTGCCGAAAACGTGACAAATGATGATGCACAAGCTTGAGTATGACCGCCACATACAGTGCAGCTTTGGCCGGCTTACAAAACAGCTTGAATACGAATATGAGCATATGGTTGGGGTCTGGTGATCGATGTTGGGTCTGCATAAACGCCGCGACGATAATGAGGAAGCCACGCCCCTTATTGCGCATTTGCTGGAAATAAGACGGCGGTTGCTGATTGTTGTCGGGGTCTTTGTCGTGGTTTTGATCCCGTGCGCCCTGTTTTCCCGCCAATTGTTCGTGCTCCTGGCTCTGCCGATCATGCAGCGCCTTCCGGCCGGTTCCTCGATGATCGCAACGGGGGTTGCATCTCCCTTCCTTACGCCGTTCAAGCTTGCGGCCGGCGTGGCTGCATTCGCCTCCGTTCCCGTGGCTCTGTATCAGGCGTGGGCTTTTCTGGTTCCGGGGCTTTACAGACGTGAGCGTCACCTGCTTGGCCCATTGCTTGCCCTCAGCCTGTTACTTTTCTACCTCGGCATGGCTTTTGCCTATTTCGTAATTGCGCCCCTGGCGTTGCATTTCTTCATTTCCATGGCGCCGCCCGGTGTTAAGGTCATGACGGACATCGGAAGCTATTTGAGCTTCACTATGACGTTGTTCTTTGCTTTCGGCTTTGCCTTCGAACTCCCGATTATCGAGGTGGCCCTGGTCTGGCTGGGTGCGTTAAACGTGGAAAAACTGCGCAAATTCCGTCCCTATATGCTGATTAGCGCATTCATTTTAGGCATGTTGCTCACGCCGCCTGACATGTTCTCCCAAACCTTGCTTGCGATTCCGCTCTACGGGCTTTATGAGCTGGGAATACTATTGTCCCGTTTCATGCTCAATCCAGATGCTGAGTTGGCGACGGAAACGGGCAACTCCGAATAGATCATCCGCTGAATATTTAAATCCCGCTCGCCTCAACAGATGCGGGGCAGGGGCTCGTTCTCGAGTTCTTCGAGTACTCGTTCCCCGCCAAATTCCGTACGGACGACCACTTCCGGGTAGCCTGATTGGACTTCGCCGATAATGACCGCACCAGGTGCCGCCCCCGTTTCCCGCAGCCTGCTCACCGCGGCCTCGGCTTCTTTTCCGTCCATGACGGCGACAATACGTCCCTCGCAAGCCAGATAGTAAGGATCGAAGCCCAGGATTTCACACACCGAAGCAACCGGGGGGCTCACAGGTATGAAAACTTCCGACAGGTACAGTCCGAGACCGGTCGCGCGTGCGATTTCGTTGGCGACGGTCGCGACGCCGCCGCGCGTGGGATCCCGCATGAAGCGCAGCCCCGAAAACATGCGCAAAACACGGGCCGCGGGCAGTACGCTGGCCGCATCTGAGTGCAAGTCTCCGCTCAAGCCATAGTCTTCCCGGGCAAGCAGGACCGCGGCGCCATGATCGCCAACGGAGCCCGTCAGCACGATTTTGTCGCCGGGGCGAATCCGGTCCATTCCCAGGCTAAGTCCTTGCTGCTTGAGCCCGACGCCGGTGGTGGCGAAGTAAACACCGCCACACTCCCCACGTCCCACAACCTTGGTGTCGCCCGCAACGATGGTCACCTCGCAGGCACGGGCGGCGGCAGACATGGAATCCAGCAGGCGTTCGAGAAGGGCAATCTCGAGCCCTTCCTCGAGGAAGGCGTTGAGAGTGAGGTATCTGGGTTCGGCGCCAGAGACGGCCAGGTCGTTGACGGTGCCGTGAATGGCTAACGAACCGATATCGCCACCGGGAAATTCCAGCGGCTGCACGGTGAAGCCATCGGTGGTGATCATCAGCTCTCCCTCCGCCGGCCAGGGTAGTTGCGCCGCATCGACGTTGACATCCAGGAGGGGGGAGGCAAGCCGGGACGCGAAAACGTTTTCGATCAGTTGCCGCATGAGTTTGCCGCCGTTACCGTGCGCAATGATGACATGGCTATCGTGCATGAGCCCCCCGAATCAAGTTAATCCGTTATCCGTGCCTGGCACGGACTGAACCATGCCCGCGCGTGCCGCGGCCTCTATTATCTGACCATAAGACAAGCCGCCATCGTTAACCGGTAACTGCCGGGGAAGCAGCACTTCAAAGCCTTCCCGCTCCAGGCGTGCAATTGCGGCCTCGGTAAGGACGCGGTTCTGGAAAACGCCGCCGGTCAATGCAATCCTTGAGATGTCGTGCCGTTCACGCAGAGTCATGGCCTGATCCACCAGAGCCCGGGCCAGGGTGGCATGGAATGCCGCGGCGCGTTCCGCCGCCGGACGTGAATGGTCGAGCTGGGCGGAAAGCAACGGCTTCCAATCGGTGACGAGCAGGCCCTTTTCCGTTTCCCGGATGGGCAACGGCATGCCCTCGGCTTGAAGATCCTGCGCCAGTGCCTCCAGTTGCATGGGAGCCTGTCCGTCGTAGCTGACGGAATGGGTACCGGCGACAATGGCCGAGGCCGCATCGAAAAGCCGCCCCACGCTGCTGGTATGGGGGCTGTTGAGGCCATCATGCCAGGCTGTGCGCAGCAGCGGATCGGCAAAAGCTTCTCCCGCTTTCCAGGCAAGACCGGCTTCCCAGCACAGTCCGAGTGCCGAACGCCAGGGTTCGGTGATGACACGTTCTCCCCCCGGCAGGCGGAATGGCCGCCAGGTTGCGACGCGCCGCCACGCGCCGGGATACCCGAACAAGGCTTCCCCGCCCCAGATCGTGCCGTCTTCGCCCAGCCCGGTGCCGTCCCAGGCAAAACACAGCAGCGGTTCGTTCAGCATGTCGAATTCGCCTGCGGCGACACTGGCGTGGGCGTGATGGTGGAACACTTCCGTTACCGGCAGACCGCTGTTCTTTGCCCATCGGGAGTTGGGGAAGTCGGGGTGAGCGTCGCAGACGAGCGCTTCGGCACGTACGCCGTAAAGTTTTTGCAGATCGGCGCACACTTGTCGGAATACCCGGCGCGAGCGGGGGCTTGCGAGATCGCCTATATGGGGCGAGACCACAATACGGTCTTCCCAGGCGAGCGCCACAGTAGTCTTCATGAAGGCGCCGACGGCAAGGAGCGGGCGCTGCAGGCGGAAAGGCAAATCGAGTTCCAGCGGGGCGATGCCGCGGCCGAGCCGGATCCGCAGCAGTCCGCCCGCGGCGGGCCGCAGCACCGGGTCGTCGGCAGGCCGCTCGATGGGCCGGTTGTGATGCAGGAACGCGTCGGCGACCCCACCCAGGCGTTTCTCGGCCTCGTTGGGATCGGTCAGGACCGGTTCGCCGCTGACGTTCCCCGAAGTCGCCACCACGGGGCGTTCGAAGCCCCCCAGCAATAGGTGGTGCAGCGGACTGTATGGCAGCATGAGCCCGATCTCGGTCAACGAGGGCGCGATTCCAGGGGCGAGCGGGGCATCGTCGCGGCGCTCGACCAGCACGATGGGACGGACGGGATCGAGCAGGGCTTCGGCTTCCGTAGACCCCATGCCGGCGAGAGCGCGGGCCCACTCAAGTCCGTCATCGCCGGTCGCCGGAATCATGAGCGCAAGCGGCTTGTCGGGCCGGTGCTTGCGGCCGCGCAGCCGCATAACGGCGTCTTGGTCCGCTGCATCACAAAGCAGGTGATAGCCGCCGATGCCGCGCACGGCAACGGTTTCGCCGGCGCGCAGGGCGTCCAGGCAGGCCGCGAGGGCCGCTTCCGTATCCTCCACGGCCGGTTCGCCCGGGCGCGACCATGTCAAACCGGGACCGCATACCGGGCAGGCCAGGGGTTGGGCATGGAAGCGCCGATCCAGCGGATTTTCGTATTCCTTCCGGCAATCCGGGCAGAGCGTGAAGCCGGCGAGCGTCGTGTTGGGCCGGTCGTAGGGCATTGCGCGGATGATCGTGTAGCGTGGCCCGCACTGCGTGCAATTGATGAACGGGTAACGGTTGCGGCGGGCGGCAGGATCGTTGAGTTCGGCAAGACAATCGTCGCAGGCGAACTGATCGGGGGGCACGTGGATGCTTGCCGACTTTGCGGTCTCGCTTTCACGGATGACGAAGCGGTCGTAACCCTTCCGCGCACTTTCTTCATCACGCAACAGATGGGGGCGTGCCAGCGGAGGCGCTTGGGCGATCAGTTCCCGGCTGAATTGGGCCAGTGCCGAATCATTGCCTTCGACGTGAATATGGACTTCTCCACCGGTATTGCACACCCAGCCGGCGAGCTGGTAATGGTGTGCCAGACGATAGACGAAGGGACGGAAGCCGACGCCCTGCACGCGCCCGACGACCGTAATATTGCGCCCCGCCAATACCGGCATTGCGACGGTTGCCGATGTCGGGTTTGAATTGGAGCGCGGCATAAAGCGGCCTCAGGTCCGGGCGTCGGCCGGTGAGGGAATGGCGTTGAAAGAAGTCACGTTGCAGTCTCCGGCCGTGCGAAAAACACTGGTGCTCTCGCAAAGCTGCAGAACCCGCAAAAAATAATTTCTTTTCTTTGCGACTTGGCGCCTTTGCGGGAGTTTCTTTTCACGTCTTTATATCCATTGGCGCAGCCTCGGGAACCTGCCACCCGAGCTGCCGGTGCCGGGCCAGGTAGAGCGGCGTCCAGGCATGGGGCACGCGGTAGACGAATTTGTAGCGGGCGACGTGATAGCTCGGATCGAATCCGTAGAAGTTGAGCCGCATCCGCTCCAACTCTTCCTCGCGGTAGGCCCTAAGCGGCTTGGCGGCCTCGTCGCGACTCCTGCGCCGGTCTTTCGCGGCGAGGCGGCGGGCGAAGTCCGCGGGATGCGCAAGCCTTTGTGCACGCGCACGCACGTCCTCCATGAAAGCGCCGGGTTCGGGGCCTGCTTCATCGTCAAGCAGGCCCCAGGATTTTGCCGCTCCGGACAGCACCGGAAGCCGGTGTTGCATGATGCGTCCCGATTCGTCCGCGCCCACGCGCCGCGGGAGCAGGTACGTCCAGTATTCCGAGCCGTACAGGTTACCCATGTTCTGGTAATGGGGATTGAGGACGATGCCCCGGCGCGCATAGATTTCATCGGCCGCCAGGGCCAGGAAAACTCCGCCCGCGCCCGCATTGCCCCTGAGCGCTGCGATTGTGAGCTTGTCCGCGGTAGTGATGATCTCCTCCGCGAGATCATCCATGGCATTGATGTTGCGCCAGGATTCATCGGCCGGGCTGGCGGCGGCCTCGATGGTATTGAGGTCGAGGCCGTTCGACCAGAAATCCCGTCCACCCATGAGAACGATGACCCGCGTGGGGCGAGAGCACGCGTGGCGATACGCCGCCAGGAGCCGGCGGCAGCGCGCCGTGCTCATGGCGCCGTTGTAGAAATCGAAGTACAGATATCCGACCGCGCCGTCTTCCTGGTAAAGGATGTCCATGTATCCGATATCGTTCGGGGCAGCCGTTTCTGAACACGCTTCCGGCACTCCTGCAAGGCGTGAATCGCCGAGTGCGGCGACTGCCGGCAGTTTGAAAGGCAGGGCGGCTTCGCCGAGGGCGCGCAGATGACCGATCCAGATCGCACCGTCGCCTGTCGCCCGGCAAACCGCGCCGTGGTATTGGGTCAGGATATCTCCGGGTTTGCCCCGAAAACCCATGGCAGGATGTGCGTCGACGGTCCGGCAGGGCAGGCCGAGGATTTCATCCTCGACGCCGGGATTGCCGTCGCCGGCCCATATCTTGCGTAGCGCGGTGCGCGTGTCGTCGCCGGCCCAATCGATCCTGCGCTCAGATTGGCGCATCATTGGCCGCCAGCCGCGGCCAGCGGCGCCCGGGAAATTTGCAGCAGGAATCGGTTCGAAGCCGGGTTCGCCGGCGTGCGCCACGGCCTCGAGCACCGCCTGCACGGCCGCTTCCGTTACTTCGAATCGGTAGAGACTGCTCTTTCGCGCTTCGCGCATGGGGAAACCGCGCGCTGCCCATACCGGTCCGGCGTCCATTTCGGCCTCGGCTTGCAACACGGTTACGCCCCAGTATGCCTCCTGTTCGAGAATCGCCCGGTCCAACGCGGAAGGGCCGCGGTCGCCGGGCGGACCAGGATGGACGATGAGGCAGCGGTGCCGGCGCCACACGGCTTCGGGGATGGCACGCTTGAGGTATGGGGCAACGATGAGGTCGGGCTGAAACAGATCGACCGCTTCGATCGTGGCCGGATCGTTGATGTCGAGTTCGACCGAAAGTTCGTGCCCGCGCTCTGCCAACTCCGCGTAAATACGTTGGCTCAGGCTGTTGAATGTATGACAGAGCAGGAGAATACGCATCAGGCCGGCGACCGACATATTTTTTCGGATACAGGCTGCTCGGCAAGACCGCGGTGATGGCGGTACTTGTAGTAAGCGGCGCAGGCGCCTTCGGAGGACACCATGCACGATCCGATAGGGTTGCTCGGGGTGCAGACGGTCCCGAATATCTTGCAATCCATGGGCTTCTTTGCGCCGCGTATGATGGCTGGGCACTGGCAGGCCTTGTTTTCGGGCACCGGCCGCGCCACCAATCCGAACCGGCGTTCGGCATCGAACGCCGCGTATGCGTCTTTAATTTTAAGGCCGCTGTAGGGCACGTTCCCGAGGCCCCGCCACTCGAATTCGGCACGCAGTTCGAACACTTCGGCCACCAGCCGTTGTGCCTTCAGGTTGCCCTCGCGCGTAACGCCGCGCAAGAACTGGTTCTCTACCGTAGCCCGGCCCGAGTTGAGCTGATCGACGAGCATGCGGATCGAAAGGAGCACGTCGAGCGGTTCGAAGCCCGAAATCACGACCGGCTTCTGGTACTCCCGGGCGAAATACTCGTAAGGGCGGCTGCCGATGACGGTGCTCACATGCGACGGGCCGATGAAACCGTCCACCTTCACGCTACCCAGGGAGCGCACTTCCGGAGAGTCGAGGATGCTCTGGATGGCCGAAGGGGTCAGCACGTGATTGCAGTACACCGTAAAGTTGCGCAGCCCGAGGCGGCTTGCTTCCAGGATGGCCAACGCCGTGGGCGGGGTCGTGGTCTCGAAACCGATGGCGAAAAACACGACGTTGTTTTCCGGGTTCTCCTGTGCGATCCGTACCGCCTCGGTTGCGGATGTAACGACTCTGACGTCGCTGCCCCTGGAACGCGCTTTGACCAGGCTGCGCTTTCGCGAGGCGGGGACACGCAACATATCGCCGTAGCTCGCAAGTATCACGTCGTCCCGTTCGGCCAGCTCGACAGCCAGATCCAGGCGCGGGATCGCCAGCACGCACACCGGGCAGCCGGGGCCGTGCACCAGCTCCACATTCTCCGGCAACAGATCCTGGACACCATGGCGAAAAATCGCATGGGTATGGCCGCCGCAGAACTCCATCAAGTGATAGCTGCGGCGCGGATCTACCTCTTGCGCCAACTTTCCGGCGAGGGCCGCGGCCGCCTGGCCGTTACGAAACTCGCGGATATACCGCATCGGGCGATTCTCCAATGGCCTCTGCCAGCTCGGCAAAGAGCGCCAGTGTCTTTTCCGCTTCTTCGACGTCGAGCTTGTTGATGGCATGGCCTACGTGCACGATGACATAGTCGCCCGGTTGCACGTCATCCAGGAGTGCAACGGATATATGACTGCGGATGCCGCCGGTATCCACGAGTGCGATCTCGTCCGGAAGCAATTCCACGACTTGTGCGGGCACCGCGAGGCACATGATTTAGCCCGTCCTGGACAAGTGCAGCGAGGGACGCATGCTCATTTGCTCTCCAAGCCATCCGAGCCAGGGATCAAGTGACTCAGCGAGTCGAGAGGATACCAGGAAGACAGGCGCTGCGTTGCCGATCGTACGCACGGCCTTTTCGGCTTTGTCCGGATCGAAATCGCCCTGCAAGGCTTGGAGCAGATCGGTCTTGGTCAATAGCACTAGATCCGACTCACGGAACATGACGGGATACTTGGCGGGCTTGTCATCGCCTTCGGTCGTACTCAGCAAGGTAACGTTGAGATGTTGCCCGAGATCGAAACTGGCCGGGCAAACCAGGTTGCCGACGTTCTCGATAAAAAGGACGTCGATTTCGTCGAGATCCATGCCGTGCAAGGCATCGTGCACCAGGTGGGCATCCAGATGGCAGGCCGTGCCGGTCGTGATCTGTACGGCCGGTACGCCGCAACTCCGGATCCTTTCTGCATCGTTTTCCGTTTCTAGGTCACCTTCTATGACTGCGATACGCAGATTCTTGTCCAAATTCCGAATTGTCGCTTCCAGGAGGCTCGTTTTTCCGGCCCCGGGGGATGACATCAGGTTTATTGCAAGGACACCATGGGCATCGAAATGCTCGCGGTTGTGCGCTGCCTGACGGTCGTTGACATCCAACAAGTCGGTCAACACCTCGATGGTATCTTTCCCGGAATTCGCATGAATCGCATGTGCATGCTGTTTATTTCCGGAAGTAATCGTGCAGCCGCATGTTTCACACATCTCTATGTTCCTCCACAAAGTCAGCGGATGCCGGCAGCGGTTCATACGAAGAGTCTTCGGTTTGCAGCTCCAGGCTCGCCAGTATCAGTTCATCTCCACCCAGAAGCGTGGTGTGGTAGTCGCCGCAATTGGGACACAGCAGTTTGTTTGTCGGTACGACCGACTCCATACCGCAACCTTGGCAGCGTACCCTCGGGGGCATCTCCTCGGTCGCCAGAACCGCTTCTTCGGCCAGCGTCCCGTGGCGGGCAACAAGGAAAGTACGCTGCAACAGAACGGGTACGACGCCCGAAAGCGGACCGATCTTCAGGTCGATTCGAGTGACTCGTACAGCCCGGTTTTGCTGAGCAATTTCTTCGACTTGGGACAATAAAGCCTGGCATATGGCAAGTTCGTGCATCGGCATTCACCTCACAAAAAGTATAGAAGCAGCACAGCCGTAACCTCTTTGACTCAGATCAAATCCATGCCTTTCCAGTCTGTCCGGGCGTTGCGAGGCGGGTCGGAAAAGCAGATTGGATTAATTTCGCTCCTTTTGATCTGAGTCAGGTCACAGTCCCAACCGGCGAGCTAGCCTTTTCAAGTGGCTTGGCGGAGGGACAGAGGAATGCAGGCCAATAGTCTCGATTCGGAACTGGACATGGAAAGCGTGCAGGCCGAAACCGCGGTCCGCGCCACGGTATTGGGAATCGGCAACATCCTTCTCGGCGATGATGGTGTCGGCATAGCCGTTGTGGAAGCATTGAGGGATGAGTTGTCCGCGCAGGGCGTCAAGATCGTGGATGGCGGCACATTGAGCTATACGCTGCTTCCGCTGATTGAAGATACCAACGTGATGATAACGGTCGATGCTGGCCGCCTCGGAAGTGTGCCCGGGTCAGTCTCTACCTTCAAGGGTGCGGCCATGGACGAATACCTCGGGAGGGCTTCATCCGGCACGGTCCATGAAGTCAGTTTGCGGGACCTTATGGATATGGCCAGGTTGAGAGATTCACTGCCCGAACACCGTGCCCTGGTGGCCATTCAACCTGATAGCGTCGACTGGGGCAGCACATTGACGCCGCGGGTGGCCGAAGCGGTACCCGTTGCAGCCGATGCCGTGCGCCGGCTGCTGGAGGTGTGGCAATGAACGAACCGATGGACATGGCCGGGTCCGCAGCGGCTGCCGGCCGACAACCGCCCCCGGATGAAGCGGAGACGATAGGCGCGGGCTTCGCCGCCATTCTAGGCGAGCTGGTTCAGCTTCTCGAGCGTTTTTCAGAAACCGGCGAACGCGGCGTGATCGATCTTCACACCCTTCCCATGTCGCCGGTGGAGTACGAGAATCTGCGCGATGTCCTCGGACGGGGAGAAGTGGCCGCCGAGCTTGACATTGGCGGTCCATCGTCAATTTACGAAACGAGTTTTCACGGCGCTTGGTGGGTGCAGCACTGCACGCCGGACGGTGAGGTTGCGGCGGAATATATCGAGGTCGCCGCGGTGCCTGAAATGCTGCTTGCGGATGCCTCCGAAGCCCGCCGCGACGCACAGCGATTGAGGACCCGGATTGCGCACTGGGAACCCTTAGCGAGTAACGAGGGGGTGACAGAAGATGACTAGATCCGAATCCGTCCAAACGGTCAATGACGCACTTGACAGGCAAGGCATCAGTCGACGGACTTTCCTGAAGAGCTGCATGCTTGCCGCTTCCGCGATGGCTTTGTCGCCGCTGGCCGGATCGGCCATGGCAAAGCAGCTGGGCAAGATGAAACGGCCGTCCGTAATCTACCTTTCGTTCCAGGAGTGTACGGGATGCCTGGAATCGCTGACCCGTTCTTTCAGCCCCACGTTGGAGCATTTGATATTCAACGTAATCTCCCTGGACTACGACGACACCCTCATGGCCGCCGCCGGCCACCAGGCCGAAGCCGCCAAGGAGCAGGCGATGCGCGACAACTACGGCAAATACGTCCTTGTCGTAGACGGTGCCATCCCCTTGGCGTTCGGCGGAGCATGCCATACGGCGGCGGGCAAGAGCGCGATCCAGATCCTCAAGGAGGCGGCCAAAGGAGCCAGGGCGATCGTTGCGGTGGGCACATGCGCGACCTTCGGTGGCCTTCCGCATGCCAATCCGAATCCGACCGGCGCGATAGGCGTGTCGGATCTGATCAAGGACAAGCCTGTGATCAACGTCTCGGGTTGTCCGCCCATTCCCGTGGTCATGGCGGGAACGATCATGCACTTCTTCGCTTTCGACAAGGTCCCGGAACTGGATGAGCTGCATCGCCCGAAGATGTTCTATGGCAATACGATCCACGACCGTTGTTACCGCCGGCCTTTCTACGATGCCGGCAAGTTTGCCGAGAGCTTCGACGACGAAGGTGCGCGCAACGGCTGGTGCCTGTACAAGCTCGGCTGCAAGGGGCCGACCACGTACAACTCCTGTGCCACGCTGAAATGGAACCAGGGGGTGAGTTTCCCGATCGAGTCCGGACATCCTTGCCTGGGCTGTTCCCAGCCGAATTTCTGGGACGGCGGCAGCTTCTACGCGGCGTTACCCACGCCGAAGTGGGGCAAGGCCGGCGAAGGCAATCCTTCCAAGGCGGGAGAGATCGCCGGTGCCGCGGCCGGTATCGGGGCTGGGGTCGGGCTTGCGGCTGCGGGACTGTCGCGTTATCGCCAATACCGCCGGGCCATAAAGGCGGCGGCTGCCGCAGAAAATGGCGACGACAGCGACGGGCAATCAAAGGAGGAATGAGTCATGGATCTTCTGAGCATTGCACGCGGGCCGGCTCTCAAGGCGGCGTTGGCCATCTTTTTCTTCGGCATTACCTGGCGTCTGGTAACCATTTTCCTGCTGCGTCATAACTGGCAATTGAGCTTTGCCCGTGAGGGCAGGGCGGGCGCCTGGTCCGGAGCATTGAAATCGGTGTTTACTTTCCGCAGACCACGGCTCAGCCGGGCCAGGCGTAGTTCGATGGAAGCGACCGCAGACGCAGCCGTAGCGGTAGGCTCCCGATCCTGGCCCCATCCGCCATTCGTACGCCGAACGCTCTATGGCGAGACGATCGGGTATCTCTATCACATCGGCCTGGCGCTCGTGGTCATTTTCGGTGCGCCGCATATCCTGGTGCTGAAAAGCTTCTTCGGTGTCGGATGGCCGGCTTTGCCGACGCCGATCATTACCATTATTTCCGTGCTTACGCTGGCGCTGCTCTTTGCGGCATTGATGCGTCGCTTGGGCAGCCCGGTGCTGCGCCATCTATCCAATTTTGACGATTATTTCAGCTGGAGCATCGTAACGCTGGTTTTTGCTACCGGCCTCATGGCGCACGGACACCTTGGTGGCCCGTACCAGGATGTGCTGGCATGGCACATCCTCAGTTTTGATCTGTTGCTGGCGTGGTTCCCGTTCGGAAAACTCATGCACGCATTCTTCCTTACGCCGTCACGGGCCATCGCAGGTTATCTGCTCAAGAGAAGGGGGGCGCCGGTATGACACCAGACAATCGTGTGTCGAGTGCGGCTGCCATCGCGGCCAGTGATATCCGCCAACCGCACGGTCATTATGACGAGGAGGGTGGGGCAAGCGCCCAGGCCCGAGTCAATGCCGCGGTGCGCAGCTTCGTGCTGGACGTGGGAGCCGTCTCGGCCCTGAGACTGGATTCATGCGTGCATTGCGGCATGTGCGCGGATGCCTGTCCCTTTTATGTCGCCACGGACGATCCCCGCTATACGCCGATCCACAAGGTAGAGCCCCTGAAACAGACCTATAAGCGCGAAGCGGGACCCTTCGCGCCGTTCTTCAAGCTGTTGGGACTCAAGCGCAAGGTTACGATCGAAGAGCTGCATGAATGGGAAGAGCTGCTATTCGACAGTTGCACCCTGTGCGGACGCTGCAGTCTGATTTGTCCGATGGGGATAGACATTACCGCGCTGATAGAAGATGCGCGCCACGGGATGTCGGAAGCCGGACTGGTGCCGAAGGCATTGTATGAGAAGGCCTACAGGCAACATCGCAGTGGCAATGTGTTCGGTCTGAGCAACGAAGAAATTACCCGCCGCCTTGCCGGGATAGGGCAGGAGCATGGGATAGATATTCCGATCGACCGTGCCGGTGCCGAGATCATGGTATGCACGACAGTCGAAGAAATGGATGCCTATCCGGCCACGGTTGCGGCCATGGTGCGGGTGCTCGAACATGTCGGTGCCAATTACACCTTCTGCAGCCAGGCGGTCGACGCGAGCAATTACGGTTACGTCGGAGGCAGTCTCGCATGGGAACGTGAAGGCATAGTGCGAATTGTCGAAGCGGCTAAGCGCTACGGTGTGAGAACCGTCGTCATGCCCGAAGATGCCTTTGCCTATGTTGCTTTGCGCTGGGAAGGGACCGAGCTGTATGGCAAAGCGCTGCCCTTCGAAGTGAAGCACATCAGTGAATTCATGCAGGAGGAACTGGCAGCCGGACGTCTTCGCCTGAAGAAAGGCAACGGTGCAGACGGCGGGGCCGTGGTGCTCCATGAGTCCAGCCAACTGCTTCGCCGCGGTGGTGTGGTGGGTGCGCCTCTCGACCTTTTGGAGGCGATGGGGGTGGCCTTCAAGCGGCCTGCCGATCACGGCGCCTTCGCATGGTGTTGCGGCGGAGGCGGAGGGGTTCTGGAAAACGAACGGGCTCAACCGTTGCGCTACCGGGTATTCGAAGCCCGGATGCGCGAAATCGAGGCAACACAGGCCGACGAGATCGTTACCTGCTGCTCGGTCTGTCGGCGGACGTTTGATGATGGCGTGGACCGTTTCGGCTGGGACAAGCGCATTGTCGGACTCACGGAAATGGTGGCGGCGCACCTGGCCGGGTAAAAGGGCATCGCTTGAGCATGGGAGATGCCGGGAATCAAGGAAACGATATGAGTACGCAGACCATAGTTGTAGATCCAATCACCCGTATCGAAGGCCATCTTCGGATTCAGGCCGAGATGAACGGAAATGCAATTGCACAGGCCTCGAGTTCGGGCATGATGGTTCGCGGTATCGAAATCATTCTTCGCGACCGCGACCCTCGCGATGCCTGGGCGTTTGCCCAGCGCGCTTGCGGGGTATGTACGCTGGTGCATGGAATTGCCTCCGTTCGCGCGGTTGAGAATGCGCTGCACTATCCGATACCCGACAATGCGCGTTTGATTCGCAATCTGATGATTGCACAGCAGTACGTGCACGATCACGTCATGCACTTCTACCAGCTTCATGCGCTGGACTGGGTGGATGTTGTCTCGGCGTTGAAGGCCGATCCCAAGGCGACTTCTGCGCTGGCGCAATCGATTTCTGACTATTCGCGCTCTTCGCCCGGCTATTTCGCCGACGTGCAGGACAAAGTCAAACGGCTGGTGGAATCTGGACAGCTTGGCATTTTCGCGAACGGCTATTGGGGGCATCCGGCATACAAGCTGCCGCCCGAGGCGAACCTGATGGCCGTGGCCCATTATCTGGAAGCACTTGCCTGGCAACGGGAGGCATGCAAGATCCATACCGTGTTCGGAGGCAAGAACCCCCATCCGAACTTCGTGGTGGGAGGCGCACCAGTCGCCATCAGCGCTTCATCCGGCGGACAGTCGACCAATACGACGGCTGTTGACATGGAAGGACTTGCACTCGTCGAGGACATCATCGGGAAACTTCGCAACTTCGTCGATAAGGTTTATCTGCCGGATACCGTTGCTATTGCTTCCTTCTACAAGGATTGGTTCAAGCCGGGTCACGGGGAAGGCACGGGCAATTTCATGACCTACGGGGAATTTCCCGGGAAAAGCATTGACGATCTTTCGAGTCTGATGATTCCACGTGGCGCGATCCTGAATCGGGATCTCACGCGCATTCACCCGGTGGATCTAGACGACCCGACTCAGGTACAGGAATTCGTCTCCCATTCCTGGTACGACTATTCGTCCGGGAAGAATACCGGTCTGCACCCTTACAAGGGCCAGACCAAACTCGATTACACGGGTCCCAAACCGCCCTTCAAACTACTCGACACCAAGGGCAGTTATTCATGGTTGAAATCGCCGCGTTGGCGGGGACATCCCATGGAGGTGGGGCCGCTCTCGCGGGTGCTCATGCTGTATGCCAGCGGGCACGAGCAGACGAAATCGCTCGTCGACCAGACGCTCGCCAGGCTGGATTTGCCGATCGAAGCCGTCTTCTCGACCATGGGGCGCACAGCGGCCCGCACATTGGAAAGCAAGATCATTGCCGACGCGATGTCAGGCTGGTTCAGCGAGTTGATGAGCAACGTGAAGAAGGGCGATTTGAACACTTGGAACGGCAAGCTGTGGGAACCCTCTAGTTGGCCGAAGCATGCCGAAGGCGCCGGCTATACGGAGGCGCCGCGAGGTGCGCTCGCGCACTGGATCGTCATCGAAGACGGTTTGATCGACAACTACCAGATGGTGGTGCCGACTACCTGGAACGCGGGTCCGCGCGATGCGCAAGGCCAGGACGGCGTCTATGAGTCATCGATCATCGGGCAGAAGCTTTACGATACGACGCAACCGCTTGAGATACTGAGGACGATACACAGTTTCGATCCCTGCATTGCCTGCGCCGTGCACGTCAGCGACCCTGATGGCAAGGAACTGCTTCAGGTCAAGGTCTGTTGATGATGGCGCGGGAGGCAAAGTTCGGACACCGCCTGCTGGGGGTTGGATTGGTCGTTGCGGCCCTGAATCTGGTGGCATTCGCCGGCTTGCTCAAGCTGGCAAGCATGGGTGCGGCCATTGGAGGCATTGGCACGCTCGCATACCTGCTCGGTGCCCGGCATGCCTTTGATATCGATCACGTCGCTGCCATCGACAATGTGACGCGACGATTGCGCCAGAATGGACACAAGCCGACTGCCGTGGGGTTGTTCTTTTCCATGGGACATTCCACGATTGTTGTCGCGGCCACGGCTGTATTGCTTCTGGGGGGCGAGCATTTCCGCCGCTTGTTGCCGGTCTTGCAAGGGTGGGGGGGTGTCCTCGGCGCCGGGATATCGGCGGCGTTCCTCATCATGATCGGTACGGCCAATGTCGCTATCGCCCGGCAGGTATGGAGGACACGCGGGGAATCCACGGACGAGGCGGGCGCATGGGAAATCGAGGCTCTGCTCGAACGCCGCGGTTTTATGGCCCGGATCATGAGCTTTGCCTACCGGCGCATCGACAAGAGCCGGAAAATGTATCTGGTCGGCCTGCTGTTCGGTCTGGGTTTCGATACAGCCAGCGAGATCATACTGCTGGCCTTGACGGCTGCTGCCATGCACCAATACGGTCTGAGTCCCTGGTCGTTGCTCGGACTGCCCCTGCTGTTCGCGGCCGGGATGACACTGATGGATTCCGCCTGTGGTCTGGGCATATTGAGTCTCTACAATTGGTCCATTGCCGGAGGGCGGCGTACGTGGATAGTCAATATCGGCGTTACCGGGCTCTCGACACTGCTCGCGTTAGGGGTAGGGACCGTGGAGCTTTCCACGTCGTTTCATTGGTCCATGGTGCCTACCCTGGGCCTTGTTGCCGGCATCGGCGTCATGTTTACTTTGTTTACATTCAGGCGTCAGCCCGTGACCGGTCCCATCGAAGCCGAAGGGATAAGGAATTGAATCCAGGCCACGACATGTGATAAGACTCGGTGTTTTCCCATGTCTGCCGGCTATAGAGGGATGAAATTCAGGGCAAGTGCCCATCGTCCGAATCGACAAAAGGAAGAACAGATGCAGGAGAAGGGATTCGACCACGCAGCCGCACACCCATTGGCCCGATCGACCATATTTTCCATATTGACTTTGAGCGGCCTCGCCGTACTGCTGCTCGTCGGTTGCATGGCCGCTTCGGCAAGAACGCCTATGACCGCGGCTCCGGCGCCGGGTAGCACTGATACCGCGGCCGGCATCCCGAATGCGATCTGTCTCGCCTGCCATACGCATGGACCGGGACCACACGTCGATAACAAGGCGTTCTCCCATTCCGTACATGCCAAGCTGCAATGCACGAGTTGCCATCGCGATATCAGGGCGGTACCGCACCCGGCGAAGCCCGCGCCCGTCCAGTGCGGCACCTGCCATACCGATGTGGCTGCGGCTTATGCCAAAGGTCTGCATGGAAAACTGCACGCAGCCGGCTTAAAAACCGCGCCTACCTGTAAGACTTGCCACGGCACCCACGGTATAAAGAACGTTCACTCGCAAGCATTTTTCCAGGCCATGCCGAAGCGGTGCGCATCCTGCCACCGGAGAGCCTACGCGAGCTATCGCAGCACCTTTCACGGCGAGGCCGGGCAATTGGGAATGCGCGGTGCGGCAACATGCTGGAACTGTCACCGCCCGCATGACGTGTTGTCGCCGGGCAATCCTCGTTCGCAGGTTGCAGCGGGCAACCTGATCAATACCTGCAGTCAGTGCCATGCCGGCGCAAACAGGAACTTCGTGCAGTTCGACGTTCATCCCGACCCCTCCGATCCTTCGCGGTCGCTGCCGGTTTACCTGACACACGTGTTCATGGTGGGGTTGCTGATTTTCGTATTCGGATTTTTCGGTCTCCATACGATCCTCTGGCTGCAACGCAGCGCTGTTGCGTTGATTCGAGGCGAGGTGCAGAGGCATCGCAGCGATACCGTTTACGTTCGCAGATTCAATCTGGTGGCGCGCCTCATGCATATTACGGTCGTCGTCAGTTTTATGCTGCTAGCGTTGACGGGACTGCCGTTGCTCTATCACGACGCGGTCTGGGCCAGGCCAATATCGCATCTGCTGGGAGGTGAGACCGTTGCGAGGGTCATTCATCACGTTTGTGGCGTCGTCACCTTCGGCTATTTCTTCTTCCATTTGCTGTACCTGACTTATTTACGGCTTCGGAAAAAACGGCATGGATTGCTTTACGGGCCCGATTCGATGACCCCCAGATGGCAAGACATCACCGACATGTTCAAAAACTTTCGGTGGTTCCTGTATCTGGGTAAACAGCCGCAACTCGATCGCTGGACCTATTGGGAAAAATTCGACTACTGGGCCGTGTTTTGGGGCGTTGCGCTGATCGGGCTCTCGGGCCTGGCGATATGGTTCTATGCACCGTTCACACATGTGTTCTCCGGCGCCTACCTGAACGTGGCCTGGGTTGTGCATGGCGAAGAGGCTCTGCTTGCCGTCGGATTCATCTTTATCTTCCATTTCTTCCATAATCACTTGCGGCCCGAGAATTTTCCGATCGACATCACGATTTTTACCGGCCGACTGCCGCTCAGCCGTTTTCGAGAGGAGCGCCCACTGCAATACGAACGGCTCAGGCAGGAAGGTACGCTGGACGAGGTACTTGTGCCGCCGCCTTCGCGCTTGACGGTCCTGTGGTGGCAGTTCTTCGGCTATACGGTGGTTTTTGTCGGGGTGGCGCTGATTATCAGTGTGATCTATGCAATGATTTAGGAATTTCTGATTGATTCGACATTCCGGCGAAGGTAAGGGAACATTAATCAGAGATTTCCTGGCAACAACGAGGCGGAGCCAAGCATTCCCGGAATCATAGATACGGAGCCGATTGCCGGCAAATTTAATTTGTATCAAGCAGGGTTGTTTCCACCCCGTTTGTCAAACACCCGGCGCGGATTTTCTTGGCTATACTCATATATCAATGATATCGGCTGCATAATGGCTGATTTATTCTTCATCTTCACCGTTGCGGAAACATTGACAAAAATGCTGTCGTTATTTCTTGCCC
>Ga0307440_1000208_pt1 | contig 27589 bp, 21 predicted proteins | sample SalMarWE160410MG_FD_202150 | JGI IMG/M metagenome (GOLD analysis project Ga0307440, IMG submission 202150) | Salt marsh sediment microbial communities from the Plum Island Ecosystem LTER, Massachusetts, United States - WE1604-10 | ecosystem: Environmental > Aquatic > Marine > Intertidal zone >...
CGAGCGGGAAGCCCAGATCGTGGCCAACGCCGGACAGCCCGGCGCGATCACCATCGCCACGAACATGGCCGGCCGCGGCACGGACATTAAGCTGGGGCCCGGCGTCGTGAAGTGCGAGGTGTGCGGAATTCTCTCCGAGGAGCCCGCCTTCGGCCAGGTGGAGGAGACGCCCGACCTGTCGCCGGCCCAGATCGAGGAGCTGGGTTGCCAGGTGGACCCGCCCTGCGGCCTCCAGATTCTGGGCACCGAGCGCCACGAGGCCCGCCGCATCGACCGGCAGCTGCGGGGCCGCTCGGGCCGCCAGGGGGATCCTGGCTCGAGCCGCTTCTTCGTGTCGCTCGAAGACGACCTCATGCGGCTGTTCGGATCCGACCGCATCGCCAAGTGGCTGGACCGGGCCGGCATGAAGGAGGGCGAGGTCATCTCGGACCCGTGGATGACCAAGGCGCTCGAGCGGGCTCAGAAGCGGGTGGAGCTCCAGAACTTCGAGGCCCGCAAGAAGCTGCTGGAGTACGACGACGTCATGAACCAGCAGCGCGAGGTCATCTACGACCTCCGACTGTTCGCCCTGGAGGGGGGAGAGGACCTCAAGGGCGAGGCGTGGGAGATGATCGAGGCGGCCCTGCGCGGGGACGTGGTCGACTTCGTGGAGGCGGGCACCCACCCGGAGCGCTGGGACCTGGCCGGGCTCCGCGAGAAGCTGATCCTCGACTACTTCCTGCTGGTCGACTTCCTGCCGGAGGGCGAGAGCTCACGGGCCGACCTGCCGTGGTCCGACCCGGAGGACCTCCTGGAGGCCGTGGTCGAGCACGCCCACGAGGCCTACCGGCACAAGATCGAGAGCTTCGGGGAGCACTGGGAGCGAATCCTCAGCTTCATCGTCCTCTCGGTGATCGACGACAAGTGGAAAGATCACCTGTACGAGCTCGACCACCTGCGCGACTCCATCCGGTACCGGGCGTGGGGCCAGAAGGACCCGCTGATCGAGTACAAGCAGGAGGCGTTCGACGAGTTCGTGGCCATGATGACAGAGCTGCGGCGCGCCGTCGCGAACTTCCTGTTCCGAGCGCAGATCGAGCCGGAGCCGCAGCAACGGCTGCGTGCCCCGCAGATCACGGCCATGTCGGGTCCGGACGAGAGCCCCGCCACCGGCGTGGGCTCGATGACGCCCGGAGGAGACGGGGCCGGTGTCGAGGAGCAGGAGCCGGCTTTCGCGGCGACGGGCGTGGCCACCTCGGCCTCGGCGGACGGTTCGGCGGCGCAGATGGCGCCGGGCGGGGCCCGGGTCATCCGGCCGGATGAGCCGCTCGACGTGAACGAGGAGCCGGGGCGCAACGACCCGTGTCCGTGCGGATCGGGTAAGAAGTACAAGAAGTGCCACGGACGGCTGGCCTGACGAGTCGCCTGGACAGCCTGTAGCCCTCCAGGCGGGGCGGCCGGGCGCGGGGTCCCCCTGCGCTCCGCCTTCGCTTCGCGCCCGCCGCTCATCACGGGATAGCCCGCCACCAGACACACCTTTCTTCACGGTCGCAGCCCGCATCCACGCCGCTCCGCTGCGGCTCCGCTCCGGGGGATCCCCGCGCCCGGCCGCCTCCCAGCTCGTACACGGCGGCCGCAGGGGCGTCGGCTCGCCGCCAGGCCCGCCCGCCCGTCCGCTCCATCTCCTTCGGCTTGCTCTGTGCCCGGGTAGCTCGGCCGATGGAGCTCCCCACAGCCGCGCGGAGGTTCTCCCGACAGCCACGAGCGCTTCGTGCGGCCAACCTGCATACAGGTGTGCACCGATCGGCACGATCGCCGGCCCTGGAACCGGCACCGTCGTTAGAGGGCAAGGCCATCGTGACGCGCTGGCGCGTCCCGGTCTGGCTCACCCCTTCTCGCCCGCCAGCAGTCCCCGCTCCATGAGGCTCACGTAGCGGTCGTCGCCGAGGACGACGTGGTCGCGGACCGGGATGCCGAGGAGGCGCCCGCTGGCCACGAGCTGGCGGGTCACGGCGATGTCGTCGGCCGAGGGCTCGGGGTCGCCGCTGGGGTGGTTGTGGGCCAGGAGGAGGCTGGAGGCGGCCTCCGAGACGGCGTGCACGAACACCTCGCGGGGGTGGACCAGGGACGAGTCCAGGAGACCCACGGTGAGCCGCCGCTCCACCAGGACCCGGTTCTGCGTATCCAGGTACACGGCCCAGAACTCCTCCTGCCGTCGGTCCCTCAGGCGCGGCCCCAGTCGCCGGTGCACGTCGGCCGGTCCCCGGATGCGGGGCTCTCTCCGTGCCGGCTCCGCCGCCGCCCGGCGCCCCAGCTCGAAGGCCGCCGCGACCGCTGCGGCGCGGGCCGGCCCCACACCCCGGACCGTCTCCAGCACGGCCGGCTCGGCCGACCCGAGGCGCCGCAGGGAGCCCCCGAACGCCTCGAGCAGGTCCCCGGCCAGGACGACTGCCGAACGGCCGCGCGCTCCCGATCCCAGCAGGAGCGCCAGGAGCTCCCGGACCGACAGCGCCTCGGCCCGCAGGGCCGCCAGCCGCTCCCTCGGCCTCTCCTCCGTGGGCCATTCCCTGATCGTCGGAGCCATGCGCCTCCCCTCGCATCGTGACCGGTGCGACGGGACGAACCACCTCCCCCTCAACGCCATCTGAAACGGGGCTGGTCCCGGGCCGGCGGGGGCGTCCCTCGGAGCGGAGCCGCAGTCGGAGAGGGATCCCCCCGTCGGCCCATCGTCCGCTCGCAGCCGTTTCGGAACTGGCACCCCGTGTCGCCTCGTGCGTACCATGGAGTTGCCGCACATCTCGCGGTGATCCTCCGGCAGGTGAGACCATGCCCGAAGCGACCGAGCAGAGCGTGACGTCGGGGACCGGTGCCGCCGAGGCCCCCCAGGGGCCGGCCGCGCTGCTGCCCCCGGACTTCCTGCGTGCCATACAGGGGAGCGAGAAGCGCCTGGACCTGGAGCTCCTGGCGCTGGCGTTCCAGTACGCCAAGGAGAAGCACGCCGGCCAGAAGCGCGAGTCGGGGGACGACTACATCACCCACTGCGTCGAGGTCGCCAAGATCCTGAGCGGGATCCACCTGGACACCGTGTCCATCGCCGCCTCCCTCCTGCACGACGTGGTGGAGGACACGGGCACGTCGGTGGAGGAGATCCGCCAGGAGTTCGGGAGCGAGATCGCCACCATCGTGGACGGGCTCACCAAGATCTCGCGGGTCGAGCTCGGCTCGCTGGCCGAGCGCCAGGTGGAGAACTACCGGAAGCTCCTCCTGTCCATGGCCCGCGATGCCCGGGTGATCCTGGTCAAGCTCGCCGACCGGCTGCACAACATGCGCACCCTGGAGCACCTGCCGGAGTCCCGGCGCCGGCCCATCGCGCTCGAGACGCGCGAGATCTACGCCCCCCTCGCGCACCGCCTGGGGATGGCGAAGGTCAAGTGGGAGCTGGAGGACCTGGCGTTCAAGAACCTCGAACCCGAGGCCTACAGGGAGTTGGCCCGCAAGGTCGCGGACACGCGCCGGGAGCGGGAGGAACTCATTCGTCGGCTCCAGGAGCCGCTCGAGGCCGAGCTCCGCGAAGCGGGGCTCGAGTGCTCGATCGCGGGACGGGCCAAGCACCTGTGGTCCATCTACCGCAAGATGCAGAGGCGTGGGAAGCCCTTCGAGGAGATCTACGACATCCTGGCCATGCGGGTCGTGGTCCCGACGATCCGGGACTGCTACCACGCCCTCGGTGTCATCCACAACAAGTGGACGCCCCTCACCGAGCGCTTCCACGACTACATCGCGACGCCCAAGTCGAACCTGTACCGGAGCCTGCACACGACGATCTTCGGACCCGGCGGCAGGCTATACGAGATCCAGATCCGCACCGAGGAGATGCACCGCACGGCGGAGATGGGGATCGCGGCGCACTGGCGCTACAAGGAGGATCGGCGCGACACGGACGAGGTCGACGAGCAGCTCGTGTGGTTCCGCCAGGTGCTCGAATGGCAGCAGGAGACCCGCGAGCCGGAGGAGTACATGGAGTTCCTCCGGATCGACCTGTTCCAGGACGAGATCTTCGTGTTCACTCCGGCCGGTGACGTGAAGCAGCTCCCCAAGGACGCCACGCCGATCGACTTCGCGTACGCCGTGCACACCGAGATCGGCCACCACTGCGCCGGCGCCCGCGTGAACGACCAGATCGCACCGCTGTCCCGGCCGCTCAAGAACGGCGACACGGTCGAGATCATTACCTCGGAATCGCAGACGCCGAGCCGGGACTGGCTCGGGTTCGTGCAGACGAGCCGCGCGCGCCATCGGATCCGCCAGTGGATCCGCCGCGAGGAGCACGAGTCGGCCGTGCACATCGGACGGGAGATCCTGGACCGGGAGTGCCGGAAGCGGCGCCACAAGGCGGACAACGAGCAGCTCCGCGCCACGGCCCGTAGCCTGGGCCTCAACGGGGGAGTGGACGGACTGCACGCGGCGCTCGGTCGGGGAGACGTGGGCATAACGCGCGTCATGCGCGTCCTGTGTCCCGGGGAGGAGCCGCCCGAGCCGGTGCGCGCCTCCAACCCGATCACCCGCCTCGTCGAGCGGGTGCGCGGCGACAACAAGGGGATCCGGATCCAGGGCATGGACAACCTGATGATCCGTTACTCCCAGTGCTGTCAGCCGGTGCCGGGCGACGAGGTGATCGGCTACATCACGCGCGGCCGCGGAATCTCGATTCACCGCAAGGACTGCCCCAACATCCTCAGCCTTTCAGACCGGCCCGAGCGCCGGGTCGACATCGAGTGGGACGCCAGGTCCGACCAGCGCTTCCTCGTGCGCCTGACCATGGAGGGCACGGACCGCCACGGACTCCTGGGCGACATCGCCCGTGCGATCTCGGACACGGGCACCAACATCCAGTCGGCTGACATCGACGGCGTCGAGGGGGGCATGCGCGGCCAGTTCGTGGTGGAGGTCGAGGACCTCGGACACCTGCGGAAGGTGATGAAGAGGATCCGGCGCGTGAAGGGCGTCCTCCGCGTGGAGCGCAAGGAGAGCTTCGGCGAGAGCGACCTCACGCTGGAGTCCTGACCGGTGGTGTGGAGGGCGGACCCCGGGGGCCGGAGCGAGGGCGGGGCGGGGGCGTGGCCGGACGCGGACACGCCTCGCTCGGAGGTGTTCGACCTCCAGCTCCCGTTCGAGCCTACCGGCGACCAGCCGCGGGCGATCGAGGAGCTCACCGAGGGCGTGCTCCGAGGGGACCGCTGGCAGACGCTCCTCGGGGTGACAGGGAGCGGGAAGACCGTGACGATGGCGGCTGTCATCGAGCGGACCGGACTCCCCACGCTCGTCATGAGCCACAACAAGACGCTGGCCGCGCAGCTATACGGGGAGCTGCGCCAGTTCTTCCCGAGGGACGCCGTCGAGTACTTCATCTCGTACTACGACTACTACCAGCCCGAGGCCTACGTCCCCGAGACCGACACGTTCATCGAGAAGGACGCCTCGATCAACGAGGACATCGACCGGCTGCGCCTTCGCGCCACGTCGTCCCTCATGGAGCGCCGCGACGTCATCGTGGTCGCCTCCGTGTCCGCCATCTACGGCCTGGGCGACCCGCGCGGCTACCGGGCCATGATGGTGACCCTGGAGGAGGGGCAGGAGATCGGGCGCCGGAAGATCCTGCGGGGCCTGGTCGACATTCAGTATTCCCGCAATGACCTGGACTTCCAGCGCGGGACCTTCCGCGTGCGAGGCGACGTGGTCGAGGTCATGCCCGCCTACGAGGAGCAGGCGGTGCGCATCGAGCTGTGGGGCGACACGATCGAGCGCATCTCCAAGATAGATCCCCTCACGGGCGAGGTCATCGCGCGTCTGCCTCGTACGGCGATCTTCCCCGCCACCCACTACGCCATTCAGCCGGACCGGCTGAAGACGGCCATCGAGAAGATCGAGCGGGAGCTGGAGGAGCGGCTGCTCGTGCTGCAGCAGGACGACCTCCTGCTCGAGGCCCAGAGGCTCGAGACCCGCACCCGCTTCGACCTCGAGATGATGCGCGAGATCGGCGTGTGTCCTGGCATCGAGAACTACTCGCGGCACCTGGACGGCCGGCGCCCCGGCGAGCGGCCCTACTGCCTCCTGGACTATTTCCCCGACGACTTCATGGTCATCGTGGATGAGTCGCACGTGACGGTGCCCCAGATAGGTGCCATGTACAGGGGAGACCGCAGCCGGAAGACCACCCTGGTGGAGCACGGCTTCCGGCTGCCGTCGGCTCTCGACAACCGTCCCCTGTCCTTCGACGAGTGGGAGGACGTGGTGTCGCAGGCCGTGTTCGTGAGCGCGACGCCGGGCGACTACGAGCTCGAGAAGTCCGGAGGCGTCATCGTGGAGCAGCTCATCCGGCCCACCGGGCTCCTGGACCCCCGGGTGGAAATTCGGCCGGTGCGCGGACAGGTCGACGATCTCCTGGCGGAGATCCGCGCCCGCACGGAGCGCAACGAGCGTGTGCTGGTCACGACGCTGACCAAGCGGATGTCCGAGGACCTGGCGGACTTCCTCCACGCCCGGGGCGTGCGCGTCCGCTACATGCACTCCGACATCGACTCGATCGAACGCGTGGAGATCCTGCGTGGCCTCCGCCTGGGCGAGTTCGATGTCCTGGTAGGGATCAACCTGCTGCGAGAGGGGCTCGACCTCCCGGAGGTCTCCCTGGTCGCCATCCTGGACGCGGACAAAGAGGGCTTCCTGCGCTCCGAGACCTCCCTGATCCAGACCATCGGACGCGCCGCGCGGAACCTGAACGGCACCGCGATCCTCTACGCCGATCGGATGACGAACTCGATGCGCCGCGCCCTCGGGGAGACGGATCGGCGGCGGGAGGTGCAGGCGGCGTACAACGAGGAGCACGGGATCGAGCCGCGCTCGATCGTGAAGTCCGTGGACCAGATCCGCTTCTCGACGTCCGTGGCCGACGCTCGCGGTCCGGCCCCCGCCGCCGTGCGCGAGGCCGGGGAGCGCTACGAGGACCTCGAGCCGGCGGAGCTCATCCGGGTCCTGGAGACCGAGATGCGAGAGGCGGCCGAGGCCCTGGACTTCGAGCGCGCCGCCCGCCTGCGTGACGAGCTGTTCGACGTGAAGGCATCCATGGAGGGCGGCGAGCGCCGCGCCCGGCGATCCCGCATCTCGGCCATCCGTCGAGCCGGGGGCGACGGCTCGGGATGAGCCCGCGGCGTCTGGATGTCACGGTCGGCCCGCGGGCGCTCGAGGCGTGGGGAGAGGCCGTGGGACGGATGGCCGCCGGCGAGGGCCTCGTCGTGGCGCTCACGGGTCCCCTGGGAGCGGGGAAGACCTCGCTGGTCCGCGCTGCCAGCCGGGCGGCCGGGGCCCTCGAACCGGCCCGCAGCCCGACCTACACGCTGCACCACCGGCACCGGCTGTCGGGTGGCGGCACGCTGCACCACCTGGACCTGTATCGCATCGGCTCCACGGCCGAGCTGGTCGACCTGGGCTGGGACGACCTCATCGAGTCGGGCGACTCGGTGTTCGTGGAGTGGGCCGACCGGGCGTCCGGGGCGCTGCCCCCGGACCGGTGGGACGTGGACCTGGCCATGGAGCAGGCGGGGAGGAGCAGACGCCTCCGGGCCAGGGCCCGGGGCGCGGCCCCGCCGCTCCCGGCGGCGCCCGTCTCCGAGGAGACACCGTGCTGACCGTGGCGATCGACACGAGCACCCGGCTCGGCAGCGTGGGAGTCGGGCGCTCCGGCGAGCTCCTCGGGGAGACCAGCTTCTCCGCACGGGCGGCCCACTCGGAGACCGTGCTCCCGGAAGTTCGGCGTCTCCTGGACCGATGCGGGGAGAAGCCCGGCTCCGTGGAGGCCGTGGTCGTCGGAGCCGGGCCCGGCTCCTTCACGGGTGTCCGCATCGCGGCTGCCCTCGGTAAGGGCCTGTGCGCGGCCCGTCGCGCACGCCTGTTCGCGTATTCGAGCCTCGAGGCCGTGGCCGTCGGAACCGGACTCGCCGGCCGCATCTGTGTCCTGTTCGACGCCAGGAGGGGTCAGGTGTACGCGGCGGCCTGGGAGATGGCTTCCCCGGTCGGGCCTGTGCAGGGCCCCGTGGCCGCGTCCCTGGAGGAGGTTCTCGCCGGGCTCGACGAGGCCGGATCGTGGTGCTTCGCGGGGGACGGGGCCATCCTCCACCGCCAGGCGCTCGAGGCCCGTGGGGCCCGCGTGTTGTCCTGGCTGCACGCGTTCCCACGCGCCGGGGCGCTTCTCCGGCTCGCGGCCATCGCCCCCGACCGGGGACGCGTGGCCGAGCCCTCGGATTGGGAGCCCACGTACGCCCGAGCCTCGGGTGCTGAGCGTGGCGTCTGAGGAGGACGCCGGGACCACCCTCCTCATCCGGGAGGGCTGCCGAGAGGACCTGCCGGCCGTGGTCGCCATCGAGCGCGCCTCCTTTCCAACCCCCTGGTCCGAGCGCGCGTTCCGAAACCTGTTCGCGCGGCCCGATGCCGTGCTCCTGGTCAGCGAGCTCGGGGGTCGCCTGGTCGGGTACGCGGCCGTCTGGTTCAGCGGGGACCGCGGCGAGCTGGCCGACCTGGCCGTCGCCCCCTCGGTTCGGCGACGCGGGATCGGCCGCAGACTCCTGGGGGCGGTCGTGGGCGTGGCGGCAGGGCGGGGCGCGGTCGGCCTCTACCTGCAGGTCCGTGTCAGTAACGTCGCGGCGCGCCGGCTGTACTCCGCTGCGGGCTTTCGGGTCGTGGGCCGGCGTCGAGCCTATTATCGCGCTCCGCGCGAGGATGCACTGGTCCTCGGCTTCGAGATCCCGCGTCCGGCGCCGGCGGCGGACGACCACGAAATTCGTTGACAGGCCAGGCCCATCTCGCCTACCTTTCGGCCGCCCCGGCTCGGACCGCCCGGAGTCCGGAGGTTTTTCGCCAACGCTCGTCACCTGGACACACCCGTCGGAGGGTCCGCATGTCGCGCAGCCTGAACAAGGCGATGATCATCGGCAATCTGGGAGCCGATCCGGAGGTCCGCTCCACCGGATCGGGCACCCGGGTCGCCACGCTCTCGGTGGCCACCAGCCGGAGCTGGACGGACCGCAGCGGACAGACCCAGGAGAAGACGGAGTGGCACCGCGTCGTGGCCTGGGAGCGTCTGGCCGAGATTTGCGAGCGCTACCTGAGCAAGGGGGACCGCGTCTACGTCGAGGGCCGGATCGAATATCGCCAGTGGGAGGGCCAGGACGGCCAGACCCGCTACACGACGGAGATCCGCGCGCGCGAGATGATCATGCTGGGCGGCCGCGGTGAGGCCGGGGGCACGGCGGCTCGGGGGACGAGGCCCGAGACTGGGCAGGAGTCGGAGGACGATGACTACTCCGACTTCTCCAACGAGGCCCTCATGGGGGAGGACGACTTACCCTTCTGAGGCGTGCACCTCCAGCCTCGGGGCGGACTTTCTGCGCAGCTGTGCACGTATTTCACACGCCGGCGCGGTCTGGGACGGCCCCCTGGAGGATCGCGGGCCTCCCTCGGCGGCCGTGGATCGAACGAACGCCTTTCTTGGAAGGGAGTTAGGCCGACGCTGGCCTGGCGTACGGCCGGCCGCGCACGACTCCTGCTCGACAGGCGCCCCGTCGAGGGCCGTGATTGCGTTTCTCCCCATGTCGCCCGATCTTTCCGGGTGGTCGAGAGGCCGGAATCGCGAGGGCTGCCCTCCGCGCCGAAGCGTTCGCGTGCACCATCGCAGGCGGGCATAGCGTAACTCCGTGCGGAAGTTGGGCTTATGCGTACCATGACCGACAGCGTCGCGGTCGGACCCCACGCTCCCGTGGCGGCCGGCAGGGTCAACCGGTTCGCCCCGACCCTCCGGGGGCGGTCACGCCTCCTGTTCGGGGCGTGCGTGGCGGCGCTCGCGGCGGCCACGGTCGCCACCCCCGTGGCGGCCCAGCAAGGGAGCCGGGAGCACGTCGTCAAGAAGGGCGACACGCTCTGGGATCTGGCTGCGCGTTATCTCTCCGATCCCTTCCAGTGGCCGGCCATCTTCCAGCTCAACCGGTCCCTGATCAACGACCCGCACTGGATCTATCCGGGCCAGCAGTTCAGGATTCCTCCGGTGGGCCAGGACGCCACGCGGGTCGCTGCCCGGCCTGCTCCTTCCCCTTCGGGCGGGGCGGGAGCGGCCGCCGAGGCTCGTCCGCCGGCCGCCGGCGCGGTGCCGTCGGCGGCGACGGGCCAGCAGCGGGCCGAGGCCTTCTCGGCGCCGAGCATTTTCGATCGCTCGCCGGAAGCTTCGGTCGATTTCGGAACCCTCTCCGTGGAGGAGGCGGTCGCCCCGGAGCTCGTCTCGCCCAGCGACTTCTATCGGGCCAGCTTCGTGGCGGAGCCCGCCAGCGTGGAGATGCGGGCCACGACAGCGAGGGTCATCCAGGAGAATCCGCTCGGACTCGAACTTCCGCCGTCCGTGCGGCCGTACGAGCACATCGTCATTGCGTTGAACGGGCTGTCGGTGTCGCAGGGTGACCTGTTGCAGGCCATCCGACCCGGGGGACGCCGGGGAACGTCCCAGCGGCAGTTCGAGTCCATGGGCCTGGTTCGCGTGACCTCCGTGGAAGGCGACTCGGCCGGTGGCGTGGTGGAGACGGTGTTCGGCGATTATCAGGCCGGTGATCCCCTGATCCCGGCCGGGTCGTTCGCGCCTCCGGGCTCGTCGCTCCAACCGGTGCAGGGCGGCATGGTCGCGCACTTGCTGGGCTTCGAGACCGAGCAGCCCCTGGTCAGCACCGAGGACATTGTGTTCCTGGACCGGGGGGCCGTCGAGGGCGTCCGGAACGGGGACGAATTCGCGGTGTTCCCGAGCGACGTCAGGAATCCAGCCTCGGCTCCTCTGTCCGCGCGTCTCAGCGTGGTGCGTGTCGTCCGTACCATGCCGCACACCGCTTCCGCTCGCGTGGTCGAGACCCGGGATGTCGGGAGCGCTCCCGACGCCGCGGTCCGCCTGATCCGTCGGCCGGCTGCCGCCGGCGGCTGAGCGGGGGAGGTCGGTGACCGGTCGGGAGCGTAGCGGCCGGGGCGGGACTCCGCTCCGCGTCCATCCGGATCCCGACGGGTCTCCGACGACGAGACACGAACCGGGGCGGGGGAGGGCCGCCCGGCTTCCACGGTGATCCTCGCCTTCCACCTCGTCGCCCTCCTCGGGTACCTCGGCGCCTGGGGTGTCCTGCTGCGTGCCTTTCGGTCGGGAGGCGGCACGCTCGAGACGCCCGGGTGGCAGATCGCCGTGGCGGCGGTGCTGGTACACGCCGCCGGGCTGGTGGCGTTCGTGGCGCGGTTCGGGACCCTGCCTCTGGTGGGCATGGGGCCGGCCTCCTCGACCCTGGCGCTGGCCATCGCGGTCCTCGGCCTCGGGGCGGCGGTCCGTCGGGAGCGCCGGCCGGCCATGCTGTTCGTCCTCCCCGTCGTGCTCGGGCTGCTGGGTCTGGCGGCGCTCGTCGGTCTGCGGCCGGTTCACCTGGACAGCGCCTTCCGGGGGCCCTGGTTCGTGTTCCACGTGTCCATCGTGTTCGTGGGATGCGCCGGCCTGGTGCTGGGGTCGGCGGCGGGGGCCATGTACGTCCTCCAGTTCCGTGCGCTGAAGCGCAAGTCGTTCGGCTCGGTCTTCCGCTTCTTCCCCTCCCTGGACGTGCTGGAGCGGCTCAACCGCCTGGGGCTCCTGGTCGGCTTCCCCGGCCTCACGCTCGGCCTCCTGGCCGGCTGGAGCTGGACGCTCACGTACGGGCGGGGGCTCGCCCTCCGTGACCCCCAGGTGCTGTTCGGTGTAGTGACGTGGCTGACCTATCTGGTGGCCATCGTCGCGCGCTTCTCGCCCCGGTGGCGAGGAGAGCGTGCCGCCCTTGTCAGCGCCGGAGCTTTCGTCGTGTCGGCCCTGGTCTTCGTGGTTCTGAGGGTCCTGATCGTGGGACCTGAGAGCGTGTTCCTGTGAAGACGCGCTTCGGGGGGTGGACGTGGGACTGACGGTCGTGGGTGTCAATCACAGGACGGCGCCCATCGAGCTCAGGGAGCGATTCTACGTGCCGGACGCCGAGGTGCCGGACGCCATGGGGCGTCTCCTCCTGGCGCCCGACGTGGAAGAGTGCGCGGTGCTGAGCACGTGCAACCGGACCGAGTGCTACGTGGTCGCCGCGGAGGTCGGTCACGGGGAGCGCGCAGCCACGGTCACGCTGGCGGAGAGGGCCGGTCTCACGCCGGAGGCCGCCGCCGGGCACCTGTACGTGCGGCGGAACCGCGAGGCGGCCCTGCACCTGTTTCGGGTCGCGGCCGGGCTCGACTCCATGGTGGTCGGGGAGCCGCAGATCCAGGGTCAGGTGGAGCAGGCGTACCGCGCCTCGAGGGAGGCCCGCCCCGAGGGCGTCGGTCTGGTCCTCCATCGGCTGTTCCAGTCGGCCCTGGCCGCCGGAGGCCGGGTACGGACCGAGACCGCCATCGGTGAGGGCGCCGCGTCCGTGCCCGCGGCGGCGGTCCAGCTGGTCCTCAAGGTTTTCGGCACCCTCGAGGGCCGTCGGGCCATGGTCATCGGCGCGGGCGAGATGGGCGAGGAGACGCTTCGCAGCCTCCTCGACCGTGGCATCGACGAGGTCGTCGTCGCCAGCCGCACACTCGCCCGGGCGGAGGAGGCCGTGGCCCGGCTCGCGCATCCGGCCGTGCGGGCGGTGCCCTACCTGGCCGTGGCGGACGTGCTGCGGTCGGTGGATGTCGTCCTCACCTCCACGTCGGCTCCGCACCCGATCGTGACGGCCGACGCTCTTCGCGCGTCGCGTGGGACGGAAGGGCGCTCCATGGTGATCGTGGACATCGCGCTGCCGCGGGACGTCGAAGCCGGGGTCGGGGACCTGCCGGGCATCTTCCTGTACAACATCGACGACCTGCAGCGCGTCGTGCACGCCACCGTCCAGGCACGGGAGGCGGAGGGACGCGCGGCCGAGGTACTCCTGGGCGAGGACCTGGACGGGTTCTGGCAGTGGCTGCTCGCGCGGGAGGCGGTTCCGCTCATCCGGGGACTCCGGGAGGAGGCCGAGCGGATCCGGCGGGAGACGATGGAAGAGGCGCTGGAGGGGATCGCCGCTCTGAGCCCGGAGGAGCGCGAGCGCATCCTGGGTGCGTCGCGGCTGGTGGTGCAGCGGATCCTGCACGCGCCGACCGTGGGCCTCAGGGAGCTGGCCGGCGGGCCGGCCGGGGCCGAGCACCTGGAAGTGGCCCGACGCCTGTTCGAGCTCAACGGCCGGCAGCGACCGGCGACGGCGGACGAGGGGAAGGGGACGGGGATGGATCGAGGTGAGGATGATGGGGAGTAGGCGCGTGCTGGTCACGGGGGGAGCGGGGTTCATCGGCTCCCACGTGTGCGAGGCGTACCGGGACGAGGGCTGGACGGTGACCGCGGTGGACGACCTCAGCACGGGTCGCCGCGACAACGTGCCCGATGGCGTCGAGCTGGTCGAGATGGACATTCGGTCGGACGAGGTGGGCGCGCTGTTCGAGGAGCGGCGCTTCGAGGTCCTCAACCACCACGCGGCCCAGGTCGATGTACGGAAGTCGGTGGCCGACCCGGTCTTCGACGCTTCGGTGAACGTGCTCGGTCTCCTCAACCTCCTCGAGGCGGCCCGCCGCACCCGGGTCCGAAGGGTCCTGTACGTCTCCTCCGGCGGCGTCGTCTACGGGGAGGCCGATCGCCTTCCCACGCCCGAGGACGCGCCCAAGCGCCCGATCTCGCCCTACGGCGTCGCCAAGCTCACCGGAGAGCACTACCTGTACTGCTACCGGGCCGTCCACGGTCTCGAGTACGCGGCTCAGCGGTACGCGAACGTATACGGCCCCAGGCAGGACCCGACCGGCGAGGCCGGCGTGGTGGCCATCTTCTCGGGCCGGATCGCCCGGGGCGAGCCGCTCACCGTGTTCGGCGACGGCCGGCAGACGCGCGACTACGTGTACGTGGGGGACGTGGCGGCGGCCAACGTGCTCCTCGCCGACCTCGACCTGCCCGGGAGCGGGGAGCTGGACGACGTGGCCTTCAACGTGGGAACGGGCGTGCAGACCACGGTCCTCGAGCTGGCAGAGGAACTCATGGACCGTGCTGGTCGTCGCGTGGAGGTGCGCCACGCCCCCGGGCGTCCGGGCGAGCTCGAGCGCAGCGCCCTCGACCCGGGACGCCTGCGGTCGGCCGGGTGGCGGTCTCGCCACTCGCTGCGGGAAGGACTGGGCACCACGTACGGGGCCCTGGTCGGGGAGGCCGCGTGAGCGGGGCGGCGCTGTTCCTCGCGCTGTCACGGCTCGCGCAGGCCGTGGGGGACACGGGCCAGGCGGCCAGCGAGGTGGCCCGGAACGCCCTCCAGACGGCGGTCCCCGCAGGGGGGCACCGGGCGCTGGCCACGAATCCGTGGCAGATGGTGCTGCGGGCCACGACGCCCACGCAGATCATCCTGGTCGTGCTGGCCGTGTTCTCGGTCGTCTCGTGGGTGCTGATCTTCTGGAAGTGGTCCGAATTCCGACGCGTGGGACGACAGGGCGACGGGTTCGTGATGGGCATGGAGAGAGCCGGGGGCCTCGATGAGGTACGCCAGGTGCTCCTCCACCTGGAGGACTCCCCCTACACGCGCCTGTTTCGCGAAGGGGTGGAGTTCTTCACGGACCTGAGCGGAGCCGGCAAGGAGGGCTCCACGCCCCGGGGTATCTCCCCGGCGCAGCTCGAGACTCTGTGGATGGTGCTCGAGAAGGAGCTCTCCGAGGAGCGGGACGAGCTGGCCCACGGCCTCCCCTGGCTGGCCATCATCGGATCGGTGAGCCCGCTGCTCGGCCTCCTCGGCACCGTGGTGGGCGTCATGGACGCCTTCATCGGGATCTCGGCCACGGGCAGCGCCAACATCTCCGCGGTCGCGCCGGGGATCGCAGAGGCGCTGATCACCACGGTGGCGGGGCTGTTCGTGGCCATTCCGGCCGTGATGGCCTACAACCACTATGCCTCCAAGCTGGGCCTGTTCGCCGGCGAGCTCGAGGGCTTCGCCAGCGAGTTCGTGGGCACGCTGGCCCGGGAAGGGCGCCTGTGAGGGCCACGCCGGGCCCGACGGCCCCACCGGGCGATCGGGCGGCCCCGTGAGGCACCGTCGGTTCAGTCGACTGGGTGGCGACGGAGGCCTTCCGGTGCAGGCCGAGGTCAACATCACCAACCTGGTGGACGTGGCCTTCACGCTGCTGGTGATCTTCATGATCACGGCACCGATCCTCCAGGGAGGGGTACAGGTCGACGTCCCCAAGGCGCCGGCCGCCCCCATCCAGACGACCGAGGGCGTGGTGATCACCATCGACGCCAACGGGCAGATCTACCTGGACGACACGAAGGTCAGCATGCAGGAGTTCGACGCGAGCGTCGTCCAGGTGATCAAGCGGCGACAGTCGCCGGTGGTGTACGTGAAGGGAGACGCGAGCGTGCCGTACGGGGTCGTCCTTCGGGTGATAGGCAAGTTGAAGGAGGCGGACATTCAGGCTGTGAGCCTCGTGGCGCAGCCCGAGTCGGAGCGCCGGGGCGGGTGACGGGGGGAAGCGATGCCGAAAGCGTCCAGACCGCATCACGAGCGGGAGGAGCGCAGGCTCCCGCCGGCGGCGGTGGGCGGCTCGCTGGGGCTCCACGTGGTCGTCCTCTTCCTGCTCATCCACGCGGCCAGGTCCATGGCCGCGCCCGTCCCGCCGCCGACCTACCGGGTGCAGCTCGTCGCGGCGGCGGCGCCCAACGCGCCCGAGCGAGAGAAGCCCGTTCCCGCCAAGGTCGCGGTGAAGGAGAATCGGCCGCCGCCGCCGCAGCCCACCACGCGCAAGAAGCCCAGGGTCAAGGCGCCCACGCAGACCGAGAAGAAGTCTCCCGAGACCCCGCCCTCCAAGGAGCCGGCGCGCTCGGAGAAGAAGGGCGAGGACGCGGTCAACGTCCAGCTCGACGGCAAGACGTTCGCCTACCCGGCATACCTGCAGAACATCATCCGGCAGGTGTACCGGTACTGGCGGCCGCCGACGGGCGGAAAGGCGCTCCGGGCGGAGATCTCCTTCGTCATCCACCGGGACGGCTCGGTGAGCGACATCGAGTGGGTCCGCCGCTCGGGAGCTCTCGGCTTCGACCTGGAGGCGCGGGGTGCCGTGGAGGCCGCCGGCCGGGCCAAGGCGTTCGGCTCGCTTCCCGCGGGGTATGCACGGGATCGGCTGCGAGTGTCCTTCTTCTTCGACCCCACGGCCTATTGAACCGGGCGTCGAGGCTCACACGGGCGCTGCTTCTCGTGCTCGCGGCGTGCGTGGCGGCTGCGGTTCCGCTGCGCGCCCAGCAGGGCGGCGAGGGCCAGGTTCGGCTCGGAATCACCTACAAGCCGGGCTACCGTCCGGGGCTGGCGCTTCCCCCGTCGACCCTGGGAGGCACGGGGAGCGACCTGGCGACGGTCGCAGCGAGCGTCGACACGATCCTGCGCCGCGACCTGGACTATTCCGACCGCTTCGACATCCTCCCCGTTCCGGATTCCCTGCATACCAGTGGGGCCATCAACTACGGCCTGTGGAACCAGCTCGGCGCGGTGTGGCTGGTGGCCACGCAGCTCCAGGGCCCCGCCGACCGGCCGCTGCTGCGCGTCAGCCTGCACGACGTCGTGTACGGAAACCTTCGTAACGTCCAGGCGTTCACGCTCCCCGCCGACCACGGCGAGGCTCTCCGAATGGCGGTACACCGGATCGCCGACTCCGTGGTGAACTGGGCCACCGGCGAGAGCGGCATGGCCGCGACGCGCATCGCCTTCCGCCGCAAGGAGGGTGACGGGGCGTCGGATCTGTACATGATCGACAGCGACGGCTCCGACCTCCACCGCGTCACCCACGACAGCAGCATCGTCTACTCTCCGGCCTTCTCTCCCGACGGGACGGAGCTCCTGTTCGTCTCCTACGTGAGCGGCAGGCCGGAGGCCTACGAGCTCGGCCTCGCGAGCGGACGGCGCCGCACCGTCTCGGCCGTGCCCGGCGTCAACCTCACCCCCGTGTTCCGCCCGGATGGCGCGAAGATCGCGGTGGCCCGGACGGTCGGGGGAGGGGGCACGGACATCTTCGAGCTCGATGCGGCAAGCCTCTCCGGCGCCCGGCGCATCACCTTCACGGACCCTGGGGACGCGCTGAACCCCAGCTACTCCCCCGACGGGCAGCGGATCGCCTACACGTCCACCTCGCTGGGCCAGCCCCAGGTGTTCGTGCAGAATATCGACGGGGGCGGGCCAGGGCTCATCAGCCGCTACGTCTACGGCGAGCAGGGTTACGCGACCTCACCGGACTGGTCGCCGCGCGGGGACCGGATCGTCTATCAGGGCTGGGTGGACGGGGTGTTCCAGATCGTGACCGTCAATCCGGACGGGTCGGATCGGCGGATCCTGACATTGAAGGGGTCCAACGAGGACCCGGCGTTCGCGCCGGACGGCCGCCACATCGTGTTCTCGTCCACCCGCGAGGGCTATCACGCGCTCTGGGTGCTCGACACGGTGACCGGGCGGGTGCGACGCCTCGCGGAGAACCACATCGACCAGATGCCGGCGTGGTCGGGCCCGATCGGGGCCGGGAGGCCCTAGTCGGCGGCGGCGCCGCGACGACGGCGTGGAGGGCGCGGGCGAGCCGGTTGGCAAGGACCCTCGCGCCGCATAGCTTGACCGAACGCGTACGAGTGGAAGAGTTCGATAGGCCGGGATTCCGGGCCCCGACCGGGCCGACCGGACCCGGCATCAACACCGAAAGGAGCCTGCCATGCGTCGCAGCCTTCGACTGAGCCCGCTGGTCCTCGTCCTGGCCGCCGCCGTGGCCTGCGGCGGCAATCCGCCCCCGCAGCAGGGGCCCCAGGTGAACCAGGACTCCCTGGCGGCCGCCCGCGCGCGTGAGGACTCGATCGCACGAGCCGACTCCCTGCGTCGAGCGCAGCAGCGCGACCAGGCGTCGGCCGAGCTCTGCAATCGAGCCCTGGCGGCGATCACGGCCGGCAATTACGACCAGGCCCGCTCCCTCTACAAGCAGGCTCAGAGCCAGTATCCCGGCACGGCGTGTGGGGATCGCGCGGCGTCCGAGCTGCAGCGACTGGACGGGATCGAGATCATCGCCCAGCGAGTCCACTTCGACTTCGACAAGTCGAACATCACGGACCAGTCGGCACAGGTCCTTCAGCGCAAGGCGCAGGCGCTGCGGCAGTATGCCAACTTCAAGATCCAGATCCAGGGCAACTGCGACGACCGCGGCTCGAACGAGTACAACCTCGCGTTGGGTCAGCGTCGAGCCGAGTCGGTCAGGAAATACCTGGTCAGTCTGGGCATCTCGCCGGATCGCCTGTCCACGATCAGCTTCGGAGAGGAGCGGCCCATCGCGCAGGGGCAGAACGAACAGGCGTGGGCCATGAACCGGCGTGACGATTTCGTGATCCAGAACCTGTCGGCTTCCGGCTCGCAGGACTGACGCTGTGAGGAGGCCCGGAGCGGGGCTCCGGAGGAGCTGGCTGGCGGTCCTGGCCGTCGCCCTCCTCCCGGCGTGCGCCTCCAAGAGCGACGTGCAGGACATGGAGGCCACCATGCTGGCGGAAATGCACGCTCTGCGCGCGCGTCAGGATTCCCTGACGGCCAGCATGAATCAGCTCCGGGAGGTCCTCCTGGACACCCTGGGTCAGCGCGACCAGGCATCGCTCACCGGACGCGGGGAGCTGGCCCGCCGCTTCCAGTCGCTTCAGGACCAGCTATCCCAGGTCATGGCCCTGGTCGGACAGAACCAGCGCATGCTGGCGGGGCTCCAGGGCCGGGGCGGGACCGCGGGAGCGGACACGTCCGGTGGCTCTGTGACGTCTCAACCCGCCGGCGGAGGTGCGGCGGGCGGCGAGCAGGAGACGCCGACCGGCACCTCCGCGGACACGAGCGCCTCGGTAGGCCAGGCCGGGCAGCTCTACCAGACGGCCATGCAGCAGTATCGGCGCGGGGCGTACGGGACGGCGCGCTCGGGCCTGGAGGCCTTCCTGCAGCGGTACCCGGACCACCAGCTCGCTCCCGACGCGCAGTACTACATCGGCGAGACCTACGCACAGCAGTCGCAGCCGGAGAAGGCGCTGGACGCGTACGCCCGCGTCCTCCAGCTGTACCCGAACTCGCGTCGCGCGCCGGCGGCCCTCTACAAGAGCGGTCTCCTGGAGCTCCAGCGTGGCAACGTCCAGGATGCGCGCACGTACTTCTCCCGCGTCGTGCGCGGCTATCCCGACAGCGACGAAGCGGGCCTGGCGCGCCAGCAGCTCGGGAAGCTCAAGGGTTGACGTGACTCGCGCCCCCTCCCCCGGCGGAACCGCCTCGAGGCCCTGAGTCGTGCTGTGTCCGGGCTGCCAACACCCGGACAGCCGGGTGGTCGACTCGCGCCTGAGCCGTGGGGGGCGGGCCATCCGCCGCCGCCGCGAGTGCGCGCGCTGCGGCCGACGCTTCACCACCTACGAGCAGGTGGAGGAGGAGCCCCTCACCGTCCGTAAGCGCGACGCCAGCAGCGAGCCGTTCGAACGCGGCAAGCTGCTGGAGAGCATCCGGATCGCCTGTGCCAAGCGACCCGTGTCACGGTTGGACATCGAGGCGTTGGTCGACGAGGTCGAGTCCACGCTCGAGGCCGCGGACGACCGCGAGGTGGACAGCCTCCGCATCGGCGAGCTGGTCATGACCCGGCTCCGGAGCCTCGACCAGGTGGCCTTCGTGCGCTTCGCCTCCGTATACCGAAACTTCCAGGACACCACGGAGTTCATGGAGGAGATCCGGGAGCTCGTTCGCCGGGCCGGCTACGAGGCCGCAGGTCAGGTGGACATGTTCCAAGGCGACGAAGGCGACGACGAGGGGTAGATGGCCCGCGGCGCGGCGGAAATGCCTTTCCTCGACCACCTGGAGGAGCTCCGGTGGCGGCTGATCTGGAGCCTGGCTGCGCTCCTGGTCGGGGCCGTCATCGGCCTGCTTCTGGTCACCAAGCTGAACGTGCTGGGGCTGCTCGAGCGCCCCATCATGGACCTCATCCCCGACCAGAAGCTGATGTTCACCAGCCCGACCACCCCCTTCATCATCACGATCAAGCTGGCGATCGTGGTCGGCATCGTCCTGGCGCTCCCCTTCATCGCCTACCAGGTGTGGGCCTTCCTGGCGCCGGCTCTCCAGGACGAAGAGCGCAAGTACGTGATTCCGGCCATCTGGGTATCCTTCCTGCTCTTCCTGGCCGGCATCGCCATGGCCTACTTCATGGTGCTGCCGCTGGGCCTCCGCTTCCTCCTGGGCATCCAGAGCCAGACCCTGTCGCCGATCATCACGGTAGACGAGTACCTCAAGTTCGCCACCCGCTTGCTGCTCGGATTCGGGATCATCTTCGAGATGCCGGTCGTGATGGTGGTCCTGGGCGCCATGGGTCTGGTCACGCCGGAGTTCCTCTCGAAGTACCGCAGGCATGCGTTCGTCCTCATCGCGACGCTCTCGGCCATCTTCACCCCGCCCGACATCGGGACGCAGCTCATGATGATGACGCCCATGTTCCTGCTGTACGAGGTGTCGATCTGGCTCGTGCGCCTGGTCACGCGGTCGCGGCGCGCCCGTGAGGTCGGGGCCCCGGAGGAGTCGTCGGGGTGAGATCGGCGGGCGGAGCGGCGCGCTACGCCCTGGCGGCGTGGGCGGTGCTCCTCCTGATCGCCCGGCCCGCGCAGGCCTCCCCCGTCCAGGCCGGTGCTCCGCGGGCCACGGCCACCGAACCCACCCCGGCCGCCCGGCCGGACACGACGCCTCCGGCTCGGGCCGACACGACGCCCCCCGCGCGACGGGACACGGCGGCCGCCGACTCGGCGGCCGTGGACACCCTGCCCGCCGCCCAGCTGGCCCAGATGCGCCAGGGCCTGGCGGGAGGGTCCTTCCCGAAGCGGGACTCGCTTTTCCAGGGGCTCATGAACCTCGAGGGCTTCCGGATCGTGGAGTATCGCGGCCGGAAGGTCGGCCTCGATGTGCCGGACCGGGTCATCCGGCTCAACGATTCGGCCCAGGCCAACTACGGCGATGCCGCGCTGCAGGCCGATTCGATCACCTACCGGTCGCGCCTCGCCTTCCTGGCGGCGCGGGGACACCTGCTGCTCATGAGTCCCGACCAGCGCCAGGTGAAGAGCGATTCCGTGCTCTACTACGACGTCTCCAGGCGCAAGGGGACGGTCATGGACGCGCGCACGCAGTTCGCGGCCCAGGGCGCCGACTGGATCGTGAACGGAAACGCGGTGCCGGTCGGCACGGACACCCTGTTCGTGAGCAAGGGCCAGTTCACCACCTGTGACCTGGACCAGCCCCACTACTGGTTCCAGGCCGGCCAGATCAAGATGGTGAACCAGGACGTCATCGTGGCCTGGCCGGTGACCCTGTACATCGAGCACGTGCCGGTCTTCTGGCTCCCCTTCTTCGCCCAGGACATCCGCCCGGACCGGCGGAGCGGCATCCTGCCGCCGCAGTTCGGGATCAACGACATCGTGCGGACCGGACGCGGCTACAGCCGCAACGTCAGGGATTTCGGCTACTACTGGGCGATCAATCGGTTCATGGACGCCGAGTTCACCGTGGACTGGTACAGCGGGCAGTATACGCAGCTCAACAGCAGGTACCGGTACAACGACATCAAGAAGCACTTCCAGGGGAGCCTCCAGGCGGCCGAGCAGTTCGGGAAGACGGGCCGGAACCTGAGCTTCAACGTCCACCATCAGCAGGATCTCAGCCCCGGGACACACGTGGACGTGAGCGCACAGTACGTCCAGAGCCCGGGCACCTACCTGAACCGGAGCTTCGATCCCAACCAGCAGACGCAGACGATCGACTCCAACGTGTCCCTTCGAAAGCAGCTCTCGTGGGTCAACCTCACGCTGGGGGCACGACGCCGACAATTCCTCGGGCCCAACAGCCAGCTCCAGTACACGCTGCCGTCCGTCAGCGCATCCTTTCCATCGGTGACCCTGTTCCGGGCGCCGAGCGATCGCGCCGGCTTGTTCAACAACCTCGTGTGGTCGGCCGCCGCGAATTTCCAGCGCCAGACGCAGTCCGTGAACTTCGGCACCGATACCCGCCAGACCACCGCCTCCGCCAACCAGTCGCTTCGCCTGGGCGGCCTCAACCTCCAGGGGTCGGCCAATTACAACGACCAGTTGAGGACCCCGGTCGACAGCCTCGGTAACGACCAGCCGGCCTTCAGTCAGACGGCCCTGACCTGGAATGCGGGCGCCGACTACCAGGTGGGGCTCATGGGGAGCACGACGCTGCGTCCGACCGTCTCGGTGAGCGGGGGGATGTTCCGGTCCCTGGACCGGGCCGACTCCGTTCCGGACACGCGGGGCCAGTACCTGACGGCGCCCGCGCGGGCCAGCTTCGGAGCGACCCTGTCGACCGACGTGTACGCCTTCTTCCCCGGGTTCGGGCCGTTCACACGCATCCGTCACAAGATCTCGCCGCGCTTCACCTGGACCTACACGCCCGCGGTCTCCACGCCGGAGTCTCTGAGCCAGATCCCCGGTTACCCCGGCGGAAGCTCCGACCCCCACAACCGGCTTAGCATCAGCATCTCTCAGACCTTCGAGGCCAAGGTCCGGGCCGCGCCGCCCCCCCGGGCCTCTTCCGACTCGGCCGGCCGCGCGGCGGCCCCGGGCGACACGACGGGCGTCGACACCACCGGGGCGGCGATGGATACGACCCTGACCGCGGCGCCGGCGACCGACAGCTCGGCGGCGCCGGGCAGCACGCTGGCCGGCGCTGCCGTCCAGGGCGGCCCGCCGGCTCCGGCATCGGCCGTCCAGGAGCGCAAGGTCATGCTCCTCTCCATCCAGACGAGCACGCCGCTGACCTTCGATTTCGCGGCTTCGTCGCGCGGGCAGCCCGTGCTGCAGACCGAGACCCTCACCAACTCCTTCAGTTCGGATCTCCTCAGGGGTTTCTCGCTCAACATGACCCATGACCTGTTCGAGGGGACCGGTCCGGACCGTCACTTCTCGCCGTTTCTCACGCGACTCAACGCCAGCTTCACGATCTCCTCCGGCATGAGCCTCGGGTCGCTGGTGGGTCTCGGGTCGGGGGGGGCGTCGAGGGCCCAGCCGCCCCGCACACAGCGCTCGCCGGAGGGAGACACACAGGAGCGCCGCGGGGGCCCGTGGAACCTGAGCCTCAGCTACTCGCTCAACCGCTACCGTCCCGGCGAGTTCGGGCAGAACAACCAGACGCTCCAGAGCAACTTCAGCCTGCAGCCGACCCCCAACTGGCGGGTGCAGTGGTCGACCTCCTACAATCTCACCGACCGACAGTTCGAGCAGCAGCAGGTCTCGCTCGTCCGCACGCTACACCGCTGGGAAGCGCGCTTCGACTTCACCAAGTCGCCCAACGGCAACTTCTTGTTCGACTTCCAGGTGTCCCTGACCGATGTTCCCCAGCTGCATGTGAACTACGACCAGAGGAGCGGGCTCTCACAATGACCGAACGGTCGCTCGAGATCGATGGAAGGTCGCTGGCCCTCCGAGACGTGGCGGAGGTGGCGGGGGGAGCGGGCGTCCGGCTCCTGGTGGCGGGCCCGGCCCGGGAGCGCATGCGCGCGACCCGGGCCGCCGTCGAAGGCATCGTGCTGGGCAACCGGGCGGTGTACGGGATCAACACGGGCTTCGGCAAGCTCTCGGACGTGCGGGTGTCCCGGGAACGTCTGCGGGAGCTCCAGCTCAACCTGATCCGCAGCCACGCGTGCGGCGTGGGCGAGCCGCTCGGCAGGGACGAGACACGGGCGATGATGCTCCTGCGCGCCAACGTCCTCGCCTCGGGCCACACCGGCGTGAGGCCCGAGCTCGTGGACCTGCTCCTGGAGCTCCTCCACCGCGACGTGACTCCCGTGGTGCCCCGAGAAGGCTCCGTGGGCGCTTCGGGAGACCTGGCTCCGGCCGCGCACATGGCACTCGTGCTGGTGGGCGAGGGCGAGGCGACGGTGGGTGGGGAGCGCATGGGCGGCGCGGAGGCCCTGTCCCGGTCCGGCCTGGAGCCGACGCGGCTCGAAGCCAAGGAGGGCCTCGCCCTCCTGAACGGAACCCAGGCGATGACGGCCGTCAGCACTCTGACCCTCCTGCACGCCGAGGCGCTGGCGGATGCGGCCGACCTGGCCGGCGCGGCGTCGCTCGAGGGGCTGCGCGGCACGCCCGATCCCTTCGCGCCGGAGATCCAGGAGCTCAGGCCGCACCCGGGCCAGGCGGCCAGCGCCTTGCGTCTCCGCCGCCTGCTCCGTGAAAGCGAGATCCGCGAGAGTCACCGCCACGGCGATCCGCGCGTGCAGGACGCCTACTCCCTCCGCTGCATGCCGCAGGTGCACGGCGCGGCCCGTGACAGCCTCGCCTTCGTCCGCCGGGTCCTGGAGGTGGAAATCAACTCGGCTACGGACAACCCCCTGGTCACGGGAGAGGAGGGGGCGTTCCGGCTCCTGTCGAACGGCAACTTCCACGGTCAGCCCGTGGCGAGCGCGGTCGATCAGCTCGCGCTGGCGGCCACCATCCTCGCCACGATCAGCGAACGCCGCACCGATCGTCTGCTGAACCCCGACCTCTCGGGGCTCCCGGCGTTCTTGACGCCCGAGCCCGGTCTTCGGTCCGGAATGATGATGCTGCAGGTCACCGCGGCGGCCCAGGTGGCTTCCTGTCGTCAGTTCGCCGTGCCCGCCAGCGTCGGGACCATACCGACCGGCGCGGCCAAGGAGGACCACGTTTCCATGGGCATGCACGCGGCGGACAAGGCGAGGTCCGCCGTGACCTGTCTCGAGCGCGTCCTGGCTATCGAGCTGCTCGCCGCCGCCCAGGCTCTCCACCTCCTGCGGCCCCTTCGGGCGGGGCTCGGAGTGGAGGAGGGGATCGACCTGCTTCGGGATCGCGTCCGACCCCTCGACGAGGATCGTTCCCTCGCGCCGGACATCGCGGAGGTGGTCGGGCTGCTCCGAGAGGGGTCGCTCGCGGCGGTCGTACGGCGGCACGTCTTCCACGATCAGGGATTGTAGCTACGGGCCGATCGGCCATACATTCTAGGTTGCCGTTCGTGCGTCTGTAGCACGAATGCAACACCGCTGACCGTGGAAGGACGATGGCCTCGGTATCGAGCCTGAAGGACAGGGCCCGAAAGGAAGAGCAGCGGGGCAACTGGTCCCGCGCCGTGGACCTGTACAGGCAGGCCCTGCGGCGAGCCGACGCACAGGGCGACCTGATGCGGGAGCTCGGCCTGTACAACCGCATCGGGGACCTGTACCTGCGTCTCGAGGACACCGAGCAGGCGGTCGCCTCCTACCTCGAGGCCGCCGAGCGCTACGAGGCCGAAGGCCTGCACGCCCCCGCCGTCGCCCTATGCAACAAGATCCTCCGCGTGGCTCCGGACGAGGACGAGGGCCGGCTTCGCCTCATGCGACTCCACCTGTCGTCCGGCCTGGTCGCCGATGCGCGCCAGGTGCTGCTCGAGTACGTGCGTCGAGCCGATGCGTCGGAGAGGGAAGAGGATGGCCTGCTGGCGATCCTCGAGTTCTTGGCCGCGAGCGGCGACGAGACGCTCCGACTCGAAGCGGCGGATCGACTGGCCGACGCGGGCCGGCGGGACGAGGCCGTGCGCGAGCTCGTGCGGGTCCGCGAGGCCCGGGCGGAACGCGGCGACACCAGCCTCGACGTCGACGAGCGCCTCCGCCGTCTGGCGCCCGAGCTCGTGTCCGAGCCGGTGGCGGAGGCCGAAGAGCCCACCGGGGAGACAGCGCCGGCCGCCGAGGCCGAAGAGCCGGCTGCGGAGCCCGAGCCGGCCACGGTGGAGGAGCCGATCCGGCACCGCCGCAAGCGCGGGACCGCTGTCTCCGGGAATTCGCGAGCCCGCGAGCGGCGGCCGCGGAAGCGTCCGGAGGTCGAGGCCGCTGCTCTGGATGTCCCCGAACCGGAGCCGCCGACGCCGCGCTTCCGCAGGGGGCTGCCCTCGACGCTCCCGCCCCTGACGCCCGCTCGTCCGGCCGTGGCGGCCGTCGCTCCGTCGAATCCTGTGGCGGAGCCGCCCATCGCCGCGATCGTGTCGCGCGCGGGTAGCCGACCGGCGGCGCGCAGGCAGATTCGGGCCGGTTCCTTCACGGTCGCGGCCACCGGCGCTGCCGACCCCGGGTGGACCGCTCGTCTCGTCGCACACGAAACCGGGACGGATCCCGTTCGGAGCGAGCCCGATACACTCGCGCGCGCGACGCCCGCCCCGATCTCGCCAACGGACGCCGTGGTCGCTCCGACGGCCGACCTGGCGCCCGTGCATGCGGGAGCCGACTCCGGCGGGGTCCGGGGTTCCGGAATCCTGGACGTGCGTGCCGCCCTGGCGGCGATCGGCACGGCGGCCGTTCACGTGGACGGAGCGCGCCCCGTAGCGGTCCACCTCGGATCGCTCCGCGTGGTGCGCCCCGCCGAGGCGGAGAGTGTCGGGGAGGCGGTTCGGACGGAACTCGAGGCGGGTCCGTCCGCCCCGGAACCGATCGGCAGAGAGTTCCCTGGAGGCGCGAGCCTCACGTTCGCGGCTCGGACCGGCTTCGACGTCTATTCCGCCGTCCCGGAAGCGGCCTCCTGGCCCGCGATCGTGGTCGGGGATGCGGCCCGGCCCCTGCCCGCTCTCGCGGAAGCCGGGATGCGGACGCCGGCCTGGGACCCTGACTTCGCTGCGGCCATCGGAGACGCCCCCCCGTCGGGTGGATCCACCGGGGCGGTGGTGGAGCTCGGGTCGTCGCGGGCGGCTCCGGTGAGGGTAGGGGCCGATGGGGAGAGGGGTCGGTTCGAGCCCCTCGCCGCGAGCGCCTTCGTATTCACGGCGGCGGATCCCGGCCGGGCCATCCCGGCGCCGGCTGCGCCCGTGGACGGTGCGGGCGAGCCCGTGCCGACGCCGGACTACCTGCAAATCGGTCGACCGAAGTCGGCGACCGTCTCCCCCGAGGAGCCCGATGAGGACGTGGAGCCCGCGGGAGTCTTCCGAGGACTCCGCTTCCTGAAGGGACTGCGGCGTTCCGGGGACGTGAGCGAACAGGGGATGCCCTCCGGGGCCCCCGTGCGGCACCCGAATCCGCCGGGCGAGGTGCCCGGGCTGGCCACGGCGCTTCCGGCGATCGTGACGATGGGCACGCTGTCCCCCATGGCCGGCGTCGCGGCGAGCTTCGAGCCGCTTCCGGGCGACCCCGTTCGGCCCGTTGCGATCGCGACGGCGGAGCCTGGGCTGGCGGAGTCCGATGATCTGATCGCCGTGCGTGCGCCCTGGGAGGAGGAGCCCGAGCCGGCCGTCGAGGTGGAGCCCGCCGGCGATATCGGGGCGGAAGCCGAAGCCGAAGCGGCCGTCGAGCCCGAGTCGCCGCCGCTGGAGGCCGCGGAAGCGGAGGCGGAGGAGGAGCGCGAGCCCGAGGCGGCGGGGCCCGCGGCCGAGGTCGAGCCCGAGTCTGAGCCGGCCATCGAGGTGGAGCCCCCGGAAGAACTCGAGGCGGAAGTCGAGGCGGCGGCCGAGCCCGTGGCCGAGGCGGAAGCCGAAGCCGAAGCGGCCGTCGAGCCCGGGTCGCCGCCGCTGGAGGCCGC
>Ga0307440_1000209_pt1 | contig 27536 bp, 23 predicted proteins | sample SalMarWE160410MG_FD_202150 | JGI IMG/M metagenome (GOLD analysis project Ga0307440, IMG submission 202150) | Salt marsh sediment microbial communities from the Plum Island Ecosystem LTER, Massachusetts, United States - WE1604-10 | ecosystem: Environmental > Aquatic > Marine > Intertidal zone >...
GGCACCGGCCTGCTCACGGCCTTCGTCACGCCCCTCGGCACGACCCGCATCACGCCCCTCCGAAGCCGCCTGCTCTGCCCGGCCGTCCCCGGAGCTCCGCGACTTCCGGCCGCCGCGTTGCGAGCGGCCGCCGCCATCGCCGCGATCCTCCGCCGGCGCATCGCCGCCGCCGGCCGCGCTGCGCTCGCCGGCACCCTCTTGGAAGGCGCCGTCCTGCGAGGTGCCGTCCTGCGAGGCGCCCGCCTCCGTGGCGACGGCCTCCGTGGCGACGGCCTCCGTGGCGACGGCCTCCTGCTTCTTGGGGCGCCCGCGCCTGCGCGGCTTCAGCTCCTCTGTCTCGGGGGCCTCGGACGGGCCGCTGTCATTCGACTTGTTGCTTCTGGGGCTCATCCCGTCTCCGTTCCGTGCGCTCGCTCCGGTCGTGGTGCAGCGAAGGTGGCATGGTTGTGTCCAGCTCTTGTGCGGGCGTGAGAAGACCTCACGAAGAACTCTCGCTGTCCGCCGCCCGGCGGGATCGCACGCCGTACATCCGTCGGGCAAGCGCGCACCTATGCGGACGCACGAGCAGGTTGTGCGAGGATAACGCAGCGGCGAATGAACCTTGTCTTGGCCTGCTGCTGGTGCTAGTATATGCGCCGCTGCTGCGCGTTGTAAAGCGGCAGCGAACCGTCGCCCGGCCGTGGCACGCCCGGCGGCGGACGGCGTTGACGGGAACGAGTAGGCCGGGCGAGATGCCCAGCAGCGAGCCGGGGAGGGTGCGAGCCCGGCGGCGCATCCCGGCCGAAGATCCTCCCCGAGCCGCTCCCCGAACCCGCCTCGCTGGCGCGGCGGCAGTAGACGGGGCCGCGCAGGCGCCGCGACAGCGCGCCAGGCTCTCCCACCTCCCGTGCGTGGGGCAGCCGCCAAGCCGGACGTCCGCGAGGGGTCCGGGAAGTTGGGTGGTACCGCGCGTTCGTACGCGCCCCAACGCTGCACAGCGCTGGGGCGCGTTCTCTCGTTGCCCCCGAGAGCGAGGTCGACCGTGTTCCGAGACGTCCCGCAAGGCGTACGCTTCCCCGAGCTGGAAGAGCGCATCATGGCGTTCTGGCGCGAGCGAGGCATCTTCGCGCGCACCCTGGAGAAGGAGGCGCCGAAGGGCCGCTACGTGTTCTACGAGGGCCCGCCCACCGCCAACGGCAAGCCTGGCGTCCACCACGTCATCAGCCGCGCCTTCAAGGACCTCTTCCCGCGCTTCAAGACGATGCAGGGGTTCCGCGTGGGACGCAAAGGGGGCTGGGACACCCACGGCCTGCCGGTCGAGATCGCCATCGAGAAGCGCCTGGGCTTCAGCAACAAGCAGCAGATCGAGGCCTACGGCATCGAACGCTTCAACCGGCTGTGCCGCGAGGACGTGTTCAGCAACATCCAGGAGTGGAACGCCATGACCGAGCGCATCGGCTTCTGGCTGGACCTGGAGCACGCCTACGTCACCTTCACCAACGACTACATCGAGAGCTGCTGGTGGGTGCTCAAGAGCCTTTGGGACCGCGGTCTGCTGGCCGAGGACTACAAGACCACCTGGCACAGCCCCAGCAGCAACACCACCCTCGCCTCCCACGAGGTGTCGCTCGGCTACCGCGAGGACGTCGAGGACCCCTCCGTCTACCCCAAGTTCCCGGCCGACAAGGACGGCCTGGTCGAACGCGGCCTGCTCGACCGCTCCGAAGCGCGGCCGGTCTCCTTCCTGGCTTGGACCACCACGCCCTGGACGCTGGCGGCGAACACCGCCCTGGCGGTCAAGCCCTCGTCGAGGTACGCGCTGGTGGAGGCGACGCGCGCGGCGATGACGGCCGAGGAGTCCTACGACCCGGAGGTCTCGGGCCAGGAGCTGTACATCCTGGCCGAGGGCCTCGCCGATGCCGTCTTCGGCGCGGGACAGTACCGGCCCCTCCAGGCGTTCGATGCTACGGCGCTGGACGGGTTGCGGTACCGGCCCATCATGCTCGGCCGGGCGGATGAAGGCACGGACCTGTCGAAGGCGTTCAGGCTCATCGTGGACGACTACGTGAGCCTGGAGGAGGGCACCGGCATCGTCCACATCGCGCCGGCCTATGGGGACCTGGACCTCGGGCAGCAGCACGGCCTACCCCTGCTGTTCTCGGTCGACCTCACCGGCAAGGTGCTTCCCGAGGTTCGGCCCGTCGGCCCCGCGCAGGGCAGCGACGGGCCCTATTCGGGCCAGTGGTTCAAGGACGCAGACCGTGCCATCGCCTCGGACCTCCTGCAGCGAGGCCTGCTGTTCGCCTGGCGCACCGTCCGTCACGCCTACCCCTTCAACTGGCGCGACGACACGCCGCTCATGAACGTGGCGAAGCGCAGCTGGTACATCCGCACCAGCGAGCTCAAGGACCGCTTGCTGGCGAACAACGACGCCGTCCACTGGCACCCGGACAACGTTCGCACCGGTCGCTTCGGCAAGTGGCTCGAGAACAACGTCGACTGGGCGCTCAGCCGCGAGCGCTACTGGGGTGCTCCCCTGCCAATCTGGGAGAGCGACGACGGCGGCGAGGTGGAGCGGCTGTGCGTCGGCAGCGTCGCCGAGCTGTCCGCGCTTGCCGGCCGCGATCTGTCGGATCTCGATCTGCACCGGCCCTACCTCGACGAGGTGACCTTCGAGCGGGGCGGGAAGACCTTCCGGCGCGTGCCCTACACCGTCGACGTGTGGTTCGAGTCGGGCGCCATGCCCTACGCCCAGTGGCACTACCTCGGCGAGGCGTCGACGCCCGAGGCGCGCCGGGCGCTGGCGGAGAACTTCCCGGCGGACTACATCTGCGAGGCGGTCGACCAGACGCGCGGCTGGTTCTACAGCCTGCACGCGCTGGCCACGCTATTGACCGACACCGGCGACGAGCCCGGCGGCCGCCCGGCGGGCCCGCTGGCGTCGCTGGCGCCCGACACCTCGGCGTTCCGTAACGTCATCGTGCTGGGCCACATCCTCGACGATCAGGGCGAGAAGATGTCGAAGTCGAAGGGCAACGTCGTCGATCCCTGGACGGTGCTGAACGACCAGGGCGCGGACGCGCTGCGCTGGTACCTCTACAGCGTCTCGCCGCCAGAGGCCAGCAAGCGCTTCAGCTCGGCGCTGGTCGAGGAGACGCTGCGCGACTACTTCCTCACCCTGTGGAACGTCTACGGCTTCTTCGTGCTCTACGCCAACCTCGACCGTCCGCCGCTCGACGCCGCGCCGCCTCCGCCCGAGCGGCCCGCCGTCGACCGCTGGCTGCTCTCGCGGCTGAGCGGGCTCGTGACCGACGTCACCGCCAGGTTGGAGGCCTACGACCCCACCGGCGCCAGCCGCGCGCTGCGCGATTTCGTGGTCGACGAGCTCTCCAACTGGTACGTGCGCCGCAACCGCCGGCGGTTCTGGAAGTCCGAGTCCGACCGGGACAAGGTCGCCGCCTACGCCAGCCTGTACCAGGCGCTGGTCACGGTGGCGACGCTGATGGCGCCGATGGCGCCGTTCACCAGCGAGGAGCTCTACCGCAACCTGGTCTGCACGCTCGATCGCGAGGCGCCCGAGTCGGTTCACCTGGCGGACTGGCCGACCGCCGACCCTACGCTGGTGGACGAGGCTCTCGACCGGGACATGCGCGCGCTGATGCGCCTGGTAGAGCTGGGCCGCTCGGCGCGAGCGGCATCGGGCATCAAGGTGCGCCAGCCGCTACCAGAGGTGCTGGTCCGGCTGCGCACGGAGGACGAGCTCGCCGGCGTCAGGCCGCTCGAGGACCAGCTCCTCGAGGAGCTCAACGTCAAACGCGTGCGCTATCTGGACGTGCACGACAGCTTCGTGGACTACCAGGTCAAGCCTAACCTCCCACGGCTCGGGCCGCGCCTCGGGCGGCTGGTGCCGGCCGTGAGCCGCGCGCTCGCGGCGCTCGACGGGCGCGCCGTGGCGGCCGCCGTCGGCGAGGGCCGCGACACCGTGGTCGAGGTGGACGGCCAGCAGGTGCGGCTGGCGCCGGAGGACCTGCTGCTGGACGCCCGCAGCCCCGACGGCTTCGCGGCGGTTGAGGAGCGCGGCTACCTGGCGGCGCTGAACACCGAGCTCACGCCCGAGCTGGTCAGGGAGGGGCTCGCGCGCGATGCCATCCGGCTGGTGCAGAACGCCCGCAAGAACGCCGGCCTCGAGGTGGCAGACACCATCACCCTGGCGCTCGCCGCGGAGGGCGACCTGGCCACGGCGCTCGACGAGCACCGTGACGCGGTGGCCGCCGAGGTGCTGGCGAGCGAGCTGCGCCTGGGTGCGCTGGAGGGCGATGCCTACCGCGTCGAGCACGACCTCGAAGGGAGCCGTCTCGGTATCGCGCTGCGGCGAGCGTGACGGCGTGAGCCGCCCGGGGCGTTTGCCCGCTTGCGGCCGATACCGGCCGCGGACGTATCATGGGGCCGTTGTCGACGGACCCCGTGAGTACACCGCCGTCGGTACACAGAGTCGTTCACACATCGCTCTTTCTCGGAGGACACCATGAACATCGGCATCAACGGCTTCGGTCGCATCGGTCGCCAGATCTTCAGGATCGCGCACGAGCGCGGCATCGACATCGCCCTGGTGAACGACATCACCGACAATGCCACGCTGGCGCACCTGCTCAAGTACGACTCCAACTACGGCCCCTTCCCGGGAACCGTCTCCCACGACGACGAGAACCTCATCGTCGACGGCAACAAGGTCAAGGCGACCGCCATCCGCAACCCCGAAGAGCTGCCCTGGAAGGAGCTCGGCGTGGACGTGGTGGTGGAGTCCACGGGGATCTTCCGCAAGCGCGACCAGGCGGCGGCGCACCTGACGGCCGGGGCCAAGAAGGTGCTCATCAGCGCGCCCTCGCCCGACAGCGACTTCGACATCATCATCGGCGTCAACGAGGACGCCTACGATCCGGCCAAGCACGACGTGGTGTCGAACGCCTCCTGCACCACCAACTCGCTGGCCGCGGTCATGAAGGTGATCGACGAGACCTTCGGCGTCGAGCAGGCCATGATGTCCACCGTCCACAGCTACACCCAGGACCAGATGCTGCAGGATGGCCCCCACAAGGACCTGCGGCGGGCCCGCAACGCCGCCACCAACATCGTGCCCACCAGCACCGGCGCCGCCAAGGCGGTGGCCAAGGTGCTTCCCCAGCTCAAGGGCATCTTCGACGGCATGGCCCTGCGCGTGCCCACCCAGACGGGCTCGATCTCCGACATCACCGCTATGCTCAAGCGCGAGGTCAGCGCCGCGGACATCAACGGCGCCCTCAAGGCCGCGGCGGACGGCCGCCTGTCCAGGGTCATCCGCTACACCGAGGATCCCATCGTGCTGCGCGACATCGTCGGTGACACGCACTCCGGCATCGTCGACGGCCTGCTCACCAAGACCATGGGGCGCATGGCGAAGGTGCTGGTCTGGTACGACAACGAGTGGGGCTTCTCCAGCCGCATGGTGGACGTCATCGAGCTGATGGGCTCGAAGCTCTGAGGTAGCACGCAGCGCGAGCCGGCTCGCCGCCACCGCCGCTGGCGAGCCGGGTGCCTGAACCGGCGATGCCGGCGGGCGCGACACCGTTAGGAGCCAGCATGTTCACCACCCTCGACGACCTGGACGTCAAGGACAAGCGCGTCCTGGTCCGCGTCGACTTCAACGTTCCGGTCAAGGACGGGCGCGTCGGCGACGACACCCGTATCCGGGCGGCCTTGCCGACCCTGGAGGCGCTCGAGAACCGCGGCGCCACCCTCATCCTGATGAGTCACCTGGGCCGGCCCAAGGGCGTCGACGAGAGCAACCGCATGCGCCCGGTGGCCGCCCGGCTGGGCGAGCTGCTCGGCACCGACGTGCGTTACCTGGCGTGCGACGGCCCCGCTTCCAAGGAGGAGCAGGAGTTCGTGGCCGATGCGCCGCACGGCAGCGTGACGCTGCTGGAGAACACCCGCTTCGACCCCCGCGAGACCAAGAACGACGCGTCGCTGGCGCGTCTGCTCGCCGGCTACGCTGACGTCTACGTCAACGATGCCTTCGGCTCGGCCCACCGCGCCCACGCCAGCACCGAGGGCGTGGCGAGGCTCCTGCCGTCGGCCGCTGGCAGGCTGCTGGAGCAAGAGCTCACCTCGCTGAGGCGGCTGCTCGAGCGGCCCGAGCACCCGTTCGCGGTGATCCTCGGTGGCGCCAAGGTGTCGGACAAGATCGGGGTCATCGAGAGCCTCCTCAAGGTGGCGGACAAGGTCCTGATCGGCGGGGCCATGGCGTACACCTTCATCGCCGCCCAGGGCGGCTCGGTGGGGGCCTCGCGGGTCGAGGAGGACCAGTTCGACACCGCCCGGCGGCTGCTCGAGCACGCCAGGAAGGTGGGCGTCACCCTGCTCCTTCCGGAGGACTCGGTGTGCGCCAGCGAGCTGCGGGAGGGCGCCCGCACCTCCATCCACGCCTCGGACGCCATCCCCGAAGGGCTGCTCGGCCTCGACGTCGGCCCGCGGGCCGTTCAGGCGATACGCGACGCCCTGGCCGGCAGCAAGACCGTGTTCTGGAACGGGCCGCTGGGCGTGTTCGAGACGCCCCCGTTCGACGCCGGCACGGTGGCGGTGGCTCGCGCGGTTGCCGACCTGCCGGCCTTCACGGTGGTCGGCGGCGGCGACTCGGTGGCGGCGGTGAACGCCGCCGGCCTGCAGGATCGCATCGGCCACATCTCCACCGGCGGGGGCGCGGCCCTGGAGTTCCTGGAGGGCAGGACCCTGCCGGGGGTGGCGGCGCTCCAGCCCTGACATGAGCGCGGCGCCGCTATTGCGGCTGGAACCGCCCCTGCACGGCGCCGAGGCGGCCAACCTGGCCGGCGACTACAGCTACCTCTCGGCCGGCTATTACGCCTCGCTCGACGCCGAGCTGGAGGGCCTGGCGGTGATGCCCACCACCCTGGAGGCGCTCGACGCCTACGTGGTGCCGATCGCCATGGAGAAGGCGCAGCTGGCCGAGCTGCCGATCCCCGAGTTCCACATCGCCAACACCCGCTTCCCGCCACCCCCGATGCTGGCCTACCCCATCAACCCCTTCTCCAGCAAAGGCGAGCTGCTGCTGGACGGCGAGCAGCTCGCCGCACACCGCAACGGCCTGACCTACACCGGCAAGTACGCGGTGCTCTGCCAGGCGCTACCGGCGGACTGCCGCATCGACGTCGTCCGGAGCGTGCTGGGCCGCACGCTGGTGCCGGAGTACGCGGCCTTCGCGGCGCGCGTGTTCACCGTCTTCCGCTTGCCGCTCGCCCGCGTGCGGGTGATCGTGACGTCCAAGGCCTATCTGCTCTCGGCGCTGATGCCGCTGCCGCTGGAGCAGCTCGTGCCCGAGGAGCGGGCACTGCTGGAGGATGCGGGCACGTGGCCCGGCTAGCCATCTTCGCCGAGCGCTACACCATCCGCTCGTCGGTGGAGCTCACCGCCCTCACCAACTTCCGGCTGGCGGCCTTCGAGCTCGGCCACGAGCTGGACTTCCTGTTCAAGGACGAGCTCAAGTATCTCCGCAACTACGACGGCGTGCTGATCCGCGCGCTCACCGACCCGCTCAACACCAGCTACGTGGTGGCGCGCACCGCCGAGATGCTCGGCATCCGCGTGCTCGACCACGCCGCCTCGATCCGCATCTGCTGCGACAAGGTGAACATGTACGCGCGCCTGCAGGCCGCCGGCGTGCCGGTGCCCGAGACACGGGTCCTGGCAGGAGCCGCCCTCGCGCCGGCCACCGCCGAGGCGCTGTTCGATAGCCTGGGAACGCCGCTGGTGCTGAAGGCGCCGAACTCCAGCTTCAGCCTCTACGTGGACAAGGTGGCCACCCCTGACGCCTTCGTCAAGGTCGGCCGGCGCTTCCTCAGGCGTGCCGATCGCCTGATCGTGCAGCAGTACCTGCCGAGCGAGTTCGACTGGCGCGTGATCACGCTGGACGGCAGGGTGCTGGCGGTGGTGGCCTACCGCTTCGCTCCGCAGGGGTGGCGCACCATGGACCGTTCCGAGGCGGGCGAGTGGGCGAGCGTGCAGGGCGTCCCGCGCGACGCCGCCGACCCACGCCTGCTGCAGGTGGCGCTCGCAGCGGCGAACGCCGTCGGCCGCAGCCTCTACGGCGTGGACGTGAAGGAGATCGACGGCGATTACACCGTCATCGAGGTGAACGACAACCCCACCATCGCCGCCGGCGAGGAGGACCAGGCCAACCCCGAGGTCTACGAGGAGATCATCCGCTACCTGGCCGCCGACTGATCGTCCCCCAGCGTTCGATCAGCACCATGGCGCGATGCCGGCGCCTGCCGAACCGGCTGACGGCATCGAAGGCGTCCCGCCTCAAGGGCAGGTGGACGCTGTCGGCGCGTCCGGCCCCGTCAGGGATGAACGGATCGTGCAGGTAGAGGTGCTCGTCGTCGTAGCCGGTGAACACCACCCAGTGCGGCACCTTCTCCGCGTAGAGGCGGTACCCGGAGAGCATCACCAGCGGCACGGCGCCGCGCCGCAACGCGGCCACCACGTCGGCGTCGCCGACCTCGCGCAGCTCCACGCGCCCTCCCAGGTCGCGCAGATCGCGTTCGAAGGTGCGGTGCGCGAGGCGGATGACGTCCTTCTTCTCGTCGGAACGCACGGAGTCGAGGAAGGGCACCTCGGCATCGCGGGTGACCACGGTGGCACGGAACCCTCGCCGCAGGGCGGCCACCGCCAGCCCGTGGGCGCTGCAGCCGCCGTGGCCCGAGAGCATGAAGATGGTGGTGGCCTCGCGCCAAAGGGCCAGCTCCAGCCAGCGCTCCAGCCGCACCGGGTAGCCGTGGTGCCGCATCGCCATCATCAGCGACGCCGGTCCGCAGGTGAACTCCAGCGACTGCGGGTAGTAGGGCACGCCCACCAGCGTGGCGCCGCCGCCGGCGAAGCGCTTCTGCATGCGCAGGGCGTCGGAGCCGTCCTGGTAGTACTCCGCGGTCCGAGCGACCACCTGGTAGCCGCACCTGCGGTAGAGGGCGATGGCGGGAGCGTTGTCCTCCCGGACCTCCAGGCGCATCGCCACGGCGCCGCGCTCGCGCGCCCCCTGCTCCGCCCGCACCAGCAGCGCCCGCGCCACGCCTCGCCCGCGGTTCTCGGCGCGGACCACGAGCGAGTACAGGCGGGCCGAGGCGAAGCCCTTGCGGTACAGCACCACGGCGTCCCCGATCACCTCGCCGCCGGACTCCGCCACCCACAGCTCGGCGCTCTCCCGCCCCAGCAGGCGCGCCAGCGAGCTGCGCGCCAGACGATCGCCAGGGAAGCTCTTCTCCAACCTGGCGAGCGCCTCCAGGTCGCCCTTTCCGGCTCGGCGAACCGCCGGCGCCGGCGGCGCTCCCCCCGCCGACGCGCCCGCCGCGGGGCCGCCAGCCCGCTCAGCTCGGCCGGACCCGACGCTCGCCACGCTATCCCTGGCGCTCCGCGATGGCGTCCTTCAGCGGTGGAACGATCGCATCGACATCACCTACGATGCCGTAGTCGCAGACCTTGAAGATGGGGGCGTCTGCGTCCTTGTTGACCGCCACGATCACCTTCGAGCGGTTCATGCCGGACAGGTGCTGAACGGCCCCGGACACGCCCAACGCCAGATAGAGGTCGGGCGTGACGGTCTTGCCGGTCTGCCCCACCTGCTCGGCGTACGGCCGCCAGCCGGCGTCGACGACGGCTCGGGTGGCACCGATGCCGGCGTTCAGGGCGTCGGCGAGCGGCTCGACGAGGCGCGCGAAGCCCGCCTCGTTACCGACCCCGCGGCCCCCCGTCACCACGATCTTGGCATCCTCGAGCGCCACGCGGCCGCCCTGGGCACTGCGACGCTCGCTGCTCGTGACCCTGCCGTCACTGTCCCGCAGGTCAGCGGTGGCGTCGCGGATCTCGCCCGCGCCCGCCGCGGGCTCCGCTACCGGGAAGACGTTGGGCTTGACGCTCACCACCGCCGGCTGGGCCTCCGCCCGCACGGTCTCCGTGACGCGCGTCAGGTAGGTGAAGCGCGTCGCGCTGACGCGCCCGCCGTGCACCGTCAGCGAGGTGACCTCCTCCAGCAGCGCGGCGCCCAGTCGCACCGCCAGCCTCGGCCCGAGGCTCTGCCCCGAGCGGCTGGCCGGCGCCAGGATCGCGCCGGCGCCGGTCTGCTCGGCCAGCGCATGCACCGCGCTGGTGAAGGGCTCGACTCGGAACGGCTCGAGCTCCGGCGAGGCCACCCGGTAGACCACATCGACGAAGCGCGCCAGATCCTCGGCGGTGGCGGCCGGCTCGGCGCCCAGGACCGCCGCCGCCACCGGCCCGCCCACCCCCTCGTCGAGGCTCCGGGCGGCGCTCACCAGCTCGAGCGCCGCCTTGCCGGCGCTCCCCTTGCCCGCCTGCGTGACGATCAGGATCATGCTCGCGCTCCCGTCTCGGCGATGCCCGTCACGGCAGCACCTTGGCCTCGTCGGCTAGCAGCCGCACCAGTTCGCGGGCGGCATCGCCGGCCTCGCCCTCGACGATCCTGCCCAGCCGCTCGCGCGTCTGGATCTCCTGCCGCAGGCTGACGGTCCTGGCGACCGGCGAGCCGAACTCCTCCAGGCTCCGCTTGGTCAGCTCCTTGCGCTTGGCCTTCATGATGTTGGGCAGGGTGGGGTAGCGAGGCTCGTTGAGGCCCTGCTGGGTGGTCACCACTGCCGGCAGTGGCAGCGTCAGGGCCTCGCTGCCGTCGTCGGTGTCGTGGCGCGTGCGGAGGCCATGCGCGTCCAGCTCGAGTTCCGTGGTCCAGTCGCTGAGCGGCCAGCCGAGCGCCTCGGCCGTCGCCGCCCCCAGCGCCGCGCTGTCCCAGTCTGCCTGCTTCCCGCCCAGCAGGATGAGGTCCGCCTCTTCCTCCCGCGCGATGCCGGCGAGCACGCCCGCCTGCGCGATGGGGTCGAGTGCCTCCTCCGTTTCCACGTGGACCGCGCGGTCCGCGCCCATGGCCAGGGCGGTGCGCAGCGCCTCGTCGAACCGCGCCGGACCCAGCGCCACCGCCACCACCTCGGCGCCCTCGGCGGGCCCGCCGCGCTCGCGGATCCGCAACGCCTCCTCGACGCCGTACTCGTCCATGCCGTCGATGACGAAGGTGACGCCGGCGAGGTCCACCGCGCCGTCGGCGGCGCGGACCCGCGCCTCGGCGTCGGGCACCTGCTTCAGGATGCTCAGGATCTTCACGCTGTCCTCCAAGCTGCCGCCCGGCGCGGCCGCCGGCGGCTGCGATGACCTCGGTTCGTCTCGCGGGCGCCCGCCCGGCGCCTCGGTGCGGCGGCCGGGCCGTGACGTCACCCGTTCATTCTAGACGCCGCTTGAGCAGCTCACGCGCGATCACCACGCGCTGGATCTCGTTGGTGCCCTCGTAGATCTGGTTGAGCTTGACGTCGCGCATCAGCTTCTCGACGGGGAACTCGTTGACGTAGCCGTAGCCGCCGTGGATGTTCAGCGCCTCGTCGGCGGCGCGGAAGGCCATGTCGGAGGCGTATGCCTTGGCGATGGCGGCGGCCTCGCCGTGCGGGCGGCCGCGGTCGGCCAGCCAGGCGGCATGGTAGGTCTGCCAGCGTGCGGTCTCGATGCCGATCCTCATCTCTGCGAGCTTGAACTGGATCGCCTGGAAACGCGCGATCGGCCGGCCGAACGCCTGCCGCTCGGAGGCGTAGCCCAGCGCTTCGTCCAGCGCCCGCCGGGCCACGCCGATCGACCCGGCGGCGACCGGCACGCGCGTCTTGTCGAGCGTACGCATGGCGATGGCGAAGCCGTCTCCCGGCTCGCCGAGGATGTTGTCCCTGGGCACGCGAACGTCCTGCAAGATCAGCTCCGCCGTGGGGCTGGCGCGCTGGCCCAGCTTGCCGTGCAGCTTGCGGGCGCTGAACCCCTCGCGCCCGTTCTCCACCACCACGGCCAGCGTGCCGTGATGGCGCTGTGCCGGATCGAAGCTGGCGAAGATCACCGTGAACTCGGCGCGGTCGCCGTTGCTGATCCACATCTTGGTGCCGTTCAACACCACCTCGTCGCCGTCGAACACGGCGCGGGTCTTCATGGCGCCCGCGTCCGAGCCGTTGTCGGGCTCGGAGAGCCCGAACGCGGCCAGCCTCGGCGCCTCCAGCAGCGGTGCCAGGAACCGCTCCTGCTGCTGCGGCGTCCCCGCCAGGAGCAGCGGCGTGATGCCGAGCTCGGAGGCCATGAAGATGGTGTAGATGCCCATGCAGCCGTAGCCGAGCTCCTCGCCGATGATGGCCTCGTCGAGCAGGCCGAGCCCCAGCCCGCCCACCGCTGCCGGCACGATGGTGTTCAGGAGCCCCAGCTCGAAGCCGCGCCGCACCACCTCCTCGGGGTAGCTCTCCTGGCGGTCGTGCTCGGCCGCCGCCGGGATCATGACGTCGCGCGCGAACTGACGCGCCAGCGACTGGAACTGGCGCTGCTCGTCCGAAAGCTCGAAGTCGATCACGGTCTCCTCCTCACCGGGTCGCCCGGCCTCCGGCTCTCAATGCCGGTCGAGGTCGCGGTAGATCTGCCGGTGGATCACCATGCGCTGGATCTCGCTGGTGCCCTCGTAGATCTCGGTCACGCGCGCGTCGCGAAAGTAGCGCTCCACCGGGTAGTCCTGGGTGTAGCCGTAGCCCCCCAGCACCTGGATGGCGTCGTGCGTCGTCCGCGCCGCGGCCTCGGACGCGAACAGCTTAGCCTGCGCCGCCTCGCGGGTGACGCGGTAGCCCCGGTCCCTGAGCCAGGCCGCCCGGAACGTGAGCAGGCGAGCGGCCTCGATGCGCGTGTCCATGTCCGCCAGGGAGAAGCCGATCGCCTGGTAGTTGTGGATCGCCTCGCCGAAGGCCGTACGCTGCGCGGCGTAGTCGCGCGCCGCTTCGAAGGCCGCTCGCGCCACGCCCACGGCCAACGCGGCGATGCCGATACGCCCGCCGTCAAGCGACGCCATCGCGATGACGAAGCCCTGCCCCTCCCCGCCGAGGAGCGCCTCCTCGGGGACGAAGCAGTCGTCGAACGCCACGGTCGTCGTCACCGCGGCGTGCTGGCCGAGCTTGCGCTCCGGCCGGCCGAAGCTCATGCCGCTCGCGCCGTTCTCCACCAGGAAGCAGCTGACGCCGCGAGCGCCGGCGCTGGCATCGGTCTTGGCCATCACCAGGTACAGCTGCGCCTCGCCGCCGCCGGTGATCCACGCCTTGGTCCCGCTGAGCCGGTAGCCGCCATCCACCCGCCGCGCGCGGGTGGTCATGGCCACCGCGTCGGAGCCGGCGTGCGGCTCGGAGAGGCAGAAGGAGCCGATCCACTCGCCGCTGGCGAGGAGCGGCAGGTAGCGCTGCTTCTGCGCCTCGCTGCCGTACTTGAGCAGCATGCTCTGGGGCAGGCCGTTGGTGACGCTCATGATGGTGGCATGGCTGGCGTCCGCGGTCGCGATCTCCTCGAGCACCACGGCGTAGCTGAGGGTGTCGAGACCGGCACCGCCGTACGCCTCCGGCGTCATCACACCGAGCAGCCCCATCTCCCCCATCTTGCGCAGCGTCTCCCAGGGGAAGCGCGCCTCGCGGTCAAGCTCGCCGGCGACGCTGGCGATCTCGGCGCGGGCGAACTCCCGCACGTGCGCCTGCATCGCGAGGAGCTCTTCGGAGAGGGCGAAGTTCACGGTAGCCACCGCACCCCTGCGGGTGCCTCGCAAGTATACCGGCGGCCCTCCAGACCCGCCGGGGGAGGCCCGCGGCCCCGTACAACCGCTAGACTGGCGGCATGACCGCCAACGAGCTGCTCCACCGCGTTCCCGAAGTCTTCGATGCCGGTGACATGAGGGGCGGCGCGGTGGTGCAATACGACATCTCGCAGCCCGTCTACCATGTCCTCGAGGGGGGCACGCTCGTCGCGCACGACGGTCAGGCGGAGGCGCCCGACGTCACCATCCGCGTCAGCGACGAGAACCTGATCGCCCTGATGAAGGGCGACCTCAACCCCATGTCGGCGTTCATGACGGGGAAGCTCAAGGTGCAGGGCGACGTGATGCTGGCCCAGAAGCTGGTGTCGCAGGTGGACCGCCGGCGCCTGGCGGAGCTGCTCTAGCGGCCGCCCGCAGGGCTTCGGCCGTCGTCCACGCCGGCGGGGCCGCCCGCCTCGCTGCCGACCACCCGGCCGCCCGACCCGTAGAAGGTGACGTCGTAGCTGTGGAAGGCGCCACCCCGGTAGCGGAAGGTGGCGGAGAACAGCGTCTCGCCCTCGAGCCAGGGGAGGAACACCCGGTCGCCGGGCCACAGCGGCAGGGTGCCCAGCTCGTCGTTTGCGACCCAGTGCAGGGTGCCCTCCGGCGAGGCGCGCAGCTCGCCCGAGAAGCGCGGCACCAGGAAGACGAAGGTGTACCAGTCGTCGACGCCGTCGAACTGCGGGAAGGTGATGACCCCCCGCAGGCGGGCCTCCTCCACCACCAGCCCGGACTCCTCGCGGACCTCCCGCGCCAGGCAGGCCTCGGGCGACTCGCCCGCCTCGAGCTTGCCGCCCAGACCGTTGTAGCGCCCGTGGTGGTAGTCGTCCTGGCGGACCCGGTGGAGCATCAGGGTGCGGCCGCCCCGGCGCAGGTAGCCCAGGGTGGCGAGCTTCAGGCCCACGGCTCGTCGTCCTCACGGGCCGCCGGCCAGGCGCCCAGGAACGCGCGCTTCAGGCCGGGGTCGTCGACCAGGCTGCTTCCCTGCTCGCGCCGCACCCGCAGGCGCGGGCCCAGGCGCAGGCCGCGACGGGCCAGCTGTCTGGCGGCGTAGTGCATCGCCTGGTCCGGCGACGCCGTCGGCGCCAGCAGCGTCTCCCGCTGCCTCTCACCCGAGGGCGTCTCCAGCATCACCAGCAGCTCGACGCGGCCGCCACGACGCCTCACGAAGAGCTGCTCCACCGTCTCGGCCCGCATCGTCGCCCCCGGCTCAGCTCTCGCCCGGCGGCCGCTCCAGCCCGAAGGCCGCGTGCACCGCGCGCAGCGCCTCGCGAGCGTGAGCCGCGGGGATGATGACGCTGATGCGCACCTCGCTGGTGGTGATCATCTCGATGTTGGCGCCGGCGGTGGCCACCGCCTCGAACATGCGCCCCGCCACGCCCGGCGTGGAGCCCACGGCGATGCCCACGATGGAGAGCTTGGCGACGTCCGGGTCGGCGGTGGCGCTGGCGTCCAACGCCTGGAGGTCCGGCTGCAACGCCTCGAGCGCCTCGTCGACGGCATCCTGCGGCACCGTGAAGGCCATCTGCTGGCGGCTGTCGGAGGCGCCTCGTACCCCCTGCACGATCATGTCGGGGCTCACGCCGGCGCGCCCCAGGGCGGCGAACAGCCGGGCGGCCACGCCCGGCTCGTCAGGCAAGCCGTGCACGTCGATGCGGGCGTGGTTGAGGTCGAGCGCCACGCCGGTGACCGGCTTCTCGGTGATCATGCGGGCCTCCTGGCTGCCTTCGAGCGAGCTCACGATCGTTCCCGGGCGGTCGTCGAAGGCGCTGCGTACATGGATGCGTACGCCGTAGCGGCGCGCGTACCACACGCTGCGCGGGTGGAGCACCTGGGCCCCCAGCGCCGCCAGCTCCAACATCTCGTCGTAGTCGATGCGGCTCAGCTTGCACGCCTCCGGGACCAGACGCGGATCGGTGGTGTAGACGCCGTCTCTTCGGCGCCCAGGGCTGCCGCCAGGGCCACCGCGGTCGTGTCGGAGCCGCCGCGCCCGAGGGTGGTGATGTCACGGTTGCGGTCCTCGCCCTGGAAGCCCGCCACCACCGCCACGTCGCTCACCTCCAGAGCGGCGAGCAAGGCGCCCGCGTTCACCTGGAGGATGCGCGCGGAGCCGTGCCGCGAGTCGGTGAGGAAGCCCGCCTGAGCACCGGTGTAGGAGCGCGCCCGCACGCCCAGGGCATCGAGCGCGATGGTCAGCAGCGCGATCGACTGTTGCTCGCCGGTGGCGAGCAGCACGTCCATCTCGCGCCGCGGCGGGCGCGAGGACAGCTCCCCCGCCAGCGCGATCAGCCGGTCGGTGGCGTGCCCCATCGCCGACACCGTGACCGCCACGCGCCGCCCCTCCCGCACGGCCCCGGCGATGCGCGCGGCCACCCGCTTCATGCGAGGCACGTCGCCGACGCTGGTGCCGCCGAACTTCTGCACCACCAGGGGGCGCGTCTCTGCGTGTGCGGGATCCTCCATGAGCCCCAAGGATACCTGTCGCCCACGGCGTCCGCAACGCTGCCAGAAGTCCTCGGACGAGCCCGGCGGGCACCCCCGGCGGGCTCGGGGACGTTCGCCTGCGATGGGACATTCCGCCTCTTCGCGTCGCCGGAAGCGCGTGGTACAAGGAACCCATGAGCGCTTCGGAGCCTTCCCCCCTGCGCGTCGCGGTGATCGGAGCCGGGCCGTCCGGCTTCTACGCCACCGACGCCCTGTTGAAGCAGCGCGAGGCCGTGTCGATCGACCTGTTCGACCGCCTCCCCACGCCCTACGGCCTGGTGCGCTACGGCGTCGCACCCGACCATCAGAAGCTGAAGTCGGTGACGAAGCTCTACGAGCGCACCAGCGCGGATCCGCGGGTGCGGTTCCTGGGCAACGTCGAGTTCGGCAGAGACCTCACCCACGAGGACGTGCGCCGCCACTACCACGCCGTCATCTACGCCGTGGGCGCCCCCTCGGACCGCCATCTTGGGATCCCGGGCGAGGACAAGGGCGGCTGCCTCTCCGCCACCGAGTTCGTCGCCTGGTACAACGGCCATCCCGACTACGTCTCGCTCGAGGTGCCGCTGGACGCCCGCAGCGCCGTCGTGGTGGGCGTGGGAAACGTGGCCGTGGACGTGGCGCGGGTGCTGGCGAAGTCGGTCGATGAGCTGGCGACGACCGACATGGCCGACTATGCGGTGGAGCACCTGCGGAGCAGTCAGGTCACCGACGTCTACATGGTGGGCCGCCGTGGCCCGGCGGAAGGCAAGTTCACCACCAAGGAGCTGCGAGAGCTCGGCGAGCTCGCCAATGCCGACATCGTGGTGCTCCCGGAGGAGCTCGAGGTCTCCGAGGACAGCATGAAGGCGATCGCAGGCGACGCTACCCGCCTGAAGAACCTCGAGGTCCTGCGCGCGATGGCGGCGAAGCCTCTGGAGGGCAAGCCGCGCCGCCTGCACATCCGCTTCTGCGTGTCGCCCGTCGAGGTCCTCGGCAACGACCGCATCTCCGGGGTCAGGCTCGAGCGCAACCGCCTGGAGGCGACCGACAGCGGCTACATGCAGGCGATCGGCACCGGCGAGTACGAGTCGCTGGACGCGCAGCTGCTGCTCCGGTCGGTCGGCTACCGCGGCACCGCCCTGCCGGGCGTGCCGTTCGACGCGCGCAAGAACGTCATCCCGAACGACGAGGGCCGCGTGCTCGACGCGTCTGGCGGCGCACCCGTGAGCGGCGAGTACGTCGCCGGCTGGATCAAGCGCGGTCCTACCGGCGTCATCGGCACCAACAAGGCCGATGCCATGGAGACCGTCGCGTCGCTGCTCTCCGACGAGCTGCCGGCCATCGGCGCGGAGGCGGCCTCGCCGGCCGCGATCGATGCGCTGCTCAGCCAGCGCGCCGTGCGCCCCTTCGGCTTCGAGCAGTGGCGGGCGCTCGACAAGTTCGAGCTTGACGCGGGCGAGGCCTCGGGCCGTCCGAGGGTGAAGGTGACCGCCGTCGAGGAGATGCTGCGCTTCACCAAGGCGCGGGCCTGACCCCGGCGCCGCACGAGCGCCAGCGGGCCGCAACGGCAAGGCCGCGACCTCGGGTCGCGGCCCCCCGCCCGTGCGATGGCGCCCGGCGTCCGGGACGGTAGCTAGCGGCTCTCCTGCAGTGAGGGCCCGGCGCCGCCATCGCCGCCGATCTCCGCCTCGCGCGATACCACCGCCTCCTCGCCCATGATGCCGCGCGGCCGCAAGACCAGCATCAGCATCAGCACCAGGCCGATGAGGACGACCTGCAGGGCACCGCCCTTGATCTGCAGATCGGAGGGGAGGACCGCCTGCGTGAGCGAGCCGGTGCCCGTCCACAGCGCCCACACCAGCACGCTGCCCAGCACCGCGCCGCGGTTGTTGCCGCTGCCGCCGACGATGAGCATCGCCCAGATCTCGAAGGTGAAGATGGGGAGGAAGTCGGTGGGGGCGATGAAGCCGACGAAGCTGGCGTTGAGCGCCCCGCCCAGGCCCATGATGGCGCAGCCGATGACGAACGCCTGCAGCCGGAACGAGAAGGGGTTCTTGCCGAGTGACGAGGCCGCCGCCTCGTCCTCGCGGATGGCCTTGAGCACACGCCCCCAGGGCGAGCGCACCATCGCCTCCAGGGCGAAGTAGATGACGACCACGATCAGCACCATGAGCAGCATGTAGACGACGTTGTTCAAGGAGTTGTTGCTGACCAGCTCCGCGAACGGGCGAGGAATCGACTCCGCTCCGCGGCTTCCCCCGGTGAGGCCGCGAGCGTTGAGCGCTACCAGCTGCAGCGTCACGGCGATGCCGATGGTGGCGATGGCGAGGTAGTCCTCCCGCAACCTCAAGGTGGGAAGCCCGACGATCAGCCCCCCTATGGCGGAGAGCCCGATGGCCGCCAGCACGCCCACGACCCAGGGCAGCCCGAAGCCTCCCAGGTGGGTGGCGTAGGGCGGCCCGCAGAGGATGGCGAAGGTGTAGCTGCCGATGAGGAAGAACCCGCCCACGCCGATGTTGAACAGCCCGGTGTAGCCCCACTGCAGGTTCAACCCCAGCGACACCACGGCGTAGATGAGGGCCTGGATGAGGAAGAACACCAGGTAGGAAGCGAGGCCGGTCACGCGCGCTCTCCCAGCAGTCCGCTGGGGTATACCAGCAGCATCACGAACATGAGCAGGAAGGCGACCGCCGGCTTGTAGGCGGGGTCGATCCAGAACACCGACATCGACTCGGCCAGGCCGATCACCATGCCGCCGAGGACGGCACCGTAGACGCTACCGATGCCGCCGAGGATGGCGGCCGCGAACATCGGCAGGATGAGGTTGAAGCCCATGTTCGGCCCCACCTGCACGGTGATGCCGTAGAAGATGCCGCCCAGGGCGGCCAGCGTGCCCCCCACCACCCACATCAGGCGAATCACGCTCTGGACGTTGATGCCCGTCACCTGCGCCAGCAGGGCGTTGTCCGAGACCGCCCGCATGGCCTTGCCGGCGCGCGTGCGGGTGAGGAACAGGTGGAGGCCCAGCATCAACACGGCGGCGAGCACCACCACGAAGATCTCGTCGGCGGTGACGCGCACGCCCGGCAGGATCTCCTTGGCGATGGCGATGGTATGGAAGTAGTACTTGGGCTGGTTGCCCCAGATGAACACCACGACGTTGCGCAGCATCAGCGAGGCGCCGAACGAGGCGATCACGATGGTCGCCACGATGTCGCTGCGCCGCAGCACCCGGTAGACCATGAGGTCCACGCCGATGGCGAGCAAGGCCGTGAGCGCGGCGGCCAGGACGATCACCAGGATGAAGCCCCAGCCGAAGGTGAGGGCGCCGAGCGGCGCGCCGACCGCCAGCACCGTCGACAGCGCCAGCGCGAAGTAGGCACCGAAGGTCAGCAGCTCGCCGTGGGCGAAGTTGGCGAAGCGCAGGATCTTGAAGGTCAAGGTCAACCCGATCGCCCCGAGCGCCAGCGTGGCACCCAGGATGATGCCGTCGGCGATGTACTGGCCCACTAGGCCAACCCCTTTCGCGCGCCGAGGTAGAGCTCGCCTACCTCGGGGTTCTGCAGCAGCTCCTGCGCCGGGCCGGAGATGCGGTCCTGGCCCTCCGCCAGGACATAGCCGCGATCGGAGATGGAGAGCGCGGCCCTGGCGTTCTGCTCGACGATGAGGATGGTGACTCCGATGTCGCGCACCTCGCGGACCTTGTCGAAGACGTGGTTGACCAGGAGCGGCGACAGGCCGGCCGACGGCTCGTCGAGCAGCATCAGGCGCGGCTTCAGCATCAAGGCGCGGGCGATCGCCACCATCTGCCGCTGACCGCCCGAGAGCTTCCCGGCCGGCTGGCGCTTCATGCGATCCAGATCGGGGAACAGCTCGTAGGCCTGGTGCAGGCCGTGACGCAGCTCGCTGCGGCGCACGTAGGCGCCCATCTCGAGGTTCTCCTCCACCGTCAGCTTGGGGAACACGTTCTGCGTCTGAGGCACGTAGCCGACGCCGCGCGCCATCATGCGGTGCGCGGGAAGCTGCGAGATATCGTCGCCGAAGAGGCGGACCGCGCCGGAGCGCACCCGCAGCAGCCCGGCGACGACCTTGATGAGGGTGGACTTGCCGGCGCCGTTGGGCCCCAGCACGGTCACGATCTCGCCCGGCACGACGGCCAGGTCGATGCCGCGGAGGATGTCGACCCCCGCCACGTAGCCTGCGACCACCTGCTCCACCACCAGGGCGGGCTTGCCGTTGGCTTCACTCATGCCGCCTCGCCCCGCTCCGGCCGGCCACGGCGTTCATACCGGCGCACCTCCCAGGTAGGCCTCGAGCACGCGGTTGTCGGTGCGGACCTGGTCGGGGGTGCCCTGCATCAACAGGCCCCCTTGCGCCATCACCAGCACGGGGTCGCACAGCGCCGCGATGAGGTCCATGTTGTGCTCGATGATCAGGAAGGTGATGCCGCTGTCGTGGATCTCCTGCAGCTTGTCCATGATGGTGCCCAGGAGCGTCGGGTTGACGCCCGCGCCGGGCTCGTCCAGCAGGATCAGCTTCGGCTCGGCCATGAGCGCGCGGGCGATCTCCAGCAGCTTCTGTTGACCGCCGGACAGGTTCTTGGCGTACTCGCCGGCGAGCTGCTCGAGCCCCAGGAAGGCCAGCACCTCACGCGCCCGGTCGCGGGAGCTGCGCTCCTCGCTGCGCACCGCGCCGCGGGCGAACCAGTTGTTCCAGAAGTGCTCCCCCACCTGGTCGATGGGCACCAGCATGACGTTCTCCAGCACCGTCATCTCGGGGAAGGGGCGGGGGATCTGGAAGGTCCGCACCAGCCCGGAGCGGAAGATGGCGTGTGGCGCCTTGCCGTCGATGCGGCGCCCGAGGAAGGTGATGCTGCCCCTGGTGGGTGCCAGGGCGCCCGCGAGCATGTTGAACAGGGTGGTCTTGCCCGCGCCGTTGGGCCCGATGAGGCCCGTGATGGTGTGCTCCTCGATCTCGAAGGACACGCGGTTCACGGCGCGCAGACCGCCGAAGTCCTTGATCAGGTTCGTCGCTTCTAGCATCCCGTTCCCGTCGATGTGGCCAGGCTCGCGTGCAGCGCCCGGCAGAGCCTGTCTGGTAGATAGCCTGTAACGGCCCGCATAATATTAACAGATGCACCCACCGGGGTGGCGGGCTGCTCGCCGGCGAGCCGCACCCGCGCGCGAACCGCCGAGACGAGCGCAGGGGCCGCCGAGCTCGTCGGCGGCCCCTGCGGGCTCAACCTGGGGTGGGCGTCACATCCCCATCTGCGACTCCACCTGCCGGATCTGGTCCACCGTGATCTGGCCGATCTCGACGACCTTGCCGCCCGTGACCGTCCACTTGTTGTAGGGGCCGGCCACGTCGCCGTACTGGTCGAAGGTGAGCGGGCCGGTGGCGCCGACGTACTGGACCGTCGTGCCGAGCTTCATGAGTCCGCGGGCGGCCTGCAGCTCCTCCACGCCAGCGAACACCTTCTGGCCCTTGGGATCCGTGACCTTGCGCATGGCGTCCCGGATCTTGGCCGTGTCGGTGGTGGTGTGCGCGTAGTCCATCGCCAGGCCGACGATGATGGTGGCGTCGTAGGCGTTGGTCACGTACGCCTGGGTGGGCACCTGGCCGAACTTCGCCTGGAACTCCTTGCGGAAGGTGGCCAGCGAGGGCGTGGTGGTGGAGCCGGGCGCCGTGCCGTAGACCTTCTTGAAGTACTGCGGCCCGACGTTGTCGACGAAGTGCTGGTCCTCCAGGCCGTCGGGAAGCAGCCAGGTCTGCGGGCCGCCGGACGCGACCCACTCGCGCGCGATGGTCGTGCCGTCACCCGGGTAACCGATGAGGAACAGCGCCTGGGGGTTGCCGCCGAGGGCCTTGGTGACCTCGGAGCGGTAGGAGGGCTGGTCGGGGTTGTAGACCACGTCCTGCGTAATGGTGCCGCCGAGCTTCTCGAAGGCCGTCTTGAACTGGTCCGCCAGGCCCTGCCCGTAGGCGTTGTTGAGGTACATCACCGCGACCTTCTTGATGCCGCCGTCGAGCGCGTACTTCGCCATGCCGATGCCCTGCAGGGCGTCCGAGGGGGCCGTACGGAAGAAGTAGCCGCCGGTCTTGCCCTGCTTGCCGAGGTCGGTCAGCGTGGGCGAGGTGGAGGCGGGCGAGATCAGGATCACGTGCCCCGGAGCGGTCACCGAGGTGAGGATGGCGGTGGTGATCCCGCTCGACAGCGCGCCGACGATGGCCGGGACGTGCTGCACGTCGACGAGCTTCTTGGCGGCGTCGACACCGACGTTGGCCTGGGTCTGGTCGTCAGAAAGCGACAGCTTGACGGTGCAGCCGTTCACGCCGCCGGCGGCGTTGAGGTCCGAGACGGCGAGCTGTGCGCCCTGCGCGATGGCTTGCCCGAGGACGCCCAGCGACCCCGTCAGCGCCATGACGCTGCCGATCGTGACCGTGCAGCTCTGCGCCATGGCCGAGCCGAACGCCAGGGCCACCAGAACCACGCCCACCTTCAAATACTTCCTCATCAGGCTCGCTCTCCTTTCGCGTTGCAGGTTCGAGTCTACCCAAGCCCACAGCCGATGTCCAGCAAGGGTGTGAGGGCGGCGCGGCCGCTGAGCCGCCGCCCCGGGGGCGTCCCGCGGATGCCGATCACTGGCCTACGCGCCGAGCACGAACATGTTGACGGACAGCCGACATTCCCTGTACGCTCTGCGCAAGTTGCCGTATAGTCAGGCACGTTGTCACAGATTCCCTGGACATGATTGGAGTATGTGGATGACATCACGGGAATTCTTCGAGTTCGCCCGCGAGCATGGCGCCCGCATGGTCGACCTCAAATTCACGGACCTCCTCGGCACCTGGCAGCACTGCTCCTACCCGCTCGACACCTGGGACGAGGACACCTTCGAGGAGGGCGTGGGCTTCGACGGCTCATCCATCCGCGGCTGGCAGGCCATCAACGTCTCGGACATGCTGGCCATGCCGGACCCCTCCACCGCGGTGATGGACCCGTTCTTCAAGGAACCGACCGTGAGCGTCATCGCCGACATCAAGGACCCCGAGACGCTCGAGGACTACACTCGCGACCCGCGCCACGTGGCGCGCAAGGCCACCCAGTACCTGCGTGACAGTGGCGTGGCGGACACCGTGTACGTGGGCCCGGAGCCCGAGTTCTTCATCTTCGACGAGGTGCGCTACGAGCAGAACCAGCACCGCGGCTTCTACGAGATCGACTCGGTGGAGGGCGCCTGGAACACCGCCCGGTTCGAGGAGCCCAACCTCGGCTACAAGCCCAGCTACAAGGGCGGCTACTTCCCGGTGAGCCCGACGGACACCTATCATGACCTGCGCAGCGAGATGACGCTGATGATGCAGGAGATGGGCATCGTGGTCGAGGCGCACCACCACGAGGTGGGGACGGGGGGGCAGTCGGAGATCGACATGCGCTTCGCCGAGCTGCTGCGCATGGCGGACCAGTTCCAGTGGTACAAGTACATCATCAAGAACGTGGCGCGCCGTTACGGCAAGACCGTCACGTTCATGCCCAAGCCGGTCTTCCAGGACAACGGGTCCGGCATGCACACCCACATGTCGCTGTGGAAGGACGGGGAGCCGCTGTTCCCGGGCGGCGGCTACGCCGGCCTGAGCGACCTGGCGCTGCACGCCATCGGCGGCCTGCTGCAGCACGCGCCGTCGGTTCTCGCCTTCGCCGCGCCGACGGCCAACAGCTACCACCGGCTGGTGCCCGGCTACGAGGCGCCGGTGAACCTGGCGATGAGCAAGCGCAACCGCTCCGCCGCGGTTCGCATTCCGATGTACTCGGGCAGCCCCAAGGCGAAGCGGCTGGAGTTCCGCTGCCCCGACCCCAGCACCAACGGCTACCTGATGTTCTCGGCGATGCTGATGGCGATGCTCGACGGCATCGAGACCGGCGCCGACCCGGGCCAGCCGCTCGACCGCAACATCTACGACATGACCGCGGAGGAGCTCTCCCACATCCCCTCCACCCCGGCCTCGCTGGAGAAGGCGCTGGCCGCGTTGCGAAGCGATCACGCCTTCCTCACGCGCGCCGGCGTGTTCACCGACGACCTCATCGACACCTGGATCGACTACAAGAACGAGAACGAGCTCGAGCCGCTGCGCCTCCGACCTCACCCCTACGAGTTCCACCTGTACTACGACAGCTGAGCCCTCGTGTCAGCAGGAGGCGGCGCCCCGCAGGGGGCGTCGCCTCCTGCGTGCTGTCGAGGCCGAAGCTGACGGCGGGCCGCTCACCCGCTGACGCTGTGCCGTTTCGCCCGGCGGCGTGGTAGCCTCGCGCGAGGCGACGGGGCTCCCGATCGCCTGCCTGAGAACACCCCCACGCCGACACACCGCCGCTTCGGTCGAAGAGGAGACCCGCGTGCCCATCACCAAGAGCGATATCCAGGCCCGGCTCGAGGACGAAGGCGTCCGCTTCCTGCGCCTGCAGTTCACCGACATCCTGGGGCACAACAAGAACGTCGAGGTGCCCACCTCGCAGTTCGAGAAGGCTCTCGACGGCGAGATCATGTTCGACGGCTCGTCGGTGCAGGGCTTCACCCGCATCGAGGAGTCGGACATGCTCCTGGAGCCCGACTACGACACCTTCCTGGTCTTCCCCGACATCATCGAGGGCACCGAGCAGGGGCGCGTGGCCAGGCTCGTCTGCAACATCAAGCTGCCGGACGGTTCACCCTTCGACGGCGACCCACGTACCATCCTGCGCCGCCAGATCGACGCGCTCAAGAAGCTCGGCTTCGACGACATGTACGCCGGGCCGGAGCCGGAGTTCTTCCTCTTCCTGCGTCAGGCCGACGGCACGCCCACCACCATCACCCACGACAAGGCGGGCTACTTCGACCTCGCCCCCGTGGACCTCGGTGAGGAAGCCCGGCGCGACATGGTCAACGCCCTGGTGGAGATGGGCTTCGAGATCGAGGCCGCCCACCACGAGGTGGCGCCGGGCCAGCACGAGATCGACTTCAAGTACGACGAGGCCCTGCGCACCGCCGACGCCATCGCCACCTTCCGCCTGGTGGTCAAGCGGATCGCGCTCAACCACGGGCTCCACGCCACCTTCATGCCCAAACCCGTCGCCGGCATCAACGGGTCGGGCATGCACACCCACCTGTCGGTCTTCAAGGACGGCAAGAACGCCTTCTACGACGAGAAGGCGGAGTATCAGCTGTCGCACACGGCGCTCAACTGGATCGCCGGCCTGCTGGAGCACGCCTCGGGCATGGTGGCGATCACCAACCCGACGGTCAACAGCTACAAGCGCCTCACCCCCGGCTTCGAGGCGCCCACCAACATCGCCTGGTCGGCCTCCAACCGCAGCGCCATGATCCGCATCCCGGCGCGCCGCGGGCTGGGCACGCGCAGCGAGCTGCGCATGCCCGACCCCTCGTGCAACCCCTACCTGGCGCTGGCGGTATTGCTGGCTGCCGGCAAGGACGGGATCGAGCGCGACCTGACCCCTCCCCCCGCCATCCAGCGAAACATCTTCGAGATGAGCGTGCGCGACCGGCGGCGGCACAAGATCAAGGAGCTGCCCGGCACCCTCCGTGAGGCGCTCATCGCCTTGAAGCGCGACCGGGTGATGGTGGATGCGCTGGGCGGGCACGCCTTCCGCCACTTCGTGGACGCCAAGACGCGCGAGTTCGACGAGTACCGCATCAGCGTCCACGCCTGGGAGCTCGACCAGTACCTGGCCGAGTACTGAGCCCAGTTCCGTAGCGCGCCGTGCCAGGGTCGCCAGGCTCGCCCAGCGGAGCGGAACCGTACCGAGTCGTCGGCGTGGACCCTGGCATCGCCAACCTCGGTCTGGGAGCCGTCGAGGAGGTCGGGAAGGACGCCCGCCTGCTCGCCTCGGAGGTCGTGCGAACGCCTGCGCGCCAGGCGCAGGAACGCCGGGTCCTGACCCTGAAGCGGGCCACGGACGCCTTCCTCGACGCTCACCGGCCGCACGCGCTGGCGATCGAAGGGCAGTTCTTCCACCAGCAGCGCGACGTGTCCTTCAAGGTGGGTCAGGCGGTGGGCGTGGTGATGCTGGCCGCGGCCGAGCGCGACGTCCCGGTCTACGCGTACGGACCCATGCAGGTCAAGCAAGCGCTGGTCGGCAACGGGCGCGCCCACAAGGACCAGGTCACCTACATGGTGCGAGCGCTGCTGCAGCTGACCCGCTCCCCCGTCGACCACCACGCCTCCGATGCCCTGGCGCTGGCACTGACGCATCTCAGCAGCCGCCGGCTGACGCTGCCTCCGGGGCGGTGAGCCGCGAGCGGCCCCCGGTCAGCCGCCGCCGCGGCGGCCCTTCTTCTTCGTCCCCTTGCCGCCGGAGCGCTTGCCGCCCCGCGCCCCGGCGCGCGCCTCGCTAGCCCCGGCCCCGGCGGGCTGGAGGCGCTCGAAGCGGTAGCCGCTTGCCTCTTCGGCGGCCGCGAGCCCCGCCACGAGCCCCCGGCGCGCCTCGTTGGGAGCTCCGGCGGCTGCCAGCAGTGCCGCCACCCCATCGCGCAGCAGCCGGTAGCGCTCGCCGACGAACCAGCGTTGCCCGTCGTAGTCGTGAACCTGCAGGAAGGCGTGGACCGAAGGCTCGAGCTGGAGACGCCGCAGCACGGTGTCGGCGTCGACCGCGCCCGCCCCGCCGGCCGTCTCGGCGGGCCGCGCGCCGCGCTGGCGGGCGGCGCCCTTGCCGGCGGCACTCTTGCCGGCGGCACTCTTGCCGGCGGCACTCTTGCCGGCGGCACTCTTGCGGCCGCCGCTCGCCGCCGAGCGCGGCCGCGGGGGAGCCCCCCGCCGGCTGGCGACGTCGGGCAGCAACCGCAGCAGCGCCTCGGGCAGGGCCGCTAGCGCCTCCGGCTCGTCGGCGCCCTCCGCCCTGAGGCGCTCCTCCAGCGCGCCCGCCAGCCTCAAGGAGCGGTAGCGATCCGCTCCGTCCTCCACGGCTGCGAGCGTCAGGGCGGCGCGTACCGCATGGGCCAGCGTCGGCGCGGTCTCGAGGCGGCCTTCGGCATCGAGGCCGGTGGCATCGACACCGGTGGCATCGCGCTTGGGCGCATCGCGCTTGGGCGCATCGCGCTTGGGCGCATCGCGCTTGGGCGCATCGCGGGCAGCGGCGTCGTCGCCGCGACCTGCCGCTCCGGCGCGGCCGGCGCGTAGCAGCGCCGCGATCCGCGACGCGAGGTCACCATCCCGTCCGGCCCCGGCAGAGGATGAGGCCGAGCCCTCGCCCCCGTGGCCGACGCGGGGCGCCAGCGGCGCGTGCTCGGCGGCGGCCTCCAGGAAGCCCTGCGCCGCGACGAGCAGCGGATCGGCCACGGGCGCGTCACCCGCGGGCGTGCCGCCCTCAGGC